>Ga0207660_10000158_pt1 | contig 42179 bp, 52 predicted proteins | sample KBSC73BmetaG_FD_184335 | JGI IMG/M metagenome (GOLD analysis project Ga0207660, IMG submission 184335) | Corn rhizosphere microbial communities from Kellogg Biological Station, Michigan, USA - KBS C7-3B metaG (SPAdes) (version 2) | ecosystem: Host-associated > Plants > Roots > Rhizosphere ... | reverse complement strand
GGGACAGATCTCGTGGCCGCTGTCGCTGCCGATCAGCGCGGTTCGAAGCGGGATCGGCATCGGCCGCTTGTCGGGCTGCCCCGGCGTCGGCTCGACATGCTGCTCGAGGTGGAGCGTTGCGCGCTTCGCCTTGGGATCATGCTCCAGCCGCGCGCGGACCTTCGGAGTGCCGGCCTGCGAATACCAGATTTTGAACGGCTCCAGGTCGGCGCCGCTTCCCTCCTCCAGCGCCTTTACGAAATCGTCGCACGTCGCGGCTTTGCCGTCGTTGCGGTCGAAATAGACGTCGGTACCTTTGCGGAACTTGCCCGGCCCAAGGACCGTGTGGAACATGCGGATGAGCTCGGCGCCCTTGTTGTAGACGGTCGCGGTGTAGAAGTTCGAAATCTCGATATAGCTGTCAGGCCGGACCGGATGCGCCAGCGGCCCCTGGTCCTCGGGGAACTGCACCGCGCGGAGCACGCGGACGTCCTCGATCCGCTTGACCGGCGCGCTTCCCACATCCGCCGAAAAGCTCTGGTCGCGAAAGACGGTGAAGCCTTCCTTGAGGCTCAGCTGGAACCAGTCGCGGCAGGTGACCCGGTCGCCGGACCAGTTGTGGAAATATTCGTGCGCGACGACCCGCGCGATATTGTCGAAGTCGGCATCGGTCGCGGTGTCCTGGTCGGCGAGCACATAGGCCGAATTGAAGATGTTGAGGCTCTTGTTCTCCATCGCCCCCATGTTGAAGTCGCTCACGGCGACGATGTTGAACTGGTCGAGGTCGTATTCGCGGCCGTAGACCTTCTCGTCCCACGCCATCGCGAGCTTGAGGCTGTCCATGGCGTGCTGGGTCTTCGGCAGGTCCGCCCCGCGCACCCAGATGGCGAGATCGACCTTGCGGCCGCTCATCGTGGTGAAAGTGTCGCGGTTCGCCTTCAGATCGCCGGCGACGAGCGCGAACAGGTAGCAGGGCTTCGGAAACGGATCCTCGAACTCCGCCCAGTGACCGCCGCCGGCGCTTTCGCCCTCAGCAATGCGGTTCCCGTTCGACAGCAGGATCGGGAACTGGCCGCGGTCGCCTTCCATCCGCACTCGATATTTGCTGAGCACGTCGGGCCGGTCCGGGAAGAAAGTGATGCGACGAAAGCCCTCGGCTTCGCACTGGGTGCAGAGCATCCCGTTCGATGCGTAGAGGCCCATCAGCTTGGTGTTCGCGGCGGGGTTGATCTCGACGTCGATGCCGATTTCGTGATGATCGCCCGGAAGCTCGATGAGCAGGTCGCCGCCTTCCATCGACCAGCGGTCGGTGGGCGCACCGTCGACCCATACGCCCAGCGGCTGCACCTCCCCGCCGTTCAGCCGGAGGGTGTTTGGCGCTTCCGCTTCCGGATTGCGCTCGACCGACAGCCTGGACTGGACGCGCGTCTTTTCGATTCCGAGCGTGAATTTCAGCGCGATCTCCGGGACGAGCCATTCCGGCGGGCGGTAATCCTCCCGGCGGATTGTCACATGGGTCGGCGAGGGCGGAGCTTCGGGCGCGGTTTGGGCGTCCGGCAGCGTGGTGGTTCTGACGTCAAGCATGGCCGCGGACTTAGGCGCGCTTGGCCGACGCCTCAAGCCGCGGTGGCCGGTGACTCGTGTCTCAAACAGGGGTAGTTGGACCGCGCCGCGTGCACCCGATGCGGCGAGCGAAGCGTTGGGAGGATGAGAGCAAAGGAGGCTTCACCCATGAGCGGCTTCGAAGACATTCGCGAGCATATGGAAGTGATCGGCGCCGACGGCGCGCATATCGGCACCGTGGACCGTGTCGAGGACAACCGGATCAAGCTGATCCGCGCCGACAGCGGCGTCGGGCACGAGCAGCATCATCATTACATTCCGAAGGGCCTGGTGGCCGAGGTCGAGGGCGACCGGGTCAGGCTGACCGCCCGCGGCGATGTCGTCGCCGATCTGTTCGAGCAGGAAGAGAGCGGACACCCGCTCGACGAAGCGCATCAGTGACTTGATCCTGCCACTCCCTTTCGCTCCAATGCAGCGGAAGGGAGGGAGGCATGCACAAATTCGTCATCCTCTTCGGCGCGGCAGCGGCGCTCGCCGGATGCGGCCAATCCGCAGGGAACGGCACGAGCAACAACGGCGCGGCTCCGAACTCGTCGGCCGCTCAGGCGCCGAAGACCGCTTATTGCTTCTTCAAGGACTCCGAGACCAAGGACTGGAAGGCCAAGCTCGACAAGAGCGGCAACGTCGTCGTCAGCGGCAAGGCATACCGCCAGGACTCGCGCTACAAGGCGGTGCTCGCACCGGCGACGGTCAGCGGCACGACCGCGGAAGTCGCGCCGACGATCACCCAGAACGACAGCGCCTACGGCGCGCCGGACGATTGGTGGGACGTCACGGAAACGATCCCCGACAGCGGCTCGGTCGAGAGCGTCACGGTGAAGTGCGGCGACGAAACGCTCGCGAAGCTCACGGTGCCGCGCAAGAAATAAGCGGCGTGCGGCGCGCAAGCTTATTGAGAACAAGCGAAAAAGCGCTCACCGTCCGACTCATGAAGCGTGACGGCGTGACGGAGTCGCCGGAGGGCAAATGGACCCGTCCCGAGGATTATCTCGGCGCGATGGCGCGCAAGCGCACGTTCCGCCGGACCCGTCTGCGCCGCGATGGCCCAAGCGAGCCGGATTCGCCGCGGCTCCTGCTTTCGACAATTCCGTTCGTGGCGCTGCTCGGCCTCCTTGGCGTGCTGGCGGTGGCGATCATGATCGTCGCCTTCCCGGGAACTCAGCCGCAGGCGAAGCCTCCGCAGGTTGCGCAGCGCGAGCAGGGCGTCGCTCCCAGGGGCTGGTTCCAGGAAGCGCAGCGCGACTTCCATCACTGAGCGTTCATCGCCGGGCAATCGGCTGCGGCAGAGGGTGAGATGATGCTGGTCGGCCTTCCCGTTGCGCTCGCCATGCTGGCTCCGGCCGCCGAGGCCCAACCGCCCGCAGCCGCGCGACCCGCAGGATCGGCGAACTCCTGCCCGCCGCCTGATCCGGCCAGCACCACGATCGTCATCTGCACCGAGCGGCCCAACGGCTACCGGCTCAACCCCGACCTGATGGAAGCGAAGCGCGGAATGCGCAGCCCCGGCAGGCCCGTCCGGCCCGGCGGAGGGACACCGAGGCCCGACTGCGCGACGGTCGGGCCGATGCCGTGCATGAACGCCGGCATCAGTCTTCTGGCGGCGGCGCTTACCGCTGCGGAAATGGCCAAGCGCCTCGCGTCCGGGCAGGAAGTCGGAAGCATGTTCCTGACCGATCCGCAGCCCGACGAATATCATCGCTACCTCGCGGCCAAGGCCCGACGCGAGGGCGAAGAGGCGCAGAAGAGCGCGGATGCCAAGGCCAAGGCCGCAGCGGCTGCCGAAGCTCCGTCGCAGCCGACTCCTCAACCCGCCGGCAATTAACTCAGCAGTGCCAGCCGCTTCCCGACCACCACATCCGGTCGGGGTCGCAGGTGCCGCGGGCGTGCTGCTCCCGCACCCAGCGCGGGAAAGCGCGGTCGGGGCGGTCGTTCCACCAATCGTTGTAGCTGTCGGGATCGAACGCGCGGTTGTTGTACAGCGCCCATTCGCCGTCGGCATAAGCAAACCCGTCGCCAAACGCGCAGCCGAAGCCGCCGTCGCGGCGGCCATCCCTGCGCACGTCGTGCCGCATGCGCCGGAAGTCGCCGTCGCGGCAGGCGAAGTCATGGCGGAACGGGTGGACGATGGGGACCTCCGGCGGACGGATCTCGGAGGGGCGCATCCCGGTGAATTGTTGCGCCTCGGCAGGCGGGGGGGAGAAGGCCAGGGCAGTGGCCAGTGCCGCGGCGGTGAGCAACCTCAAATCCATGTCGCTGCTCCTCGGATGGTGACGCAAGCGAAACGCTGGAACGAACAAAAGGTCGCAAGCCGCGGAGGGGTCATCCCCGGAAGGCAAAAACGCGAGGTGCATCAGGTTCAATCCACAGGATTTTTTCGCGGCGTAATTTTTTGGTGAGACTGAGCGGCTATGCAGGAGCTCATGACGCGTTCGTTCATTGCCAAATATGTGAGCCCGTGGGCGCTCAGGAAGGACAAGAAGCTGCTGCAGCGCGTCGCCGCGCTTCGCCAGCGCGACGGCGACAGTTGCCGCCGCTGCCGCCGTCCGATCCGCTTCGACCTGCCCTCGGGCCACGACAAGGGCCCCAAGGTCGAACGGATCGCGCCGGGCGACACCGGTCCGGAGCTCTTCGAGAACCTGTGCCTGTGCCACGGCCGCTGCAACGCGGCCGGCGCCGACAACACCGACGAGGTCGCCGAGCGCATCCGCCGCAAGAGCGAAGCCGAGCTATTGGCGAAGAAGCCCCGCCGCACCCGCAAGCGGGCGTAGCAACCCGGCACTTGCAAGCCGCGGCAAGTCGGTTAGCTTGCCTCCAACGGGGGTAGAACAGATGCAAAAACGGCCGCTTTCGCTGACGATCATCGCCTGGGTGCTGATCATCCTCTCGCTGCTCGCGCTGGTCGGCGTGTTCACCATGCGGTCGAACCCGGCGATGATGAAGATGATGGAGCAGGTGCCGGTGTCGCTCATGGTCTACCAGTCGTGGACCGTGCTCGGCGTGATCATCGACCTCATCGTCGCTTACGGCATCTTCAAGGGCCAGCCGTGGTCGCGGGTGCTGTACGTCGTCTGGAGCGTCATTGGCCTCGGCGTCGGCTTCTTCATCACGCCGCAGAAGGCCTATCTGGTGTTCGGCCTGATCGTGCTCGTGGTGATCTCGATCTTCCTGTTCAGCGAGAAGGCGAACGACTGGTTCTCGGCCCGGGGCTTCATGCTGAAGCGGGAAGACTGAGCGCGCAAAAAACCGCGAAAAACCGCCCGATTTGTCCCATGCCGGGACCGCCTGGCCCGGTTTGAACCGGAGCCGGCGCTCGAAGGAACCTAGCCTCCGATAAGCGAGTAGACCGTCGGGGGTGAGGCTTATGCGGGACTACAGGCTGTTCTGCATCGACGGCACCGGCCGGTTCACCATGTCCCACGAGTTCGAGGCGCTCGACGACGAGGAAGCGCTGGGCAAGGCCCGGGCGATGAAATTGTCGGTGAAGTGCGAGCTGTGGCAGCGCGGGCGGATGGTCGCCGTGCTCGAGCCCCGCCGCGCCTGATCGGCAAGCGGCGCTAACCGCCTCGTAACCGATTGGGCGTACAGCCTTAGCCCGTGAACAAGCCGCTGAAACTGACCAAGAAGCCCATCGAGCTCGCGCCGGGATCGCGCATCCGCCGCCAGCCGGTGCCGGTGCAGAAGGCGCCCGAGCCGCCCACGCCCGAGCGCGAGGTGCTGGGCGGCATTGCCGGAATCACCCTGTTCGCGGTCGCGCTGGCCGTGCTCATCCTCGGCCTCAGCATCGCCACCCTCTTCCACGAGGACCCCAGTGCGGCCGCGCGCGCGGCCCAGTTCGGCCAATGCTACGACGCCCAGGGCTCCAACTGCGTGCTCGACGGCGACACCATCTATGTCGAGGGGCAGAAAATCGAGATCGCCGGCCTCAAGGCGCCCAAGATCCAGGGTGCCCAGTGCGACGAGGAACGGACCCGCGGGATCGACGCCGCGGTGCGCCTCGCCAGCCTGCTCAACAGCGGCAAGGTCAGCGTCGGCCCGAGCATCCGCGAGCCCGACGGGCAGCTCCGCCAGAAGGTGGAGATCGGCGGCAACGACGTCGCCAGCGCGATGATCGGCGCGGGCGTGGCCCGGGACTATGGCAACACCAACGGCTGGTGCTCGCAATAGGATTCGCACTCTCCGCAAGTTGACAAGTTGGACAGTTTTCGCGGCTTCCGGCGCGGCTCGGAAGTTGTGGAAGTTGTGCCCTCAACGCGTGTGCGCGCGCACGCGTACGCGTACGCGAAGGCGGGTGAGGCTGGGCTGCGGCTTGCCGGATTGGCACTCGAAGCTCGCGCAAGGCCTGCGACAAAGCCGTCGGCGCATTGGGACGCGCCGCTTCGTTCGCTGCGGATAGTTCGGGCTTGGCGGCCATGAGCGACTCCTTCGGTCGAAGAGAGTCGGATCAGCTACATCACGCCCGCGGCTGTAGGACAGCAAAAAAGTCACCTGGCGCTTCGCGAAGTCGTCGCGGATCAGGCCGCGCGCGCTATTTCCAGAGCTGCAGCGCCTTGATCGCGGTGCGCAGCTGCGGGTCTTCGTCGGGGCGGCTGACGACGCGCTGCGCGAGCTTCCAGCCGCGCCGGACGCGGCCCTTGCGCCACACGTCGGTCACCCACAGCTTTCCCGACCAGTCGCGGCCGTCCATCGTCGACTTGAGGTCGAGCGTCGCGGAAAAGAGCGCGACCGAGGCCCAGCCGCGCACATAGAGCCCGCCGAAGCTGTAGGACGAGCAGACGTAACGGTCCTTGGCCGCGTCGAGCCAGCTCGGGCGGTCGAGGATCGCCGGCGGGCTCGACGCCGCGAGGAAGATGAAGTCGCGGGCGGTGATGGCCTTCAGCACCTTGAGGTCCCCGCGCACCCACGCGCGCATCCAGCGGTGCTCCATGGTTTCGATGGTGGCGGCAAGGTCGGCCATGTGAGCGGCTCAACTAAAGGAGTGGCCGGATGGTTCAAGCGGGCGGCGAATGGCGACGAAGGCGCGGAGACCTTGCCAGCGGCAGTGAGCGCGGTAGCCTGCGTTCGCTCGGGGAAGGGGAGTTATGGAAAAACGTCCGGTTTCGCTCACCATCATCGCGTGGGTGATCATCGTAGGATCGGTGCTGAGCGTGTGGGGCATCTTCAGGATGCAGAGCAACCCGATGGCGGCCAAATTGCTGGCGCAAAGCCCGTTCCCGCTTTCGGTGCACGTTGGATTTGCGGTCGCGGGCATCGTCGCCAACCTGATCGCCGGCTACGGAATCCTCAAAGGCTATCCGTGGTCGCGCTGGCTGTATGTCGGATGGGCATTGCTGTCGCTTGGCTTCTCGGTCGCGACAATCCCGGTGCCTTCGCTGCTGCTGGTCAGCGGCCTGTTCCTGATCCTGATCGCCTTCTTTCTGTTTCGGCCCGCGGCGGACGCCTGGTTCGCGCGGTCCCACGCGGAGGCGCAGTGATGGCGCGCCGCATCCTAAGCGTCGTCCTGTTCGTGATCGCCGGCTGGATCCTGGCATCGGGCCTGATGGTCGCATGGATGAGCTTTGGCCAGGGGCTCGGCATTCGGCTTGGCGTCGCGGGGGTGATGGCCGCGTTCAGCCTCCCCTTCCTCCTGCTCGGCACCTGGGCGAGCCCCGGCCAACGCTTGCCGGAGCTCGGCCTCACGCTGATGATCGCGGCGGGCGTCGGCGCAGCACTGGGGCTGATGATGATGCTCTTCATGAACGATCCGTCGTTCGTCAGGCTGATGCCGCCGAACCCGAAGCTGGCCGCGCTGAAGTTCGCTCCGATCAGCGGTGGAATGGTGGCGCTGGCGTTGGGCGGGATCGGATGGCTGTTGTTCAGCCGAGGGAAGGCGGGTGCCGGATCGAATCCGGGATGACGATCCAGTTCTGAGAGGCCCGCGACCTGCGTGACGGGATTATTTCGCACGGGCGAGTCATGATATTCTTGCCTGACCAAGGGGGGAGGAACTCATGAGATTTACGGCGATCACGGCATTTCTGCTTCTCTCGTCCGCTCCGGCAATCGGCGAAACCAGGACGCTCACGTTTCCGCCAGAGAACCCGCAGTTCAGCGTCGCCGTCGGCGACTCCTGGGGCCCTGAAATCACAAGCGCCGGCATCCTTAGCGCGCATCCCACGGGCGCCGCCTTCGCGGTCAGCATTTTCCCGGCCACCGCAACAACGGCGCCTGGAGCGGTCGACGAAGTGCTTACCGAGGTCCAGCACCGATTCACCGACGTCAAACCCGGCGAGCTGGAGCACCTCACCGGCAAGAAAGGCCTCAAATTCCTTGAGCGCCATGCGACGGGGGAGGACACTCAGGCGACCGGGGAAGACAATGGCGCGCGCTTGATGCTCATCGCGGCCTTCACCATCGACGGGAAAAGCTATTTCGGGCTATTCCAGGCGGGCACTCCGCAGGCGACAAAACGGTATAGCGCGGATGTGATCGCCATTTTGAAGTCGATTGCACCGCTCAAGAGCGGCGCCGGCAAAGGCCAGCCCGAGCGAGGGCGCTAAGACGCGCTCAACGAGTCCGACGTGAGCATCAGGAGGAAGCGGGCGCGAGCTCGACTTCGGTGATCGAGGTTTCACCGTCGCACTTGTGGCAGTGCGCGTAGTCGAACGCGCAGCGGAGCACCCATGACTGTGTGGCGGTGTCCCAATCGGCCCAGGCGTCGCGGCTGACATCGTCGGAGCCGCACCGGCTGCACACCATCGCGTAGCGCTTGCTGTCGTTTGCCATGCGGCTCGGCGTTTGAAGTTACTTGGGAAGCGGAAGTTCTTCTATGGCATCGGCGTCCAAATTCTCGCTGCGAATTTTGGCCTCGATGCTCAGGACGTCGCTTCTAGTAATTGGGCGCTCTGCCTGCGCGTTGCCGCGTGCCACTCGGTATGCAGTATAATGGCGATCGGTGTACCCGGCCGTCAAATGCCGAGGAAGCTTACCCAAAAGCCGCTCATCGCTAATTGTCAGATCGTCCCAGTCGGGGCCAGCATGGACAACGGCCCAATAGAATGCACCCGCTTTGGACTTTGAGACACCAGCCGCAAGCATGCCGTCATAGAACATCCGATGCACATCGGCAGCGGGCTCGATTCTCGTGGCACAGTACCAGTCGTGGACAACCGAAGCGTCGCGATAGAGGCCTTCGAAGGGTCCTCCCATGAGGGACCAAAGTATTTGCGGGATCGAAGCTCCATCCAAGATAGCTCCGGCAGGGACATCCCACCGGTTGCAGTTTGGACCAACAAACGAAAATGGCTTGGTCAGAGTCATGGTGCGACCGTCGTGGCTCCAAGTCGCATCTACATCGCCTACAAAGTGTGCTGTGCAGATTGACCTATGAGATTCGGCAGCCGCGGCAGTGGTTGGCAAAGCTGTGAGTGCGGCAAGCGCGACCAATGCATGCGACAGGCGAAAGCTCATGGCTAAGCCTCCGAAGGCTTCCAACCGAGCGGACGCTAGTTTGACTGGAGACTCACTCCGCCGCAACCCCCGCTGCCTCGAACATATCCGGACCCTCGCCAGCGCCGGCGGCTCCATCGTTCGCCGCCGCTTCCGCTTTCGCCTTCATCCGGCGGTCGAAATTGTCCCACACGCTGTTCCAATCGCCGCGCGTCGCCGCCTTCGAATATTCGGTCGCGCGCGTCTCGAAGAAATTGGCGTGCTCGACTCCGTTGAGCATCGGGGCGAGCCACGGCAGCGGGTGCTCGTCGACCATGTAGATCGGCGCGAAGCCGAGCTGGCCGAGGCGCCAGTCGGCGATGTAGCGGATGTACTTCTTGATCTCCTTGGGGCTCATGCCGTTGACCGGCCCCATCTCGAACGCGAGGTCGATGAACGCGTCCTCGAGCCGCACCGTCTTCTGACACGCGTCGACGATCGCGTCCTTGACGTGCGGGGTGAGGCACTGCCGTTCCTTCACGAAGGTGTGGAAGAGCTTGATGATCGCCTCGCAGTGGAGCGATTCGTCGCGGACGCTCCAGCTGATGATCTGGCCCATGCCCTTCATCTTGTTGAAGCGCGGGAAGTTCATCAGCATGGCGAAGCTGGCGAAGAGCTGGAGCCCCTCGGTGAAGCCGCCGAACATGGCGAGAGTCTTGGCGATGTCCTCGTCGGTGTCGACGCCGAACTGCTGAAGGTAGTCGTGCTTGTCCTTCATCTCCTTGTACTGGAGGAAGGCCGAATATTCGCTCTCGGGCATGCCGATCGTGTCGAGGAGGTGGCTGTAGGCCGCGATGTGCACCGTCTCCATGTTGGAGAAGGCGGTCAGCATCATCTTGATCTCGGTCGGCTTGAACACGCGGCCGTATTTGTCGTGGTAGCAATCCTGCACCTCGACGTCGGCCTGGGTGAAGAAGCGGAAGATCTGGGTCAGCAGGCTGCGCTCGGTCTCGTGGAGCTTCTGCGCCCAGTCGCGGCAGTCCTCGCCGAGCGGCACTTCCTCCGGCATCCAGTGGATCTGCTGCTGGCGCTTCCAATATTCGAACGCCCACGGGTATTCGAACGGCTTGTACTGCTTGGATGCGACGAGAAGGGGCATCAGTGGGCTCCTTAGAGATCGAAGAAGAACGCGAGGGCGATCGCTACCGCGAAAACGAAGATGCAGAGGAGGCTCACCACGATGAGCGCGCGCTTGCGCTCGGCGGCGAGCTCCGGTGCCGGGTCGACGACAATTTCCCGGCGCGAGTTGACGAGGATGGCTCCGCTCATGATCGGCAGTAGCGCGACCAGCGGGGTGACGTCCCTCGGTATCCAGCCGAGCCGCCCGGCGAAATAAGAAAGGTCGATGGCGATCCCGACGAGGACGAAGGCGACACCCGTCCACTGCACCCAATTGTAGGGACGCAGCGGCCGGCCATAGCGCGGCGAGGCGTAGGGATCATAGTTCGAGCTGTCGCGATAGCCGCTCATCGCCGCTGCACCACGACGCGGTGGCCGCCCCTCGCGCCGACTCCGAAGACGACGATGCCGAGGAAGAAGCCGAAATCGTACCAGCCGCCGCTGTTGGGCACGGCGTAGACCGCGACTTTGTCGGTGAACAAGGAGACGATCCAGGCGAGCGGGAAGATGATCCCGTGCCACAGCCCGTACCAGAAGCCGGGCGCGCCGGCCGCATGGGCGCCGCCGGCCTGGGTCGCGGCGCAGGCGTTGTGAAGGCAGCCGGGGAGCGCGAGCTTCATTGCGCGCGGCTCCTCAGCATGTCGGCGGTGGCGGATCCGGGGCGATATTCCATCAGGCGGAGCGCGTGGATGGCGACGATTGCGCCGACGACGAGCAGGATCACCGCACCCTGGCTGCCGTAGCTGTCCGACTTGTCGCGACGTCGGTAAACCACCACCCCGGCGGCAATGATCAGCGCCGCGACGGCAAGCTCGATGGCGCGGGGCAGGGTCACCGCGGAGTCCGCCCGCCCATCGCCGCGACCTGGTCGAGCCGGTCGGCATAGGCTTCGATCACCGCCGCGGTCCGCGCGACATAGGCGCGGGCGTCGTCGAAGCGGCGTTGCTCGATGCCTTCGCGGATTCCGGGCAGGGTCTTGGCGCCATAGCCCGTCAGCGTACCCGGCGCGGTGATCAGGTTCCGGTACCACGGCCGGCCGGGAAGGCCCTGCGGGTCGAGCAGAAGCTCGTCGATCTCCTGGAGCGCGCCGTTGATCCGCGCCTGGGTGGCGGGCGGCAGCGATTGCTCGTCGGCGAGCACCGCGTCGGCGGCGCCGGCGGCGCGGGTCAGGTGATCCGACGCATTCTGCAGCGGGAGCATGTCGATCAGCGGCGTGACGCCCTTGTCGGCCGGCGCGACGGTCGGGTCGTAGGGCGCGCTCGTCAGCTTGAAGTCGCCCTCGCGGCGGAGGTCGGCGAGCCTGCGGTCATGCTCGCGCTGGTCGTCGGCGAGCTTCTGCACCTCGCCGACGTAGCGCGACACCTCGGCGGCGAAGCTCGAATAATGGGCGGGAACGCGCTCGCCGTCGGCGGCATGCATCACGATCCGCCCGACCAGCTTCGACAGTGCGCCGCCGTACTGCAGGCCGGGGTCGTCGAAATGCATCACGTGGTAATAAGTGTCGTAGAGCGAGTGATAGCTTCCGCCGGAGAAATCCTCGCCGCCGAAGCCGAGATTGAGCGACGGGATGCCGAGATGCTGGGCGAATGACGAATAGTCGGAGCCCGAGCCCAAAGGTCCGAGCGGCATGCGGTCGGCCTTGGCGGCGTCGATCTGCGCCTGCTGGACGCGCGCGCCGTCATACTGGTCGGCGAGGATGCGCGCCCGCGCCCGCTCGAGCACGGGCGCACCGGTCTGCGGATCGGTGACGCTCGCCGCGGCCTGGGTGACGAGGTTCTGGAGCTCGCCATTGCCCTCGGCGGAGAGATAGCCGCGGCCGTTATTGTCGGTGTTGATGTAGAGCACCGCCTTGCGCTGAAGCTCGTCGGCGTGCGTCTCGGCCCATTCGGTCGAGCCCAGCAGGCCGGGCTCCTCGCCGTCCCAGCTCGCGTAGACGATCGTTCGCTTCGGCCGCCAGCCCTGGCGGTAGAGCGTCCCCAGCGCCTGCGCCTCGTTCATCTCGGCAACCTGGCCCGTGAGCGGATCGGCGGCGCCCATGACCCAGCCGTCGTGGTGATTGCCGCGCACGACCCACTGGTCGGGATAGGTCGAGCCGTGGAGCATCGCGATCACGTCGTAGATCGGCTTCAACGACCAGTCGGACTTGACCGCGAGGTGGACCTTGACCGCATCGGTCCCGCCCCAGTGATAGGCCATTCCCAATGCGCCGCGCTGGTTGTCGGTGACCACCGGACCCTGCAAGGCGGCCATGATCTTGGATGCGTCGCCATAGGAGATTGGAAGCGTCGGGATCTTGAGGACGGTCGTCGCGGTCTCGCGCGTAAGGCGCTTGGCGTTCGCCGTCGCGCCGATTCCCGGCGTCAGCGGATCGCCTGGATATTTGGTCATGTCCTGGACCGAGCCGCGCTGGATTCCCGCCGGCGGGCGGCCGCCGCCGCGCGGATAGATGTCCGCCCCGCCATAGCCGTCGTTCGCCGGGTCTGAGTAGATCAGGCAGCCGACCGCGCCATGCTCCTGCGCCAGCTTGGGCTTGAGGCCGCGCCAGCCGGCGCCGTAGCGCGCGAGCACGATCTTGCCGCGAACGTCGATCCCGCGCCGGGCAAGCGCGTCATAATCGTCGGGCATGCCGTAATTGACGTAGACGACCGGCGCGGTGACGTCGCCGTCGCCCTGATAGGCGACATAAGGCGGAAGCGCGCGGGCGATATTTTCGGGGTTCGTGCTCGGGTCCTCGGGGACCTGCGGCTCCTGGCCGCCGAGCATGACATGCTCCGGCGTAATCAGCTCGAGCGTGGTCGAGATGGGCGTCGGATAAAGGACGTCGAAGCGCTCGATATGCGCGTCCCAGCCCCATTGCTTGAACATCGCGAGCTGGAAGTCGGCATTGGCTTTGTCGTGCGGCGAGCCGACATGGTTGGGCTCGGACGACATCTGCTGCAGCCACTGCATCTGCTGGGCGGGATTGATGAGCGCGTCGAAGCTCGATTCGAGCGCCTGCGTGCTTGCCGGCGGCGCGGCAAGCGCGGGCGCGGTCAGAACGAAAGCGGCGGATGCAAGGAACGCGATTCTGTTCAATCTCATCGTTTCAAAAATCCCCACCCCAGAGCGAGCGTGGCGAGAGTCGCCACCAGATCGAGCGCGATGAGGCCGAGCATGATCGTCCCGGCGCCTTTCGCGAATTTGCGTGCACTAAGCTGCTTCACAGTCGTTGCCCCTGCATGACTGCGTCCGGCCACTGCGGCGAGACGCGCGATGCCTCGGGCCAGTGATCCCCCGGATCATTGGCACGCGAGACATTCATCATAATCTGTGGTCGACTGCACCTTAATTTCACGTAGCTCCGGCGTGTTGTCGGCTTCGACTCCGCCGGCGAAGCCTGCGCGCTGGACCGATTTCGAGCGCAAATAATAGAGCGACTTGATGCCCAGCTCCCAGGCGCGGAAGTGGAGCATCATCAGGTCCCATTTGTCGACGTCGGCCGGGATGAACAGGTTCAGCGACTGCGCCTGGTCGATATAGGGCGTGCGGTCGGCGGCGAGCTCGATCAGCCAGCGCTGGTCGATCTCGAAGCTGGTCTTGAACACGTCCTTTTCCTCCTGGGTGAGGAAGTCGAGGTGCTGGACGCTTCCGCCGTTCTCGAGGATCGAATTCCAGACGTTGGGGCTGTCCTTGACCTTGGTCTCGAGCAGCTTCTCAAGGTACGGATTCTTGATCGAGAAAGAGCCCGACAAGGTCTTGTGGGTGTAGATGTTGGCCGGGATCGGCTCGATGCACGCGCTGGTCCCGCCGCAGATGATCGAGATCGACGCCGTCGGCGCGATCGCCATCTTGCAGCTGAAGCGTTCCATCACGCCCATGTCGGCGGCGTCGGGGCAGGGCCCGCGCTCCTTCGCCAGCATCATCGACGCCTGATCGACCTGCGCTCGGATATGCTTGAAGATCTTGAGGTTCCAGCTCTTGGCCATCGCCCCTTCGAACGGGATCGAGCGCGCCTGGAGGAAGGAGTGGAAGCCCATCACGCCGAGGCCGACGCTGCGCTCGCGCTCGGCGCTGTACTTGGCGCGCGCCATCTCGTCGGGCGCGCGGGCGATATAGTCGCTGAGCACATTGTCGAGGAAGCGCATCACGTCCTCGATGAACTGCTTGTCGCCGTTCCACTCGTCCCAGGTTTCAAGGCTGAGCGATGACAGGCAGCAGACCGCCGTGCGGTCGGCGCCGAGATGGTCCTTGCCCGTCGGCAGCGTGATTTCCGAGCAGAGGTTCGACGTGGAGACCTTGAGGCCGAGGTCGCGGTGATGCTTCGGCATCGACCGGTTCACCTGGTCGATGAAGATGATGTAGGGCTCGCCGGTCGCAAGCCGGGTCTCGACCAGCTTCTGGAACAGCGAGCGGGCATCCACCTTGCCGCGCTCCGATCCATCCTTGGGGCTGCGAAGCACGAACTCGGAACCCTCGCGAACGGCTTCCATGAACTCGTCGGTGACGAGCACGCCGTGGTGGAGATTGAGCGCCTTGCGGTTGAAGTCGCCCGAGGGTTTGCGGATCTCGAGGAACTCCTCGATCTCCGGGTGCGAGATGTCGAGGTAGCAGGCGGCCGAGCCGCGGCGGAGCGAGCCCTGGCTGATCGCCAGCGTCAGGCTGTCCATCACCCGGACGAAGGGGATGATGCCGCTGGTCTTGCCGTTGAGGCCGACCGGCTCGCCGATGCCGCGGACGTGGCCCCAGTAGGTGCCGATTCCGCCGCCCCGGCTGGCGAGCCAGACATTCTCGTTCCACGTGCCGACAATCCCTTCGAGACTGTCGGAGACGCTGTTCAGATAGCAGCTGATCGGAAGGCCGCGCCCGGTGCCGCCGTTCGAGAGCACGGGCGTCGCGGGCATGAACCACAGGCGCGAGATGTAATCATAGACGCGCTGTGCATGCGCTTCGTCGTCGGCGTAGGCGGCGGCGACGCGCGCGAACAGGTCCTGGTAGCTCTCGCCCGGGAGCAGATAGCGGTCGCGCAGGGTGTCCTTGCCGAACTCGGTCAGGAGATCGTCGCGCGCGGCGTCGGTCTTGACGTCGAACCGCGGCGCATGAACCGATTTGCTGCTCGACGCAGTGGTCGTGCCGTCGTCGCTGGGAACCTCACTGCCAGTGGAAAAATCCATGTCGCTTCCCCGTCCTTGTTCGGCCCGTTCGAGGACCGCTTGTTCCCCAATTGTTCGACTCGGAGCCATTGGGCCTACCCTAGCCGTTTTTCGGCGCTCGACGGGGCTTTTTCCACCAGTCCCCTGTGGAAATCGGGGACGAGTTGGCCCGTCACCGGAATATAGTGATTCCGGCGCCGGAACGCTAGGTATTGAGTGTCCCCCCTCTCGCGCAGCTACATATTGTGCCTAAACTCGAATCGAGCGCAAGCGGGTAAATGCAGGGTCAACCGAAAATCCTGTGGATTTGATCTTTTCCAAGGTTCGAGCGCATGGGGCCCAAGTGGTCGCCGACACATCCACATTGCTCGAAGGTTTGAGCGAAGCGGCGCTGATTGCGCGCGGGCGGCGTGTGATTGCGTCCAATTCGGCAGCGAAGGCGCTGCTCGGCCACGGCATCGACGGCGAGGGGCTCGAGCGGGCGATCTCGCATCCTGCCGCGATCGAAGCGCTCGACCGGATCGGCAGCGACGACATGGAGGAGGTCGAGCTGGCGGGGCTCGGCAACTCGCGGCGCCACTGGGTGATGCGCAGCGCGCCGATTGCCGAGCGCACTTATCTCATCCGCTTCGTCGACCGCAGCGAAGCGCGCGCGGCCGAGCAGATGCGAGTCGATTTCGTCGCCAATGCGAGCCACGAGCTGCGGACCCCGCTGTCGACGCTGATCGGCTACACCGAGACCCTGCGCGAGCAGGGGGAGGAGATCGACGGCGAGACGCGCGAGCGCTTCCTCTCCGTCGTCCACGACGAAGCCCGGCGGATGCAGCGGATCGTCGAGGATCTGATCTCCCTGTCGCGGATCGAGGCGGAGAAGTTCACCGCCCCGACCGAAGCGGTCGATCTCGCTCCGCTGGTCGACCAGGCGCTCGGCGGTGCCCAGCGGATCGCGGACGAGCGGCGATCGACGCTGGTTCGCGAGGTAGACCCGGACCTGCCTCCGATCGCGGCCGACCGGGGCCAGATCCTGCAGCTGCTCGACAATCTCATCACCAACGCGCTGCGCTACGGCGAGCCGGGGACTCCGGTGACCGTTTCGGCGCATGGGGAAGGGTCCATGGTCCACCTCGCCGTGGCCGACCAGGGCGAGGGGATCGCGCCCGAGCATGTGAAGCGGGTGACCGAGCGCTTCTACCGCGTCGACACCAGCCGGAGCCGCTCGCTCGGCGGGACCGGGCTCGGGCTGTCGATCGTCAAGCATATCGTCGAGCGCCATCGCGGCCGGCTCGTCATCGACAGCGAGCTCGAGCGCGGGACGATCGTGCACGTGCTGCTTCCCGTTTCATAAAAGTGTCATACGGGCGGGCTAGAGTCGGCTGACGTGAGCAAGCCCAAGCTCCTGCTGGTCGAAGACGATCGCGCGCTTGCCGACCTCCTGATCTGGCATTTCGAGCGGGGCGGCTTCGAGGTGCGCAGGACCGGCGACGGCGACGAAGCGCTGATGCTCGCCCAGGAAGAGCAGCCGGACATCGTCATCCTCGACTGGATGATCGAGGGCATTTCCGGCCTCGAGGTGTGCCGGCGTCTGCGGCGCAAGGAACGTACCGGCAATGTGCCGATCATCATGCTGACGGCGCGCGGCGAGGAAAGCGACCGCGTGCGAGGGCTCGACACCGGCGCGGACGATTATGTGACCAAGCCGTTCAGCCCGCGCGAGCTGATGTCGCGCGTGGCTGCGGTGCTGCGCCGCGTTCGCCCGGCCCTTGCCGGCGAGACGCTTTCCTATGCCGACATCGAGATGGACGTGACCGCGCACAGGGTGCGGCGCGGCGGACAGCCGGTCCAGCTCGGGCCGACCGAGTTCCGCCTGCTACGTCATTTGCTCGAGCAGCCGGGCAGGGTCTTCTCGCGCGAAGCGCTGCTCGACGCCGTGTGGCAGCACGACCCGGACATCGATGCGAGGACCGTCGACGTGCACGTCCGTCGCTTGCGCAGAGCGCTGAACGAAGGCGGCCGGCCCGACATCATCCGGACCGTGCGGTCGGCCGGTTACTCGCTCGACGCGGAAGCCTGAGCTTCTGTCACAAGACTGAAACATAGCCGACGCTTTGGCGTCAGATACCGGCGGTAGAGCAGCTGCATGGCCTGGCTACCTCCCCCCGTTCCCGCAATCGAGTTCAATATCGCCAGCACCGGCATGTCGAAGGGCATCGCCCAGACGAAAGGCCCGCAATTCCTCACCCGCGGCGAACTAGCCTTCGGTGCGATCTACCTCGGCGCCTATATCAAGAATGTCGATGCTTCGACGTCTGATGCCGAGGCCGCCGCACTGGTCGGCGTCCGCACGAAGGCGGCGGGATTCGACCTTGCCGCGAGCGCCGCGTGGAAGCGCGCCGTCGATCCGGCCCCCGGGTCGGACACCAACGCGCTCGAGGTCAGCGCGTCGGCGAGCCGCAAGATCGGCCGAGTGACGCCGCGACTGTCGGTCGTGTGGAGCCCGGACGATCTCGGCGGCACCCGCTCGACCGTCTTCGCCGAAGCGGGGGCAAGCTACCGCTTTTCAAAATCGCTGGCGGCGAGCGCCGCCGTCGGCCGGCGCGAGCGCCAGGGCGGCGCCAATTACAACGCATGGAACGCCGGGCTGACCTGGGATGCGTGGAAGCACCTGTCGGTCGACCTTCGATACTATGACACCAACGCGGGAAGCGCGCAGCCATTCAGGGCGCGGGCGGTCCTTTCAGCGAAAGCGAGGTTCTAAGATGACGCAAATCATGACCGACGCGGAGCCGCTCAGCCAATTGCGGCCAGCAGTCCGCTCCACTAAGCCCCAAACGGCGACGACAGGGGTAAGTATGTTCAACTGGTTCCAGGCGCTCCTTCCGAGGACGGGTGACTTCTTCGGCATGTTCGAGCGCCACGCAGCGACTTTGGTCGCGGCCGCGGGTGCGCTGCGGGAACTGGTCGACGGGACTTCGCCTGCGACCGAGCAGATCGCCGAGATCAACCGCCGCGAGCACGAGGCCGACGACATCATCCGCCAGGTACTTCGGACAGTTCGCCAGACATTCCTCACGCCATTCGACCGCGGCGCGATCACCTCGCTCATTGGCAAGATGGACGACGCGATCGACGAGATGCAGGACACGGCGCGGGCCATCTCGCTCTATGAGCTGACAAGCTTCACTCCGGAGATGAAGCGGATGGTGAAGATCATCAGCGAAGCCGCCGACCTCACTCAGCAGGCGATCCCGATGCTCCGCGACATCAGCCGCAACGGCTCCAAGATCCACGCGCTGACGGAGCAGATCGTCCACCTCGAAAGCGACGCCGACGTGGTCCATGCCGCGGGCCTCAAGAAAGCGTTCCAGCAGCATTCGGGGACGCCGATGCAGTTCATGGTCGCGCGCGAAATTTACAAGCATCTCGAGCGGATCACCGATGCTTTCGAGGATGTCGCGAACGAGATCGACGGCATCGTCATCGACCACGCCTGAACGGGGCGCGCAACATGTATCATCTCGCCCTTCCGCTGCTGATCGGACTGATCGCGGTCGCGCTCGCGTTCGACTTCCTCAACGGCTTGCACGACGCCGCCAACTCGATCGCGACGGTGGTCGGAACGCGGCTGATCAAGCCGGTGTGGGCGGTCGCCTTCGCCGCGTTCTTCAACTTCGCCGCTTACTTCCTCGCATTGAAATGGCCGTCGCTGCACAATGTCGCGGAGACGATCGGCAAAGGACTCGTCGACAAGGACGTGGTCACGCCGGCGGTCGTGTTCGGAGCGCTGATCGGCGCGATGTTCTGGAACGTCGTCACCTGGCTGAAGGGCATCCCGTCGTCGTCGAGCCACGCGCTGGTCGGCGGCATCGTCGGCGCGGGCGTTGCCCATGCGGGCTTCCCGAGCATCCAGTGGCTGGGGCTCAACAAGACGTTGATCGCGATCGTCCTGTCGCCGCTGCTCGGCCTCATCCTGACGATGGCGATCATGCTGCTGACGAGCTGGCTCGGAGTGCGGGCGAGCGCGCGCGGCGCGGAGCGGACGTTCCGCGGATTGCACCTGGTTTCGTCGGGGACGCTGTCGCTCAGCCACGGGCTCAACGACGCGCAGAAGACGATGGGTCTGATTACCGTGCTTCTCTATTCGACCGGCTACCTCAAGGGCCATTTCGCGGTGCCGAACTGGGTCGCGCTCAGCTGCTACATCGCGATGGGCCTCGGGACGCTGACCGGCGGTTGGCGGGTGATCGAGACGATGGGCACCAAGATCACCAAGCTGTCGCAGCATCAGGGGTTCAGCGCATCGGCCGGCGCGTCGATCATGCTCTTCCTTGCCTCGTTCCTGGGAATCCCGGTGTCGACCACGCACACCGTCACCGGCTGCGTGATCGGCGCGGGCGCGGCGCGGCGAGCGTCGGCGGTGCGCTGGGGAATCGCCGGTGACGTCGCGATCGCGTGGGTCATCACCATCCCTGCCGCGGCGATCGTCGCCGCGATCTTCTACTGGCTGATCAGCGCCGATTTCCTGCGCGCCGGAATTGTCGTTGCAGCGATTGCGCTTCTTGGATGGTTGAGCAGCCGCGTCGTGCAGCGGCACCTGCCGCGAGGAGAGAGCGCATGAAAGCGGGAATGACCGTCGCCCTTCTGTCGCTGCTGGCAATCGGCGCCGCGCAGCCGGCCCACGTCGACATGAAGCGGATGAGCGACATCACCAAGGTGCTCGCCTCGGACGAATTCCAGGGCCGCGCGCCGGGGACGCCGGGCGAGGACAAGACGATCCCGTACCTCATCGCACAGTTCAAGGCGGCGGGGCTCGAGCCCGCGGGCGAGAGCGGCGGCTGGACCCAGACTGTCCCGATGATCCACACCCAGCTCAAAGCGCCCGTCAACGTGTCGGTGACGCAGGCGGGACAGACGCTGCCGCTGGGCTTCCCCGACGACGTCTATCTCGGCACCCGGCAGCCGGTCGACCGCATCAGGATCGAGAACGCGCCGATGGTGTTCGTCGGCTATGGCGTGACGGCGCCGGAGCGCGGGTGGGACGATTTCAAGGGCGTCGACCTCCACGGCAAGGTCGCGGTGATGCTGGTCAACGACCCCGACTTCGAAGCCGCGCCGGGCGAGCCGGTCGCGGGCAAGTTCGGCGGCAAGACGATGACTTACTACGGCCGCTGGACCTACAAATATGAGGAGGCGGCGCGGCGCGGCGCGATTGCGGCGCTGGTCGTGCACGAGACCGATGCCGCGGGCTATCCGTGGAAGGTGGTCAAGAGCCCGGCGGGCGAGGGTTATGCGATTCCAACGCCGGCGGGCCAGCCGGGGCCGGTGCTGCTCGAAGGATGGATGCAGCAGCCGGTCGCCGCGGCGCTTCTGAAGCGCGCCGGCTACGACTATGACACGGTGAAGCGGCAGGCGCGGACGACTGCGTTCCGGCCGATCGACCTCAAGGCGACGCTCTCGGCGGATATTCCCGTGACGGTCGCCCACATCACCAGCCACAATGTCCTCGGCAAGCTCACGGGCACAACGCATCCCAACGAGATCGTGAGCTACGGCGGACACTGGGACGCCTACGGAATCGGCCCCGCGGACGCGCAGGGTCGAACGATCCGGCCGGGCGCGGCGGACGACGCGCTCGGGCTGGCGGCGATGCTCGAGGACGCGCGGGTGTTCGCGAAAGGGCCGAGGCCGCAGCGGACGTTGCTGTTCGCCGCGTGGACTGGCGAGGAGCGCGGGCTGCTCGGCTCCGAATATTATGCGGAGCATCCCTTGTTCCCGCTCGAGACGACGGTCGCCAACCTGACCTTCGACACGCTGCAGTGGAACGGGCCGGTCAAGGACGCGGTGCTGGTCGGCAAGGGACAGAGCGGCGACATGGAGCGGCTGCTCGCCGAAGCGGCGAAGGCGCAGGGGCGGTATGTGACCGACGAGAACCACCCCGAGCGCGGGCTGTTCTATCGCGCCGACCATTTCTCCTTCGCCAAACGCGGCGTGCCGGTGCTGCTCGATATGGCGCTCGCGGGTGCCTACGACATGGTCAATGGCGGACGCCCGGCGGGCGAGCGCTGGCTCGATAGCTTCACCTCCACTTGCTACCACCAGACCTGCGACGCCTGGGCACCGACCTGGAACCTTAAGGGCGCCGCGCAAGAAGCGGAGCTGTTCTATGCGATCGGCGCACGGCTCGCGAACAGCCGTGAATGGCCGCAGTGGAATGCGACGTCGGAGTTCGCGAAGGTGCGGGCGCAATCGGCCGGAGCGCGTGCGCAGACGGCCGGGAAGGGCGAGCGCGGACGCTGAGAAGGGAATATTTCCAACGCAATCGGGTCTTTCCGAGGAACGCAATCGCGCCAAGCCGCATCAGATGAGTCGCATGAGGGCAGTAGCAATTCCGGTCGGGTACGCGTGGGCGCTGCTGTTCGCGTTGATGCTGTCGCTGCGCCTGATCGGTTCGGCGGGTTACATGCCGGCGCTCGACCATGCCTCGCTGACGCTGATCGCCTGCCCCGATGCCGAGCTGAACGCGCCGCTCGCGCTTCCGGCCATGCACCATCACGGGCACATGCATCACAACCACAGCATCTGCCCCTATGCCGAAGCGGCGGCGCTCGGGGCCACCGAGGCCAACTATGTGCCGCTGGTCGCGATCCTGGTCATCGGAATGGCGCTGCTGCTCGGCCGGCCTTTCGCCTTCATCGAGCGGCAGAACGGGCGCGACCGTCCGCCGGCGATTGGCCCTCCGCTTCCCGCGTTCAGCTGATTCACCCCTGAACTCAACCGCCCGGTTTCCGGGACAGCGGGATTCACCAATGCATATCTTGTCAAAAGGCGCCGCGCGTGGAGCGGCGCTGATGTTCGCGGCCATGGCGGCCGCTCCTCTCCAGGCCCATGGCGTGATCGGCCAGCGATTCTTTCCGGCGACAATCACCACCGACGATCCGTTCGCGGCCGACGAGCTGGCGTTTCCGACGGTCACGTTCTTCGATCACGAGACCGCCGTCGATTTCGACTATTCCAAGACCATCCTGCCCGGCTTTGCGATCGAGCTCGGCATGGACCACGTGAATTCGCATCCGCCGGGCGAAGCGCGCGAGCGCGGGTTCGACAATCTGGAGATTGCGCCCTCGCTGGAAGTCTATCGGAACCCGGCGCACGAATTCATCCTGAGCACCGGGCTCGAATGGCAGGTCGGCGGGACCGGAAGCCGCTCGGTCGCCGAGCGCTCGTCGACCTACACGCCGACGGTGAAGTTCGGGAAAGGCTTCGGCGATCTTCCGGACGGCCTCAAATATCTGCGTCCCCTCGCGGTCACCGGGACCGTCGGTTACGCGATTCCCGGCGGCGGCGATGAGCCGAACTCGATCGAGTGGGGCGGAGCGATCGAATACAGCCTGCTCTATCTCCAGAACAATGTGCGCGACCAGGGCTTCGGCAAGTTCGTGTCGCACCTGACTCCGCTGGTCGAGTTCGCCTTCTCGTCGCCGACGGATGGAAGCGGGACCACCGGAACGATCAATCCGGGCGTCATCTGGTCGGGCAAATATGTCCAGCTCGCGGCCGAAGCGATGATCCCGGTGAACCGCGCGAGCGGGCACGGGACCGGCTTCATCGCCCAGCTCCATTTCTACATCGACGACCTCTTCCCGCATTCGCTGGGAAGGCCCATTTTCGGAGGAAGATAATGAATTCGCGCGTCCTTGCCTGTCTTGCACTCGCCTCCGTCGCGGCGCCCGTCTCCGCGCACGCGTTTCTCGATCACGCCAATCCCGGCGCGGGGGCGGTGCTGCACGTTGCGCCCAAAAGCGTGATGCTCGCCTTCAGCGACGATCTGGAGGCGGACTCGAGCGTTCAAATCGTCGACGAATCCGGCCGCAGCGTCGCGGCCGGGCGGACGACGGTATCCGCCAATTGCATCATGGCGCCGCTGCGCGCGCTCGGCCCGGGCAAGTACCGGGTCGTTTGGCATGCGGTGTCGATGGACGATCACCGCACGCAGGGCGCCTACGAGTTCGCGATCAGGCCGTAGCCGGCGAAGGTTGCGCGCTTGTCACTCGACGGGCGCGCGCGGTTGACGCAAGTAAGCGGTGTGCGGGGGCACATCATACTTTCGGCGAGCGTTGGGCTCGCGCTGTCGACTGCCGCAGAAGCGGACGAGCAGCCGATCTGCGCCGACCGGCCGGGCAAGGCCAACCCCACCTGCACTGTTCCCGCCGGCATGGTCCAGATCGAAACCGGTCTCGCCGACTGGGTTCACGACCGCTCCGACGGGGTGACGAGCGACTCGCTGTCACTGGCGTCGACCGCATTCAAATATGGGCTCACCGATCGCTGGAACGTCGAGCTCGACGTGACGCCATACAACTGGCAGCGCGTCCACGGCGGCGGCTTGCGCGAGACCGATTCGGGCTTCGGCGATCTCTTCGTCCGCTCGAAGTACCGCTTCACGAGCGGGGACGGCGTGCAGGTGGCGATGAACCCGGCGATCAAGATCCCGACCGCGCCGACCCCCATCGGAAACCGCAAATGGGAAGCGGGAGTCGCGTTCCCGATCGATTATTCGATTCCCAATTCGCCGATCAGCATCACCCTCGGGCCGGAGGCGGACTGGCTCGCCGACAGTGACGGCCATGGGTACCATTGGTCGATGGCCCAGGTGGTGGGTGTCGGCTGGCAGGCGACCGACAAGCTCAACCTGTCGGGCGAGCTTTGGGGACAGTGGGACTGGGACCCGACGGGCACGACGCGGCAGGCGACTGCCGATGGCGCGGTTGCTTATCTCGTGAACAACAATGTCCAGCTCGACGCGGGCGCGAACTTCGGGCTCAACCGGGTGACCCCGGATGTGGAAATCTACGCCGGCGTATCGGTGCGGTTCTAGACCGGTCCGCTGACCGACACGTGCGCGCCGTCGGCGTCGCGGATCTGGGCGATGTGAACGCCGTGCATTTCCTTGGGCTCGCGGGTGAACTCGACGCCGAGCTCGTCGCGGCGGGCATAGAATTCGCCAAGATTCTCGGCGGCAAAGCCGAGCTCGACGCCGCCTGCGGGATTGTCGTCCGACGCGGGGTGCAGCGCGAGCACCGTCTCGCCGGTCGCGAACTCGGTCCAGAAAGGCGACTGGAACCTGAGCTCGAGCCCGATTTTGTCGCGGTAGAAGGCGATCGCCCGGTCCATGTCCTCGACGAACTTGATCGCGTAGTTGAGCCGCATTGTCTTTCTCCTAATCTCGGCAGGAGTGCGTAGGTCCTCCGGAAAGCGTGGGTCTCCGCCGAGGTGAAGGCGGTGCCCGGGCCGCGCGGCGCGACGTCGGGAATGCCGGTGACGAAATAGGCGATTCCGAGGCCGCGCGCGCGGTCGATCCACAGGCCCGCTTTCATCCCGTAGGCGTCGCCGGCGTGGCCGACGAGCGTGTGGCCCTGCGTGCCCATGTCGTCGGCGCATCCGGGCACCGGCGTCGGGATCTGCTGCGTCGCATGGCCGTAGCTGCAATAGAAGCCGCCGTCGGTGACGCCGTTGCTTCCGTCGAAGCGCCAGACTTGCGTCAGGAGCGTCGCGACCGATTGCGGGGTCAGGATCTGCACGCCGTCGAGCGTTCCGTTGTTGAGCAGCATGCGCCCGATCCGCGCGAGCCCGCGCATCGAGATGCGAAGCCCGCCCTGCGGCGCGAACAAGGAGCCGTTCTCGCCGGGCTTCCACAACGACAAGTCGCACGGTTCGCCGTCTTTGACGAAGACGGCGCATTCGGGGCGATGGCCGTGGAGGTCGTCCTTCACCGGCTTGCCGTCCTGGTCGAGCTCGACCGCGCGCGCGACCGTGGCGTCGCTGCACGTCGGCCAGTTGTAGCAGGCGTCGAGCCTCATCGGCTCGAGCACGTTATGGCGCATCCAGATGTCGAAGCGCTCGCCCGTGACCTTCTCGACGATCGAGCCGACGATCGGGAAATTGAGGTTGGTGTAGCGGAAGACATTGTCGCCGGGCCCGTGTTGCGGGTCCCAGTTCTTCGGATCGGCCATCACCTGCTGGAGCGAGCCGCCCAAGGGGATGACATAATCATCGTCATGCTCGCGCACCGAGGCGGTGTGCGACAGCAGCATGCCGAGCGTGACCGGGCGATCAGGGAAGCTCGGGTTGCGCAGGCTCCAGCCGAGCCATTTGGAGACGTCGCTGGTGAGGTCGAGCTTGCCGGCTTCGACCAGCTTCATGACCCCGATCGCGGTTCCGAGCTTGCTGATCGACGCGACGCGGACCGGATCGTCGGGCGTGACCCGCCGGCCCGATTGCGGGTCGGCGATGCCGTTGGCGAAGCTTCCGATCTCATGGGTGCGGTCGAAGGCTACGCCAACCTCGGCGTTCATCGGCGGCGGCAGCTGGATCGACGTGCAGGCGCCGAGGGCGAGAGCAAGCAGGAGAGCGAGCCAGCGCATGGTCTCAGCTTATGCGGTTGTCAGCGCGAGCGCCATCGCTACGGTGCGCCAAGCCAAGGAGGAAGAGTTGCGTTTCATCGTCATCGCCGCAGCGGTTCTCGCCGCTGGCCCCGCGTTCGCAAAGCCGGCCACTCCCGCCCAGCTGGAAATGGAAACGTGGCGAGCGTTCCAGGCCAAGCGCGTCGCCGAGATCAAGTCGCTGTTCGCGCCGAATTTCGTCGGCGTCTATGCCGACGGCACGCACGACCTCGCGCGGGAATTGCAGAGTCTGAACCAGGTCACGATCCAGGGCTACAGGATCGCCAATCTGCAGAGTCATGCGCAGGACGCCGACGACGTGATGCTGACCTACAGCGCCGACGTCCGCCTGTTGGTCGGGAAGAAGCAGGTCGCGCAGCGCCTGTGGTCGGCTTCGCTGTGGCATTTCAACGCAGGCCGCTGGCTGTGCACGTACCACACGGAGATCAAGGCAAAGTAGCCGCGGGTCACTCGCGGTACGCCGGTAGCGTCCAGCCGCGCGCGATCGCGCCGGCGCGGAGCGCGAACCCTGCGGCAATCGCGATTCCCGCAGCGGGCCAGACCGCAAGGCGGGCGAGCATCAAAGCGACGAATAAGGCGGCGGAGAGCGCTGCCGGCGTGACATAGAGCTCGCTGCGCATCAGCACGGACGGGCGATTGGCGAGCAGGTCGCGGATGATCCCGCCCGCGCACGCCGTAAGCACGCCCATGACGAAGGCGGGGACAGGCGCCATGCCGTAGCCGAGCGCCTTCGCTGCGCCGTAGGTGGCGTAAGCGGCCATGCCCGCGGCGTCGAACCACAGCAGCGCGCGGCCGGCGAAGCGGCGGCGGCTCGCGACCCACACGAGCACCGCCGCGGCGATGCAGATCACCAGCGTGCCGTTGGTGCGGACCCAGAATACGGGCGCGCCGATGAGGAGGTCGCGCAAGGTGCCGCCGCCGATGCCGGTCGCGACCGCGAAGAAGACGAAGGTGACGAAGTCGAGCCGCTTCTCGGCAGCGACCAGCGCGCCCGAGATCGCGAACACGGCGATTCCGAAATAATCGAGCAGGACGAGCGCGGTTGGGTTCATCGGGCTAACCGCCTACATAAGCCGGATGGCCGAGGACATGAAAACCGGCGCGATCCCGACGCTCGAGGATTGGCAGCACTGGACGCTGGTCATGGGCCGCGCCCAGCAGATGCTGATGGAATATTGGGCCGAGCAGATGAAGGCCGGGCAGAAGATGCCGAGCTGGTCCGCGCCGGCGTTCGGCTTCGGCGAGCAGGCGGGCGCGGGCGATCCGATGGCGCTGATGACCGCGGGCGCTCAGGCGTGGGCGAAGGGGCTCGAGACCTGGGGCAAGATGCTCGGCGGCGCGACAGCCGCGCCGGCTGCGGCGAAGAAAGATCGGCGGTTCGCGGCGCCCGAGTGGAGCGAGAACCCGATCTTCGACACGATCAGGAACAGCTATCTGCAGATTTCCGACCAGCTGCTCGGGACCGTCGACCAGATCGAAAATGTGGATGCGTCGACGCGCGAGCGGCTGCGCTTCGCGACCAGGAGCTTCGTCGACGCGATGAGCCCGTCGAACTTCGCGCTGACCAATCCGCAGGTGCTGAAGCGAACGATCGAGACCCGGGGCGAGAATCTGCTCAAGGGCCTCGCGAACATGCTCAAGGACATTGCGGCGGGGCAGATGACCCAAACCAAGCCGGGCGTGTTCGAGGTCGGGCGCAATCTCGCAACGACGCCGGGCAAGGTCGTGAAGCAGACCCCGCTTTACCAGTTGATCCAGTACACGCCGACGACCGACGAGGTGCTGCAAGTCCCGGTGATGATCTTCCCGCCGTGGATCAACCGCTTCTACATCCTCGACCTCAGCCCTGAAAAAAGCTTCGTCAAATGGTGCGTCGACAACGGCATCAGCCTGTTCATGGTGAGCTGGAAGTCGGCGGACGAAAGCATCGCCGACGCGACCCTCGACGATTATGTGCTGAAAGGGCAGGTCGACGCGATCGACACGGTGCGCGAGCTGCTCGGCGTCGAGGGCGTCCATGCAATCGGCTATTGCGTTGCCGGGACGACGTTCGCGGCCACGCTCGCCTATCTCCAGGCGAAGCGCGGGCAGGCGAAGGTCAAGTCGGCGACCTTCCTGACCGCGCAGGTGGACTTCACCGAAGCCGGCGATTTGAAGCTGTTCACCGGGCCCGAGACGATGGGGCTGCTGGACCAGCTGACCGCGGAGAAGGGCTATCTCGACGGGCGCTATATGGCGGCGACCTTCAACCTGCTTCGCGGCCGCGACCTCATCTGGAACTACGTCGTCAACAATTACCTGTTGGGCGACGAGCCGCCGCCGTTCGACCTGCTCTACTGGAACAGCGACACGACGAACCTGCCGGCAGGATGGCACCGCGCCTATCTCGAGGACCTCTACAAGGCCAACAAACTGGCCGAGAAAGGCGGGATCACGGTCGCGGGGACGCCGGTGGACATCGACCAGGTGAAAACGCCGACCTACGTCCAGGCCGGGCGCGAGGACCATATCGCGCCGCCCGAGAGCGTGTGGAAGATCATGAACCATTTCGCCGGGCCAAAGCGGTTCGTCCTCGCGGGCTCCGGCCATATCGCGGGCGTGGTGAACCCCCCGGCGGCGCAGAAGTACCAATATTGGGTCAACGACAAGCCGTGCGACACGCTCGATTCGTTCGTCGAGGGCGCAGCCGAGCACAAGGGAAGCTGGTGGCCGGATTGGCTCGAGTGGCTGAAGAAGCAGGACTCCGCGACGGTGAAGGCGACCGGAGCGCGGGTGCCCGGCAAGGGCAAATATAAGGCGATCGAGGACGCGCCCGGATCCTATGTCAAAGCTCGCTGAAGGACTGACCCTGCGGCTCGCGCGGCCGGAGGAGCATGACGAGCTCGAGGACCTGCAGCGGCGCGCATCGCTGGAGCTTCCCGAATATCGCGACCAGCTCCTCGACAATCCCGACGCCATCTATCTGCCGGAGGCGCAGATCGCGAACGGACAAGTGATCGTCGCCGAGCTTGACGGCGAGGTCGCGGGCTTCGCGGCGGTGGTCGGGGGCGAGCTCGACGGACTGTTCGTCGAGCCCGACCTGTGGGGCCGCGGGATCGGCCGCGCCCTTGCCGACGCTGCGACCCACGAGGCGCGCAACCGCGGCCTCGCGCTCAGCGTGATCGCCAACCCGCGCGCTCGGCCTTTCTACGAACATTGCGGATTTTCTATCGAAGGCGAAGTGCAGACGCGCTTCGGGCCGGCGCTCAGGATGACGAAATAGTCAGCAGCGTTCGTACTGCCAGTTGCGCTTCTTGCCCTCGGCTAGCCAGTCGATTGCCGTCGCTATCCGCTTCTGACGGGTCTCGTCGCGTTTCGCTTCGCCGATCCATTCGAGATATTCGCGGCGGTGGCTCGGCGCGAACGCGTCGAGCGCGGCCTTGGCCTTGGGCGACTTGTCGAGCGCGGCGGCGAAGTCGGGATGCATGTCCGGCGGCGGCTTCGGCGCGTGCTTGGGCTTGCGCGGGGTGGGAGCAGAAGCCGACAAAGCTGCGGCCCTGGCAATCAGCTCGTCGAGGTCCCCGGGCAGGTCGCTGACGCTCTTGAGCTGGCCGAGCTGCCCCATGGCGCCCGGCTTCGCCTCCATCCCGAGCTCTTGCCCGCGCCAGAAGTGCACGCTCGCATGGTCCTTGAAGGACGCCGTGCCGAGAATGATCTTGCCGTTCTTGCAATAGGTCGGGTGGCTCCATTTGATCGTCTCTTCGACATCCGGGACGACGGCGTGCACGCGCTCCCGGACCTTTTCGAGGATCGGGCGGGCGAAGGGCTGGGCCTTCTCGATATAGCCGTCGACACGCGGTTCCCTCGTCACAGGATCCCTCCGCCGAGCATGAGCCGGACGACCCCGACGACGATTACGAACAGGTTGAGATTCTGCCCGGCGCGGCCGCGCGAGATCATGCCGATCCCGGCGCCGATGATCGCGAGGGGGATGATCAGCCAGTTGAGCCAGCCGAGCAGCGGAATGAAGGCGACCATCGCGCAGAGCAGCGCGACGATGCCGATGATCAGCGAGACGAGGTTGAACATCGCTGCTGCTCTATCATCATTCGGGCGCCTGCGGCAGCTTCGGCGAGCGGAGCATAGCGATCGCGTAAAGCACCAGCGCCGCCCAGATCGCCGGGAAGGCGATCAGGTGCTCGGTCGTCACCGGCTCGTGATAGAGCAGCACTGCGATCAGGAACTGGAGCGTCGGCGCGACGAACTGGAGCATGCCAAGGGTCGAATAAGGCAGGCGCTTGGCGGCGGCGGTGAACAGCAGGAGTGGCGTCGTCGAGACGATCCCGGCGAGCAGGAGCAGGCCAGTGTCGCGCGTGCTGTTGCCGAACACCGGCTGCGAGGCGAGGAGCATCCAGCCAATCCACGCGATCGCCAGCGGGAACAGCACCGCCGTCTCGATGGCGAGGCCGGTGACGGCATCGGCGGGGACGATTTTGCGCAGCAGGCCGTAGAGCGCGAAGGTGACGCACAAGGCGAGGCTGAGCCACAATTGGCCGAGTGCGCCGACGGCGAGCACGCTGATCCCTGCGGCCGCGATGGCGACGGCCGTCCACTGCAAGCCGCTCAGCCTTTCGCGCAGCACGAAGCGGCCGAGCAGGATGTTCGCGAGCGGGTTCAGATAGTAACCGAAGCTCGCCGCAAGGATGTGGCCGCTGGTCACCGCATTCACGTAGAGCAGCCAGTTGGTCCCGATGAGGAGCGCAGTGACGATGAGCATCGCCACCGTCTTCGGGCGCATCATCGCGGCGCGGACTTTCGCACGCCCGCCGCCGAGCACGACCAGCAGCGCAAGGTAGGGCAGCGACCACAAAACCCGGTGCGCGACGATGTCGACGGGCGACACGGTGCGCAGCGCCTCGAAATAGATCGGGAGAACGCCCCACAGGCCGTAGGCGCCGAGGCCGAGTGCAAATCCGCCGCGCGCGTGCGCGGCGCTCGAAGGCCGGCTTCCAGGCTTTGCCCGCTCGGTGCTCAGGCGGGTGGCGGCACGGACGTGCGTGCTGACCGCCGCACCTTTGGGGCCTTCGGGCGCATTCATTTCGCCGAGGCGTAGCGGCGGTGAGCGTTCAGTGAAAGCTTATGTTCAACGCGCCATTGGTTGAATGCAATGGAAGTGCCTGCCACTGTCGGGGACGAGTGAAAATCTTGCCGCTTCGTCATCCATTTCGGCTCGCTGTTGCAGCGCCAGTCCTGCTTTCCCTGGCGATGCTTGGCGCGTGCGAGACGAAACCCAATCTGCCGCCGGGAGTGCACCCGAGCGTCACCGTCGGACCGCCGCTCAAGTCCGATGCGTGGAAAGCGGTCGCGACCGCGGCCGACCAGGACCGGCTCGGGCGGCTCGGGCTCGCGTGGCAGGACGCGCTCGCCGAAGCGAAGAAGGCCGATCCCGGCGAAGTTTCGAAGGAAGGCAAGCTGCTGTTGCCGCGGACAGGACTGCCGTGGCCGGCGCCGACGCCGGGCAGCTACAATTGCCGCATGATCGCGCTCGGCAAGGCAACGCCGAAAGGGAAGCCGTTCGAGAGCTTCAAACCGTTCTTCTGCTATGTCCAGCTGGAGGGCGACCAGCTGACGATCGTCAAGCAGACGGGCAGCCAGCGGCCGGCCGGGCGGCTGTGGGAGGACGACGACCCCAACCGCATGATCTTCCTCGGCAGCCTGACGCTCGGCGACGAAGAGCAGCCGCTCGCCTATGGCGACGATCCCAAGCGCAACATGGCCGGCGTGTTCGAGCGGATTGGCGCGTTCCACTGGCGGCTGGTGATTCCCTGGCCGCAGAATGACGCGAAACTCGACGTGATCGACCTGACGCCGGTGGACTTCAACTCCCAGCCGCAGTGAGCGAAGCCGGGCTGCTCGCCGATCCCGCGGAAGTGCGGGCAATCCTCATCGCCTCGGCGCAGGCGGGGCAGGCGATCAGTTACGCCGAAGTGCTCGAGCTGCTCGGCCATCATTTCACGCGGCCCAAGATGCGCCAGCTGTGCAAGGTGCTGAGCTTCGTCGACGATGAAGCGGAGGCGCGTGGAGAGCCGGAGCTCGCGGTGCTGGTCGTCCGCCAATCGGACGGGCTCCCGGGGCAGGGCTGGTGGGTCGGCGGCGCGAAGAAGCACGGCTACACCGGCCTGTGGGAAGGACCCAGGGCGGCGAGGCTGATCAGGAAGCTGCACGCCCAGGCGTTTGAGTATTGGGCGAACCGATCCTAAGCGCCCCGGGTGACCGAGGCGCGCACTTTTACCGTATCCGAGGACGACGACGGAATCCGGCTCGACCGCTGGTTCAAGCGGAACATGCCCGAGGTGAGCTTCAACATCGTCTCCCGCTGGGCGCGCACCGGGCAGTTGCGGGTCGGCGGCAAGCGCGCGGTGCCGGGCGACCGGATCGAAGCGGGGCAGGAGATCAGGATCCCGCCGCTCGAAGCCGCGCCGGAGCGGCCCGCCCGAGCACAGCGGAAGCGCGACGCGCTGACGGCCGACGAAGAGCAGTTCGTTCGCGACATGGTCATTCACGAGGATTCGAACGCCTTCGTGCTCAACAAGCCGGCCGGCCTCGCGACGCAGGGCGGGACCAAGACGACGCAGCATCTCGACCGGCTGCTCGATGGATTGGCGGACGAGCGCGGGCGGCCAAAGCTCGTCCACCGCCTCGACAAGGACACGTCGGGCGCGCTGCTAGTGGCGAGGACGGCGCGCGCGGCCGGCCATTTCGCCAAGGCCTTCTCGGGGCGCACGGCGCGCAAGGTCTATTGGGCGCTGGTGGTCGGTGTGCCGGACGGCGACGGCGGCGTAATCGATGCGCCGCTCGCCAAGCAGCCGGGGACGGGCGGCGAGAAGATGCATGTGGACCCGGAGAACGGGCTTCCGGCGAAGACCCGCTGGAGGCTCGTCGACCGCGCCGGCAACCGCGCGGCGTGGATCGAGCTCCAGCCGCTGACCGGCCGCACTCACCAGCTCCGCGCGCATATGGCGGCGATCGGCCATCCGATCGTCGGCGACGCGAAATATGGTGGGGCGGAGGCGTTCCTGACGGGCGGGATCAGCCGCAAGCTCCACCTGCATGCGCGGCGGATCCGGATCGATGCGCCCGATGACGGCGTCATCGACGTCACCGCCGATTTGCCCGCCCACTTCTCCGAGAGCCTCGTGATGCTGGGCTTCGACCCACTCGCCGCGGATTCGCTTCCGCTCGAGAAGCCGCCGCCGTCGCTCGAAGCGAAGCAGCGCAAGGTCGCCGCCGCGGCAAAAGCGCGGCGGCGCGAGCGGCGGGGAGAGCGGCGCTCGCGCGGCTCGCAGGCGCGGGCGAAACGGCGATGAACAAGCTGGCGATCTTCGACTGCGACGGTACTTTGGTCGACAGCGGCGCGACGATCCATCGCGCGCTGACGATCACGTTCGACCAGAACGGGCTGGAGCTTCCGCCGGTGCAGGCAAGCCGGAAGGTGATCGGGCTGAGCCTGATCGAAGCGATGGCGGCGTTGGTGCCTGAAGGAAGTGCGGAGGAGCATGCGCGGCTGTCGCAGGATTACAAACGCGCCTTCTGGACCTTGCGCGCCGCCGGCGAGGTGGAGGAGCCGTTGTTCGACGGCGTGCTCGAGCTGCTCGATGCGCTGGAGAATGGGGGCTGGCTGCTGGCGGTCGCGACCGGCAAGTCCGACCGCGGGCTCAGGCATTGCCTCGAGCAGCACGGCATCCATGCGCGGTTCGTGTCGTTGCAGACGGCCGACCGGCACCCGTCGAAACCGCACCCGTCGATGGTCGAGCAGGCGATCGCCGACGCGAGCGCCGCGCCCGAGACCAGCATCGTCGTCGGCGACACCAGCTTCGACATGGCGATGGCGGTCAATGCCGGGGCCCGGGGGATCGGCGCCGCTTGGGGCTATCACGACGCGCAAGAGCTGCTCGATGCCGGCGCTGTCGCGGTCGCCCAACGGCCGCTCGACGTTCTCGATTTGATCAGGGAGCACGCCAATGGAGCAGGATGACGTCTGGCGGAAGCGGCTGCTGGTCTACACGCTCGTGCGATTGGGCGGAGTCGCGATTTTCCTTCTGGGTGTCGCGATCGTCTACACCAATCTCGCGCGCCCCGGCGGTTGGCCGCAGCTGGGCGGCGCGGTTGCGATCCTTGGCGTGGTTGACGCGTTCTTCGCCCCGAGGCTGCTCAAGAAGGCCTGGGACCGCGAGGACCGGCAGGATCGGTGAAACGATTTTGGAAGGACGTCGCCGTCGCGTGCGAAGCGGGCGGCTGGACGGTCAAGATCGACGGCAAGCCGCTTCGGACGCCGGCGCGCGCGCCGTTGATCATCCCGACCGAGCGGCTGGCCGAGGCGGTCGCCGAGGAGTGGAGGGCGGTCGAAAGCGACGTCGATCCGCGGGCGATGCCGCTCACTGGCCTCGCCAACGCCGCGATCGACCGCGTCGCGCCCGAGCAACGCGCGTTCGCCGGAGGGCTCGCGCGCACCGCGGAGGCGGACCTCGCCTGCTATCGAAGCGACTGGCCGCCGGAGCTCGTCAGCCGGCAGGCGGAAGAGTGGGACAAACTGCTCGCCTGGGCGCGCCGGCGCTACGACGTCGACTTCTCCACGACCTCGGGACTTCTGCACGTGCCGCAGCCGCAGGCGACGATCGAGCGGCTCGACCATGCGGTCGCCGCGCTCGATCCGTTCCGGCTTGCGGGCCTGTCTCCGCTGGTGACGATCGGCCGCTCGCTGATCGCGGGGCTCGCGGTGCTCGAAAAGGCGATGACGCCGGACGCGGCGTGGGACGCGGTCAGTCTCGACGAGCGCTGGCAGCTCGAACAATGGGGCGCCGACGCGGAGGCGGAGAAGGCGCTCGACAACCGCCGGCGGGACTTCCTCGCGGCGGCGCGGTTCCTGGAGCTGCTCGACTAATGCTGCGGGCCGATCAGCTCGCGGATTGAGGCGACGAGGTCAGTCCGTCGATCTTTCTTAAGCCTTTCGGCAGCAACGATCGCGCGAACTTCCGCGACGCATTCGTCGACGTCCCTGTTGACCAAAACATACTCGTACTCGGGCCAGTGGCTGATCTCGGCGCCTGCTCGGGACATGCGATCCGCGATGGTTTCATGGCTGTCGGTGCCACGTTCCTCCAGTCGGTGTTGGAGCTCGGCCATCGATGGGGGGAGGAGGAAGATCGAGACCAGGTCTTCGCCCATTGCGGCCTTGAGCTGTTGCGTGCCCTGCCAGTCGATGTCGAACAAAATGTCGCGGCCCTTGCGCAACGCCTGCTTCACCGGGGCCTTGGGAGTCCCGTATCGATAACCGAACACATAAGCCCATTCGACGAACTCGTTGGCCGCGATCATTCGGTCAAACTCGGCATCGTCGACGAAGTGATAATCGACGTCGTCCACCTCGCCCGTCCGCTTGGGCCGCGTGGTTGCCGAGATGGACATGGTCACTTCCTTGTCGGCGTCCAGAAGCATTCGGGAGATCGTCGACTTGCCGGCACCCGACGGCGAGGAGAGGACGATGAGGAGGCCGCGGCGGCGTCGGGTCGGCTGGTCGGGGTCCATGACCGCTCTTGCTTCGGGTGAGGCGCGCTCGTCAAGCAACGGGGCCGTCAAGCGACCGAATGGTGCGGCGCACAAATTCTCTCTTGCAATGCTGCGGCGCACCCTATATTGTGCAGTGCAACATATTTGGAGGAATGACGTGATGGCAGACGAAACCAAGGTCGAAGCCCAGGCTGCCGCCGAGGCTCCCGCCAAGGTCGCCGCGACCGTCGCGGATACGATCGAGACGATCGCCAAGGAAAGCGCGAAAACGGCGAAGCGTACCCGCGCCTCGACGGCTCGCAAGGCGAAGCGCCAAGCGACTGCCCGGAACGCATCGGCGCGTCGCACCACCGCCAAGACCCGCAAGGCTGCGCGCAAGACTGCCCGCGTCGCCCAGGAAAGGATTGAAACCGTGACCAACAACAATTTCTTCAACGGCTTTGACGCCGTTCCGGCGTTCGCGCCGTTCCAGTCGCTCTTCGCCGAGGCCAGCGAGCGCAGCCAGGAACTCGCCAAGAAGAGCCAGAAGGTCGCCGAGGAGCTCGCCGATCTCGCCCGCGCCAATGTCGAGGCGCTGGTCGAAGCCGGCCGCGTTGCTGCCGAGGGCGCCCGCTCGATCGGCCAGGGCGTGGTTGCGACCAGCCGTGACAATGTCGAGCAGACCGCAGATGCGATCCGCTCGCTTGCGGAGGCCAAGTCGCCGACCGAGTATCTCCAGCTGCAGGGCGAGTTCGCCCGCGCCTCGTTCGACCGTGCGGTCGCCGAGACGTCGAAGCTGACCGAATCGCTGGTGAAGCTGGCCGGCGAGGCGTTCCAGCCGCTTTCGAATCGCGCCACGGCCAATGCCGAGCGCTTCAATACCCTCGTTGCCTGACCCTCTCCCCTCCTAAGTCCAGGCGACGACTGTCGGCGGCCGCTCCCGGTTGGAGCGGCCGCCATTTTTTTGGCCTACTGCTGCAATTTGCGGCCTTGCCGCGTTTTTGCGGACTGCCATATTTTAGGGACGAATGAGCGACCGCTTGATCACCATGGCGAACGGCCCCGACGACGACGGCCTCGACGAGATCGAGACCGGCGTCGCGACGCGCACCCGGCCGAAGACCAAGAAGCCGTCGAACTACAAGGTGCTGATGCTCAACGACGACTATACGCCGATGGAGTTCGTCGTCCTCGTGCTCCAGCGCTTTTTCTCGATGGGGATCGAGGACGCGACGCGAGTGATGCTCCAGGTCCACCAGCAGGGCGTCGCGGTGTGCGGCGTCTTCACCTATGAGGTCGCCGAGACCAAGGTCACCCAGGTGATCGACTTCGCGCGGGAGAACCAGCACCCGCTGCAGTGCACGCTGGAGAAGGCCTAGCCGCCGCTTCTTGTCACACTGAAGTCACGCGCTAAAGCGCGCCGGTGGACAGCATCTGGATCAAGGGCGGGAGCAAGCTCGACGGCGACATCCCGATCAGCGGCGCGAAGAACGCGGCGCTGACCCTGATGCCGTGCGCGCTGCTGACCGACGACAAGCTGACGCTGAAGAACCTGCCGCGGCTCGCGGACGTCGACACTTTCGCTCACCTTCTCAACCAGCTCGGCGTCTCGACTCATGTCGCCGGCGTGAAGAAGGGCGAGATCGGGCGGCGGATGACGCTCCAGGCCGACGAGATCGTCTCGACGACCGCGCCCTACGACATGGTGCGCAAGATGCGCGCGTCGGTGCTGGTGCTGGGGCCGATGCTGGCGCGGATGGGCGAGGCGACCGTGTCGCTGCCCGGCGGCTGCGCGATCGGCGACCGCCCGATCGACCTCCATTTGAAGGCGCTCGAATGCATGGGAGCGGAAATCGAGATCGCTGCCGGTTACGTGAAGGCGAGCGCGCCCAAGGGCCGGCTCGCCGGCGGCGATTTCAGTTTTCCGGTCGTGTCGGTCGGCGCAACCGAAAATGCCGTGATGGCCGCGGTTCTCGGCAAGGGCCGAACGCAATTGTTCAACGCCGCGCGCGAGCCGGAGATCGTCGACCTTTGCAACCTGCTCGTCGCCATGGGCGCCAAGATCAAAGGGATCGGCTCCTCGCACCTGACGATCGACGGCGTCGAGGGGCTGAACGGCTGCGAATATGAGGTGATGCCCGACCGCATCGAGGCGGGCAGCTACGCCTGCGCGGCGGGGATCACCGGCGGGTCGATCAACCTCATCGGCGCGCGGCCGGAGGACATGCAGGCGACGCTGAACGGGCTTGCCCAGTGCGGCCTGATGATCGAATTCCACAACCGCGGGATCAAGGTCAGCGCCGACGGCGGTTTGAAGCCGCTCGCGCTCTCGACCGCGCCGTTCCCGGGCTTCGCGACGGACATGCAGGCGCAGTTCATGGCGATGCTCTGCCTCGCCGAGGGGGACAGCTTCCTCGAGGAGACCATCTTCGAGAACCGCTACATGCACGTGCCCGAGCTGAGGCGCATGGGCGCCGACGTCGACATCCACGGCCGCTCGGCGATCGTCCACGGGATCGACAAGCTGACCGGCGCGAGCGTGATGGCGACCGATCTTCGCGCATCGATGAGCCTGGTGCTCGCCGGGCTGGCGGCGGAGGGCGAGACCGAGGTGCTGCGCGTCTATCACCTCGACCGCGGCTACGAGCGGCTCGAGGAGAAGCTTAGCGCGGTCGGCGCGACGATCGAGCGGCGGAGCAGCGGCTAGGCGACGAAGCGCAGTTCCGGTGCAGGGTCTTCGTCATTTGCTGCGTCGGATGTCCTCGAAGCGGATCGGACGCGCGTGCGCCTCGGCGATTTTCGCGCGCGCCCGGACAACTTCATTCGAATGAAGGCAACAGCCGGCCTCACTCTTGTGAGCTGCGTTGCGATGTAAACGGATATAGCGGCCTCGACCCACGTGCTGAGGTCCACTGCCATGAGGAGAGCGAAGTCAGGCGGGAAGCTGACGGCCAGTCCCGCAACAAGCACAATTACGATCAAGGCGACGACCGCGCGCATGGACCGTTGTTTCAGCCATTCGAGCATGGACGTGCTCCCCCCAACAGACGACCCGGCCAAGCGAAGATAGTCAAGGATTCCGAATTTCCTACCGCAGCGTCTTGGCGAAGCGGATGCTGGTGCGTTCGTAACCCATGTGCCGGTAGAAGGCGTGGGCTTCGGCGCGGCGGTCGTTGCTGGTGACCTCGACCAGCTTGCATCCCTTTTTGCGCATCCACGCCTCGGCCGCGTCGACGAGCATTCGGCCGATGCCGTGCCCCTGCGCTTCCTCGGCGACGACCAGGGGCGAAATGCGCCCGAGCAGGGCATCGCGGTGGATGACCGCGCGCGCGCTGATGCCGCAGAGGCCGACCACCTGTTTCCCGAGCGTGGCGACGAGGGGCGTTTCGCCGTCCTTCTTGAGCCTGGTGAGGTTCCTCCGAACCGATTTTTCGTCGATCTCGTGACCGAGGAAAGTGATGAGCTCGGTGAGCCGCCGCGCATCGGATGGTTTGGCGTCGCGGATCTGCGGCTTGGGTGCGGGTTTCGGCTTCGGAGGCGCACGCTTCGGCTTCTGGTGATCGTTCGCGGCCTCGCGCGGCGGAGTCCTGCCCGTCCGCTTGCGCTGCGGCGCGGCGACGTCGAGCGAAGCGCCCCAGTCTTTCGCGTCGAGCTTGCGGAGATAATCCTGGACGTCGCCGGGCTTCGCCGTCGGCCCTTTCGAGTCCATCCCGAACACCGCTTTGCCCGCTTTGTCGGCGAGGCCGACCTTGCCGAAGCGGCGCTTGGTCGGGGTGCGGACGCGCGAGCGGATGAGCTTGAGGCCGCGGTTCCGCGCCGCTTGCGCGAGCTCGTCGAGACCCGGGTCGCTCACAGCCGGTCCACGACGAACAGGATGAGGCCGACGAGGCCGCCGACGATGGTGCCGTTGATGCGGATATATTGGAGGTCGCGACCGACGGCGGACTCGAGCCGCGCGGTGACGGTGCGCGCGTCCCAGCCGCGGATCGTCTCGGACACGAGCGTTACGATCGAGCCGCCATAGCTCGCGGCCATGCCGACGACCGCCCGGCGCGCGAATTCGTTGATCGCCGAACGGATCCGCGCGTCCTTCTCGAGCGTGGCGCCCATGGATTTCAGCACCTCGCCGAGCTTGCCGGCAAGCACCGCGTCGGGGTTGCGCGCCGCCTTGATGATCGCTTCGCGGCCCCTCTGCCACAAGCTGTCGAGCCACAGGCCGACCGACTGGTTGTCAAGCAGCTGGTCCTTGATCGCCTCGACCTTTTCGCGGGTTTCAGGGCGGGTCTGGAGGTCGTTGGCGAGCTGGGCGAGCGCTTCCTCGACCTTGATCCGCACCGGGTGCGCCGGATCGGTCGACATTTCCGCGGTGAGCTTCCTGAGCCCGTCGATGATCGCGTCGGCGAGCTTCGCGTCCAAACCGGCGAGCTTCACCACCCAATTCGCCTTCTTCTTCACCATGTCGCGGATCAGCTGTTCGTTCGCGTCGAGCGCGCGCGCGGTCCACCGGATCGCCGCTTCCAGCATCGGCACGTGCCGGTCCTCGTTGATTGCCGAAGCAAGCGCATGGCCGATCAGCGGGGCGATCTCGGCGTTGCGCAGTCGCGTGCTGATCGCGCCCTTCACGATGCCGCCCAAGCGCTCGTCGTCGAGGCTTTCGAAGATGTCGGCGATGAGCCTCGACGCGCCGGCGCGGATGCGCGTGCCTTCACCCGCCGGAGTCTGGAGGAAGCGCCCCGCGGCCCCGGCAACGTCGAGCCTGCGCATCCGCCGGGCGACGACCGAGGGGATGAGGAAATTCTCGCGGATGAAATTCGCCAGCGCCTCGCCGATCCGGTCCTTGTTGCGCGGGATGATCGCGGTGTGGGGGATGGGCAGGCCGAGCGGGTGCCGGAACAGCGCGGTCACCGCGAACCAGTCGGCAAGGCCGCCGACCATCGCCGCCTCGGCAAAGGCTTTGACATAAGCGAGCGCCGGATAGCGGTGCTCAAACGCGCGAGTGACGGCGAACACCGCCGCCATGACGATCAGGAGGCCGGTCGCGACCGCCTTCATCCCCTGCGCGCCGGGCTGCACAGGGTTGAACCGGGACAGAGCGCCGTTGGTCATCGCCCTCATGCCGGCTCAATAGCCTAGCGAAGGCGAAGGTTCACTCCGCCGGAACCGGCTCGCCCGTCTGGTGCGCGTCGGCGCCGACGAACCGATGGAAAATCCGTCCGATCCGTGATTCGATCGAGATCGCGATGGAGAAATAGGACGGCACGAGCAGCAGCGTCAGGACGGTCGAGAAGAGGAGGCCGCCGATCACGGTAATCCCCATCGGCGCGCGCCAGCTATTGTCGCCGCTGATCGAGAAGGCGGTCGGCAACATGCCCGCGACCATGGCGACCGTCGTCATGACGATCGGCTGCGCACGCTTGTGCCCGGCTTCCCAGATCGCCTCATTCTTCTTCATTCCGTGGTTCATCATCTCGACCGCGAAATCGACGAGAAGGATCGAGTTCTTCGCGACGATGCCGAACAGCATCAGGATGCCGATCAGCACGAATAGCGACACGGGTTGCTGGGCGACGTGCAAGGCGACCGCCGCGCCCAACGGCGCCAGCAACAGCGAGCCCATGTTGACGAACGGCGCGAGGAACCGGCGGTAGAGAAGGACCAGCACCGCGAACACCAGGAGGACGCCCGAGATGAGGGCAATGGCGAAGTTGAACAACAGGTCGGCCTGCCACTTCTGGTTGCCCAGGTTCATCTTCTGGATGCCCTGCGGCAGATGCTTCACGCTGGGCAGGTTGTTGACCTTGGCCCAAACGTCGCCTTCCACCACGCCCGGCGCAAGGTCGGCCCCGATCGACAGCCGGCGAAGCTGGTTCGAACGCTTGATCGTCGTCGGCCCGGATCCGAAGCCGATCTTCGCGACGGCTTTCAAGGGCACCGAGCCGCCGGAAGAAGTCGGAACCGGAAGGTTCTCGAGGACCGACAAGTCCTTGCGCGCATCCTCGGACAAGGACACCTGGATCGGCACCTGACGGTCGGACAGCGAGAATTTCGCGCTGTTCTGCTCGATGTCGCCCAACGTCGCGATTCGGATCGTCTGGCTGAGCGCGGCGGTGGTAACGCCAAGATCGGCGGCAAGGTCGAAGCGGGGCGTGATGGTGATTTCCGGCTGTGCGAGGTTGCTTCCGACGCGCGGCGCGCGAAGGCCGGGCACGGTCTCCATTTCGTCGGCGATCTTGTTCGCAACAGCGTTGAGCTGCGCGGGATCTTCGCCGCCGAGGTAAAGCATGATGTCGCGTGAATCGGAGTCAGGGCCGCCCCCGTTCTGCGACTGGAAGCTCACTCGCGCGTCAGGGATGGCAGCGAGCGTCGGCGCCATGTTCCGCTCGAACTCGGTGCTCTTCACCTTCCGGTTCTTCTTCAGCACGATGTTGACGTTCGCGGTGCCGACGTTGGAGGTCTCGAACACGCGATCGACGCTCGGGTCACGCAAGATGATCTTGGCAACACGGTCGGTGACAGCCTCCGTCTGTTCGAGCGTGCTGCCGGGCGCGAGGGTGATGTGCACCTGCGAATAATCGCCGTTCTGCGGCGGGAAGAACGACTGGGGCAGCGTCCCGAACAGGACCACGCTCAGCAGCAGGGTCATCAGTCCGGCGAAGACCATCGCGAGCCGGTGATCCTGCAGGCGCGCTTCCCACCGCGCGGCGACGAGGTCGTACCAGTCGCCGAAGCTGCCTCCGATCAGCCGCACGACAAAGCTGATCAGCTTTGTGACGCCATAAGCGAGCGCGCCGCCGACGACGAGGGCGAGGACGCCAGTTATCGCTCCGTTCCAGCCGAGCATTCCGAACAGGCGCATGCCAACTTGCATGCCGACGAAGAAGGC
>Ga0207660_10000150_pt1 | contig 42717 bp, 63 predicted proteins | sample KBSC73BmetaG_FD_184335 | JGI IMG/M metagenome (GOLD analysis project Ga0207660, IMG submission 184335) | Corn rhizosphere microbial communities from Kellogg Biological Station, Michigan, USA - KBS C7-3B metaG (SPAdes) (version 2) | ecosystem: Host-associated > Plants > Roots > Rhizosphere ... | reverse complement strand
CGCCGGGCACCCCTGGGGGGAGGGGCATACCCACCCATCTATGTCACGCTCTGCGATAAATAACTGAGAGTGAAGGACGATCGGCCGGCGTACGTAGCCTTGAGTGACGAGCGGCGTGCATCGCTGCCGCGCCTTGCTGCCCTGTCCTGTGCGCATGGCATCGCGTGCACACACCTCGAAGGTTCGCATCGCTGTGATCATCAGGCCCGAGGTCACCATGATCTACCTCGGTAGAGCGTGCGCCCCAACAGTGTGTGCGCAGCATGCATACCGGATCACGCTTGAGTATGCGAGGACGAATGACCGAGTCCCAGCCAGCCGGCAGCGGGACGGTACGCCACTCCCGGGTACCACGGGGGCGGGGTACGGGAGTGGCCATAGGGGGAGCTTAACGCGAGGGGGGTAGAGGTCCGGGTCACCATGCGCGCGTATGGCGTTGCCTCGGCCGCTCAGCTACCTACGAGGCGAGCCTCGATCTCGGGTAGCTGCTCCACCCCCCTCACGGCATCACGGTACGCGGAAGGACACGATCCCCGTGTGGTCGGCCGTGTTGCCGCCGATCCAGGGATAGGCCAGGTTGCCCGAGGTGTGCGCGTACAGGGGCGCCGTAGTGCCCGTGCAGTTGGTCGTGTGGAACACCGCTACCTGCTTGGCGGTGTTGTTCTTCACGCTGTACGTCAGGTGGTTCAGGCCATCGGCGTTCGTCGGGTAGCACCCCGGAGAGACGGCCGAGCGGAACCACGCGTTGCAGGACTCGGAGAGGTAGCACGGGTACAGACAGAGCTGATTGCTGCTGCAAGCCCCGTTCGCGAGAGCGGGCGTCGGGGCGACGGAGGCGCCGACGCCGAGCGCCATGATGGATGCTGCGGCGACAGCCGCGAGCCTCTTGCGGAATGTCATGCCTAGCAGGATAGGCGACGGGCCGTCTGTCTACGGGGGCGGACAGACGGCCCTGCTCATCGTGGTGCGTCGCCACCTTGCGGCGTACAGCAGCAGCGCTAGCGGTCGCCCTGCTGTGTTGGACGCTCCCGACGCTACCTCAGACCCACCACGCGCACCACGCCGTGTAGTCGATGAACGCGATCAGCAGCATCGCCGGCAGCATCGCGGCGAGCAGGTCGGCGGCGCGTTTCACTCGATGCTCGGAGTAGCGAAGGTGTGAGCGATGACCTCGTCGGCGCCCGTAGCAGCAGCGACGGCGGGGACGGTGCACGCGGCCTGCCCCGTGTACTTGTGCCGCCACACGAGCGCGCCCTCGTAATCGCCCGCGTACGGTCCCGTAATTGTCGGCTCGAACAACTCGATCGGGGTGCGGCAGTACTTGCAGTCGGCCTTGTCTCCGAGCTGCCACGGCGTGCGTATCCGCTGCGTGACCGCCGGATCGTCCTGGTAGCGCTGCCCGTAGTCGAGCGGCACGACGGCGGCGGTCACCTCGGGGTCGGCCGGCACGCCGAACGGCTCGGCGATGAGACGGTGCGCACGCGCCCCTGCGGGCTTGCCGGCGAAGGTCATGAGCGAGGCGCGAGTCGCGCGGTACTGCATCTCCTCACGTATCTCGCGGGCGATGCCGAGCAGCACCTCGGCCCGCTGCGTCTCGGCGGCCGAGCAGGGCGTGCTGACGATGCCGAAAGCGAGGCGAAGCGCCTCGGCGGCCGAGGGGGTGCTATTGGTCGTGGTCATTGATCAGCCCTTCGAGAGCAGTGATGGTCAACTTGGTCGGGAATCGGTCCGTGGCGTCGGCGCGCCACGCGTAGGCGTATCCGGTCTCCCACCCGGCCAGCGTTCCGGCGGCGCCCGCAGGGCGCGACCACAGGGCGACGGCGCGCAGCTCACCTCTCGCGAGCCTGACCGCGCAGCCTTCCTTGCCGTCGTGCTCGCGCCAGTAGGCGGGCTCGACGAGCCACCCGAGCGCGACCGCCTTACGTCCGAGCTTTGCGGCGCTCATGCCGCGGTTGCTGGTCGCGTACTCGGCCGGACCACGCGGCAGGCGAGCGGGCACGAGCGGCGGCGGCACGACCTCGGGCACGTACGGGCGGCGTGCCGCCTCGATCGCCTCGCGGGCCGCCGCCGCGTCGAGCGCCATCCGCTCGCGCCACAGGGTGCGGTCAACGGGCGGCGGCACCTTGAACGTGCCCCGCCTGCCGCTCTTGTCGGCGGTCGCGGGGTGACATTTCAGGGTGCCCGGGTCGTGCGTGTCGCGGTCGTACCCGCAGCTTGCGCAGCGGTTTACAGGTGGGGCCACGCGAGCCACACCGCGCCGAGCACGGCAGCGGTAAACCAGAGCAGGCCCCGCACGGGGTGCGGTGTGCGTTCCATGGTCAAACCCTTCCGGCCCCGCACCCAGGGGAAGCGCGGGTGCGGGGCCTGTTCTCGGTGATCAGGACTGCGGGTCGTCGCGGTGCTTGAGCGCGTAGGTCAGGAACTCGACGAAGAGCGCGGCCTCAGGGTCGTCGTTGTCGAGCCGGACGACGTCCAGGTCGACGTGCAGCGCGAGCAGCTCGGCGAGCTTGTCGGCCTGCTCGGTCGTCATCACGATCTTGACCTCGCCGTGCTGCTCGTACTCGCCGTCGGTCGTGATGTCGATGTCCGCCGTGAGCGGGGTGACGGTCCGGCCCTCGTCCATGCCCATGTGCATTGCCTTTCGTTTCGTGACGTTTCGTGCAACAGAACAGCGGAGAAACGGGAGAGCCACCGGACGTGTCAAGCGCCGACCTTCTTTGATCCCTATTCGCCGAAGCCTTACAAGGAGCTAGGCCGGTTCAAACCGCCGTCTCGTCATCCCGTTCGCGTAACTGCCGCTAGTTCGGGGCTTCGGTGTCTCCGCTGTTCTGTTGTGGCTAAAGCCTAGCAGGTACCTAGCAGGTTAGGAAGACCCTAGGCGCATCATTCTGCGGAAACCTGCCACGGCCTCGGCCGCGTTGCGTTTGGCCTGCTCTTCGGTGGTGCGCCAGTGCTCGTCAGGCGGCCGATGACCGCGCAGGGTGGCCGAGGTACCCGGGCGCCAATGCTTGCATCCCTCGGGCGGCACGAGGGCGGCGCACGCGCCGCAGGGGCGATGGTCAAGCATCAAGCAGGGCGGCGGCCCGCGCGACCGCCTGCGCGTCACGGTGCTCGCCGGCTGTACGGCCGTCGGGCCGCCGCCGCGACCGCCACGGGGCGTCCCGCTCGGCCTGCCACATCGGCCGCTGCGCGATGTACTCGTCGCCCGCCGCCATGGCGTACCCGATTTCCATGTCGGCCTGTATGAGGCCGCTGCGGGTGCCGCCCAGGGGGATGGCGTTGAGGTGCGCGACGTGCCAGCGGAGGTCGAAGCGGTCGGGGGCGCCGGACATCGCCGCCGAGAGGTAGATGAAGCCGTCGGGCACGGGCACGAACCACGCGCCGCCCGGCGTGCGCAACCACGCCGAGTGCGCCTCGCCGAACAGGTCGACAAGCTCGTGTTCGAGCATGCCGTCGGCGTACGTGACCTCTTCGGGCTCGCCGGCTGGGCCGTCGTCGGCCTCCGCCGGCAGGGCGACCTCTTCGGCCTCGTCCTCTTCGTACATGAGCAGGTCGTCGGGTATCTCCTCTTCGCCCGGGGCGCCGCCGAGGCTGGCGAGGGTGGCGAGCTTGTGCCGGCCCGTGACGCCCGTGACGTCGAGAATCCAGCAGAACCGCTTACCGGGATACAGGCGCAGGCCACGGCCCACCATCTGCTGATAGAGGGTCGGGCTCGACGTCGGCCGCCCGAGGATGACGCACTCGACGCTCGGCAGGTCGGTGCCCTCGGTGAACAGGCCGACGTTACAGAGCACGGTGATCCGGCCGGCACGGAACTCGGCGAGGGCGGCGGCCCGCTCGGGCGCGGGCGTGGTGCCGTCGAGGTGCACGGCGGCGATGCCCTCGGCCCGGAACGCCTCGGCCTGCTCGACCGAGAACGCCACGGTCGGGAAGAACCCGATCGTCGACACGCCGTCGGCGTGCTCGCGCCACGCCTCGATGATCTTCTTGGGGGCGAGGGCGGCCGACATCGCCGCACCGAGGGCGCCCGAGTTGAAGTCGCCCGCGACCCGCCGTACGCGGCCGAGGTCGAGTTCTGCGATCTTGACGCGCACGCCGCGGGGCGGGACGAGATACGGCCCCTCGGGGTGGCGGATGAGGTCGATGAGCCCGATCCGGGGGTCGACGATGTCCTCGAACACCTCGCCGAGCGCGCGGCCGTCCGCCCGGTCGAGGGTGGCCGTCACGCCGAGCACGAGCGGGCCGTCGTCGTCGTACGCGCCGAGTTCGCGAAGAACCCTCATGTACGTGTCGGCCGTGGCGTGGTGCGTCTCGTCGATCACGATGAGGCCCCATCGCCGCGTCTTGAGCAGCGGCAGCGTTGCGGCCGTGCTCGCCGTCTGCACGCTGCCGACGACGATCTCGGCGCGGTACTGCTTGGTCGTGCCCTGCAAGCGGCCGATCCGGCGCCCGGGTGCGACCTGCTCGGCCTTGTCGATCGCCTGATCGATCAGCTCGGTACGGTGCGCGAGCCAGAGCACGGGCCAGCCGGCAGACAGCGACAGCTCGGCGATACGCATCGCGGTCGGCGTCTTGCCGCCCCCGGTCGCCATCACCATAGCGATCCGGCGGCGGCCGGCACGCCACAGCGACAGCGCGCCGCTAACGAGGTCTTCCTGATAGGGGCGCAGCTTCACTCCCACCATCGCCCCTCGCCGCGTAAAACCGTCCGACCACAGATTCGGCAATGCGATGCGCCCCCGGGCGCGGCGGGATGGAACGTCGCATAAATGCGCCCGCCCCCAATCCGGGTCATGCATCTCCCGGCCTCGGGCAGCCATCCATTAAGGCGCTGCGCGGTCACAAGCCCCCGCCACGCCGCCCGACGCCCGACGTCATCCATGCCTTCTCGTCCCGTCGATGCAGCGGTCGAGGCGCACGATGGGCGGTCGCCCGCGCAGCATCCGGGCGACGTTCCGGTAACGGCGCTCGGCCTCGTGGTCGCCGTTGACGTGCGCGCCCCGGGCCGCCGCCGACCACAGGGCGTACGTCGAAGTGCGGGCGGCGAGCCTCATCTCGGCCACTTCACCTTGAGCGCTCCCGGGTGCCTCGCCTGGCAGTGCCCCCCGATGTTGTCGAGCAGCTCGCCGACATCCTCGGCGCCGATCAGATCGCCGCACGGGCACTCGGCGCCCTTCGGCGACTCGTCGTCGCCGAGCAGCACGAAGGACGAGAGATCGAGGTCGATGTCGGTGTAATCGGTGCCGGCCCACGCATGGAACTGCGTTCGCCACTCGTAAGGCTGCCAGTGATGGACGATCGTCACGTCGCCGTGCTGCTCGCGCCGCGGGCCGGCAAGCGTCCGGAAGACCGGAATGTCTCCTGCGTACCGCCAGACGGGGAAGGTGCGGTCGAGGCTCATGATGCGAACGTCCAGCCGAGCGAGATGCCGATCGTCGCGACGCACGCGACGCCGAGGTAGATGAACGCCTTCGCCCACCTCAGCGCGGGCTCGTGCCTGGTGAAGCCCCACACGAGCACCATGAGCAGGCCGAGCACGGCGAGGGCCGCCGCTCCCGCGCCGAGAGTGCTGAGGGTGGCGACGTAGCTCGGGACGAGCGTGCTACCGCGTTCCATGCTCTTTCCTCCACTTCCGCGTATCTTGCACCATTTCGAGGGGATAGCCCCCGGGGCGGTCACTGGCCTGTAGATGGATCGCGCAGGCGGGTGTGCCGTTGAGCTGGATGCGGCCGACCACGGGCACGTACTGCCGCTGCTCGCCGGTCCCGTGCCCGATGAGCGCGCAGCCCCACGCCGGTTTCGGCATGTCGAGCTGCGCGAGGGCCTCGTAGAGCTCGGGCCACAGGGTGTTGATCGCCTCGCGCCGGTACTGCTCGCCCTCCCGGAAGACCTTGTACGGGTCGGCGCTCACGGCGAGATCGTCTCGACTTGAACCGTGCAGTCGCCGAGCAGCACGAAGTACCGGTCGGCCGGACCGATGACGACCTCGTCGGACGAGCCCCGGTTCGGGGTACCCGACAGGATGACGTGTTTCGGCACGTCGTCGTTCTTCGTGAGCCGCTTCCACGAACACCCGAAGGTGCTGCCGGTCGGGGTGACCAGGTAGCGACCATTCGGCACCTCGGCCGGCACATGGAAGACGCCGCTCGTGACGTAGTTGAGCCTCGCGCCGGGGAAGATGTCGGCGCGCTGGCCGGCACGCGGCGCGGCGGCGCCCGGGGTGGCGAACGTCGCGGCCGAGGGCGCGTCGCGGGACGTGAAGTAACCGGCCGAGCCGACCGCGCCCGTGAGCAGCGCGAGCACGCCGAGCACCACAGCGACGAGAGTCTTCTTGGTGATCACGGGTTATCCGACCCTCCGAATTCGCCGCGGGCGGGCGTACCCGCGCACGCAACTGTCACAAGCGAGATAGGCGTTCGCCGGCAGGCCCGCGACGCGCCGCCACAGGGGCCGCCGGTAGACGGTTCCCGTGGCGGGGCGATAGCAGGTGCCGCACATCACGGTGACGCGGACGGTCGCCACGACGACTCCATCAGGTTCAGGATGTGCGCGAGCTTCAGGATGCCGTCCTCGCCCGAGAAGGGGACGGCCCCGCGGCGAACGTCGAGGCCCGCGACGTTCCGCACGTACGCGGCGGCGGCGTCGACAAGGACGTCCCAATCGTGCTGTTCACGGGTGGCGAAGCGCGCCGAGTAACCGTACCGCGAGCCCCGCTCACCCTCGCCCTGGTCGCTGAGCAGGAACTTGCGGGTGAACGACTTCTCTGCCTCAGTGCCGGCCCACCTCGGGTCCACGAGACCGACCCACTTCGGACCAAGCGTGACGACCTGCATCTCGCGGGGGGCCTCGTCGCGACGGCCTCCGCCGCCGGTCATCAGGACGGTTTGTCCCTTGCTCAGCGGAGGCAGCTCAGGACGCGGCACTGTGAACCTCCGGGGCTCCCATGACGCGCATCGCGTCGTTGACCATGCGCCGGATGTCCTTGGCGCAGAACTGCTCGGGGTCGGACTCGCGACGGCCCATCGCCTCGTTGTTCTCGCGGGCTCCCTCGATCCACCCGTCGAGCACGTCAAGCACGGCCTTGCCCGTGTCATAGACCGCCCGCTTCACGATGCGGCGGGCGAGAAGGTCGTCGGTGGCGACCAGGTCGATCAGGTCGGCGTCGGGCTCGACGACGATCGAGTCGGGGTTCGGCGCCGGGAGCGTCTGCGCCTGCTCGATGAGGGCCCGCAGCTCGCCGAGGATAACGTCGGCGTCGCGATGCGGCGTGAAGTCGGACCGGTACATGACCTCGCCCGCCAAGCCGCCCTGCACGATGGGCAGGCGCATCGCGTCCTCGCCCTCAGCGGCGGCGATGGCCATCTTCCGCACCACGTCACCCCACGCGCCGCCGGGGTTCGCGTTGAGCACGAAGGAGGCGAACTGCCGCCAGCCCTGCGCGTTCGCGGTCTGCTGACCGGGGATCCGGATCCACCCGCCGCCGAGCGTCTCGGCGCCCGCCGCGATGGCGTACACCTTGAGCAGTTCGAGGGCCACGGCCCCGCCGCGCCCGAGCACCATGCGCGCGAGCTGCTTAATCTGATCTTCGTAGGTCTTCATCGTCTCTCCCGGGGCGATGAGGGCGGGGACCGCATGGCCCCCGCGTCGGTGGTCAGTTGGTCGGGTCGAGCCGGTCAGGCTTGACGGTGATGCGGCGACCGTCCTCGGTACGCAGGTCGTCGAGGTAGGCGAGACGATAGCGCCAGCGACCGCACTGGTAGACCCGGATGCCAACGAGGCGTTTACCGATGAGGGCCTCGACCCGGCTCAAGGAGTCGATCTCGAAGCCACGGAACCCCTTGAGCGCGTGCGAGAAGTCGTCGCGGAACATGACCGGCAAGCCGATGCTCTCGACGACCGGGACGAACTCTCGTGCGGTCGGCGCGGTCAGGGCCTCGGCGTGGTCGGCGTGCACGGCGGCGACGATCTGCTCAACGGTCGTCGAGCCACCGGGCCGCAGGTCGATGCCGTGCCGCGCGAACCATGGGCGGGTCTGCTCGGGGTGTCCGGTCGCCGCGCCGATCAGGTCGATCATGATCCGCTTGTTGTTCGCCTCGGCGTCGGGGCAGTCGGCGGTGCGGGCGCACTCGTTCGGGCCGTAGGCGGCGGGACAGTTCACGCCGTGCGTGGCAGCCTCGGCGTCGGCGACCATGGCGGCAACGTCCTCCGCGTCGAGGCCGTTCGCCTCGGCGACCTCGGCGGCGATCTCGGGGTCAGTGTCGGCCGCGAGGGGCTCGACCGCGTCGGCGGGAACGGTGCCGAGCCCCTCGGCGAGGTCGCGGGCCGCCTCGGCGAACTTGCGGGCGTCGGAGGGGGTGCGGGCGTTACCGGCGGACTTGATCATGCGGGCGACGTCAGCGTCCCGGCGGGCCTCGGCAGGGATGGTGGCGATGATCCCCACCGCCTCGGCGTCATCGGCGTCGAGCATGGCGGCGACGCTCGGGAACTGCTTGCGGGCGTACTCGGTCAGCTCGGGCTTGGCGGCGAGGGCCCGCTCGGCGTTCTCGGTGATCGCCTCGCTGTACGCCTCGGTGATGGCGGCTCGGGTCGTCTCGGCGCAGGCGGTCGCCTCGTCGCGGGCGTTGGCCAGCTCGCCGAAGTAGTCCCACAGGCGGTAGCCGTGCTCGCGGTCGGGAACGTAGACGCTGTGCTCCATACCGCCCCGGTCGAGCTTGGTGCTGCGGATCTCGACGCCCGTCTCGGCGTTGCGCCGGATGGTCGCGCCGTGCTGCTTGCCGACTACCGGGAAAGTGATGGGCTTGGCGTTCGTCATGTCCGCTCCCTGCTCGCTGTGGCCGCTTGCCTTTGTAGGTACGAGCCTAGCAGGTACCTAGCAGGTTTGCAACACGACAAGAGGCCCCGGTTTCCCGGGGCCTCGGAGGTGACGGACACGCCTGCTCAGACGTGGTTGTCGGCCTCGTCCTCGTCGTCGCTGGGCTGCGCGATCAGGGTGTCGGCCGGCACGGCGAGGGCCGCCGGCTGATCATGTTCCTCGGCACGGGCCATATCGCCGTGCAGGGCGGTCGCGACCTCGGTCGGCTCGCCGTACTTGGGGTCCTGCTCGTCGTTGGCGTCGGGATTCGTCATGCCCCGGACGTTACCCCGGATGCAGCGGACCGAAGCATCCGCTCATACGCGGGTTGTCCGCGTAGTCGCACGAGGGGCAGACGTAGACGTCACCGCGCAGGCGCAGCGACCGCTTCCCGCGGCAGCAGCGGCACCCCGGGCGCGTCAGCGCGTCGTCGGGCGACGCGGGCCTCGGCGGCGGGGGGAGGGCGGTCACGTGCCCTCGATCCAGACTCGGCGCCACTTCCCGGGTACCTCGCTGGCGCGGGTCGTCGGCACGTGACGCAGTTGGTTCCGGTCGTCGAGGTAGGCGACGACCTCGCAGTTCTGCTGCGGGTCGACGAACGCCCACGGTTCGAGGCCGAGGTCGAAGGGGGTGATCGCCGGCATGGCGTCTGCCGGCGGAGGGGTGGCGGCGCGAACGAACGCGCGCAGGGCCTCGGCGAGTGCGCCGTCGGCGCCCGGGGCGAAGCTGATCTCGATGCGCTGAGGTTCCGGTGTCTCTCCCATGCCCTGACACGGTACAGCGCCCCGGGGCCACCTCCGGGGCGCTGCTGCCTTCGTGTCCGAACCCTCGGGCGTAGCTTAGCTCGGCCCGACGTCCTCGCACCCGCAGTACGGGGTGTGGCGCTGATCGTGTTTGCCGTCGGCGCCCAGCGGGCGCAGCTCGTCGCACGCGTCGATGAGGTGCTGTAGGCGGCGCACGTGCGGACCTGCTGCGGCGGCGGGCTCGCCGAGGGTCAAGGCGTGCTGTGCGAGGCACAGCGTCTCGCGCAGCATCTTGGGGGCCTCGTCCGTGATGTACGTGTATCGCGTCATGACGGGCGCGCCAGTCCGCGGCAACCGACGACCGTGCCGGCCGAGTTGCGCACCTGCCGATAGCTGACGAGCAGATCGGGCCGCCCCGGGAGGGCGAGCGCCAGCGGCAGGCTCACGATGTACCACGTCTTCGGCCTCACGTCGGGCAGGCCGATCGCGTGCCCGTACTCGACCCGGGTGATCGGCACGGCCTCGACCCCGACGCGCGGTGCCATCGGCAGATCGCCGACGACCGCCTCGGCGAGCCGCGCGACCGTGCCGCTCGGGTCGATGCGCAACAGCGGGGTATGCCGCTCGGGGTCTACGACCGACGGGACGTCGGGGGCGTAGACGTCGATGGGGTGCGGGGTGCAATTGATGATCATGACTGCCTTTCCGGTTTTTGCGAGCGGGGACATTTCGGGGACATGTCCCCGTCCGTCCTCGGTGAAATTGAAAAGTAACGGATCTTGCACGGAGAGTATTTGGCCGCTGAGCAGCGGTTATATAAGGAAGGAAGGAAAATTATTGACTCACGTAATGCGCGAGAGAGAGACCCCCACGGGGACATGTCCCCGCGATGTCCCCGTCCCCGCGATGTCCCCGTGTCCCCGTCATACGGGCCGCGATGATCCAGGGCCGAACATGCGGTCACCCTCGGCCACGGCGAGCCATCCGGCGCCCATGGCAAGCTCGATCGCGGACTCGGTCAGATGCTTGTCACGCCCCGCGAGCGTCTTGCGCAGACCGCCCAGCGTCATCGGTCCGTTGTCGTGCACCCGCTGCGCGAGCCGCACCGCGATGCGCCTCTCGGCGGTCAGGTCGAGCGCCTCGGCGACCGCTGACCGAGCGTGCGCCCGGAAGTGCTCAGCCTCCGCCTCGGCCGCCAGGAAGGCGGCCCGCGCTTTTCCCGCCGCTACTCTCGCGAGGGCGTCGAGGTACCCGCGCACGCGGTCGCTCGTGTCGATCACGATCTGAGCGAGCCACCAGTCGTCCGGGGTGACGTTGCGCCGCGCTTCGAGCAGCGCGAGCAACGCGGACACCTTGACCTTGAGCACGGTGTGCTGCGACTTGAACGGGTCGAGCTCGGCCGTGCCCGGGATGAGCAGCCAGTGCCCAGCCGGCAGGGCGCCAGTCGACTTGGCGTGCTCGGTGTCGTACAGCTCGTCGAGGATCGCCTCGGCGAAGCGGATCGGCGAGAGGTCGATCGCGGGCGGCCCCGGAAAGACCGTGCCGGCCGAAGGCAGGTCGGTCGGGACGTCCCCCGGGAACGGCGACACGATCTCGCCGGGCCAGGGGACGCGGGCGGAGCGCGGCGGGATGGTCGGGTCGACCGCCCAGCAATAGAGGAACCGCTGCGGGGTGCCCGCCTCGTAGTCGGCGAGCAGCGGCAGCGCGGTCGAGGGCTGATACCCGATGACGAGGCCCGCCGAGTAGCTGCGGGCCGGCACGGTCCTCGTCGTCTCGGCGCGCCCGTTCTTCTGGCCGATCGCCTCGCCGGACCACGCCGACCGCAGCGTCTCGCCGACCGTGCTGCCCGCTCGCTCGATCAGCTTGTTCAGGGACGCGCCCTCGTCGCTGTGGAAGAGCGCGGCGTGCCGCACCTGCTTGCGTACCTTGACCTGCTTTTCGCTGCCGTCCTTCGCCATGGTGCCCGTGCCTTCGAGCGCCTCGCCCATGTACGCCTCGGCGATGCCCTCGCCGCTGCCGAGCGGGAACTCTTCGAGCGGGCGCCCGGACTTGATCAGCTCGCGGCTCACCGAGAGGCCCGACGACTTGCCACCGCCGGACGGCCCGACGATCGCCGCGAACAGATTGAGGCTCGCCGGCTGGCCGATCCCGGTGTCGGCCCGCAGCGTGTGCGGGACCATCGCCGAGAGACGGCAGAGCAGGCCGAGAAAGACGACGTCGGCCGAGCGTACCCGCGAGTGCGCCGCCTGCCGGATGCGCGAGAGCGACTCGCGGGCCGTCCAGAATTCGTCAGGTAGTGTCAGCGCGCCCGGGGCGGTTTCGATGGCTGGCGCGGTCGTCGCCCCGGGCTTGGTAAAACCCTCGGGCACCGTGAGCCCCGTCGCCTCGGGGATGTCGTGCGCGCACATTTGCCGCGGGCTCGGGTTGTCCGTCGCGGCGATCTTGACCGCCCCGGACACGAGCCGCGTCCACTCGCCGCCGCTCGCCCGCTCGGCGCCGACCGCCCGCTCGAACGCGAGCCTGACCGTGTGCACGGCCTCGGGTGCACCACGGTGCCCCTCGCCGCCCGCGCGGATGATCGACGACACCGCGTCCCGGGCCGTCTCGTGCCGCGCGCCGTTGTCGCCCGCGAGATCGTGCACAGCCTTTGTGCACACGCTGTGGATAAGTGAGCAGGGGGCACCCGTGCGCAGTTGGTCCCACCATGCCGCCATCTGGCTATCTGCGAGGTCGCTCTTCTCGGCCGTGGCGTACGGCAGCATGAGTCCGCGCACCCATGCCTCGGGCAGCTCGGCGAGGTCGCTGGGACGAGGGATGTCGACGGTCGGCCTCGTGACGAGCGCGCCGTCGCTGAATCGCCACTCGTACCGCGCACCCGAGGCGTCCGGATTGGTGGACGGCGCGACGACCGCGTACCGGTGCCCGGGTTGGATGATCTCGATGTGCGGCCCCGCCTCGCCGGGCCAGTTGATCGGGCGCCCGTCGAGTTCGGCCGGCACGCGGTAGAAGCGGATGCCCGACGGCGCGGGCCGCGCGCTCGACACCCATGTCGGCGGCAGCGGGCCGAGGCGCGCTTCGAGTCCGGCGAGCGTCTCGTCGCCGCGCTTGACGACCTCGCGGCCGTGCTCGATCTTCGAGTAACCCGCGTCCACGTCGAGCCCGATGACACCCTCGGGCATCCGCATGCCGATGTTGTAGTACGCCTCGGGGCCGATCTCCCACACACCGACATCGGCGTCGGACGGGTACGGCGCCCCGTGGCCCGTGAAGCCCCCGGGAGGGGGCGATTTCTGGCCCGGACCACGTCCGACCGGGATCGTCCCGGGCCAGCCGGCGGACCGGTAGAGGCGAGCAGCTCGCCCGAACGGTCCGGTGCCGGTATCGTGCCTTTCAAGGTCTGTCATTTCTCTCCCAAGAAGTACGACCTGTCCACGCTCGGGAGCGAGGACGACGGCGGCGCGGTGCGACCCCTAGGGGTGCGAACCGCGCCGCTTGTTTCCGTCCGGGAACTTGACCTTACGCGCGACGCGGTGCCGCCCCATCGGCCGTCTCGGCGGCGATCTCGCGGCCCCGCAGCACGAGGCGGGCGTAGGCCCCGGGGTCGGCCGCGTAGCGTGCGATGAGCGCCTCGGAGAGCAGCGACCGCACGGCCTCGCCCTGGCGCAGGAAGCGGTAACCCGCCTCGCGAGCGACCTCGTCGGCGAGTCCGAGCACGTAGTGCCGCGTCGGCTCGTCGACCAACACGTGTAGCTGTTCGGTGTAGGTCCCTCGCTCGGCCGAAGTCTTCGGCGGCGCGACGGCCTCAGTCAGGGGGGTAGTCATGCTCGAAAGGCTAGCAGCAAACCTGCTAGGTCGTCGAGGTTGCCAAACCTGCTAGGAACCTGCTAACGTTCTCGGTGTCAGATGTTGACGACGAAAGGTAAGACGATGCGAAAGCTCGCGGCAAGGATCGCGCAGGGCGCCGTCCTGGCGAATCCGATTGTGTGGGTCGTCGGTACGGCCTGCGCCGTTGTCGGCGCGAGCTTCGTCATCGCCACGCAGACGCACATCGTGCAGTCGATGGTGTCCCTGATGACGGGAGCGTTCCAGTGATCCGGATCTACGTCGCGGTCGGCGTGCTCGCCCTCCGCTTGCAGCTCGCCAAGCGCCGCCAGCGGCTCGCCTACACGGGTCGGCACTGGTCGGCCTCGATCGCGACCGCGTGAGCACCGTTCACCTCGTCTGCCCGTTCCCGCCGTGCACCGCTGAGTGGTGGGTCGGCCGCGAACCGGGGCAGACCCGCTTTCCGGTTCCGTTCCACATGCCGCAGGGGTTCGAGGGTGCGGAGCGCTACGAGCTGCGCTGCCCCGGGGCCGTGCAGACGCTCAAGGGCGATGGCGACGAGCCGACCGACCTCGACCCGCCCGCCGTCGAGCAGATGAACCGCGCCTACGAGACGCACCTCATCCGGCTCGCGACGGAGCGCGAGCAGGCCGAGCGTGCGGCCGAGGCCGAGCAGGGAAGGGCGGGGCCGCACATCGGTTTTCCGGTCGGCCGCCCCGTTGACCACGAGCGCAGCACCGATATGTACTTCCCGGGCCGTCCGGCCGACGCGCCGGAACCCGGTCCGGGGGAGCCACACCCGCAGGTCGAAATAGGTCAGGGCCACCACCTAGGGAGAGCAGCAGTGGACAACTCACACGACACGACGCGGGGGCTCGTGCAGCTCGCGATTCCTCGCATGGAAGAGGCGATCGGAAAGCTCGCGGGGTGCGTGAACGCGCTCAACGGCGCGACCGGAATCGCCACCATGGCCGAGATCGAGGCGACCGCTGCGAATGCGCTCGTCATCGCCGCCGTCGGCACGGGCGCCGGTAAGCCCGCCGCCGCCGAGGCGATGGCCGAGCAGATGGCGATGGGCGTCGACACGATCATGGGCGAAGACAACGTCTTCAATGCGATCGAGGTCGGCAAGATCCGCGTGACGGCGGCGATCCAGCAGCTCACCGCAGCGGTCGAGCAGGCACGGCAGTACGTCGCGCTGCTGAGCTGATGGCGACGTACGAGGACGTGCACACGGGGGATCACGTTCTCGGGCACGACGGAGCGGTGTGGGGTGTGGTCGAGATCGACCATGCCCCCGCCCTCCGGGTCGTACTCGTGCGACCGGGGCACCGCGTGCAAGGCTGGCCCCCGGTCGGCACGCCGGTAACGATCGTGCACCACGAGGACGTGACCGCCGAGTTCCGCGCGGTCGAGGTGCTGGCAGCCGGCGGGCTCGGCGTCGAGTTGATCGGAGAGAGATGGACAGGCTGAGGGACTGGCTCGACCTGAACGCGACCGCGCTCGGCTTCTGGGCCATCATCGCGGGCGCCGTGGCGTTCTCGCTGGCTCCGGTGTTCGTGTGATGTGGCCGGTATCGGAGGAAGGTGCCGCGCGAGCGGACCGCGTGCAGCGCGCCCGCGAGGCGTTCTTCGACGACTGGGGCGACCACGCGGGCGCGGGCAGCGCGCAAGCGCTCGACGTCGCGCTCGACGTCGCGACGCGCGTTCAGATCACGCCCGAGATCGTCGCCGCCGCCGAGGCGTCCGGCGACTATGCATACGTCGACATGCTCGCTGCCGCGTTCCGCGCGGCGGGGTTCGAGGTTGAGGAATAGGGGAGAGATGACGCAGTCCATGCCGACCGGAGGTCGGTGGGGTTGGTACCGCGACCACGAGGGCAACGAGTTCCGCCGGGTGTCGCGCCTGCTCAAGTACGCCGAGACGGACACGTACAACCTTGAGCAGTGGATGAAGCGCATGGTCGCCGAGGGGCTCGCGCTCCGTGACGACCTCGTGCTCGCGGTCAAGGCGATGGGGCGGCCCGACCCGGTGCTCGGGTGGTCGAAGGCCGACAAGGCGAAGCTCGACGGCATCGCCAAGGACGCGATGAACGCCGCGAAGACGCGCGACGGGGCGCGGGCCGGCACGGCGCTGCACGACCTCACCGAGCGGCTCGACCGCGGCGAGGACGTCGAGAACGTCACGCGGGGCCTGCCGTCCGGCGCCGCGATGATCGTGCGGGCGTACGAGTTCCTGCGCCGCGAGAACGGCTGGCGCAGCGTCGAGATCGAGCGCACGGTCGTCTGCGACGAGCTTGAGTGCGCCGGGACCTTCGACCGCGTCGACCTCGTTCCGGGGCTCGCTGCGCTGCTCGGCCCGGGTCGCTGCCAGCACGAGGGCGCCGAGTGGCACGAGCACCACCTCGGCGTGACCGAGGGCGGCGAGCTGCCCGTGATCGTGGACGTCAAGAGCGAGACGGCCCCGTGGTTGAACGGCCTGCACATCGCGCCGCAGCTCGGCATATACTCCCGCTCCCTGCGGATGTGGCAACCGATCGGCGGCACGGTCAAGGTCCGGTACTCGGCCAGCGGCGACGAGTTCGAGATGCCGAACGGGCAGTACGTGCCGACGCCCTGCGTCCGGCAAGACGTCGGCGTGGTCGTGCACGTCGCCGACAACGACGCGGTGCCGTACTTCGTCGACCTCGCCGCCGGCTGGGAGACGGCGCAGGCCGCGTACGCCAACATGCGGCGCGAGCAGGCGGCGAAGCGCAAACTCGGCGACCCGGGAGCGTGGTTCGTCGCGATGCCGAACGTCCGGCGCCCGCAGGTCGCGCAGGTGCTCACCGAGCAGGCGGTCGCCGCCAACTACGCGGGCGCCGCTCAGGTCGCGGTACAGCGGCCGGACGGGCAGGTCGAATGGAAGCCGACCGGGACGCTCGGCGTGCTCGACACGGTCGACAAGCAGGCGATCGAGAACGTCTGGCAGGCGACCGCCCTCGGCGACCTCGCCGAAACCTACCGGATCTATACCGAGGTGGTCGGCCGGGTGTGGGGCGGTCGCGTCGCCGAGGCGGCCGAGGCGCGACGTCGGCAGATCGAGTGCCCGCAGCGGCAGCTTCACACGGGCGGCGGCAAGTGCGCCTGCGGATGGGTTGGGGGGCTGCTGCCGTGATCGTCGCGCACATGCTCGCGCTGTTGCTCGGCTTGTTCTCGGCGATGGCGGGCCTCGGCCTGTTTGCCGCCGGGATCATGCCCGGACCGTCCGGCCCGTGGTACTGGCAGTACGCCTACGCCGCGCTCGGCATGACGGTCGCGTTCCTGCTCATCCCGTACGCCTTCGGCATCACGCTTGTTGCTAGGTAGCTGCTAGGATCACAGGACTCGCTGCCGCGCTCTCTGCAACCCACGGGCGGGGGCGCGGCGGCGACAAGCGGTGGTAGCTCAACGGTAGAGCTCCGGATCGAAGCATCCGGCATGACGCGGGATCGACACCCGCCCGCCGCACGACCGGGGCAAGAGTGCCCACGTCACGGAAACGGAATCGAGGAACGATGACCTACTCCAACCCGTTCGCGCAGAACGTGCCGGCCGCCGCCGAGGCGGCGCAGCCGGCGGGCGCGGCGCCGAACCCGTTCGCGCAGCAGCAGACGGCACCCGCCGCCGCACCGCAGGCGAACCCGTACGCCCCGCAGCAGCACGCCCCGCAGCAGCAGGCCCCGCAGGCGTACGCGCCGCCCGCCACCGTGCCGCAGCAGGGCGCGCCGAACCCGTACGCGCAGCAGCAGGCGGCCCCCGCCTACGCCCCGCACCCCGCGCCACAGGGGCCGTACGGGCAGACTCCGCAGGCGTACGCGCCGCCCGCGCAGCAGGCCCCGCCGCAGCAGAGCTACCCGCACGCCGCGCCGCCCGCCCTGGGCACCGCGTCGGCCCCGCCGCCGCCGATCGCGGGCGGCGGCAAGGGTGCGAAGCTCGCCGATATGTACGGCCGCCTCGTGATTGTGTTCCCGCTGGCGTTGCAGCGGGTGCCCCGTAACCCGAAGTTCGTCACGGACGCGCAGCGGGCGGCGGGCGACCTCGAACAGGACCGCATGACGGCGACCGTCGTCGTCCTCGACGGCGGGTCGGTCGACAACATGACCCCGCTCGCTTGGGGCGGCAACCCGTACGCGCTCGGCGGTTCGCCGCACACCGAGTCCTCGCCGCTGCCGTACATCCGTCAAGGCATGTGGCTCAATCAGTCGCAGGTCATCGGGCAGTGCTCGCCGTACCTCCCGGGCCGTGAGCGCGGCGGCCCGAACGGCGCGCCCGGGGCGGTCGTCGGCCGGATCGTCAAGAGCGGCCCGGGGCAGAACGACCCGTGGTTCATCACCACGCCGACCGAGGCCGAGATCGGGCTCGCGAACAACTACCTCGGGCTCGTGTCCGAGGGCCGCTTCCCGCATCCTCTGGCCCCGTGAGACTGATCATCCCCGTAGTGGGTCGTCCCGCGCCGCAGGGCTCGAAACAGCTCGGCGGCGCGGGGCAGCTACTCGAACAGTCGGCATACCTGCCCGCGTGGCGGGTCGCCGTCAAGGTCGGCGCGTACAAGGCATATCAGGCGGCCGACATCCGGCACACCTCGTTGCCCGTGTTCGCGGCCGGCACGCCGGTAGTGATCGAGCAGTGCACGTTCTACCTCGCCGACGAGCAGTGCCGCGCCGACGGCACCGACCTGCCGCTCGGCACCCCGGACATTGACAAGCTGCTACGCGCGACGCTCGACGCGCTCGGCGGACAGAAGAACGGATCGGCACGCCTGTTCGCGGACGACTCACAGGTCGTGCGCATCCGCGAACTCGCGAAGGAAAGGCCCGCGCCCGGCAGACCGACCGGGGCCGTGATCATCGTTTCCGATGGGAGAGATTGACAGTGCGAACCGTATACCGCGTGACCGTCGCAGCGGTGAAGTACGACGACGAGGGAAACTTCGTCGCCGACGACACGCTCTTCGAGGCGACGCACCACCGACCCGAGGCCCTGCTGCGCTTCGCCCCGGGCGAGGTCGAGGTCGTGCTCGAAGAGGTCGCCCTCACGGGCACCCCGCCGCAGCAGGTCATGCAGGGCTTGCCGGCGATGCCCGTGCCGGTCGCGGATTGGGACCGTGCGGCGGCGCCCGCCCCGGTCGACGGTGCGGCGACCGTGCAGCAGGCCGAGGCGCCCACCGCTCCGAAGACCCGCAAGCGGCGCACGAAGGCCGAGATCGCTGCGGACGAGGCGGCGGCGCAGCTCGCGGCGCAGCAGGCCGGAAGCGCGACGCCGGCGCCCGATGGCCCCGCGCCGCAGGCCCCAGAACCCGAGCCGCTCGCCGCTCAGCCGGCGGCCCCGGTCGCGGTGCCCGAGCCCGTGCCGGCCAAGGCCGGGGCGACGCCCGCGAGTACCCCGCTCACTCCCGGGGTGCCTCCCGCGCCGAGCGGCGACGGCGCGCCGTGGAACCCGTTCATGCAGCGGTAACCCTGTAGCCTGGCGAAGGCCCTCGGCGATCCGGGGGCCTTTTCCCTGTTGCTAAACCTGCTAGGTACCTGCTAGGGTTAGGGCATGACGAACGACGAGGTCGAGCAGAGCACCGAGCAGATTCTGACCGCCGGGGTTACCGCGCAGGTCAAGATCGCGCTCGACCTCGGGCACGACCTCGACGACATCCTCGAATCGTTCCTCGGCGGCCCGTACAGCGAACTCGCCGCCGACGTAATCGAAGGTCTGACCCGGATGGGGGCGATGTGATCACTTACGGCTCACTATGTACGGGGTACGACGGCATCGGGCTCGGGCTCGCCGTGGCAGGCGTCCCGGTCCGGCCGTTGTGGCTCGCCGAGGTCGAGCCCGCGATGTGCCGCGTACTCAAGCGCGAACACGACGGCGTGCCGAACGTCGGCGACGTGAAGATCGCGCCGTGGCAGCTCGCGCCGCACGTCGCGCTCATGTCGAGCGGCGACCCGTGCCAGACGATCAGCATCGCGGGGCGGCAGCAGGGCCGCAAAGATCCACGGTTCCTCTGGCCCTGGGTACGCAACGCGTATCGGCAGGTCATGCCCGACGTGCTGTTCTTCGAGAACGTCGCGAACATCGTCTCGCACGACGGCGGGCGCACGCTCGCCGAGCGCCTCGACGACCTGCGCACCGACGGGTACGAGGTGCGATGGTGCGTGCTCGGGGCCTGCGCGGTCGGCGCGCCGCACCATCGCCATCGGTGGTACGCGGTCGCCGTCCGCTGGCACGGCGACGGGCCGGTCCCGGTCGCGCGACGGGTGGACGGCGGCAAGGCGATCTGCGGCGCGCCGCGCTCGGGCGGCCGCTTTTTGCTGCCGACCCCGGTCGCCCGCGACGGTGACGGGCGCGGCGAGGGCGACGCGGCGTACTGGACGCGCAAGGGGCGGCCGGACGGCGAGGGTGCGCCGCTCGGCGCGGTCGTCAACCTGCTGCCGACGCCGGACGCCTCGATGTCGACGCGCGGCGGGATGCTCTCACCTGCTGCCGCCCTGCGCCGGATCGCCGACAACGACCGTTCGAGCAACCTCGACGACGTGGTCGCCTCGCTGCTGCCGACCCCGGTCACGAGCGACGGCACGGCGGGACCGGGGCGAACCGAGGGCCGCGAGGGCGGCGACGACCTCCGGACGCTCGTCGTGCGCCTGCTGCCGACGCCCAGGGCCTCCGACGGCGAGAAGGGCAGGGGCAACCCTGGGCAGGTATACGGGAGCGGCTCTGTGCCGCTCTCCGGGGCCGTGGCGCTGCTGCCTACGCCGATGGCCGAGCGCTCGGGCACGAACGTCGGCGGCGCGGCGGGGCGGGTCGGTGATGTACGCCCGTCGCTCGACAGCGTGCACCGCCTGCTGCCGACGCCGATGGTCGGCGACGCGCAGGGCGGGCACAGCGAGCCCGAGGTCGGCGGCGAGCGGCCGTCCGGAGCGAAGCGGATGGACACCCTCGGCAGCGTGACGCGCCTGCTGCCGACGCCTCTTGCGGCCGACGGCGAGCGAACCTCAGCGGCGATGGCCCGGGGCAATCCGACGCTCAACGGGGCCGCCCTGCTGCTGCCGACGCCCACCACGAGCAACAAGCAGGGCAACCACGTGAACAACCGTGGCGATCTGCTGCTGCCCGGGATCGCGGTCCGGCCCGAGGTGTGGGGCAGGTATGCCGACGCGGTCGCCCTGTGGGAGACGATCACGGGCGTTCCGGCGCCCGCGCCGACCGAACCGGGGGCGAAGGGCGCGCCGCGTCTGTCGGCCGCGCTACCCGAGTGGATGATGGGCCTGCGCCCCGGACTGCTCACGGATGAGCTGTCGCGGCCCGAGGCGCTCAAGGGTGCCGGTAACGGCGTGGTGCCGCTGGCCTGTGCCGCCGCGTGGCACGTGTGCACGGCACCGCTGGACTAGCGGGAGACGGTCGCCGTCGTAACGGTCTGCCCCTCGATGGTCTGCCCGCCGAACGTCGAGGGGCTCACCTGCGGCCGGATGCCGAACAGGGCGAACCCGCCGAGCACGAGAGACGTCAGGAAGCCGACCCATGCGTCCGAGAGGTGCAAGCCGTACTGCGTCATGATGGCGACCAGCGCCGTGCCGGCCGCGACGTACAGGCCCGGGGCGACCGGACGCGTACGCCATGCGATGAGAGCCGCCGAGAGGAAAGCGACGATCGCCGCCGCCTCGCCGGCTGAGAGAAAGTCGAGCCCCATGGCGGCGGCCGACGTGAGTACCGATCCGACGATGCCGATGACGGCGGCGGGTTCTCGTACAAGTTTCATGTTTCGCAGGGTAACCCACCTGCGAGGTTCCTAGCAGGGGTCGAGCGGCAACGGAGGATGCGCCGCGCGCACCTCGTCGGTGTGCTGCCGGGCGGCAACGTCTTGCCGGCGAAGCTCGACGCCCGCCGGGCCTCCCGGTTGAGGGCCTGCGACGAGGGCCGCGTCGGCGCGCCGCTCGGCGTCGGTCGCCTGCGAGATGACCGCCGTCCGGGCCGCGTCGGCGCGCTGCTGATCGGCGAGACACTGCGTGAAGCTCTGTAGCTGATAGAACAGCACGGCCGAGACGAGCAGGGCGAACATCGCTACGGCGGTCGTCAGCGCACGCATGGTCGGCGTGCCGGCCCATGCGAGCCAGCGGGGCGGGTCTTCCGGGATCGTCACGTCTTCGGCCCTCGCCGCGGGGCGCCGCCCGCACGCCGCTGCCGCGCCTCGTGCTGCGCGAGAAGCTGCCGCCCGGTGAGGCCGAGGCCCGACCACACGACCGCCCATGCGAGGGCGTCGGCAACGTACTGCGGGTCGATTGCGCTCATGCGCGGTCGCCTTCCTTGTCGGCCTTCGAGGGTCGACGGGTGTTTGCCCTCTTTCGGGCGATCGTATCGCCGCCCGAAAGTGCGAGCCACAGTGCGGCCGGAAAGCCGATGAGCACGGCGCTCGGAATCTGCTTGAGCCACAGGGACACGACGACCATCGCCAGCCACGCCAGCATGCCGACGAGCAGCACGAACAACCGAGCCCACTGCGGCATTGCCGACCGCCTCTCTCGTGTGCGAACGGGCCGCCGTCACGCACCGTGCACGGCGGCCCGTAAGGAAAACATAAAGGTTCACGTATCGAGGCGGCAGGGGGGCGGTACTTACTCGGTGCTCGCGTGCACGGTTCCGCCGGCAGCCTGCGCGAGAATCGCCTCGGCCGCCTTCGTCCACTTCACGACCGGGGCATCGGCCGGCACTTGCTGCCCCTTCTCGTCGGGGTGCCCGACGGCGAAGTTCCGGAACACCTGCATGTCGTCGGTGTGCTGATCGATCCGGCGGCCCGGGTAGCCGCTCGACCAGCCGGACACCGCGAGGAAGTCGTCGGTCGCCGCCTTGATCTCGGCCTTGACGGCGGCGAGCAGGGCCGCGTTCTGCTGCGTGACCCACGTCCTGTCTGCTGCGGTCATGCTCACGGGGATGTCCTCCAAGTGCCACGAGGCGGTGCTCGCCTCTAGTTCCGTCACGTACGACGCGCTGAAATGCGCGTGCTCGGTGTGGGGCGACGCGCCCGTGTAGGTCTTCTGTACCCACCCGGACGAGGCGGACCAAATCCGCCGGTTGTAGATGATGTACCGCAGGCGCTTCTCGGCACCCGAGCGGCATCGTCCGAGCAGGAATTGAACGACCTTTTCCATCGTGAGATCGCTCTCACGAAGGTTGTTGTCGACGTCGATCGCGTGCACCTCGTTGAGGCGGTCCGCGTCGTGGATCGGCACGTTCCCGGTTTCGTCCGGGTTGTGGTCGGACACCTCTTTGCGGTGCGCCGCGTCGCCGATCGATCCGTCGCTTGCGTGGTCCCTGCTCGGCGCGACCCGGTCGAATTCCCCAAAGAGCGCCTTGAGGCACGGGATTAGGACCCAATCTGCCATGCCCCCGAGCGTACGCCGGGGGCATGACACTGCCAGGTCAGTTGGCGATGCGGTCGACGTAGAAGTACCCGGGCGCCGAGCCCGAGCCCCGGATGCGGTGCGCGGTGCCCGTGCCCACCGATCGCTGACCGGTCAACGCGAACGTCTTGGTCGCGGTCGAGACTGCCGTGTACTCGGCATAGACGTAGGTCTGCCAACCGTTCGTTGACGTGTTGGGAAGGTAGACCTGTTGCAACTGCAACTGCGTGCCCGTGAGGTTGTCCTCGCGGATGCGCATGTTCGCCGCGTCGGCGGCGACGTCGGCCGAGACCTTGCCAACAAAGATGATCTTGTACTTGGCACCAGCGATGGCCGAGACGGCGACCGCACCGAGGATGGTCTCGGTCGCGCCCCATGTGGACGAGTCGGCCGTAAAGAGCGCTGTGCTCTGCCGGTCGATCAGTTCGTTATAATCCGCCGCGAGGATCGGATCGCCACCGAAGACGGTCATGCGCTACATCCTTCCCTGCTCACAGTCCGTACCGCGCTTGTGTGGCGAGCCGGACAGAAGCGACAGCCGGCAGGCTCTTCGTGAAGCCGTCGACACCCCGCGCCAGCGTGCCGAGCTGTCGCCAGTTCTGGAAGTCCGTGCGCACGATGTCGATGTCGTCGGTCCACAGGATCGTGCCGTTCGCGGGCGAGCTACCCATCGTCGGGCCGTACTCGATCCGCGTGGTCGAGGCGGGCGCCGTCCCGCTGTCGACCGAGATACGCGTCCACGTGTTCGCGGTGACCGAGACGGCGTTAAAGGCCGACGTGATGTACGACGCCCCGTTGTAGAAGTCGATGACTGCGGTAACGGTCCGGGTCACCGAGCAGTAGACCCACATCGACGCCGTGTACGTCCGCCCCGGCGCGGCCGGCAACGTCGTGCCGTGCTCACGGATGAGCGCCTGCGTGGGGCTGCCCGAGACGACGAGTTTCGCCGAGTTGCTACCCGTGTGGGCAAAAGCCGAGTCGAGCGAGATCGCGCCGCCCGAGACAATCCATCCGCCGAGGCCCCGCTCGAAGGTGCCGTCCTCGACCGCGACGCTGTCGGGCAGGCTCATGCCGATGACACGGTTGATCTGCCCCGAGATCTCGACGTCGTAGGGGACGCTTGTGCTCGACCAGAAGCCGTCGCGCGTGACCGCGACGATGCTCGCGAGGGTGTCGTCGTCGTCGAGGGCGAGTTCGAGATAGGAGTCGACGTCGTACTTCGTCGTCGCGCCGTCGTACGTGCCGATGAGCCACAGCCGGGCGGGCGAGCAGGAAACCTCGACATCCCACCTGTAGTTGTTGATCGTCTCCGACCAACCCTCGATGATGAGGTCGATCGTCTCGCCCGCGAGCTGCGCGCTCGGCGGGTTGGCGATGGTGATCCGCGAGCCGACGCGGCAGGCGAGCCACGACTCGATGAGTTCCGGGTGCGCGATCAGGTTGATCGTGATCCGGGGCCAGCGAAGGTCATCGGCCACGCCGACGTTGAGTAGCCAGTTGGCGAAATCGGACAGGCGCGAGTCGTACGCGATATTGAGTTCGGTGCTCTGGTCGTACGTGCCCGACTTGTCGATCGACGCCTGATCGCTCGCGGTGACCGACGAGCCCGCCGTCCGGTTGACCGTCACGACGTTGCGAACGCGCTGATCGTCGTCGACCGGTTCAGGGGCCTCGTCGAGGTGCCCGAGGTTCCAGTCGAGGGCGAGGGCAACGGGCGGGTTGTAGCGGCGTAGACGCGGGATGAACATGAGCGCGTTGCCCCGCTCGCACAGGATCGCCTGATCGGCCGCCTCGCACTCGCGCAGCAGGTCGACGAGCTTCGCTGGGCGCTGCCGGCCCATCGGTTCGGTCGCGCCGGCTAGCCGGTAGAGAGGCACGTTGTTCTCGGTGCACAGCCGCGCCGCGCGGTCGCCCGCCTGCTCGCCGATGTAACCGTCCGAGACGAGCATGAACGTCGAGTCGACGAAGGGAAGGTCGTTGTCGCCGAACCACAGGTGAGCGGCAGACATGTTGTCCGTGCCGCTGATCATCGAGAAGTAGGTCGGCCGCTTCGAGGTGCCCGCATAGGTGTTGTTCAGGACATAGAAGACATCGCTGCCCACTTGGTGCCAGATGAGCGAAACGGTTACGGTGCCGCCCGAGACGTTCGTCTCCATCTGCATCGCGACCCACTTCGTCGGGTCGACGGTATAGATCGCCGGGCCGCCGGACGTGAGCAGCGTGTTCGCGTTGTCGTATGCCTTCCACTGCACGTTGGTCGCATCGACGTGCACCTCGAAGCGGGTCATCGTGCCCGTGCACTTGATCTCGACCATTTCGGTATCGACGGACGGCAACGAGTCCATCCGGAAGAACCACAAGCAGGCGAACCCGTCCGGGGTGTCGGTGCTTGTGATCGGGACATTGATGATCGAGCTGGCACCCGTGTTGAGCACGGCGGTCGGCGCCGACCCGTTGAGCGTGTCATCGCCCGCGAAGCTCACGTCGAAGACGCTCGCCGCCTTGCCGCCGTTTGCTTCGAGGGCCTGCGTCGCGCCGCTGGCCGCTTCGAGCGGGAAGTATCCGAAGGTCGTGATGCCGCGGGCGGACATCGAGCCGAGTTGATTGCGCAACGGGCTGTTGACAGGGCTGCTGCCCTGCGAGAGACGGCGGATGATGCCAGCGGCCGAGAGCGGCATCGTCGAATCGGTGCCGCTCTTCTCGGGCCACTTCGGGGGCCACTCGGGCACGTTGCCCGACCACAGCAGGGTAGTGATCGCGAAGTCGTCGATCTTCGCGGTGTACGTGCCCGCATTCGTGTTGATCCGCCAGCCGAACCATCCGGCGCCCGCGCCCTCGACCGCGCTGTCCGTCGTGACGCCCTGCCAGCCGGCAGGCTCGTCGGACAGCGCCCCGGTCCACGTCTTGACGAGGATGTACGGGCCGTCAGCGCGGGCCTTGCCCCACACTTTCGTGCCGGCCGAGTAGGTCACGGCGGTCGCGGTCAGGGCGAGCAGGTCGGATTGCGCGCCAAGGTACTGCCGCTGCACCTTGACCGCGACCGTGCCGGCCGCCTGCAACTCGACGTGCGCGCGGATGTAGTTGCTCGTGTCGGTGTGCCGCAGCAGGGCGGCCGAGACGAAGCTCGCCCCGGTCGGCATCACGTCGAGGGTCGTCGACCACACGATCTCGACGTCGGCCGAGCCGGCACCGACGGCAACGTTCCGGGTCGCGTTGTTGACGGCGCCCGCCCATGTCGCCTGCGCCCCGTTCACGGCCGCCGTGCCGTTGCTCACGGTCCACGTGAAGCCCTCGGGGCTCGTACCCCACCCGCTTGCCACGGTACGCGTGAACGGGTCGCTGAGGCGGTCCAGGACCGACCGCAGCGGCGTGCCGATGCCGAGGCTCCCGTAGTGGGGACCGAGGATGTTGCGGGGCGAGAGGCGGCCGTCGCGGTTGTCCATCGTGACGCCGAGCGAGCCCGCCTCGACCTCGCTCGCCTCGTCGTCACGGCCCGCCGTGATCGAGATGTCTACCTTTTGGCGCCGCTTGCCCGCGTCGATCCATGCGTACAGCGACGGGTCGCCGGCTGGATTGCCTCCGGGCGCGATCTCGATCCGGGGCTTCACGCGTCCCGTGATGGTCATGCGAGCTGCACCTGCCCGTTCCCGCCGTTCTTGACGCGGAAGCTCTTACGAATCCAGCGCCGGAACTCCTGCTCTCCGCCCGGCACGACCTGCACGATCACCGTCGGCTCTTCGCGCCCGGCGAGGGCCGGCATCCCATGGTCGAGCGGAACGACCGCCTCGTCCCGGCCGCCCTCGGCGACGTTGACGAGCGTGCCGCCCGGGGCCGCCTTGACGATGCCGCCGGTAGCGAGCTGCGGAATGCTGGGCACGCCGATCGTCCCGCCGCCGAACTTGTGCCCGAGCACCGAGAAAGACGGGATGGTGAAGTGCAACGAGTTCCACTTGCCGATGACCCAATTGATAGCGGCCCGGAACCCGGACTTGAGCCCGTTCCACATCGACGCGAGCCGCGCGTTCACCTTCGACGGCATGGACAAGATCCAGTTGAAGAACGAGACGGCCTTGCCCTTGATCCAGTTCCACGCGGCAACGGCCGCGTTGGCTATGAACTTCCACGCAGCTACATAGATCGAGATGTACTTCTTAATCGCGCTGAGCAGGAAATTGAAGACGACGACGGCCGCGTTTTTGATCCAGTTCCAGGCCACGACGGCAGCTTGCTTGATCAGGTTCCAAGCGGCGATCCAGAATTTACGGAACGCCTCGCTGTGGTTCCACAGCAGGATGATCACGCCGACGAGCGCAGCCACGGCGAGGACGATGAGCCCGATCGGGTTCGCGTCCATGGCCACATTGAGCAGCCATTGCGCCGCCGCCCAAGCCTTCGTCGCGATGGCTATCGCACCCTGCTTGATCAGGAAGGCGGCAAGCTGCGCGGTCGCCGCAGCGAAGTTGCCCGCGACGAGGGCCGCGTTCCACAGGGCTTGCGCCGCCACGGCGAGGCCGGTCGCGGCCCGGACGGCGACGACCTTCGCGAGGTACACGGCGATCTGCGCCGAGGCGAGGACGAAGTTCGAGGCCCCGAGCGCGATCTTCCATGCGACCTGAGCGGCGGCGGCGAGCTTCGTCGCCGCCGAAGCGGCGACCGTGTACGCGGTGTACGCCTTCATCGCGACGTTGATCGCGAGGAAGCCCCCGACGAACGCCGTGATCCACTTCGGCGGCACGGCCGCCACGAGGCGGGCGAGGGCGGCGGCGACGGCCGTCGTGATGGGCGCCAGCGGGGCGACTCCCTGCGCGATGTGCACGGCGGCGAGGGCGATCTCGCCGAGCGTCTTGACGAGCTGCGGCCCCTGGCTCTGCATGTAGTTGATCAGCTTCGTCATTCCCGAGTTCTGCCCCGTGGCATTCGTCCAGACGAGCCACTTCGCCGTGACGTTGTCGAGCCACGTGAGAATGCTCTGACCCTGCTGCGTGCCGAAACGGCCGAAGATGTTCGCGAACGTCTTGCCGAGGTTGAGCACGATGTTCGTGAGCGAGTTCATAGCTGGGCCGGCACGCGCGGTCAGGCGCTCGATGAACCCGCCCGCAGCGGCGTTTTCGAGCGCGCCGAGGAAACGCGAGACGGCCTTTTCCCCGATGTCAAAGAGGGGCTGTAGCTTGAGTACCGCGCTGCCGATCAACTTGTACCCGCGCGTCATGATGCCGAATACGGCGGGCTTGTTCTGCTCGACGAAATCTTGCCAATCGGACTTGAGCTGAATGAACGCCTCGGTCGCCGAGCGCGTTGCCGGCGGAAGGTTCTTGAGCCGCGCCTTGAGTTCGAGAGTGGCGTCGGCCTGCTTTTGCAGGAACTTCGAGTTGTCCTGCCCAGCCTGCGCCGCGAGCCGAGCCTCGGTCTTGTAGAGCGCAATCTTGTCGGTCAAATCCTGCTGCTTGGTAGCGGCCTCGGTGACGTCCGACATCGCAGTCTTGGTGACCGCGGCGAACACGCCGACGGCGGCGGCCCCGCTCGTCAGGGCGGCCCCGAGGCTGATGACCCCCGCTGCGGCGCCCCCCGCAAGGGGCACCACAGCGGACAGCCCGGCCATACCTCGGATGGCTTTGCCCGCGACATCGTCGACCTTGTTGAACGCCTTCGTGAGGTCGTTACCGATCGTCTTGGCGCCCTTGCGGACGCTGTCGACGTCGATACCGATCTCGATCAACAGGTCGGCGAGAGTCGACACGCTAGCCCCCTCCCATCGCCTTGTGCAGCTTCTTGACCGTCCTGAGCAACTGCTCGGGGTCGGCCTCGTCCGGTTGCGCTGAGCGTACCTGCCACTTCGGCAGGAACTGCTCGGCCGGATAGGGCCGCTGTTTCTTGCTGCGGTTCACGTTCGCGATGACCGAGCAGAGCATCGCGAACAGGTGGTCGAGCCGCTCGTTACCGATCGGTCCGGTGACCGCCTCGTACGCCTCCCACTCGGTCAGCTCGCGCGAGCTGACCCGCGCGAGCAGTTCCTCGACGGTGCACCCGAGTGCCAGAGCTAGGCGGAAGTACCGCCTTCGCTCTGGTCGCTGCCGAAATTTTCCGTCAGCTTCTCGACGTCCTCGTCAGACATGCCGCTCAGCCGGCGGGCCACGTCGAAGATGCGCTCGATGGGCGCCGCGTTCTTGCGGCCGAGGGCGCGCACGTCCTCGGAGGTGAACAGTTGCCGGCCGCCCGCGTCGACCACGGCGAGCACGAGCATCTTTGCTCGGGCGTTCGCGAGGTTGACCTTCCGGCTGTTGCCGTTCGAGGAAATCAGCGATTCCTCGTACGCGTCCCGTTGCGTTCCGGTAAGCGCGCGGACGCGCACCTTACCGCCCCACTCCGGGCAATCAACGGCCTCGTACTTCCGGTCGTCGGCGTCGAGAATTGCGTCGCGCCCGAGGAAATCCTCGGACGCGTCGGACTCCGTCACGTTCTCGTCGGTCATTTGTTTTCTCTCCCTTTTTTGCCTAGCTGCCGCTCGACTGCATGAGCGTCGGCTTGCCGGTGATCTTGATCGTCATGCTACGGGACATCTTGTCGTCGTACGGGAACTCGTCGCTCAGGGCGGTCATGATGCCCTTGATCGTCCACGTCCACTCGTCGACCGTTCCCGGGAGAATGACGATCCGGTAGTTGCGCGGGTCGACGTCGTCGAAGTCGTCGTCGAGGTCGTGCGTCAGTTCCTCGGGGTCGTAATTAATGTCGAGCTGGATCTCGCCGCCGTCCTTGAGCCCGCCGATGAACTCCATCCACCCGCTCGGCGAGTCGTGCGCGGTGACGTCGATCGTCTCCCGCTTGCGGTCCGGCCCCTTGATGTTCGTGACGTTGGCGATCGTCTCGTACGTGGTGCCCGGCGTGATCGTGGTGGCGCGCCGAAAATGCGTGCCGAATCCGTCGCGACCGCTCATCGGCGGCGCCTCCCTTACGTGAGCTGCTGAGTCTGGATGCGGAACCTGACTATATGATGCCTGATCTGCGGGTCAGGGTCTTCGAGCGCCTGATCGAATTCCTGACGGATCGAGATGCACTTGTGGCCGTCGGCCGCGAGCAGCGCAGACAGCTCGGCGACTTGGTGATCGAGCGAGGCCGTGATCGCGTCGGCGATGGCCTGCCCCTGAGCGTTGCTGCGGGTTTGCGTCCAGACATGGATCGTCTCGGTGCCCTCACGGCCCTTGCTCGTGTGGTCGTTATCCGGGATCGAGAGGTGGTCGCCGACCCGGACGTACGGCTTGGGTTGCCCCTCGGGGGGTTGGTCGACGACAGCCGGCGTGTTCGGCGTGACGTTCTTGATGGGCGCGAGCAGGGTGATGAGCGTTGTGTCAGCGCGCAGGCGCGTGACGATCGCCCGCTGGATCGGGGTCGCCGGGCTACGGGTCGGGGTCGTCATAGCGCCTCTAGTTCCGTCTTGATCTCGGCGCGCAGGCGCTTCGGGAATCGCCGCCGAGCGGCCTCGGCGGCGGGCAGCATGAACGGTTGAGCGGGCGTGTCGTCGGTGCCGTGCTCGACGAACTTCGCGTACCGCGCGGTCGCCGCGACACGCCCCCTGATCGACTTGTCGTCGTACTCGGACTGCACGGATTCGCGCAGCGTTCCCGTCTTCACGGGGGCGTTGCGGCGCGCGTCGTCGGCCGCCTCGTCCGTCTCGTCCCTGACTGCGCGAGAGCCCGCCGAGCGGACGAGCCCCGGCAAGAGCGCAAGCTTCCGCTCAAGGGCGGGCAGGCCCTTGATGTCGATGCCGCGAATCTTGCCGGACACGGGGTCTACTCCTGCGAGTCGCCCGCGCGCGGGCGCGGGGCACGCTTGCGGGCCTTCGGCAGCTCGGCGGGCGCGGCGGGCTCGGGGGCACCATCGGGCTCGGCCTCGGGGGCAGGGCCGTCGATGACCGCGAAAACGAGGTCGGCGAGCCACCCCTCGCGGTCGGTGTCGAGTTCGGCCGGCACGAGGCCGCGCGAGTAGAGGCCCTCGGCGATGGTGGCGAGCTGCACGCGGTAACCGTCGGCGGTCGCCTCGACCTCGCGCACCTTGTCGGCCCACGTCGCGACGTCGCCGCGCTCGGCGGCGGGGTCGCCGTCGGCCTCGGGCTCGTCGACCGACAGCTCGATCGAGTAGGGCGCGAACATCTCGGGGTACGCGGCGGGGAGCGGATGGCGAGCGTCGGCGAGGGTGCGGCCGCGGGCGAGCCGGTACTTCGTGCCGTCGGGGCCTTCGGCGAGGCCGCTGCGGGTCGCTACGACGATGTTGGTCATGGGTGACCTTTCAGGGTTCGTACGGTGTGCGCGTCGGCCGCTAGACCGCCGTGCCTTTTCCACGTACGGTACTGCGCCCGATCCGTCCGATACTGCTCGTCACTGTTGACGCGCTTGTACTGCTCGTCCATCGGCGCCCGCTGGCCCGCGTACGGGTTGAGGTGGTCGACGAGCAGGTCGGCCCGCCAGCGCCAGCACTCCGCCTCCTTCGCAAGGTCGCGGACCGCGTTGTCGCAGTAGAGATGCTCGACCGGGGCCGGCACCATCCGACGCAGCGCCTCGACGATGTCGGCGGTCATAACCCAATGCGTCGGCAGGTCGTCGGGGCGGTGCCCGTCCGGGCACGACACGATGCCCGTGCCCGCGAGTTCGAGCTCGTCGCGGTACGCCTTGACCCAGCCGGCAGACCGCGGGCGATGATCGTCACCCATGAACCCGAGGTAGCGCGGTGACTGGGTGATCCGCAGGTAGTCGGCCGCCTTGTTGAGCTTCGGGACGAGCTGCTCGTGATGAGTGGCGTCGAGCCACGTGACCGTGCGGCGCTCGTTGCCGACGGCCTCGACCGCCTCGGTGATGGTGCCGAGGTAGTCGTCGAAGGCTGGGTCGTCACGGTCGACGACGAGGCACAGCTCGACGCCGTCCTCGAAGGCGCCCGTCTCGGTGAACGAGTTCACGAGCGGGGCGACGTTGTGCGGGCGCGAGCGGGTCGGGACGATGACGATCATGCGGTCGGTGCTCATGCGTCACTGTCCGAGTGCCACGAGAAGTACGGGTTGTCGATGACCGGTCGGCCCGGGACGTGCTTGATCTTCTTGGGTTCGCGCCACGCGGTCGTGTCCTCGCGAAACAGGTAGTAGTACATGATCTTGTCGATATACACCTCGGTCGCGAGGTGCTGCCGGACCTGCTTGACCCACACGCGGTCCTCGGCCCGCCCGGGTCGGACGGCGAAGCGGGCGCGGGTCGCGAGGTCACGGCGGATCGGGTCGACGTGAGTGACATCACGATGAAGCTTGCCGTCGAGGGTGCGTCCCCATTTGCCCCACCTGAGCGAATGGTCCACTATCTCTCGGTGCTGATCATCGGTGCTGTACTCCATCTTGAACCCGACGTGGTCGGGCCGCTCGCCGATCGCGTTAACGATCTCGGCGACGTAGTACTCAGGCACGAGGTCGTCGTCGTCGACAAACGAGACGTAGTCAGCATCGGTCGACACGAGCAGCGTGTCGCGAATCTCGCTGATCGAGGGATACCCGTTGTTCCGCCAGGCGAGTACGCGTACGCGTCCCTCGTACTCGCCGAGCTGCGGCAGCAGCACGCCCATGAGCCGCGCGAACAGGTGCTCGCGCTGGCCTAGGGTCGGCACGAGGATCGTCCACGTGGGTAACGTCGCATCGGTCACGGTTGTCCGCCTTCGGCTTGCAGTTGTTCGCAATCCGCACGAAGGTAGACCGCCTCGCTCGGCATCACGGTCGACTTGACCCGCAGGTCGTCGCCGTCGTCGAGCGCGATGAGGTGGTCCCCTCGCCGGACGTCGGTTTTCGGGAGCATGTGCACGATGACTGCGAAGGACGAACTTGCCTGCTGCGCTTCGAGCTGCTCGACGCTCGCCGGCTGGCTCACCTTCGCGCGGATGATGCCGCCGACCTGCTGCTCGGTCACGGTCGAGCCGCCGACGTCGTCGCCCGCGGTGACGGGCCGCATGACCTTGAATCGGCGCGTCAGCTCGTGCCGGCCGATCTCGCCCCCGATCATTCGGCCGTCACCGCGTCCCACGTGTCGAGGTCGGCGTCAGCGCTGTACGGACTGACGAGCGTGACCGCGACGAAGGTCGAGACGCCCGCCGCTTTGAGTACGGACCGCTCCTCTTCGTCGGTCAGGTAGACGGCCTCGCCACCCTCACGGCCCCTGCGGTCGTACATCTTCGAGCTGTCGCCGAGCGACCGCTGTAGCAGGCCGTGAGGGTTCTCGAAAGCGCGAGCGGCGGCGGCGACGCACACCGAGGCGACGCGGCGCGGCACGCTGTCGAGGGCGTTCGCGGTCGTGAGCCACGTCTTGCCCGCAAGGTCGCGGATGAGTTCGCTTGCCTCGTCGAGCAGCGCCTCGCCCCGGGTGCGCTCGACCTCGTCGAAGTCCTCGGGCAGAGCACCGAGCTTGCGTGCGAGCATGCCGAACGAGGCGAGCGGCGGGGCCTCGTCCTCGGCAGCGGCGACATAGAAGTAGGCGACCTCGGTGTCGTTGAGCCCACCCGAGATCGACCACGTGTACTTGTAGCGGCCGAGCTGCGTCGCCTCGGTGTTGGGGATGACAACATCGACAATGCCCGTGCCGCCGGACGCCGTGACGCCGTTGTAAGTGGTGCCGTCCGGCTTGACGAGCACGAGCGTTCCGGACACCGCAACGGGCGCGCCGGTGTCCGGGTTGGTCACGGTGTACCGCAGGGGGATCGGGTCGCCGAGGTCAAATCGCCGCACGGTGCCTCCTAGTTCGCGACCTGGACGTTCGTAACGATACGGCCGCTCGACGGACGGCTCACGACCCACGGGCCACGGGCCGACGTACCCGACCCGCTACGCCCCTCGACGGCGAGGTCGAGACCTAGGGCCGCCGCTCCCTTAGACGGCCGCGCGCCCCGGGCATCGGCCGCCAGCCCGAGCGCGAGAGCCGCCACGCCCGCCGAGGGGCGCGTTCCGGCCGCTGCGGGGGCGACGCCGAGGGCGAGGGCCGCCACGCCCGCAGACGGCCTCTGGCCGGTCGTGGCGACGGCGAGGTCGAGAGCGAAGGCGGCCGAGCCCTGCGAGGGAAGGGTCACCTCACTCGATGTCGAGTTGCCGTTCGTGCCGTCCCACGTCCAACTAGCGGTATCGCCATCGGCGTAGGTGTCGACGGCACCGACCTTTTCGAGCAGCACGCCCGTCAGGCCGTAGCCGTTGCTCAGTGAGTCGTACAGCAGATAGATGCCCGTGGCGAGGGCGGGCGCCGCAGCGGCGACCCGGGACGCGCGGGCGGAGCTTCCCGAGGCCCCGATGCCGAAGACGAAGTTTTCCGGGAAGGCGTCGCCGCCGGCTGAGCGGGTGTACGCGACGTAGACCGTGTGGCCGAAATCGAAACCACCCGACTGGTTGTCACCGTAGAACGAGACCGAGAAGACGTCGCCGGGAGCGCAGGCGGCGACGGGAGTCTGAATGAACCCGCTACCGGTCGCCCGCACACCCGTCGAGCGCGGGCAGGCGGGCGTCGGAAAGTCGGTCGTCCGGGCGAACGTCGCCGACCCGCTGTAGCCGGTCGTGTTGTTCTTCGCCGCCGGGTTCGGGCACAAGTTGCGCCGTCCCATGCGACGCGCCTAGCTCGACGAGCCGGTGACGGTCAGCGAGGTCAGGCTGTAGTCACCGTTCGCGTTGAACGCCTGATCGCCCGTGAGCGCGTCGAAACCGTAGAACGTGCCGGCCGTGCTCGCGCTGTAAAGCAGCGCGTGCGTTGCGCCCGCTGCCGGCGTGCCCGTGAACGCGTACGGCACGCCGGTCGCCGTGATGACGCCACTCGCAACCGACGAGGTGAGCTGCACACGCTGATTGGACGTCTGGTCGCCAGAGGTCGGACCGCTGCCGATCGCGACCCAGATGACGGCCTCGTTCCCGTCTTCGAGAATCGCGTTAATCCCGGCTTGATTCAGGGCCATTCGGCACCCCTCTCGGCAAGTTGTCCCACAGGATCGGATCGCCCCCGTTCGCGTCGGCGACGAAACCGAGGGGCGCGTCTTCGATCTCCCGCGACTCGGCCGCTTCCCTGAGACGCTCGATCATCTCAAGGGAAGCGGCCTCGTCGGCGGAAGAGGTCACGAGTTGTCGATGATCTGCACCGCGCGCATGAGCGACTTGGTGCTCGCTGGGTTGCTCGGGGTGTCCGGGTCGAGGACGGTCGCGGTGCCGCACCACGCGTTCACGAGCGACCGGTCGGTCGTGTTCGTGTAGTCGTAGTCCGAGAGCCAGCGAACCGACACGCCGCTCCAGTAGCCCATTGCGCCGCCGGGCTCGCCCATGGTGCGGGTCGAGACGGCGGTCGCGCCGCGGGGCACGGCCGGCGCCCGGGTGGCGAGGACGAAGGCGGTGCGGTGGTACGCGTACGCCGCGTCGTCGTCGATCTCGGTCGAGGGGACGACGTTGAACTCGGCGATCCGGCCGATCGTCCGCTCGCGCAGGGCGTCGGTCACCGAGGCGCCGATGCCGTCGAAGCGCGAGAAGCGGTCGTCGGTGATGATCTGCTCTTTCACGTCGGCACCGACGAGCAGGGTGCGCTCGGACGCGGGGACGTTCTTCTTGTCGAGCAGCTTGGCGGCGCGGGCCGCGACGAGATACCAGTCGGTACGCCCGCCGACCTTGAACTCGGTCCAGTCCGGGTTGATCTGCATGTCGGAGCGGTAGGCCGCGTTCTCGATCTCGCCGATCGCCTCGTCTTCGAGGCCCTCGGCGACCGCGCGGATCTGCGGGTTGAGCACCTGCCGCGCGAAGTCGACGATGTCGAGGGTGAGTTCCTCGTCGGTGATCGGGGCGCCGTTGTAGACGTCCGTGTCGAGGGTGACCGGGAGCGAGAACTCGACCGAGGTGTCGTTCGTGATCGCGGTGCCGGCCCGCAGGGTGCGCTTGCGCGCGGTGCGCCGCGCCGGAATGCGCATGTTGACCGTGTCGTTCAGTGCGCCGGTGAACTCGCCCGGGTTGATCGCGTCGGTCCACAGGGTGCGGGCGACGACGAGTTCGCGGTAGAGCAGTCCGATCGCGGTGTTGGCGATCACCGACGGCTTGAGAAAGGTGTTAGCCACCTTGTGTCCTGCCTCTCTGCTAGCGGTCGGGTAGGCCGTACCGCCTCGTGTTTAGTACCTCGGAATGTCCTTGACCAGTTCCATCGGGTTGGTCACCACGGGGGCGGTCGGAGTACGGGCGGCACCGCTGCGAAGGTTCTCGCGCGGGCGCGCGGTGCGGGTCGCTCCGGTCTGCCGGCTGGGTGCCTGCTCGCCCTCGTCGTCCTGCTGCGCGTCGCCGTCGTCGCTCTCGCCGTCGGTCCCGTCGCCCTCCCCCTGCTGCTTGTCGCTGGTCGCCTTGCCGTTCTTCGGCCTCGACTTGAGCCCGAGGTCTTCCATCGTGTCGCGGCCGTCCGCGAGCAGCTCGGCCTTCGTGCTGCCTTCGAGGCGCTTCGCGAGCCGCAGCGGGATGCCGAGCTCGTCGGCGACCTCGCGAACGAGGCCGTCACGCTCAGCCTTCGCCGCCCGCTGCTCGGACGCCTTGAGCTGCTCTTCGATCCGGTCGAGCTGCGACTTGCTCTTGTCGGCCTCGGCCGCCTTTGCCCTGAGGGCGTCGAGGTCGCCGTATTCCGACAGTGCCGCCGCGACCTTGTCTCGAACCTGCTTGGCCACCTCTCGGGCGAACTGCGCCCGGGTGAACTGCGGCTCATCGGTCTTGGTGATGCTGTCGTCGTCTTCAGTTGCCACCCGGATTGCCTCCGTCGTTACCGGCGCTCGGCGCCGTCGTTTGCCCCGGTTCCGGCCGACCGTTGTCGAGCCATCGCCGGTAATTGTTGAGTGCATTATTGCTCGTATCCTGGCTCATTGTGCCAGAGGTACGCGCCCATGCCTGCGCGGTCCTGAACTCGTCGGCGTACGCGGCAGCGGCAGCGGGGGCGCCGGTCTTGCCCGGAGTGCCCTCGTAGACCGGTTCCGGGACGCACGCATCGTGATCATGGGCCTGAAAGTCGGCCGTCCGCTCGGACTTGTAAACCGGGCCACGGGCGGCGAGGGCGCGGCAGAACGCGCACGGTTCGCCCGCCGTGACGCGCGCCCACCCGAGCGCCTTGCGATCGTCGATGACCGCGCCCGTGATGGTCATCCGGCCGCCCGCGAGAACCTGTTTGGTGAGCGCGCCGGACACGCGCACGAGGCCGTTCGCCTTCGCCCGGTCGACGTTCATGCCCGCCCTGCGGCCGTCGATGATGCCCTTGAGTGCCGCGCCCCGCAGGTCGCCGATGATCGCCTCGGCGGGCGGCGGAACGGCGGCCGGCACGATGAGCGCGCCGATCCCCTCGACCCGCCGGAAGAGCGAGTAATAGTTCGCCGCCGAGACCGCCGACTGTGCGAACCCTTCGCCGGCAAGCAGCGCGGCGGCCCGCGCAAAGGTGTCGATCGTGCCCTTGAGGTCGGTCACGTCCACGATGCGCCACAGGGCGAGCAACCCCTGTAGCGACCTCGCCCGGGCGGCGAGTTGCGCCGCCTGATTGGCCCGGGTGAGCGCGGCCCCCGCTGCCGTGAGCGCCACGTCAGGCCGTCCGCGCGCCCCGGGGGAGGATCACGCCACCCGGGCTCGTCGTGGTGCCGTCCGGGTTGGGAGACGGCGCGCCCCCCGCGCCGGCCGCCTGTTGCCCGAGCAGGGCCGTCAACTGCCCGAGCGAGTCGCCCTCGGCCGCCATTTTCTTCCACCTCTCGACGTCCTGCCGAGTGGTGCCCGGGATGCGGTCCCACAGCGCCTGCGGCGGGACGCCGAGCATCTGCGAGACCTTGCCGAGGCCGTCGACCAGGGCACCGAAGGCGCGGGCGCTCGTGTCGCGCCACACGACCTCGATGTCCGGCGGGACGTCGGCGCCCATGAGGTCACCGATCACCTGCGCCGACTGCTCGTGCGACTCGCCGAGCGACGTCTTGGCAAGCTCGACCTTGCGGTCGCGGCCCGCCTCGGCCGCCGCTAGAGCCTCGGCCGAGAGGTTGACGAGTTCGCCGATCAGCTCGTGAACGGGCGTCTCAGAGAGCGTCGCGGCGTACTTGAGAACGGCTTCCCGCGACCGGAGGAACCCGTCGAGGGTCGTCTCCGAGAACTCGCCGAGGGCGATGTCGTCGGGATGTTCCTCGAAGGTCCACAACTGCGAGGCGGCAGCCTTCATCTTCATCGCGCGGTTTTCGGGGGTCCACCCCTTGACGTACCGCTGTCGGAAGGCCGAGTACCACTCGGCCGACTTAAGCGCGAACGACGAGACGTCCGTCTGATCTTGGAGCGTCATCAGGGGGGCGACCTCGCCCGCCGTGAGCACGGCGACCGTGCTGTTCAACGCGCTGCCCTGCGGGTACTGCCGCTCGGGCTCGTCGTCACAGTCGAGGTCGTCGTACGGGACGTAACGGACGACCGGGACGTAATCGATCATGCCGAGCGGCGCGACCTTGAGCAGCGCGAAACGCTTCTTTTCCTGGTCATAGCCGAGCGTATAGACGCCGATGTCGCCCGAGTTGTCCTCGGCGTACAGCCGGTAGAAGTTGCCTCGCCCCTTACGCCATTCGAGCGCCATGACCGGGAAGTCAGGCTCGTCGTCGTCGTACGCGGCGAACATCCGGCGGGGGGAGACGGCCCGGACGACCGGGGTCGGATCGCCGGGCGTGATGACGTTGTACCCGTGCCCGTACGTGAAGACGGAGCGGTACAGGCCCGCCTGACCGCGGTCGAGCCGATTGCGCTGCCACGTGTCCCACACGGGCGCTATCGCCGCGTCGGGGTCGAGAGCGGGCGAGTTCGGGTCTGCCGGCTGGCTCGGCGCGGGGCCGGCACTGTCGCTCACCCGGATGTTGTCGACGTACAACGACTGCACGAGCGAGTTGATCACGATGGCGATGAGATTGATCCGGGACACCCGAGCCAGCTCACGCACCTCGGCCGGCGCGTCGCGCGGCACGACGAGCGGGAGCGCCTGCTTACCCGTGGCGTAGCGGCGCAGCACGTCGAGATCTTGCCGCTCGGATTCGAGCTCGCCTCGCAGATAGTTGGCGGCCCCGATCGCCGCCTCTTCGGTCAGCACTAAAAGACCGCCTTCCCGCTGCCTGCGCCTTCGCGGCGAACGCGCACCTTGCCGGTATTGAGCACGATCCTACGGCCCATCCTCGCGCCGACGGCACAGACAGCGAGGTCGACGTGTTTCTTCGAGTCGCGCGTTACCTTTCCGAGGCTGACGCCCCACGGGTTCGGCCGGCGCTTCGCATCGTGGAAATGCGTCATGAGCACGCCGTCGCCGTCCCACGTGAACGCGCTCTCTCCGAGCTGCTCGATGTCCTCGACGGTTTGCATCGCCGCTTGCGTGAACTGCCGGTTGCGCTCCTGCCCGCCGATCGTCTTGATCCGCATGTCGAAGAGAACGCTGTTGCCGATGCGGGCGCCGGGGGTCGCCCACACCTTGAGCTTGCGGTGAAAGTCGCGGTGCCATTCATCGATGAGCGGCATCCAATAGAGAGCTTCGGTTTCGTCGTCTTTCGCGGGGCTCGGGTCGACGCCGAACCACACGACCGCGTAATGCTCGAACGCGTACCGTACGGTCGCGTCGACCGCCTCGCGGGGCGCGAGCCACCCCTCGCCCGCCTTGCCGGGCGGCGGGCGCCAGACTCCGAGCTTGAAGACGTGACCGTCGCTCAGCCGGCAACCGACGAGGCCCGTCGCGTCGCCGCTCTTCGAGCAGTCCAGAAACATCGTGATCTGCGCTTTCGCCGCGACGACGACACTCGGGCGCGCGAGAGCGTCGAGCTTGCGCGGGTCAACCCAAGCGTCCTCGGCCGCCGCGAGCCCGTTGAGGTAGTAGCGGATGGCGTCTGCCGGCGGAAGCTCTGGATCGAGCACCTCGCCGAACAGGCGCACGAGGTCGGCCCATGCCGCGTCCGCGTACGCCGCGCGCAGGCCGGCACGCAGCGATTCGGGCTCGAAGATGACCGTATCGGGCGGGGCCTCGATCGAGTCGTACAGGATGTCGACGGGGATGAGCGGGTTCTCGGCGTGCGCGACGACCTGCTTTTGCCAGGCGTCGAAGGTTCGCTCGGCGATCGAGTCGCCGCCCTGCGCGTGCGCGTTCGTGCCGTCGAGGGTGCGCGCCTGCGACCAGAGAGGCGACTTGCCGACGTTCCGGCGGGCAACCTTCGCCATCCGGTGACCGCCGTTGCTCTCGGTCATGTGGTGCGTCTCGTTCAGGAAGATGAACGTCGCGGGGTCGCCCTCGGCCGTCATCTCGGACGATGTCAGGACTTCCATCCTGCCGCCCGTGTCCTTGATCGAGGTTTGCGTCTTGCCGCAGTCGAGGCCGTAGTGTGCGCGGGCGTCACGCGAGAACATCGCGTTGGCGATGACGAGCACGTCTTTGCTCTGCGCCTCGCTGTTGCTGGCGATCTGCACGAGCGGCATGGCGCGGGGTACGCCGATCCACCCGCCCGCCTCGTCGTCGTAGACGAGCTGCGTCGGGCCGACGAGTTCGGCATCGCAGATGGACGCGCCGAACGGGTCTTTGCCCGTGCCCTTCGCGCCGCGCTTGGCGCCTCGGCGATAGGTGAATCGTCCCGTCTCGGGGTCGAATGCGTACCACAGGATGATAAAACGCTTTTGTCCCGCCGTGTACCGCCACGGCGCGGCCGTCTGGTAGTCGATCAGCCCCGGGCCGATGTCCGGTCGGCGCCCCTCGGCCCAATCGATGACCCCAGGGCCGATCGAGTTCGCGATGAGGCGGGCCTTTTCCCGGGGGTCGCTCGGCCACGGCAGCGTGACCCATGCCGTCGTGCCGAACCACGGGTCGACACGGTACCCCGGAAGCATGAGGTCGGCGGCCCCCGGGCGGTCGAGGGTCGCCGCGGTCATCGCTTGAGCTGCTTACGGTGGTGGCGTTCGAGCGCGCGTCGATCGGCGCGGGAGAGTGCGACCCACTTCTCGGGGTCCTGCGCCCATGCCGGGACCTTCGGGCCGATGAACATCGAGGTGTCGCCCCGGGCGCGGCGGCCGAACTCGGGCTCGCCCGCCGGCAAGGGGCGGGCGGCGCTCGCGGGGACGATCGTGTCGCACTCGGCCTGCCGTCCCTGCACGAATACCTGCGGCTCGTCGAGGACGATCGGCGGGTACGACTCGCGGGGATCACGCATCACGAACGCTCCGGGATAAGCAGCGACGAATGGTCGGCGTCCGGGTCGCCGAGCATGACGATGTCGAGGGACTCGTCGGGACCGGTCGGCGTCGCCGGGCCTTGCGTCACGAACCTCGCGACGTTCAGGGGCACGGGCACGCTGACGTGACCGCAGGTCGCGCAGCGGACGAACCCGCCGTCGACATCCGTCAGGACTGCGTGCGGGCACTCGCTCGGCACGCGGTACGCCACGGGGCACGGGGCCTCGGCGCCCGCGTGCGACACGCAGCGATCGGTGCCGACGACGATGACGCGATCGGCCGGCACGGCATCGCCGTCGCCGCTGTCGCAGTACGCCTCGGGCTCGTCCATGTTCCACGCGTAGACGAGTCGGCCGCCGTCGGGCGCGGGGCGGTTCTGCACCACGTATGCGCTGCTCATCACAGGTCCCGGTAACTGTTCATGTCGACGACGTTACCGCCCTGGGCGCCTGCTGCCGGCTGGTCGCTCTTGCTCTTCGGCTCGACGTACCGGATGCGCAGTCCCCGCCGGAAGTCGGCCGTTACGCCCATCTGCTTTTCACGGGCCGTGAGCGTCGGGCCGGTATAACCCCGCCAGCCTTCCATCGTGCGCGCGTGCACCTCGGCCGTGTCCATGGCGAAGCGCCACTCGCTCTCGGTCCACAGTTTCGCGTGCGGCATCCGGGAGATGTCGTGCCACCACTCAAGGGTTGCGCTCGGCCAGTCCTCCGAGTTCGCGGCGCCGACCGCCATGACCGAGACGCCCCCGGTCGCGCGGTCGCGCAGCGGCGGCGCGCCCTCGAACGGCACGTTGTCGACGTCGACCCACTCGGCGACTTGCGCGTGCCGAGTGCGCACCTGCGAGCGGTCATGCTTGGGAATGGCTCCGGGAACGGGCACCTAGGCCACCTCCTGTAGGCGGTCGGACTTACGAGAGTTGCACAGGAAGTGCGCAGCCTGCACGTTGTCGGGCGCGTGCCATCCGCCGCGGGCGAGCGGGATCACGTGGTCGATGGTCGGCGCGAGCGGGTGCGGCACCTGCTCGGCCATCGCGAGGGGCTCACCACAGAGCATGCATCGCCACAGGTCGCGGGCGAAGATGGCAGCGCGATAGATCGGCTCACGACGCGCACCGTGCTTGCGGGCTCGCCGACGGTCTCGCTTATCGGCACGAATGCAACGCTCAGAGCATGCCTCCGTGTTTGGCTGATCGGTCACAAATGGTGCCGCGCAGCGGCGACAGTAACCCGCGTACCAGCATCTCCGGGAGCGGACAACGTGCACGGGGACGATACCGCGACGGGAACCGAAGGGGACCGGGAGGAGGCGCTCGGCACGACGCTGCGCCTTGACTGCGCCAGCAAACTTGGCGGTGACCCGAGCAGAGGCAATCGAGGCGGGCGAGAGAGCGGAAGCTCGGCGCGAACATGACCCGCAGCGAGTCGTGCTTTTATCCGAACGAATCCTGATCTCGATGCCGCAACCGCAAACGCGAGTCACGTACTTAGGTACCGCGATGCCAGCAGCTCGGCGAGCGCGCATATATTCCCGCTGTCGCGCGTTGCGCAACTGGCGATTCTCTCCCATGTCGCCATGCTAGCAGGAACCTAGTAGCTCTCTGCAATTGTAACTATCCGTAGTCACATAACTGAGAGTAACTTTGGACATAGGTGGCATACCCGGGCAGAAATTCGCACAGCCCCGGAGACGTT
>Ga0207660_10000146_pt1 | contig 42924 bp, 45 predicted proteins | sample KBSC73BmetaG_FD_184335 | JGI IMG/M metagenome (GOLD analysis project Ga0207660, IMG submission 184335) | Corn rhizosphere microbial communities from Kellogg Biological Station, Michigan, USA - KBS C7-3B metaG (SPAdes) (version 2) | ecosystem: Host-associated > Plants > Roots > Rhizosphere ... | reverse complement strand
CGGGATGCTGGCAACGGAGGCTCTTGGACCTTAGTGCATGCGGAGCCTCGAAGTGGCCAGGGGCAGAATCGAACTGCCGACACGCGGATTTTCAGTCCGCTGCTCTACCAACTGAGCTACCTGGCCGGATTATGCAGCAGAAGAACTTAGCGGGCTCGGGGGGGCGATGGCAGTGGGAATGTTTGCCATTGTTTGCCTTTTGTTTGCCATTGGCTGCCCCTCGAACCGCTTCGCTACAGCTTCGGCGAGATCCGCTTCGTCGATGATGTTGTAGCGGTCAAACATTGCCCTCGTCTTCCAGCCACAGAGCTTCATGATCTCACCCTCGGATACCCCGCGACGACGGAAGTCGCGTGCCGCAGTTCGTCGTAGGTCGTGTACCAGCCGGCCCTCCAGCCCTGCTTTCTTACAGGCACGAGTCCAGACCCGTCGGAAGCTCTGGATACGCGCGCCGTCCCGCTGAAAAACAAATAGTCCGTCGCGGTGCGCCCAACGCTCTTCAAGTAGCTGCTTGAGTTCGGGAGCGCCGCTAAATGGGAACACTCGCGCGTCCCCACCCTTGGTCTGGGTTGCGTGCAGCCGCATCACCTGCCCTTCCCAGTCGACTTGGTCCCAGGTAAGGCCGAGAGCCTCGGACTTTCGCCAACCAGTCATACGTAGAAACCGCACGAGCGGCCTGATCTGCGCTGGCAGCTCCAGCAGCAAGGCAGCGAACTCGCCGTTCTCGAAAAAGCCTGAGCGAGCGTTGCGCAGCACGGGCAGCCTAAAGACAGGACGAACGGCGAGAAGCTCGTCGTCCACGGCAACCCCAAATGCTGCGCTGAGGATGCGAATCTCATAGGAGACCGTCCCGCGCGCCGCGCCCTTGGCTAGTCTGAATTCGAAGTACTCAGCTACCAGAGGCTTGGTAATGTTCATTGCCCGAGTCTTCACTCCGAAGAACTTCTCCAGGTGGTTGAACGCCTGTTGAGCACGGCGCAGCGAGCGGTTGTTCTCGCGTTGATAGTGGCGCTCCAAACCCGCGCGGAGATCTGACAGCGTGACCCGATCGGGGCGACCAATTACTCTGCCCGACTTCCGATCACCAATTCGTTGTCGCAAGACTTCCAGCGCTTCGCCTTTGGACTTCGTATGCGCCGGCTCTCGATGTCGTCTCCCAGCGATCGAATAGTCCAGCCACCACTTGCCGGTCTCCTGACCGCGTACCCTGGGCCGGAATACCCTTCCTTGCCCTCTCATCGTTCCCCCCTTGTGCGGGGGGTTGGCACCTGACGCGCCGCGGCACGGATACGTTCCGCGGCCGCTCGACAGTCCTTTCCCCACCGTTCCAACACGCGAGCAATCTTGTGCGCCACGGCGGGCGTCGCATGAAAATCGCCCCGCCGGAGCTGCACCAGCAGCACGTCGGAAAGCTGAGCCTCGCGTGCGAGCCGCCGCCTACTCGACGGGACAATCTCGATCGCGCGCAAGACGGCGCTGGTCAGGCGCTCCCGCACCTTAGCAATTTGCGAAGCACTCACATTCCTGGTCAAGGCTATTCCTTCCTGGCCGCTTTGGGATGCCTTTTCTGCTCGAGCCAAGCAAGCAAGTCTGCCTCGAGGTAGCGCTTGGTCTTGCGTCCTAAGTTGATGCAGGGCACTCCCAAGCGCTCGACCTGACGCGGCCTGATCTTGAGCCGCTCTGCAACTTCGTCTCGGGTTAGGATGACGTCGATCGCCTCAGGTAAGGCCATCTTCTTCCTCTAATGGTGGCAAGCATCGTTCGTCGTGTGCTCTAGGGGCAAATTGCCGCCAGCCGTTCTCGCCAGCCATCTCAGCCAACAGTCTTGGACTATGCTTTCCTTACCAGGTAATCGACCATTGCTTGCAGCGCGCCAGCGGCCGCGTCGCGCTCTGGAATTCCGTCGCTGCCTAGGCGGCGAGCCATAGATCCCACGACTCCAATCGCGTCGCAGAGATCAGGATCGAACAGATCATAGACGTCGAAACAGCAGGGTTCGCATGGGTCATTGTCTACGGCTGGGTTCCGGAGATGGCCAGCCTCTGGCGGCGATTTTGAACCGCGAGACTGACAGAGCCATTGAGCCAATATCCAGAGAAAACGGTCCCAGAGTTCGAAGTTCTCGGCATCACGTTCCCATCCTGCATCCATTGGTCCTCCCGCCTGGGGGTTCAGTCGCGCAAGGGAGAGCTTGGGACTGGACCGTCACGCCGTCACAAGCCTCTGTTGGTGTCACGATCTAGCTGGTTCTTCCCGCCACATTAGTTGTTGTGTGACGGTCAAGGTTCCGAGGATCTAGCGACTCGTCTGCGGGTTGTGACGGCGTGACGGTTTCACAGTCCAGGTACCGCGCAAACGCATCCGCAAATGGCTCGAAGTAATAGCCCTTCCTCGTGATTTGTCCGGCACGGATCGTACCGGACACGATACTGAACGGCTTCAGCAACTCCGCGAGTTTTGTCGCCGTCAGCGGCCTTCCGCGATTGCTTTCGGGCCAGGGACGACCTTCTAGTGCGTTCAGGGCGTGGAGCAGATCCTTCGTGAAGAGGCGATCAACACCGCGCATGGAGAATACGGAGCGAATATCGGAGAGCAGCTCTACGCGCACGTCATCATCTGCCGAAGAGCGCGTAAGAATCCGCGCCGCTTCAATGAGCGTCTCATAAAGACCACAACCAGCGGTAAGACCTATGGCCAGCAATGGCTCCCACGAGTCCTGCGCACGATCGTTAAGGAATTGAGGTAACGCTGGCTCAGCGACCCCTATCTGATCAATGTGGTCCCGAACCCAACGAATAATTCGACGACGAATTGTTGTCGTCTCGCCCTCTATGCCCTTTCGTCGGAAACGCTCGGTGTGCTCGCCGCGACCCTTTCTGTGCATTTCGATAGCGACGCTACGGTCTTCAAGGGTCTCCCATACCCGTCCAATGGTTGCAACCGCCTTGAATCCGAAGACCTTGAAGCACTTGACCTGATTGTCATCTCCCACGCAGCGAGGGACGCCAGGGCCGACACGATATCCAGCATTTAGAATTGCGCGCAGGGCATCGGTGCGCTCGCCATGACCGCCGAGCGATTCGGCCTCATCGAGCAAAGCCGTCGGCTGCCATGCATCTAGGACGCGAAACATCGTGGCTGGTGTAGCCTCTATTGTGTTGAACGGACGGTGAACCAAGAGATCGAGAAGATCCATTACTAGCGTCTTTCCGCATCTTTTCACCGGTGATCTCAACCGCAGGATCGGAGCGATTGCGAAAGCGGCCGTCGCATACGTAGCGACGATCCATGCCGACAACGTCGATGCGGCATGATCGGACAACACAACGAAGCGCTTGATAAGACTGGCGATCTCAAGTAACAACTCCCCACCCTTCACTGGCGCCTCCCAAGCACACGGGTCGCTGAACGCGAGCACCTCTCCGGTGCGGAGGTCTTCCTGTCTGACCAGCCCGTTACCCAGCGCGGCATCCAGTAAGGCCGCGGGCCGTTGAACTGTTATACGCGGATTGGATGCAATCGCGGCAGCCGCGCGCTCACGGATCGTCAGCTGCGCTAGGGCATCACTATCACCGATTCCGCCGGCGATCTCGCGGAGTTTCTGCTCCAACTCCCTGTGTGATCCGACCTCCGCCAGTGCAGCTAGAAGAGTTTCCAGATCACTGCCTGTCACGGCAGCATGGTGATTTCCGTTCACGGGCGTGAACTCGCGCCACGTTCTCGCTGGAGTCGCTCGACGGACGCGCGATTCACACGCCACCGTCCCTCTTCCCTCTCGGCTTGCAGTGAGCCGATCAGGATTAGCCGTAGCGCGCTGTGATACGATATGTGAAGCAGGCGCGCAGCATCACTCAGCGACATGGTTTCACTCGTCAAGCAGCCTCTCCCGGTGGAGAACCGCACTCAGTATGTTGAGGAGGGTGTTCCACTGCTGCACCTATTGGGAGGCGTTTGTGAAACACAGAAATCCGGCACGTTACAAGGTGATGGATCGAGCCACAGTCTTGAGCATTGTGAATCAAGCCGTGGATAGAGAGGGTGTTCGCGGAGCTGCCAAACGCGGGCACACGTCGCCAGCTCAGGTGTCCCGGTTCCGCAGACACCCACCTCAGGAGTTCCGAGCGCAGACGTTCAGATGGCTGATGCGCCTGGCACCTACAATGGCCGCCCGAACCATGCTGGAAGCCAGCGTGCTGACTCCGGAGGCGCGGGCGCGATTACAGCGTCGGACCGACGAGTGGCTTAGGGAGCTGGCCAATCACACGCGCCATCTTTTGGCGAATTGGCGAGATTCCGCTGCCATTCGAGACATAGTCGGAATCCAGACGCTTGCCCCGCTTGTGCGGGCGATCGAAGACATCAATCCGTTGGGGGATCTTTCGCCTGGCCTTCTATTCGCGAGTTGGTGGCGAGTTATCGAGCCGCTAGTAAAAGGGACGCCATTAGGCCGAGAGTGGCGAGAAATGCCGCGGGAGGAAGTCAAAGCTTTCATAGCAGCCGGGATAGCACGGGAACGGATTCTACTTCTTAGACGCCCGAGCCCGCTGCTTGAAGCGGTACGGGATCACGTGCGCCGAAAGCTGCTTGGCCTCCCACCGGTACCCCGAACCGCGCAACAACTCTATCGACTAACCGCGCAAGAACTCTATCGATTGGAGAAGGCAAAACGTTCCCGCGCACGGACACGATGAGGGCTTGGCCTTCATCCTGCAAATAACGCCCGCCTAACGAAGCACCTTCTCCGAGACTCTTGCCGCCGAACAACCGACTCCCAATTTTTCTGAGCATGGCTGACAAGAAGGAAATAGCGGTAGAATTACCGGGGCTCATACCACAGCATCACGGTGGCGCGGTCTATTCGGGCGGTGTGCCGGGCCACCGCGGCGGTCCAGGGCGCCCGCCGTCCGCGTTACGCGAGCGTCTGCGCGGCTCGTTCGAACAGCGGATTGCCGTCCTGGAGGCCATTGCGGACGACGAAGGTGCGGAGCCACAGGATCGGATCAGAGCGATCGACACTCTCGCCAAATACGGGATCGGCACGCTGCGCGAGGTCTCGGTGGAGCGGGTCCGGGATCGGCTGCGGCAGACGCTCGAGGTGCTACGCGAGGAACTACCAAACAATCAGGCGATTCACCTCATCAGTCGGCTCCGCGAAATCTGGCTTACATGACGACGCCATGGCCGGACGACTCGACCGAGGCACTGCTCGGCGACGTGTTTGAGCGCGCGCTGCGGCCCACGGAGCGATCGTACGTTCTATTCGTTCCCGCGGCGATTATGGACCAGAGTCCAGAAACGATTAAGGCATGGCTAGATGAGCACCACCCAGGCTATCCGGTCATGGTGGCGCCGGAGCCGCCTGCTAGTATCGAGGCTTGGGTAGGTCAGTTCGGTGGTAAGGCCGACGCCTGGCGCAAGGTGCGGGATTTACTCGCGTAGTTGAGCGCGTCTCACTCTCGGCGTGGCGAGTCGATTCGCAAACTCGCGGGCTTCAACTTCGAACGGATTGTTCGCGTAGCCGTATTTCCAAGTCCAGTAGAGCCAACGCATCAGATACGGAATGATCCCATAGGCCGCATACTGGATAACGTGCATCTCTTCGTGATCGAGCGTCCATTGCGACAACGAGTCGAACGCCGTGAACACGTGCCGCCCGATGCACAGGGCGACGGCGCGCTCCGGAATCCACCACAGGCCGTAGTGGACGCTCATTGGGCGAAACGCGCGTCGAAGCGACGAGGTGATCGTTGGCGGTAGTTCTTTGTTCATAGGCCGTTGCCGGGATTCCAACCCGGAAAGGGACTCAACATCCCTCCTCCGCCACCCTCACCAACCCGGGCGGCGTGCGCGCACGCACCGCGGTGCAACGGCAGAGCGCCTGCAGGCCGTCGCCCGGACTTGAACCTGGTTCCCGCGCAATTTCAGTCGGAATCCCCGAGGGGCGACTGCTCCCTGGGAGCGCGTTCATAATCCGCTACCGTGTGCCCGCCACGGCGCGACGGCACAAAATACTAGCCACAACAAATGAACAGGACTTAAACGTCCTGGACTCATACGTTAAGGCGCTCGACCATGTTCCTCAATGGATCGGGAAGCCTCTCGCTTCTATCGAGCGGTTGGTGCCCGCCTTCGCGACCTTCGCGTCACGAACGCTGGACTAACTCAAGAGCGGCTTGCACTTGCGGCGGGTTTCGATCCGTCTTTCGTGAGTCGTGTGGAGCGCGGCCGGACAGCTGCGTCACTGCACACTCTTGCAGCTCTTTGTGGCTCCTTGGGCGTCAGTCTTGCCGAGTTTTTCCGCCCTTTCCAGGACCTTTCTCGTCTACACGGCCCCCGAAAGCGCCGTTAGCAACGGCAAACACCGCGGCAAAGCGCTTTCCAATTGCCGGCCGCGACGAGACTTGTAGAAGCTCAGCGGACTTGGAATCCAGCGCCCCCCGTGACGTTCCGTTCCGGAACCGGATCAGCGGGCTACGATGCTGCGTTTGGCTTCAGTCCGGCCCCGGTTACGGACACCTCGCCACCTTCGCTCGATCGCTACGGTCACAGTGCAGCGTAGTGCGATCGAGGCTCAGGAAAGCGACTTCCTAGGAAATGCCTGTCAATTCGCAACGATCCAGTATCCATTGATCTCGCTGTCGATTGAATTGACATCTGTATCGTTCCTCGTAGGTCGAGCCTCGCGAATACCAACCCTCGACCAGGGCCCGCCCAGCCTGTTCGAACTGGGGGGCTGAAGCACTACAGCAGCCGTGTCGTGAACCTCAGATCCGTGCCAGCCGAATCCCGAACCGCACTGGGACATCGCCCATACCGGCGGACGATGCTCTCGGAGTGTCTTCATGACGTCATCGGTGGGATCCATGACGCCTTGCGGTGAACCAACACCCAAGCAGTACCCCCTGATCTCAGTATCTCCACGAGCACCCTGTGACAGTAGTTTCTCAAACGTCACCTGGTACAAGACAGACAGCTGCTGACTAACCTCTAAGCGGGGTTTGGGCGACGAACAATCCAGAAGAAATGCCGACCCGATTGTGGCGTACATCCATGTCCTGCTCCTATTCACGAGGCCTCCTCTAGGTCAGTCACGGCGTGGCATTGAAAAAGGAGGGACAGCCTTCTGCTTCAACGTAGTTCTTGTTCGCGTAGGCATCTGCCGCGCGTCGCCACGTCTCCTTGTTCTGTTGGTACGCCTCAGTCGCTTCACGACCTGCGCGCCTACGCGCGCGCAGCGAGGAATCTTGTCCCCGAGGTGATGTTCTCTGCGTTTTTCTTGCTCTATGCGTGCACTGAATGAGCTCTCTATAATGCGCGCCACGAACGATCGATCGATACCATCGACGTCAGGGAAAGGGAGTGTACGATGTCAGCACCGGACCAGTGGCCACTTCCCGAGCTCGAGGCTCGGGCCATCAACGTCGATGAGTTCCGAGCCTATACACCCGAGAAGTTCGAGCTGTTGGAGGGATATCTTTTCGACATTCCCCAACACGCGGAGCCGCGTCGGCGCTTACTGTGCTTGTTACTCGTCAACGTTGGTTTGCTCGATGCGGTGCGACTGGCACCCGAGGAACGCTGGCGCGAAGCGCTTCAGCGAACTTACCAACCCTAAGTGCCGACCAAGCCGCACTAGACGCGTCGCGCAGGAAAAAACTCCCTAATCAGCTCCGCGCATTGCTCTGCCTCAACGCCGCCCGTCACCTCCACCCGATGATTCAACCGCGGATGCCTTACCAGATCCCCTAACGACCCACACATCCCCGCCTTCTCGTCGTACGCCCCGAACACCAGCTTCCCGACCTTCGCAAGCACGATCGCTCCGGCGCACTGCGCGCACGGCTCGAGCGTGACGTAGAGCGTGCAGTCGGTCTGGCGGTCGGTCTCCAGCGCCGCGAGCGCGCGCTCGATCGCCAGAAACTCGGCATCATAGGTGGGATTTCCGGCGCGCGACGGTCTCGTTGTGCGCCTCGGCGACAATCTCATCCCCGCGCATCACGACCGCGCCGATCGGCACCTAGTCTTTTGTCGCGGCCAGCCGAGCCTGCTCGAGCGCCGCGTCCATCCCTGAATTACGACGCACGACGTACGACGCACGGTTCTTACGCACGCACCGCCTCCCGGGGCGCGAGCGATGACACTGGCCGGCTGCGTTTGCCAACCCACGCTCGAACACGGTGGCCCGCGTAGCCTGACTCGTGAGATCGGCGAAACCTGGTTCATCCACCAATCGTGTTGTCGGCACTCGCGTCCCTCCGTGCCTCGATGGAAGAGCCGTGCCGAGACCGGAACACAGGTGAGCAGGCAAGCCAGAAAAGGACCCCGATGCTCATGAGGCGCACATTCTCATCCCTCATCGCGTCCTCCACGAGAGCCAGCTCCATCGTGATCACGCCACTTGCGTACTCTGAAAGCGGTGGCCCGTCGCCTATTCGTTGCACGCGCTCTGCGGGAGCGGCAGCGATAACTCGCCGAGCTACTCCGTGAGGACTGGGTTGCCAAAAAAGCCAGATCACCAGCGCCAGCACCGCTGCTACGATCCGGACGCTGCGTAGCCGATACCGCCATTCGAGCCAAAGGAGAACGGCAAACACCACTGCGAGCAAAGTGGCTTCTTTCACGCGCTCAAACCTGTGCCACGCGCGGAAGGGCACTCACAGGCGCAGAAGCGCCCGACGAATGACAGACCGGCACCATGCACGATCGCGAGAAGATACACGAGAATCCTCCATTTAGTTGGCGGCGCACCCAGCCGGGTGTGTCAATGGACCGCCTGGTGGGTCAGCTAGCAGCGGCACGGACCCCCCTTCCCCAACACTTACAGAGCCCGCGTCCAGGAATGCGCGGGCGCTTCCTGCGTCGATCATCGGTACGCTTGCTCGATCGGACGGATCTTCGCCCGAAACGTATTGGCCCTGCAGATTCTGTTGGGACGCGAAATGCCTGCCGTATAGCCGCACAGCCAAGTACCCCAAATCGTGAAAGACAGTCTGTCCAGCGTACCCGGCAGCGGCGTTGCCAAACTCGTCTGCGTGCACCCATCGACCGTCAAACTCGTAAAAATCGTTCGGAGTACTGATCTTGAAATCAAACTCAGGTGGGAATGAAGACCGATAACTGCGCATGAAATCTTGTGGATGAAGCGCCATAGCAGCGATATAGTTGCTTAGAATTCCGGCGACCTCGCACTTGTCGTGCCCAACCACTACCTGTTGCGCACCCCCACTCGTACCCCCACCCTTGGCTCCGCCATTTCCGAGGCCGCAATACGAGGGTGAGATTGCGATTAACTCGTCGTATTCCAGAAGAATAATACCCGTCCAGTCATCACGAACGACATGATGCAGAAGTAGGTAGCACTGTCCTCCCGCGAGGCCGCTGGGATCGCGACCTTCGATCGGATTTGCATTCGCGAAAACGTAAGGATTGATGCCACCGTCCAATCCCAGCGGATCTTCGGAAATGAACCGACCCGTTGACGGATCATACCACCTGGCCCGCATATAGTAGAGGCGCGTCGAGTCACCTTCCCACATCAAACCTTTCCACCGAAATCGGTTTGTGTCTGCAACCGTACCTGTAATCAGTTGTTGCTGACCCCAAGGACTATACGTGACATTCTGGACAACAGAAGTGTCACGGAATACAGCGGTAACGTTGGCAAGCTGATCCTGACGATAGTACCTCGTGAGAACCGGCGTCGTAGCACCGGTTACAAACGCGAGCGGCTGATCGATTCCGGGATAATAAGCATACTCGCTAACACGGTTCTGCGCTGTTGAGTCGAGCTCGCTGATGATCTGATTGCCGTCCCAAAGAAAGAATCGCCTGTCGGAACCGCCGACGCGTTTCCGGACCAAGCGATGCATCGAGTTATAGCCATAAGCGATCCGCGTCGTCCCGGCTGTCACGCTGTCAAGGAATCCGTCCGCACTCCAGTAGTAGCGGACATCTTGCCCATTGCCATACTTTCGTGTCACGTTGCCGTCGAGGTCGTGTTCGAACGTGAAGCCAGCAAACGTGAGAACCCGGTTCCCCGTTGAGTAGGTGCCCGAGTTATCGGTGCGGTTTCCCAGTTGATCGTACGAATACGTCCTCGAAGAGTCTAACGCACTGGCGATCCCCTCGGGGCAGGCCCACCCATCATCGGAAGTAACTGAACAGTTAGCGACGAATTTGCGTCGATAGTCGACCTTACTGAGACGTCCGAGGCCGTCGTATGCATACTGCATCCACTTGTCCCGCGGCGCATTGACATCGAACTTAGTCCGGCCCATGTCGTCGTAACCGTAGCGCCGAGAGAGGTTAGTTCCCAAGGGGCCGGGCGTAAGGGTGTCATCCTGAGCGCGATCGAGATTGGTGTACTTGCGTCCCGCAACGACCTGCGGGGTTGTCGGTAACGTTACTGTCCCATTGAGCCCGTCAGCGTTGAAGGCCATTTTGATCCTGGAATTGTTCAAGCCTATAGAGTCAATTCCTTGGGTCCATTGATTGTACCACGTACGTCTGGTGACAAAGGCAATTGATGTGCTGCTCGTGATCTTGGTCGAATCGGTGCGTCCCCAATAGGGATTCATGTATTTGTTGAGCTGGAATCGCTGCCCTGCTACGCGCGTAATCACGCTGTCGATCCACGCGAGTCCCGGACCCAGACGCAAGGTGTCACGTTCGACGACGTTCCACATAATGACCCGGCGTCCTTCAAGTTCGTACGCGAACGAGTCTGCAACCGTGTTCGTCCCAGTCTTGGCGGTTAAACGGTGCAGCACATCATAACCATAGCTCACGGCCTGTCCGCGACGGTTGGTCCAACCTACCGTGGATCCGTCCCGATTGTATCGATAACTTTCATACCGATTTAGGGTGTCTGCAGGATCGAACCTCTGAGTCCGTAAGCCGAGGGCATTGTACGAGAAAAGATAGACTTGACCTTTCGGATCCTGTACTCGAACCAGGAAGAGATTGTCATATTTAAAGGTGGTTGGACTCGCATTCACGCCGTCGTAAAACTGAATGCGCCGATTCATGAGATCGTAGATGGACCGTCTCCAGGGCGTGCTCGTTCCGCTAACCGCCGAGTCCCGGCCGAACTGATCGAACCTCACGCGAGTGAAGCGATTACCCGGCACCAAGGTGCTATCGAGGCTGCCGAAGGAAGAGTTGTAGTGGAAGGTAACAACGTGACCCTTTGGATCCTTCCGCGTGAGTACCCTGCCTTGACCATCATACGTGAATCTGATCTTGATCGAGTCTTGACCACCAATGCGGATCGAGTCCGTGCGTCCGGCCACGCCGAGAAACGCTCGGTAAGCACCTCCACCAGTGTTCCACACACTGTCAACTTGACCGTAGGCACCATATCTCCTCGAGACACCCGGACTGCCGGTAACCGCGTAATACGTAAGCTGGCCATTGGAATTCCACTGCAGGGCCTCATCGCCGTCACCCACGTTATAGATGGCCAAGGGAAGACCGCTGGTGGCATCGCGACTAAAGATCGTCGTCTGGTTTAACGCATCCCATGATGTGAGTGGCTGACCCCATCGATCTGCTGTGAATCTTGTGACATGGCCTTCTGGATCTGTCACAACCGCCCGCACACTATCCGTGAGAACCGGCGCGAATGGCGAACCACTAGTGGCAGAGGGTGGGACTCCTACGCTCTGCCAAGGTAGCAAGGCGATAGACGGGGACGCGTTCGCTCCGCCGTTGATAGGAACTGCGGGCAAGACAAGGGAGTCGACCTTCCACGTCGACGAGTTGTAAACGTAACGCGTGACGGAACCTCGCCGATCCACGATCTGTTCCAAGCGACGATTCGAGTCGTAAACGAATCGCGTGCTGTCCCCATCCGGATCGTTCACCGTGCGGAGAGACGAGTCTGTCCAGACCGTGATATTGGTAACCCGAGACATCGGATCGGTAATCGACGAAAGGCCGTAAGACCCGTACCCAAACAGAATCTGACGCCCCGTGGGATCCTCGATCTTCCATAGTTTGCCGGTATTGATGCCAGTGTAATAGATAGAATCACGATTGCCGAAACGGTCCCGAACCGAGACCGGCCTGCCCCAAACGTCGAATCGAATCTTGGTCGAATCGATAAAACGTCTCTCCCACCCTAGTGGAGAGACATCCACAATTTGCGAGAAATCCCCAGCCGGTGTGACATATGAGCATGATGGGTTGCAGATCTTAGCGAAGTAGAGCGCAGAACCAGTACCATTGGTCAGCAACACCGAGCCATCCCCCTGTTCGTAGATGTGCTCCATGCCCGCGATGGTCCAGCCGCGCGCGACCGAGGAAGCATTCTCATTCACGATCGTGACTTTTGTGTTCACGACAGTTTGTTTGACAGCTCCGCTGTATACAGATGTTACCGTAATCGTGAGTGGATAGACTCCGGTCGCATACCCACTGGCGCTGAATTGGCCTCCGACTCGGACTATGCCTGGAGCGTACTGGAAGCGTAGCACCGTGTCGCCATTGACGAACGTCACTCCCACGCCGTTGATGAGCGCCGCGACTCGAAATTCGGTAGGCGTATTCAGCGCGCCGGATGGGTGACGAACGTCGATGTTGAGGAAAGGCCGCGGCGCAGCACGATCCCCATTGTAGACGAGGGTTACAGCTCGTGCGGCGTCAAATGAGAAGTATGGAACTGTTGCCTGCGAATAGACCGCAGCAAAGCATTCGCTCGCACAACGGGACGCATCCTGGTTGTCATGGTTGAGATATGTGGTGAACACCTCAGGAAAGGGCGTGATGAGCACATGCGTCTGCCCTGAAAGCGTGTGGGTGATCGAATTCCCTTGGAAATTGTACCCGTTCATCGTGGCAATCCACGAGTTCAGCGTATCAGCGGTGAGGGGAACGCTGCTCGCGACTGCGGAATCGTTGTAGATCGTGAAATAGCTCCGTCGGTCGACGCCGTTTACGGTGAAGGTGAACGATCCGGTGTCTGGGATACCGGCTGTGCTGCAAGTAAGGCGGTGGCCAGAGTCGTCCAGCGTGTCGTAGCCAAAAACAAACTTGAACGCGCCCGTCGTGAGACTGGTGGGATCTGGAGGGGCTGTCATCCACCCCATCCAGGTGGGGCATCTTATGATTGAGCTCCCACGGTCACCGGAAAGCGGAGGACGCGCTACACCTGTTGAAATGCTGATCACACTGAGAAGTGCACCCATGGCGCTTGGCATTCCGATCCACTGATGGCTCCGAAACACGCGCAGACTCCGAGAGGAGGTCGAACCCTGACTAGGCAGGCGTCATGCCACATCCTGTGCGATGCCGAATGAGGTTTGACAAGCGGTTACCTGTCTTGGCTGGTACGCCGTTTCGGAATTCCGATGGAATTCCGACGGATTTCCGACTTGGCGGATTTCCTAAGGATGCTGACTGAGGCCAACATATTCACTAACGAGCAACTGGAGACCGCGATCAACGCGCTGGCCACGCCTCGATCACGCACCAGAGGCCATTAGGGAATTCAGGACCGAATTGGAATTCCGGGGCGGTGGTGGGATCGAGCCAGACCCTCACGATGAACACGGGCTCGGCGTCGTTCTGGCTAAAGGTCGGCGTGGCGGCCTGCAAACGGCATCCGACAGCAACATCGTGACCGTGAGCCCCAGCGCTCAAAACTGCACTACCTAATCGAGGGTCTGGTCTTTTGCCCGGTGGCGGCACGTTCGGGGTACGCCCCAAGAAATGATCGTCCACCGGCGGCCCGCCAACCGGTTCGGGTGCTGTTGAGGAACAACGATTTACGAAGTACGATCCGAGCCATTCTCAGAAACTCCAGTGGAATTCCGATGGATTTCTGAACCCTCGGACTTTCGTGATGCTCGTAGAGAAATCCCGGCATCGCGGAGTCGCTGATATAGCGTCGACCGCGCGATGCCCAGACGCTCGGCCATTCGGCGCGCGTCCCAGCCGGAAGCCGCACATTGCCCCAACAGCTCATCACTGGCCAGGCGGGAAATCCTGCCTCCCCGCCGATCGGCGCGCGGTGGCAATCCCATCGCAATAGAATCGCGCAGGACGCCCGCCGGCAGGGTTCCATTCTCCACGAGACATTTCGCGCGTTCAATCGCGAGTCGTAATTCGCGCACGTTGCCCGGCCAGTCATGGGCTTGAAGAATCCTATTCGCACCCTGTTCCAGGACCTGGCCTTGTGCCGCCGCGAAGTACTCGGCGAGGGGCACGATGTCCTCCGGACGAGCCACGAGCGCCGGGAGCTCGATCACAACGCCCGCGATTCGTTGAAACAGATCGTGACGAAACAGGCCGTTGTCGAGACGCTCGGGCGCATCCTCCTGTGCCGCCGAAACGACCCGGAAATCCATCCGCCGCTTATAACCAGCGCCGACCGGCTGAACCTCTCTGGTCTCGAGCGCGCGAAGTAGCGCAACCTGCGCCGGCGGCGTTAGGTGCAGCACTTCGTCCAAGAACAGTGTGCCATTATCTGCTCGCTCCAAGTGACCAGTGACGGACTCGACCGCGCCGGTAAAAGCCCCGCGCCGATGGCCGAACAACAGGCTCTCAGCGATTCCCTGCGGCAACGCCCCACAGTTGACGTCGACCAGCAGTCCACGCCGCCGGCTGCGCGCGTGAATGTGGCGCGCGAATAGCTCCTTTCCCGTCCCCGTAGCGCCCACGAGCAGAACGGGCAGCATCGTGTGTGCAAAGCGCTCGACCAGCGCAACCGCAGCGCGAATCCCGGGAGATACGCCAATGATTGGGGCGATTACATCGGTCATTGCTGCTCGCTCCGCTGAAGTCGTGGGGCCGTCACGCTATCCGCGTCGGCGTCGGTCCTGAGGATCCGTGGAGTAAGAAACAGATACAGTTCTGTATTGCTGAGCTTCCGATCGGAGCGCCCGAACAAGCCGCCGAGGATCGGAATGCCGGAGAGAATGGGCACACCACCCTGCGTCACATCCTTTTGTTGATCGCGCAAACCACCGATCACGATCGTCTGACCGTTGCGGACGAGCACCTGCGTCACGGCTTCCCGCGTGGAAATCACCGGCGCATCGAACTGAACCTCGCTCGTCGCCTGATTGATCTCCTGCTGAATCAATAGGGACACGTAACCATCCTGATTGATCGTGGGCCGAACGGTGAGCTTCGTGCCGACGTCGCGGTACTGGATCACCTGGTCGCGCTGCGGGGAGTCCGTCGGCAAGCTGCGACTCACCTGCACGAAGGGACGTTGTGATCCGACCAGGAAGCGGGCTTCCTGATTATTGGAGGCGAGGAGCACAGGACGCGAAATGATCTTGACATCGCCTCGACTCGCGGCCGCACGAATCGTGGCGTCGATGTTGGCGCGACCCAGGTTCATCAAGGTGATCACCAGATCGCCCAACCCACCGCCAACGGTCGAGCCGCCGGCCGTACCATCCCCTTTGTCTACCCGCTGCGGCGGCACAAAGATGTCCGCACCGAGCGAAAACGACCGGTCCTGTCTGGCCTCAACGATCAACACCTCGATGAGCACCTGCAGCGGCCGGATATCGAGCTGCTCCACCGCTTCTTTTATCACGTCGAAATCGAGCGCCGAAGATCGCACGAGTAGCGAGTTGGTCAATTCGTCAGGGACGATCGTCACCGATCCCGTCAACGTGGACTGATGCGCGACCGGTTGACCTTGTACTTGTTGCACACCGGCCGGTGGCACGACGTTGCGGCGCAGCTCATCCGAAAGCGTGCCGGTGGAGAGCCCTGACTGGCCTGAGAACGCGCCCGTGCCCCCAAACAGTTGGTTTACCGTACCGGCGACGTCAGAGGCACGCGCATGACGTAGTCGAATCACGAACAACTGGACCGGGCCGGAATCTGATGAGACCCGCCCCGCGGGCTGCGGCTCCGGAGCAGCTCGTGGACCCACACGATAAAAAGCGGAGTCTTCGACGAAGTCGAGATTCTGCGACTGGAGCAGCCCTCGCAGCAGCGCGCGCAGTGTCGCCCGATCGACCGGCCCCGGCGTCTCCAGTGTCACGCGCGTCGGTTGGATCTGACCGACGAGCACCGGCTTCGGCAGATACTGTGCGATGGCCTGAATCACCGCCCGGATGTCCGTGTCGATGAACCGCACCGAGACGCTATCACCGACGAAGCGTATCGCGGAGGTGTCTTGGGCCCGAAGCTGGCCAACGACAATGCCCAGGAGGACTAGAACCAGACCGACCGTCCGGCCGTCCGACCGTCCGACCGTCAGTTTTTCCATGGCTCCCGCACTTTCAACACCCAGGTGGTGTCCATGCCAGTGACGACGACGCCTCCGGTGCCGATTGCTTTGATCCTGAGCGCGCCAATGACATCACCGATCCGAACGACGCGCGCGCCCTCCACTGCCGGCAACCCTTCGATGACCGCTGAGGGCGGCCGCCCATCGAGCACACCGACCACGACGAGCGTAGGCCGCGGTGGCGGCGGCGCGAGTTGTTCGCCAAGACGTAAGGGGTCATAGGCGGGCAGCACCGGCCGGCGCCCTAACCGGAATGGATCACGCGATACGATCGCGGCACCGGAGGTCACAACGTTGCCCCGAACTGAATCGACATCGGCGGACATCGGTGAGGAGATACCGAAGGTGGTCGGCGCTGTGTCCGCTAACGGCAATGCGGTCACCCGCACGGCCACGAACAGGCCAATCAGACCAAGCGCGACTAGCGGCGCTCTCAGATCCGTCGTCATGCGGCCCGCTTCTCGGTGGATCGTGCCTTGATATACCAACCAATCACGGTGAGCTCGACCCTCAGAATCTCGGGGCCCCGAACCGGCGTCGCCGGCTCCGGTGCCTCCACCCGCAGCACATCGAGTTTCAGGACTTCGTCACCGGCATCGATGGACCTGAGCAGCGCAATCAATCCGCGCACGTCGGTCTCGAGCGTGGCCTGGACCCGAACGCGCCCCAGCCGTCCCGCGCTGCTCGAATCCGGGAGCGGGATCAACCGCTCGACACGCGCAGGCGCGCGCGCGGCAGCAAGGTTAAGGCGGCCGGAGAGATCGGCCGTTGCTTCCGCGGCCGTCGTGCCCGACAGCACTTGCGAGGCCAGCGCAACGAGTGCCTGCGACAGCACCGCGGCCGAATCCCGCAGCATCGGCAAGAGCGAGATCTCGGCGCGCGTACGGCCCAGCAAGACCGCGCGATCACGCAATTCGCCGTGGGCAGCCAGACCATGGCGGATGCCCGCAGGGACGACGCGCAGCGCCAGCACTGCCGTACCAACCACCAACACACCCACGATCAGTGCCCGCCGATCGCGCGGCGTCATGGAGTCGGCGCCCCAAAAATGATCGTGAATCGCTCCCACTCGTGTCCGGCCAGCGTCTCACGCACCACCGCTCCCTCCCCTCGTGGATCGACCACCGCACGACTTCGTTCGATCGCGGCCAGCACCTCGGTCGCCCGTTGCGCGACGCCGGCCAGGACGCCCGAACCATCGGCGCGCCACATGTACGACGTGAGCACACTCGAGTCGGGCAGCGCTCCATTGACTCGGCCAAGGGTCGCGAGTGCCTGCCCACGAGACCTCCGCGCATCGGCGAGGGCCTGCACCATTGCCTCGGCCGCACGCATCTCGCGGCGGACGTCGTGCAGCGCGGCGAGCGGTGCAGCCGTCGCCGCGATCTCGGTATCGACGGCTCGACGCTCGAGCATCAGTCGAATCCCATAGGCGCCGCTGGCGAGCATCCATGTCGCCAGAGCAGCAAGCGCCAGCCAGGTCACCGCGCGACGACGCGCTCGCTCGCGAACGGCGCGCTCGGCCGCCGGGAACAGTTGGAGGCCAGGACACGTGTCGGCAGGTGCGATGCGTTCGACGACCAATCCCGCCTCGACGGCACCCGTGACGATAGCCGCAACGAGCGGTTCCTCCACCGCGGCCGCCTGGGTCACTCGACCCGTGCCGGTTGTGACCCACGTGGCGTCAGTTACCAAAGGGGCCCCGTTGCGGCGAAAGAAGCGGCCGGCCTGATTCGCGACGAGTGACGCCAGCTCGCGATCACGCACCGGAGGTAGGTCTCTGAGCGTGCGGGTCTGCGCCGGCGGCCGTTCGAGCGTGACGCGCAAACGCCTGCAGCGCTCAGTGGGAGCAGCGGCGAGCCGTGCCACGACGTCCGCCAGATCTGCCGCTGACTCGTAGATCGCCTCGCCCGCCCAGACGATGGCTCCATGGCGTTTCGCCTCGGCGCGCACCTGTGAGACTCCCACGGTCAGATGGAGTATCGGCGCGCGAGCCAGTCTCATTCGGACTCCCGACGAATAACGGCAAGGCGGCCGGGGACAGGGACCACCGTGAGGACGGCCCGCGCGACGATCGAGGTGCCGTTAATTCCACCCTCGACAGTTGCCACGAGCTGCGGCGGCGCGAACACGGCCGCTCGCACGAACTCCGCATAGTTATTGAGGAAGACAGCGCGCGAGGAACGAGAGAGGGCTCCAGCGAGCTCTTCAGCGTTCTGCAGGGGACGCGCGGTGCGCCTCCTCATCATGATGAACACCGCTTCCTCGCTCGCGCCAGGGAGCGTGCGCAGCACTTCGGCGGGCGCCGCATTGACGTTGATGACACCCGTTCCGCGAGTGGTGACGAAGGCTTCAAGCCGCGCGGCGGTGAGCGAATCGATTCCGGGCACCTGTTGACTGTCGTAAATCGTGGCGCGCCGCCGCTGCACCACAACTGAATCCGCGAATGTCGGCTCCAAGCCCAGGGATTTGAAGAGCGTTACCAGAACGTCGCGATCGGCGGTGTTGAGATTCAGCTTCGCTGCGGGATCGTCCAGCGACGCCCGGCACCACGTTCCCCGCCCCAAGGCCACAAGTGAGAGTCCACGGACTGCAGCGTCCGCGGCAAAGCGCGCCGAGAGGATTTCGCTGCAGGCCTCGCGGGCCCATTCGGCTCGGGCAAGGAGCAGGCGATTGCGCGTAGTCAGGCTACCGAGCCGAGCCACAATCAGTCCCGCACCGGTGAGCGCGGTCATCGCGGTGATCACCCACAGGACCGCGAGCAGCGCGAATCCGCGCCGGCTCAACCGCGCTCCTTAATGAGGAACAGGAGCGTGTCGGCACATCCGGCATCCCGTTTCCCGCATCCCGTGACACGAACACGAACCGCAAGTGGCGCACTGACCGGCGATATCCACTCGCGCACCCACTTCGTATCGACACCGGGTTCCAGCAGATAATCGAACGCGAGGTCAACGAGGCTATCGGCGAGCTGAATCGTCTCCGATCCACTGGTTGCGACAAAGCCCTGCCCTGCCCTTGTAAGCGAGAAAGTGTGCGGCTCAAACCACCCGCCTGCGCTTAGCTGCCACGACGTGAATGTCGCGCGATCGACGCGACCGTCGAATGGCGGCTCGAGTGAAAGGAACGTCGCCTTGAGCCAGCGGCGCGCGTTGCTGCGGGAGTCGAGGCTCTCCCGCGCTGAGGTGACCGCTCGGGCTCCGTCGGCGACACCAGTAAGGATCCGGTGGGCGGTCAAGATGACCAGCGAAGCGATGACGACAGCGACCATTAGCTCGATCACCGTGAATCCGCGAGGTGACCTCATGGGACGTTGTCCACCCGATAGACGACGGTCACAAGGTCTTCCACCTGTGGTGATTGTGCCTGGAGCACGGCGATACGATAGAGCGTGCGTTCCGGTCGTTGCACGTCCACGATGAATTCGCCGATCTTGCGGCGGCCGATGCGCTGATCGAGCTCGGATCGATTGAGCAGGGTGTGAGCGACGAGCAAACGTTCTTCGACGCCCACGCTGCTTTCGCGCGATCGCGACTCTCGCTCGGCACGCAGACCAGCGCCGACCGCTTCCACGAGCACGAGGCCTGCGGTCGAGAGAATGACCACTGCCACCAAGACCTCGAGCAGTACAACACCACGCCTATTGCGCAAGGTGGATCCCTGTGAGCGGGTCGACGTCAGGGCCGATGGCGCGGCCGTCAGGGAGAAAGCGTACGCCGTGCGCCGTGCGCGGTGTGCCGGATTGAATTGCCTCTGTGCGCGCCTTCTTCAGATTCATTGTCAGCTGAGACTCACGCGGGGTCTGCAGCGATTCCAATGCCAGCCCAGTGACACCAAGAATGACGCCGAGGACCGTGACCACAACAATCACCTCGATCATTGTGAATCCCCGAGCACCGCGCACCGCGCCCCACGGAGGCATCAGAATCCCGGCCTGAGCGAATACACAGCTTCCAGCAGCGCCGCAGCGGTGAACGCGACCAGGCCTCCGAAGCCAACAATCAACGCCGGCTCCAGCGCGGTTACGAGCGTGCGGAGTCCGCGCTCCGCTTCCTGCGCGGCGAGGTTGCCCGCCTCGAGCGCCATGTCGCCGACGCGTCCACTCGTTTCCCCGACCTTCACGAGCTGCAGGGCGCTCGTCGTGAGTGCGCCTTCGCGCTCGAAGGCAGCGGCGAGCGTCGCTCCCTGGATCACCCGCTCTCTTGTGCGCGTTAAACGCGCTCCGATCGCCAAATCACCGGCTGCCTCTCGCGCGGCATCGAGGGCGGGAAGCAGTGGCATCCCCGCGCGCAGCATGCTGCCGAGCGCGCGCATGACGCGCGCCGTGGCCAGCGCGTGCCGCACGGGGCCAACGAACGGAAGCTTCAGTAGGAAGTTCTCGAGCGCATTGCGGCCCGCAGGCCGGCGCACCCACTCGACGACAAGGGACACCGCTGCGACTCCGGTCACCAGCAGCGGAATCCACAAGCGGGATAAAAGCTGAGATGTCCCGAGCAGTAGCCGCGTCGCGAGAGGAAGTTGTTGGCCGAGATCGCCGAGAATCGCGGCGAAACGAGGAACCACGACAGTCGTGATCACGAGGACGGACGCTGTCCCAGCGACTGCCAGCAAAAGCGGATATGTCAGTGCCTGGCGGACTCGCGCAGCGAGGTCTGCTTCGTGTTCGAGATGTGTCGCTACCTGCTCGAGCGCAATGCCGAGCTGGCTGCCGCGTTCGCCGGCGCGAATCATGCCCAGCACGAGTCCGGGCACGACTCCACGACTCACCGCGAGCGCGTTAGCAAGGCTCGCTCCCTCACGCAGACGGTCGCGCGCGATCGTAAATGTCTGGCGCAACGCTCCAGCAGCCAACGGCTCGGTTGCTGCAACGGCGCGCTCCAGCGGCACTCCGGCCGATACCAACGCGGCGATGCTGCGGAACGCAATCGCGAGGTCGCGCCGTCGTGCCGTCGGCCGCTGTGCCTGATCATCCGGCGCTAGCGCAATCGCAAACAACCCGCGATTCGCCAGCGTCTCCGACGCCTGAACCCGGCTCTCTGCTTCGACCGCGCCGGTCACGATGGCGCCATCCTGGCGTGCGGCGCGGTAGGAGTAGGCGCTCATGGCCGGTGCGCGATCGTGTCCCACGAGGTGACGTCCGCGTCTTCGCCAGTTCCGCCGGACTGACCGTCACGACCCAGTGAGAGAAGGTCGTAGCTCTCGGTGTTTACTTGCCCCGGCGACTTGTACGAATACGGACGACCCCAGGGATCGAGAGGGATGGCTTTGCGGACATATGGGCCGCGCCAGTTTCTCGCTTCGGGGTCGCCACTCGGCCGCTGGCGCAGCGCGTCGAGGCCCTGGGTACTGCCTGGATAGAAGTCATTGTCGAGCCGGTACTGATCGAGGGCCAGCGCAAACAGCTCGATCTGCGCGCGGGCCGCCGACACTTTGGCGTCACCCACATTGCGAAACACCATGGGCCCGACGAGGCCAGCCAGAATAGCGATCACGGTTATCACGACAAGCAACTCGATAAGCGTGAATCCGAACGCGGAAGTCGGATTAGTGCGCGGTGACACGAAGCACCTCCTCGACGGTGGTGATCTCAGCCTGCACCTTGATCCAGCCGTCGGACTTCATCGTTTGCATCCCTTCCTTCTCGGCGAGCTCGCGGAGGCGAGTCAGTGGCTCACGGCTTGATATCGAGCGATTGAGGTTTTCAGAAACGATGAAGAGTTCGAAGATGCCGATCCGTCCCAGGTAGCCGGTGCCGCGACAACGGTCGCAGCCTCGACCGCGGACGAGTCGGCGCGCGCCGACAGGTTCTCCGGACACAAACGACACAACCTGCGGATCCGGTTGGTAGTGCTCACGGCAATCTGCGCAGATCCGCCGCACGAGCCGTTGCGCGAGCACACCGTTGATCGTCGCCGCGATCTGATAGGGCGCGACGTGTAAGTCGAGGAGGCGGGTGACGGCGCTGGGCGCGTCGTTGGTATGCAGCGTCGAGAAGACCAGGTGACCAGTCATCGCGGCCTGGACCGCGACTTCCGCCGTTTCCGGATCGCGCATCTCGCCGACCATCATCACATCGGGGTCCTGGCGCAGCACGCTGCGCAAGGCGGACGCGAACGTCATTCCGGCTTTGCGATTCACTGGAATCTGCGTAACACCAGTGAGGTGGTATTCCACCGGGTCTTCGACCGTGATGACCTTTTCGGCAGTGGTGTCACGCAGGGCGAGTGCGCTGTAGAGCGTCGTAGTTTTTCCGCTGCCCGTCGGTCCTGCGGCAATCACGATTCCCGTCGGTCGAGCGATCAGCTGCCGGAACTGCTCCAGCGTGCTCGGAGCCATACCGAGGTCGTCGAGCCCGACCGGCTGGCCGCCTCGATCCAGTAGTCGCAGCACGACCGATTCGCCATACAACGTTGGCACTGTCGAGACCCGTATATCGAGCTCTCGTGCTTCCAGGCGAATCCGGAAACTGCCGTCCTGGGGCGCGCGCCGCTCGGCGATGTCTAACTCGGCGAGCAGCTTCACGCGACTCACAATTGCCGCCTGTGCCGGCGGCGGTGGGGCGGGAGCATCAGCCAGAACGCCGTCCACGCGGAACCGAGCCCGCAGTCCTCGTGGCGTCGATTCGAGATGGATGTCCGACGCCCGGGCATCGTGAGCTTCCTTGATGAGCAGATTGACGTACTTGATGACTGGCGGTTGGCTCGCGAGATCGCGTGCGTCGGTCAACTCGTGATCGTCGACCCCTGCGGCACTCTCGTCGGTACGCAGATCCTTCACCACTTCCATCATGGATTCCGCGGCTGCATATGCGCGGCGAATGCCGTCGGCCACTTCCTGTTCACTGACCGCGACCACTTCAATCGGCCGGCCGAACTCGCGGGACAGGTCAGCGAGGACGTCGGGGTCTGGCTCGCCGGACATCGCTACGCGCACATGCGTCTCGGTCGTTTCCAGGGGCAGAATCCGGTTGTACTCGAGGTAGCAGGCCTCGAACGCGTTAGCCAACGGAAGCTGTGAATTCAGCGCTGCACACACACAGTCCTCTACCGAATTGCTCCACCCATTCATGGGCAGGGAATGTGCCATGCAACACGCGCTCGACCTGAGCGTGAGATCGGGGAGATTCAGCTGATCAGGGTGTTCAGTATGTCAACTTCAGACCCTCAACTGTTCACCGTATTTGAGACCAGTTTGGTAAGTGTGAGCACTTCAGAGCTTCGAAGTTGTCATTCGGCCAACTCTCATCGGGCGGATCCGAGATCGAATCGAAGTGGCATGGGGAGTGCCTAGGACGGGAATGCTCCGGGCATCCGGAATGGTATGTACTCGTTCCTCGGGCGACATCGAATGCTCACACACTATGCGCGACTCCTGCGGCAGTTCCAAACACTTGTTGTCCTGCTCCCAATTTTCTTGGTGACTCAAAAGCTGCAGGCTCAGGGACCACTGTGCCCAGGGGGGTGTGATCCGCGTGTCACGGTGACGCCGGACGGCGATTATGACGTGAATCGCACGAAGAACTCGACGGGCAATGTGACGACCTTCCTGGCAACCAACCAAACGGGATTCACCGATACGTTCCTCTTCACCTGTTCGGCCGCGGGCGGCGTCGCTTGTACGAACATCGTGCCGAGCTCGAAATCGCTGTCGAATGGACAATCGGTGACACTGACCGTGACCTACAGCGTGGGTGCCAGCGGGGGGCAGATAAAAGCACGCATGGAGGGCGACGCCTATGCGGACAGCGGGTACAAGGTCGTCACCACCTCGCCCACCCTGCAGCTCGTCGTGCCTAGCGTGACGAATGGGTCCGACACGGCGCTCGTGCACACGCGCACGCCGCTGATTCTCACCACGTACAGCGCTGATGCCGCGATTGACACGACCACGCTGGTCGTCAAGCTCGGTGCGGATACTGTGACGAAGCTCGCCCGGCGCAATGTCGCGCTGGCAGAGTGGGAAGTCGACCCCGCCCATCAGCTCACGCCCGGGGTAGTGACGCCGCTCGTCGTGAAAGTCTGCCATGCGAACGCTGGCTGCACCACAATCACCCGGCAGGTCCTACTCGACAACAGTGGACCCCCGATTGTCTCCTTCGCCGGAATGCCGTTCGAAGGCTCCCCAGCGGGTGCCGAAGTCGAGGCTGGGTTCGGCACACCAGCCTACTTCTCTCTTGGAACAGCCCGGTCAGTTGGCTTGGTGTATTCCACACGGCAGTCCTACCCGCGCGCGCTCGTCAACGTCGACCTCGAGTTGACGTGGCCCGCCGGCAATCCCGATCAGATCAAGGCCGTGTTGTTTGACGGCGCGCTGCGGCTCGATTCGCTTGTGCCCACGACTCCTGTGTGTCAGGCCACCACGGGTCGAAAGTGCCGGCTCACGCTCCAAGGTGATTTCTCCAGTTCCACATTCCCGCGGGCAGTCCGCAAGTGGCTGAAAGTGGAAGTCACCGTGACCTCAGGGGGTACCGCCAAGATCACGACAGATTCCGTTGAAGCCGTGATTGTCGACCGCCGGGCTTCTCCGTACGGCTCAGGATGGTTTGTGGGCGGTGTCGCCAGGCTTGATTCGGCGGGCACAGACATGCTGCTCATTGGCTCGAGTGGCGAAGCAGCCGTGTATCGCGGCTTCGGAGGAACGTATCTGCCGCCGGCTGGAGGCGGGGGCATTCTCATCTGGACGGGCTCGCAATGGGAGCTGCGTCCCAAGCTGCCGGTCTGCGGAACCACGGTAAAGATCGTCCTCGATGCCCAAGGCCGGCAAACGGTGGGAACCGACTGTTACTCCAACGCGACCCGGATCAAGTACGCCGCCGTCGATCGCGTGGACTCGATCATGGATCCGCTGAACAAAAGAATCACGTTCGCGTACGACGGGAGTCTCAAGCTCACGACGATCACCGATCCGGGCGGCCGCCAATCGAAAGTCACGATCAACGCGTTCAATCAGCTCGTCTACGATTCCCTGGCATCGCCGACCAACAACTCCGTTATCGATAGCTTCGCATACATCTCATATGGTGGGGCTAACACCGTCGTGCTCCAAAGCCAGAGCGACGCTCTGGGACAGACGACCACATTCACCTATGACGCACGGCGCCGACCCACTCAGACCACCTTGCCTGCCGTTCTCCCGGAAACCGGTTCAACGGCAGTAGCCGCGGTAATCATCACGCGACCACAGGTCTTGCGGGGATTAGATACGCTCCTGTCTGCAGACAGCCTTTTCGCCCAAGTGCGAGACTCGCGCGGATTCTGGTCACGGACGGTTCTCAATCGCTGGGGGCAACCGGTTCGCACCTGGGACAGTCTGGGCACGATTAGCAGGGCGAGCTACTCGCCGGAGGGCGGACTGCTGTGGGCCGAAGGCAAGGTCGCAGACTCCTCTCGCGTCTACTCGAGCTACGACGCGCTCGGGCGATTGGTGCGAAGCTTCCGTATTCGTCCGGGCGGTGACACGCTGCGCCTGGATAGCCTAGTCTACAACAGCAACAATCTCGTCATTGCCCGGCTCAACTCACTCAATCAGGCGACGACGTTCGGCTATAACACTGCTGGAGGAGTGACCAGCCAGATTACCCCGACCGCTGACACGACGCTCTATCAGTACACCGCGCAGGGCCTTCTCCAGCAGGACCGTGCGCCGGGTCAGGCGGCCTGGACAATCTACACCTACGACGCAACGTGGAAGAATCTGCAAGACGTGACCAATGCCGCGGGCGTCGTGCTTGCCACCAACTTCTACGACTCCTTTGGGCGCCGGATCGAATCACGGCGCAAACTCACGGTAAAGCTTTCTTCCGAAGCCCCCGTTATTCCGGACACAATGCAGTGGCGGCGCACTCTAACCAGTTACGACCTCGTCAACAGAATCGATTCCGCTCACGCGGAACGGACCAGGAATTGCGCCGCGCCGTGCAACACCCCGCCGCTATGGCTGGAACGGTTACCGCGCGTCAGTCACTTCTACGATCGCCTCGGGCGCGACACACTGCGCATGTCCGGCGACTCCCCCACACCCACACAGAATCGCCGGACCCGGTACGCGTATGATGGTCTCGGCCGGTTGCGCATGCGCTGGCCGTTTGCCGATAGCGCGGCCGTGGTAGACAGTTTCCGCTACGATGTGGCAGGCAATCTGCGGTATCAATGGACGCGGCGCGGATATGTGATCGAACATCGCTTTGACGCGCGCGGCCGCGATACGGCCACCATCGTGCCGGGGATCGGGACGTATCGCCACGCGTTTACGGGCCCGGCACACGAGCTTACGCGGGCCTGGATCGACAGCTATGTCGACCCCATCGGCGGCGTGAATCCCGAGGTGCGCTGGAGGTACAGCCAATCGGGGTTGCTCCTCGCCGATACCGCCCAGGGCAATCGGGCGACGAGCTACACGTATGACCGCTACGGTCGCGACACTAGTCTCACCGATGTGCTGGGTACTTGGCGCATTCGGTACGACAGCAGTCGCGCCATCCTCGACACGATTATCACGCCGTTCAGCGACACCTTGCGCTGGACCATTGACGCACGTGGGCGCTACGTGGGGCCGTATATCGGCAACGCCGGGAATCCCGATTTCAACGTTGTTCCAGCCTGGGATGAGGTCGGCAAACTCATCGATCTCCAGACCACCCAGTCTATCAACGTGGGACGCTGGCAAGTGGACCAGCATATGCCCGACATCGAACTCCAGGTCGCCTGGAGCGAGCAGCAGGGATCGGGTGGCCCCTCGGTTTCGTACGCGGATTCGATTGCCCACGATGGCTGGGGGCGCGTCACGGCAATCACGTATCGCAAGAACGGGGCATTGCTTGCGAACACGACCTTCAGTTTTGATGACGCGGGGAACATCACCCCCGGCGCCGAGTCGCGCACCTACGATCTCAAGACGGCGCGCCTGACGCAGCGGGCTGGGTATGCGTACCGCTACGATCGCGCGGGCAATCTCGACAGTGTGACTGCGGGCTCGCCGGCTTGGAAATACGTGTACGATGCCCTCGATCGGCTTATCGAGGTACGTCAGAACGGAAGCCTCATCGCGCGGTACGCCTATGACGCTGTCGGACGGCGGATCGTCAAGCGCGTGTACTCCGGTGCGAACGCCGGCTACGTGCGGATGATCTACCGCGGCGGCGAGGTCATCGCCGATGCAGACTCGGGTGGCGTGCTGACCTTCGGGTATACGCGCGGCCTCGAGACCGACAATCTCGTGGCCATTCGCCGCTACGCCGATAGCTCGGATTATTACGTAGTGCAAGACCCAGTGGGCAGCGTACGCGGGTTGACTAAGCGGGACGGGACGTGGCTCGCGAGCTGGCGATATGATGCCTACGGCGCGGTGATGGACAGCGCCGGGGTCGGCCCCTTCTCACTCCGGTACCGGTGGGCCGGCAGGGAATACGATGCCGAAGCGGGTATCTATTTCTTCCGGGCAAGGTCGTACGACGCGACAATGCAACGGTTCGTGCAAGAGGATCCCAGTGGCTTCGCGGGCGGGACAAACCTGTACGCCTACGGCGACGGGAATCCGACCAATGGACGCGACCCCAATGGATTCGCAAAAGATGTCCCTCTGCTGCACGATAGTGACTTCAACAGCATCTATTCAACACCAGGCGATAATTTTTGTGGATCGTGTGGCGGTAGCGGCGGCGATTGGGATGGGGATGGTGATGATGACTTCGAAGACGCGTTCAACGATCAGTGGGACGATCAGCACCCCGGTGAGGCGCAGGGTGAGGCGCACATTATAACCGTTTGCGAGGCGGGCTCGTGTGAGTCCTTCGTCATATACACCTCTCCTGAGGAGGGGGCGCACTTAGCTGAGAGCATTGCGTCCGCGACATCGCCGACGTACACGCCTCGGCCGGGTGACGAGATTTTCCTCTTCCGACATCATCGCCGCGATTTCCTCGATGCGGAAGCGCATTTTGTACCGGCGACAAGGTTCAACGAGGAAGCCATCTATAACGTTTCCAGTAAAGGCGGATGGGTTCCTTGGGGCGATACGGAGTTTCATTTCACACTTGATGTGTCACCGGAGTATATTCTCCGCAATCCCAATCTTGGGATCTTCGGTGGAATGATGTATCACGAATCGTCACAGATTTGGTGGGACGTTCGAGCCGAGGTACGGGCACCAAGTGGTTGGGCGATCGTTACTGTTATAGGCATGCACATATTTGGAATGGGCAGCTAACAGTTGTCACCCTCTGTACTGGATAGCTCAGAGATGGACGACTCTCTCATCCTTGCTAAGCTCACTCTCATGCTTGTCCGAGCGTCTGTACCACATCCGGATAGCCTGCCATCTGACTACCGTGTAATTGTCCTGCCCTCTCGCCAACGCCTAACCAAGGATGACGCGATAAAAAAGATCGGGCCTTTCACAGGCCAGGATGTTGTAATAGGTACCGTTGATAATCATGTCCTCATAGTCTCAAAGCGACGCGCCACTCGTCCCCAGCTGCAGAGTCTGGCAGTTAGTGCCACAATGTTTGAGCAGGCGCTGTTCAATTTGAACAAGAACAATGATCCCGATGCCCTCGTAAGGATTTCTGGCTTCCGCGAAGAAACGTTCGTTACGGCCGGCGTGTTGAGAAAATGGTTCTGGGCAACAACGTGTCCGGGTTCGTCAATGAACCTTGGTATGCCCCTGTCTAGTGACAGCGGAAGCGTGATTGCCGTTCTTTATCTGGGCACCTTGTCAGAAACGCAGGGAGATCGCAGCCCCCCGTCAGGTTTGTCACACTCAAACCCTTAAGTTCGAAGGCAGTGTGTGGTGTCAGCATGGTAAGTTGAACATTGAGTGGGTCGGGTCAGCACCGCATCCAGAAGGAAGCGCGTTAGCCAGCTACCTGGCTTCGAAGTCTCTTTCTGACGAGCGTACCGTGTCATCGGGAATGGTCGTGGAGAGTTTCCTCCTCATAGATTGGCGCGCAGCTTCACCATCAGCGCGCGCGCGTCGTGGTCGAAATCCTTCGTCGAGCTCGAAGCAGCCGTAATCACAGACTCGCCACTCAGACTGCCCCGGTTGATGGTGAACGTCACGCCGCCACCGCCGAGACTCCGGCCCTTCCCATAATGACTGGTGGTCGTGTGCAAAATGCCCGCCTGTCGACTGCGACTTGGTCACGCTCCCGTTCGCCAACTGATAGATCACAAGCCGGTGCTCGTGCTAGTGGTGTCGAGCGTGAAGCGATTCCATCCCGGGTTGTTGACGCGACCAGTCTCGGTGAGGTCCTTACCAGGTCAACGAAGGGACTCGTTAAGGCTGCGGGTCGTTACCAAGCCAGGTCAGTCCAGCGATAGTTCTGACGACTTCCTTCGTACCGCATGCACCGTGTTCCTGCTGATGCCCAGCAATTGCGCCGCCTTGCTGACATTGCCACCAGTGATCTTGAGCACGCGTTCTACGACGCGCCGGTTTCCCTCACGGTCCCCGCGTCGCTCGTACCGGACTCTGTGAATCAACTCCCCCGACAAGTGCTGCACATCGATCTCTGCCAAACCATCGATCCTCGCGATGAGATAGGCTTGCAATACGAAGCCGTCCAGTTGGCGCACGTTCCCCGGATACTGGCCTTCGGACAGCAGCGCCAATGCCGCATCACTGAATCGCGTCGGTCCCTCGACACCCGTCCGCTGCGGGCAGCGCTCCAGCGCGCGCTGTGCGAGCACTCGGATCTCAGGCCGCCGCTCGCGGAGCGGGGGTATCCGGATTGCACACGTGCCAAACCGGTAACGAAGATCCTTCAAGAGCTGGCCCCGCTGCATCAAGGCGTCCGGCTCCTCGGTCATCGCCAAAATGATCCGGCACGCCAGTGTAAGCACGCGGTCCGATCCGACAGGACTGTAGGTCTCCCGATCGAGCACCTGCAACAGCTGCTTTTGCACTCCTAAATCGAGGTTCTGGATGTCATCGAGCAACAATGTCCCACCGCCCGCCGTCGCAATGCGGCCGGTCCGCATCTTCCGGGCATCGGTGTACGCACCCGGGACGTGACCAAATAGCTCATCCAGCGCCAGCTGCGGCGCGACGGTCCCGACGCTGAAAGCGTGGAAACCGCCGGCACGCTGGCTGAGATCGTGGATGTATTCGGCGAAAAACGTCTTGCCGGTCCCGCTCTCCCCATAAAGGATGACGGGCGTGGCCGCGGGCGCAAACGCATGCGCGCGGGAAATCGCGTCGCGCATCGAAGGAGCCAGGGCAATCGGTTCGTTCGACGACGGCGGCGAACGGCGATCCGGCAAGAGATGAGGTGTTGTCACGCGATTCGTCGCGTGTTACCAAACGCCACTGGAATACACCTCTTATGGCGTAAGGGTCACAGCGGAATCTTGTCAAGATGACCAAGCACCATTTCGGATTTGCTAATCAGTGCAAGTACTCAGCTTGAGGGAGTGCCCCGCTGTTCGCTGCACGGAGTCGGGAAAACCCCACAAGGATCCGTTGGGGACGAGGATCTGTTTGGGACGACAATCGCGCATTGGGCTTTGCTCTCATTCGATCTGCTGCGAACGGGGGTTTCTGAATCCCAGTATCGGCCTCCGGTAGGTTTGCGTCGGTCTCAACAATGTTTCGCAAGACGCGAACTGGGTCACGATCCGATAGACGCTGCGACAAACGCCCGGGGAGGCTGGCGCCTATGTGCCGCTACCGTGGTACCGCGGATTGAGAGTCCGCGGCCGCTCCCCCCCCTGTGTACGGGGCCGAGCCGTTCGCCGCTACCAGAGTTGAAGCCCAAGGAGCGGTCTTTGGCAAGGCAAGTAGGCGCATGGGGGATTGTGTTAGCGGGCCCGCGTAATACCTTGCCGATGTGCCGAGAGCGGCACTAACCAAGACAGGCAGCTCGATAGCCAGAAAGGCGGTACCATGATGTCCACGACCATCCGGGTCTACGTCCGGCTGGGCAACGGGAGCGACAAGCCAGTCCGCGAGCTCTCGTTCAAAATTCCAAGCGACATCGACCAAGAAGATTTGCTGGAGTACGGCTTTGCGATCGACGGCCACACAGCCACGCTCGCCGTGAAGGCGTACACCGACGAGGACGGTGATTTCATACCGCTCTCGGAGGCGCTGCACGACGCACAAGAGGAAATCGTTGAGTGGTTCGATGAGCGGGATTACGATGTAGTGTTTGCCTAGAAGCTTATTCCGTCGCTCTCGGCATGGCCCCGGTATCCGCCGGGGCCTTTTTGTGTCCGTTACCAGCGGCCTCTTCTACGACTCACGCGCACCTGTCGACCCTTGGGGGAGGCTCCCGCCCAACTGATGCGAACGGTCAGACAAGCCAGATGGCAAGCACTCGAGAGAAAGAGTCTGGAGCCGCATGGGTTGCGCAAGTAACGCAAACAGCGCAATCTCGGCCACTCTCTCGCCGGGCTTTCCGCGCATGCCAAAGACCCCCCTGCTCCTCGAAACAAGACAGCGCCTTCGCGAACTGGGTGATCAGCTTTGGTGCTCCTGCCTCGCGCAAGAGTTGCTCGCCCAAGGTGCGAGGCTCGTTCTTGATAACAAGGGAGACGTTCTGGCGGCCGCAGCTTTCCCCAACAGCAAGAAGGCTCCCCGCATCAATATTCGCGTCTCGGAGCTCGCTCGTTTCTCCGAGAGAACGCTAGCGACGGGCTTGGGGGCCGTCATAACAGCGGCGTACGAGGTCTGCGAGAGTTACTGCTCAGAGCTGCCAGTGGTTCTTCAACGACTTGGTGCGCGAGAGTTTGGCTACGAAAAACGGCAGGTGCCCGAGGAGACCCTGAGGACGGCATTAGAGACAGCTGGGGTTTCACCAATACCCGCCGAAGTGTTCTTAACGTTCAAGTACTTAAGACTTCGACGAAACCAGATCGCGCACTTACGCGAGGAACCAACGGACGAACTGGCGACTCTTGTAAGGCAGCGGGGAACGCATCTAATGCGTTACTGGGGGCATGAAGGTGCGTTGGATTTCTCAGCAGTCCCACGGCCAACGCTGACAGAGCAGGAAGCGATGGAGATTCACAAGTTCCTCCGAATCTGTGTGGAGGAGATTGACATGGCCGCCAGCGTCGTCCTTGACGTTCGCAAAGTCCTCGCCGAGCTCGACCAGGCAATCCAGGCATCCCATCCGACGCTCAGAGGCCCTGGCGGACAACCACGCCGCGCCCAGAAACTGGAGGCGATGGTCGAGATACTCTATGGATTTGATATACGCCCAGCTGAGATTAGCGCTCTTCTTTGGCCTCGCCCAATAGCTCGCTGAGGATACGGCTCGAGCTCGATCAGCGAATAAGGCCGTCGGCGAACCCTCTCCCAACAGGTGCCACTTCTGCGTATCCACTGCAGTCGCGCGCAGGAGACGCCATCAGCAATCTTTGTCGTATGGCAAGGAAAAAGCACAAACGACGCGGTCGATTTGTTCAAGCCGCAGGTCGGAAATACCGAGACGAAGGCAATAAACAAGGAGAGGTGCTCGAGGGTCCAGGCTTCCGTATCGAGCGCCACGGCCGGTTCATCAGAACCGTTGTGGATCGGACACCAGAAGAGCAGCGCGAGTTAATAGACCGTATGGCGAGCTCGGTCGACACATTAAGCACTGAGCTAGTGCAGAAGGCCGCAGAACTCGAGACACGCCTGAAGGAGTACGATTCGTTTAATGTGCTCGGCGGTCTCAGCCTACAGAATCATTTGGTCGACCCCGAGACTTATGAGGAGATCTCTCACAAAGGGAAGTCCTTCGTCGCTGAGTATGCGGCGCTGCTTGTACTCAAATCGCCGTACTCGAAAGGGACCCGCCTTTATGCTAATGGCGCCGCTCTCGGCGACCTGCAGAATCGGGTAGAGGACGTTCTACAAAGCGCCGTCTGGCTGCAGATGGCAAAGGACGCGCGCAGTGTCGCAGGAGCCACTTCTGTGGCCGCTGCCCCGGAGCCACACGCGATACGTGATCTGCAAATGTTGTCGCGGCTGAATGAGCTCGCGGTGCGGAATCCGGCATACGAGCATCACCACCATGAGGTCCTTCGCGGATTGTTCGCCCCATTCGCGGGCCAGCTCTATGATCTGCTCGGATTCTCAGTAGACGAAGCCATCATACTATCCGAGACCATTCGAAGCCGGATTGGTCGCTTGTTTCACGACCGGCTAGACAAGGCCTATAGTGAAGTAAAAAAACTTGGTGAAGAGGTCAATCTTGCTCGCCGCCGTAAGACGCGAAAAGCGTGGATCGCCGACGTCATGGCGTCGAATCAGCCGGACACCAGCGCGCACATTGAATACGTCCAGGACCTCGCGAAGCGCTCCATAAAAAAGGTCCGTAGGTATCTAAACAGTGCCGCCATCGAGTGGGTTTTCTTGGCTGCCGGGGACATCTGTTCCTTCAGTGCAAACGAACTTGCAGAGGAAGCGGGAGTAGCAGCGAACCGGACGAAAGCCTTCCTTGATGCCCTGTCGATTGACTTTGGGACGGTGCCAGCAGACTTCGCTGAACCAGCGTTGACTCACCCGCTCAAAACGAGGCCCGTCATTCGACATGAGGATCGATTCATGGTCCCGGCCATCATGCTTCTGGACTGGGCAATCCAACCGCTCTTCGAGGAAACGTTCAAGAAGGTCACAGAAAAAGTATGGGAGGGTTACCAAAGGCACCGCCACGACTGGTTACTGAGCGCCGCGATCGGGTTACTTCGTCGCGCGATGCCCGCGGCGCAATTCTCTACAAACCTGTTTTATGATGTTGAAGGAGATCGTTCAAAGAGGGCTGAGCTTGATGGACTGGGCCAGTACGATTCGATCGTGTTCTTGTTAGAGGCGAAAGGCCAAAACCTGACGGAGCCAGCACGCCGCGGTGCACCAATGGGTCTCCGTCAGGACCTCCGCCAAATAATCGCGGAATCTCACGAGCAGGCCTTGAGAGCGAAGGCTTACCTCGATTCAGCGCGAAAAGGGGGCAGCTCTCAGGCTGTCCACTTTTCGCGCGAGCGTGGCTCAGATGTTGTGGTGGAACTCGATTCCATGGACCAAGTTGTCCTGCTGTCTGTGACGCTCGCGCCAATAGGCCACCTTACCGCACAGCTTCATGCTGATTCGCCCATGGAGCTGTTCAGGCCTGGTGAGTACTCGTGGGTAGTGAATCTGTATGACCTAATGGTGATCGCGGATGTTCTCGACCTCCCTGCAGCCTTTCCGCACTACGTCACGCGCCGCGTTCAGACTGCTCACTTGGGTCTGTTAGAGGCGGCGGATGAGCTAGATATCTTCGGATACTACCTAAAAGAGGGACTATACCTTGATGACGTCGCAGCGAGGCTGCGCCGAAATTCGGCGAACATGGAATTTCGGTTGCTGTCTTATACGGGGCCGTTTGATGCGTACTATGCACACGTGACGGGTGCGCGAAGCACTCCGGCGCCCAAGCCCGCCCAGGCAATACCCCCTGCACTTAGGTTCCTACTTGAGCGATTAGAGAACTCGTCCCTTCCCGGTCGCCTCGAAATTGCACTCGCTATTTTGGATCTGGATAGTTCTGGCCGAGATGCACTCTCTGACCATGCAGAGCGAGCGTACCACATCACTGCAGAGGAGATGCGTGCATCAAATGCGACCGTTGCCGGCCAAAGCAATGGCGGCTGGGGAATTACGTACTGGAGTGATAGTCACCCGGCTGCTATACCGGTTGCACTGGAACAGTACTGCGCCCGAAAACGGACTGAATCAGCCGCGCGGAAGTGGTTTGGAATCGGTGAGATCGTGGGACGCGAACGCCGTGAGGTAGTCGCAATAGTTCGTCAAGGACCCGACAGACACTCTTAGGCTGGATCGACCGAGCCACCACGTGGAAGGACTGAAAGACTGTGTCACTCGGTGTGGTCATCCATATTTGACCACACCCCAATCCGGATCGCCCTTGCTGATAAGCGCGACAAAGCGCCCGTGCGCTGAGTTCGTGGCCTGCTTTCTCCTGGGTGTCCTGCCTAGCGAGATCATCCTGGCTCTCGCAGACTTCGGCTCATGCAGCATCATCCGATTCTAGGCAGCAGAGAGCCCGAGAAACCGCGGGAGACGAACACTATCGAGGTCGTCGCGGCCCTCGCGCAGCTACCCGTTGCGATCGTAGCAGTGACACAGGCGAAGATAGTGGTCGCCTTAGTGATCTTGGCGATCGGGCTGTCTTTGCTACTGTTCGCACTCCGCCATCGGATCGGTCGCTTTTTTCGAACGCGCCGGAATCGTAAGCACGATGATCGGGTAGCTCGCGCGGCGTTGCCGCAGCTTGGAGCCCTTGCCCGATCGTTTGATAGGCTGGTTGATCCCAACGACGAGAAGACACTCTACGCGTTGTTGCGCAGGGCGTTCGAGAACTACGCAAACGTGTTCGAGCAGCTCCACCTGCCCACGTCGCACCTGTTCAGCGAGATGCTGCGGAACGCCATGAACCGCTTGGCGGACGATCCGGCTGGTAGGAGCCAGTTTTTCCTCGTCCTGGACGAGTTCTACACTGTCATCGGCGCCCACTCCAACCAGTGGATAGAGCCAGTGTTCCGCTCAATGCCCACGGGTGTCCGGGAAATGTTGAAGCCAGAAACACGGGCCGCCCTCAACTCATACCGAGAGCGTTACGTTGGCTTCCACGCGGATTTCGGAAAGTTCGTCGAGGACCTGACTGCGTCGATGCACGACGGTCACCTGTCGCGCCAGTTTTACGTCTATCGCCCGGACGCGCTGAGCTGAGGTAACATGGATATCGACAGTCTGCACGCCGGCCTGGAGCTCGACGCTCTCGTGGAGGAGACAGTCTTTGGCCGGGTGAAGTGCGATGCTCCCGTAAAGCCGACAGCATTCGGCGTCACACGTGAATGCAATGATGACCCGGCACTTGTTATAAGCCGGGGCTCAAACGCTACAGCAAGAGCATGAGCGCCGCTGCTGAACTTGAGAATTGGGTCAACAAGCAGGGCTGGCACCGGGTCCCTACTGCGTTGATCCGAACGCGCCCGAATCCAACCGACACGATCCCGCCGCCCTATGAGAAGAATGGCGGACCAGTCGTGGAAGCAGTGGGGCCGTTCGAGGAAGCACTCTGCAACGTGGCACTTAAAATTGCTGGCACGCACACATGACCACTGAATCGGACAAGTCAGCCGAGGAGAAAATTGAGCGCGTCCACTGTAATCTCTGCGGTCAAGAAACGAAGCACTCTGTAATCGCGCAGCGGACGCAGGAGGAGACGAGTCCCGTCACCGTCAACTATGAGAATGATTATGAAGTGACGTATTACACGACGTGGACCATGCTTGAGTGCAGGGGTTGCGGTCATGTCTGCCTAAGGTGCGTGGAATTCTTTTCCGAGTGGAATCCCGGCGATGAAAAGGTGACTTTTTTCCCGCCCCAGGTCTCAAGGAAAGCGCCTAGCTGGCTAAAGGACCTCTCGGAGAAGACGCAGATATTAGTGCGGGAGGTTTACGCTGCGCTTCACGCCGATAGTCGCAGCTTGGCTATGATGGGCGCCCGGGCACTCCTCGATCTGTACATCGTTGGTCGCATCGGAGACGTGGGGACCTTTCGCGAAAAGCTGAAGGCTATGGAGGACCAGGGTCACCTGAGCGCCCAACAGGTCAAGCTTCTCGACGCCGCACTCAACGCCGGCCATGCTGCGGCCCATCGGGGGCACGTCCCAAGCGCTGGGGAGCTTGAAGCCGCTATGGACATCGTGGAGAATTTGCTGCAGCTCGATCTGCTTGACTCCTCAGCAAAAGCGCTCAACGCCAGCACGCCAAAGCGTCCTCAGAAAAAGAAGGAGCAGCCCTGAATGCCGGAAAGCATTCGCGACTTGGTTTCTGCGCTTCCAGTGGATCCTTGGCGGGTACAGACGCCTTTTAGCGCAGATATTGTGGCTGCATCAACCAAGCTGTTGGCCGCCCAAAGTACGCAAGATCGTGAAAAGGCTCTTACAGAGTGGTTGGCAGATTATCAGCCATGCTTGTTCGGACGAATCGCCGTTAAGCTCGGTCTTATGCATTACTGCATCCTGACGCCGGCGGAGCTGGCTGGCGACGACGAAACGATCTATTCGAAGATCAAGCAGGAACGGCTCGTCTGGCACAAGGCCGGGTGGGACGGGCACAAGAGTGGGTTCGTTATTCTCGCGCTCTCCGACAAGATCGCCCGCGCGCAACCGGGTGAGGAAACCAAGCGGCTCGCTCAGCGACTCTGCCAACTCTATCTCCACACCGAGGTCGAACTCGATAGCATTTATTGGGACGATTTGCGGTTACAGTTTCCCGTCCCCGACAAGACCTCCTTGCAATGGCGGGTAGGCGTGAACTACTTCTGCGCTCAGGGAGATGGAAGATGGTGGCATGATCATCGGATCCCCGGCGGGATGGCCTTTTCGATGAATTCCGTCGGCCATATGGTAAAGTCGCGCGCCTTGCACGAAGCAATGCAACATCTTGAGGAGAAAGTAGGGCTTGCCGGGGGAGACTGGGTGAAATCGAAGTTGGAGTCTCTTAATGATGCGCTCATTTTCGCGATGCGGACAATCGACAAGGCGGCGGATACCATTTCCGGGAGGGCGACGAAGCTGCTTGCAGCGCCCGAGGACACCAGCGCGTTACCTCGGTGTCCCGTCGAGCCCCTACCCAAGGACTTGAGCGGCAAGAATCATTGCAAGTACGCCGGGTACTACCACACCGACGTGACACTCCCGAGCGAATACTTCGCGCCCGACGTCGAGCGTCCCGCCTCGACTCCGCGGCTAGAACTCGATTTTACCTACTTATTTGACGCTTCAGTTTCGAACTTGGACTACTTCACTATGGGGGCGGGCATCCCTATAAGGGATATCGACAGCAGCGGGGACTCGCCGCTATCCGAGAGGCGTTTGAAAGCGATGAAGAGCGCGGGACGCACCATGAGTGTAGCTGACGTCGAACGCTACATCGCAACTCTTTACGGTGGAGACGATTCCGAGCTACAGGACTCTTGATTCAATCGCCCGGAAGTAGGAGCCTCTCGGAACAGTCGAGAAACTGGGCGATGTAGTTGGCGGCGTGTTTGGTGGCTGGTTTGGTCGTGGCCTCGGCGAGCACTGCGATAGCGAAGATGTTGCGCTCCGTGCTTGTCGTATCAATTAAGACCTGAATGGGGTCGATGAAAGGGGCTTCCACCCTGATTACGCCAACGTAACGAGAGAACGAGATCTCTTTAGCCAGGCGTTCCGATACATCGGAGGCCACCCCCGGACGTAGAAGCCAACGGTGATAGCTGTGTGCCCGTTCGATCCAAGTTTCGAACTCGATGGGCCCATGCTTCGCTTCCTTTACGCCCCGTCCCTCTAGTTCCTGGCGGTAGCTTTCGACGCGCGTTGCAACCCAGCGCCTCGCCGCGTTCCGCAGCTCCCCGAATGTCACCCGGACTTTCGCGTGCATGGGAAAGAGCAGGTGAGTGAGCGACCACCGCTGCTCCTTCTGAAGCTTCTCCGGCTTCATTCTGAGAAACAGACGTCCCTCAGGTACGCCCAACACCACAAGGTCTCCCCTCACGTAGGGACCGAGACGATCATCGTGAACATAGATCGCCTCAAGCCGAGCAGAGCGATCTCCGATCCCACCATCAACCTCGATTTCATGATCCTCGCGTATGCCCATGCCTACTGCGGTAACCGCGTGGAAGTCTCGGCCATTCGCTATGATCAGAATTGGTGCGACTCCGGACTTCAATGAGGAGTACAGCAGTCCTCGTGCTTCGCGTGGATCGGACGCTTTTCGTAGAACCGGTGACACTCCGATGGCTTGGACAGCTTGGCACATTTGATCGATCGATAAGCCCTCGGACGGCATCGCGCGGCCGTGTTCCAGGGAAGCGCGAGTTGCGAGCGCCGTTATTTGTGCCGGTGTGAAGGTGCCGATTTCCTCAAATTTCCTGGTCCTATGAAGAGCCGACCAGATAGCTGTGGTAGCACAGGCGGCCACAGCTTTGTCCTGTTGCTGAAATGGAAGGCCCCGAACGCTTAGTGTGATCCCCCCGAGGTGAGCTTCGTACACTTGTACACAAGTAAACCTGCGATGGTACGTTGGCTGTCCCCGGCTTCTCTGTGGGTAACTGCGCAGCACGGTCCTGCCGACGGGCGTCCCCTCAAGGGGTTTGATTACTGTGAAGCCTATGTAGCTCTCTTCAGAGAAAGCATCGCTCGCTTTCTGGCAAGCTTCGTCTCCCTTGGTCCGCTGGACCTCGCGGAGCGCCGCGAGACGCGCCTCGACTTCCTCTTTCGGCACTCCGAAGAAATGCACTCTGCGACAGTAGTTGCTATAGGGGTAAAGGTTTCGGGAGTAGAAGACGCTGTGGTCCTCCATGTGATCTCGGTCGATATAGTGCTCTTCGATCAATAGCGATTTGCACCTGATAGACTCACTTGCGACGTAGGCAGCGAGATACTTCAGTTGCGGATGGGCCTTGGTTGGATCAACAAATGGTGGGGCTTCGATTCCCAACTCCTCGACGAACCGTTCATGAACAAAGTCGACTGCTCGGATGCTCTGTGTGAACGGTTCGCGAGACAACGGAGTCTAGTCGCGCGCGTTGATGCGGATAGAGTAGTCCTCCTCCGTCAGTTGCGCGGAGCGCTCGCTAGCCTCTGTGAGTGAACTGATTTCAGTACGGATCTTCTCAGCAGTTTTCTCAACGCGGGCCAGAGCTTCCTTGTCGAGCGCGTAAAGCTTTTCCTTATCTGCCATCATAAACCCCCTGGTCCCGGGCGCCCATGGACCTACCTTCCAGTACCGAATTGGTCAAGGATCGAGATTCCATTCTTTTCTTTTGCGAATGATCTCTCGCCCTTGCACCGACCACACCTTCAGCGGCCCTATCTGCTTACCGCGAATAGTCTTCTTGCGGCAATGCTCCTTCACCGTGTCGTCCTTAATCCTCAGAAATGGAGCGGCTTCTGCAGCGGTATACCAACGCTCTGGGTCGATCTTCGGTTTCAACGCGGAGCCTCCCAGGCTTACCGATATCTACCCACCTATACCCATTCATACCTATAGGTAGATAGGGAAACCTAGAGGTAGCCATAGGTAGCAACGGTATCAGCCAGGTGCCCGCAACGCAATACCGCGCTCCACCCGATTGGCCCTCCCGTTCTCCTTCTCCGCTGACGGGGGTCGCCGCACGGGCCGTTGAGCCGTCTGCCTCTCTTCTGACTTGCCGAAACATGTTTGCCGTAATGTTTGCCGGTCAGACACCACCAGTGACGTCAAATGCGACAATTGAGCACCGATGCTGGAGCACAAAACGGCGGGCCCGCATGGGACCCGCCGTCTTTTCAGTCCGCTGCTCTACCAACTGAGCTACCTGGCCCTAAATCGAGAGCGGGAATCTAGAAACGAGACGCCTCGACGCCAAGTAGACGCCGAGACGCCACAGACGTAGCTGTGGTTCCGAGTTGCGAGGGGGCAGGACGACGGGTCTATTAAAAGCCGCGTTGCCCTCAAGATGAACCGCTCACTCGGAGCTCTGCATGCGATCCGCTCTCTACACCGCCCTCGGCGCGGCCCTGTTGCTCGCCGCCTGCCGTGAAGCCCCGATCACGCCCATCGGCACCCCGAGCTTCAGCGCCCTCGGCGCGGGCTCGGCAACCGTCGTCAACGTCAGCCGCGACACCACCGCCCAGAATGAGACCCCCATCGCCGTCAATCCAGCCAATCCGCTGAACATGATCACCGGCGCCAATGACTGGAACCACAACGACGGCTGCGCCGTGAATGCGACGTTCGACGGCGGCAAGACTTGGACGCCCACGCTCCCCAGCGGATTCATTCCCGGCATCACGGCCTTCACGAACGATCCGGCCGTCCCGGGCACTGGCATTTACGACTTCGGCGGCGATCCGTACGTCGCGTTCAGCCCCGACGGCCGCACCGCCTACTTCACGTGCTTCGGTTATAGAGGAAAGCAGGTCGCGCTCTGGCTCTCCCGCTCCTCCGACGGTGGCCGCACCTGGACCGCCGGCGGCCCCGCGCACCCGCTGACCCTGGTCAGCGCCTTCCAGGGCGAAGGCAAGGCGCGCGGCTCGAACGGCCAATTCCCCGATCACGAAGCGATCACCGTGGCCAACGACGGCACCATCTACGTGGCCTGGGCGCATTTCACCGGCTTCAGCGCCCACTCGCCGATCTTCATCGCCGTGTCGCACGACGGGGGGAACAGCTTCGATCTGCCGGTGAAAGTGTCGAGCGGCTCGGTTCGCAGCGATCAGGACGCCCGCATCGCGGTCGACCCGCGGACCGGCTACGCGTACGTCACCTTCGACAATTCGATCCAGGGCGGCAAAGGCACCGCCATGTACGTCAGCGTTTCGAAGGACCACGGCGCGACCTGGAGCAATTCCATCCAATTCGCCACCTTCCAGAATCCGGTTTGTCTCTATCCGCCCTACTGCTTCAACATCTCGGGCGGCCAGTACCGCGCGCCGGGATCGTATCCCTCGCCGGCCTTCGATCCCTCGACCGGGCGCCTGTACGTCGCCTATACCGACATCGTCGCCGGGAAGGCGCAGGTCTTTCTGACCTACGCGAACGTCAGCGACGTCACGAAGTGGACCACGCCCGCGGTCGTCGCGCCCGCGTCCGGTGACCGCATCAATGTGGAAGTCAGCGTCGAGCCCGCGAGCGGCCGTATCGACATGATCAGCCAGGATCGCAGCTACTCGGGCAACACGCTGGTAGATGTCTCGTACATCACGAGCGCGGACGGTGGCAACACGTGGAGCACGACGCGCGTCACGAAGACGAGCTGGGATCCGTCAAGCCAGGGCGTGCCGTGTTCCGACTGCGTCGGCGGCATCCGGCCGTTTATCGGTGATTACAACGGAATCGTGTCGCTGCCCGGCAATGCGGCGATGACGTGGACCGGCCCGGGCAAGACGTTCGGCACCTTCCCGACCAACCTCGAGGTCTATTTCGGCAGCGTCACCCCGTAGGGACGAGAGCGGGCGGCCCGCGTTCCTAGCGAGCCGCCTCTTTTCATTACTGGCAACTCAGTAGCGCAATCGCCGAAGGATCGGGCCGCGCTTGTCGCGTTCTTGAAGGCGCTGTAGAGAGGAACGGCGGCCGGATCGCTCCGGCCGCCTGACATGGCCGTTCACGATCTGCTAATTCCCCGGCCCTTTCCCGACCAGAATCCCGTTCACGTCGATATTGTCGAGGACCGCGAGACCAAATTGGTCTGGGCCGGTGTCGCTGCCTTCGTCAAACACGATAGCGAGCGACGTGACATAACCGGTCACGCACGACAGCACCACGCCGTCCTTGAATCCCATCGGGCCGTTGGGGCAGTTGATTGTTGGTCCCCAGCGAAGCCGCAGGAAGGCATTCGTGGCCCCTCCGCCGCTCGAGACAGCGGGTGGTGAATTGCACCCGATGAACCAGAACCCGTCAGTGGTCTCCACATTAAACCGTGGCGCGCCGGCGCCGCAGTGCGAACCCCGAGGGTCATTGGCACTAAGGCCTGGCTTGCGGATGTCGTATCCGAGCTCGACCAGCTCAATACCGTGCACGTTCTTCAACTCGGCCCCGGCAGCGGCGACATTCGTCGTGGGACCCGTTTTCACGAGCAGCAGACCCTTGTTCTTGTCGTCCCTCGGATCGCCGGTAAGGCAGGCTGGATCCGAGTAGTCCGATTCGGTCGTG
>Ga0207660_10000142_pt1 | contig 43234 bp, 81 predicted proteins | sample KBSC73BmetaG_FD_184335 | JGI IMG/M metagenome (GOLD analysis project Ga0207660, IMG submission 184335) | Corn rhizosphere microbial communities from Kellogg Biological Station, Michigan, USA - KBS C7-3B metaG (SPAdes) (version 2) | ecosystem: Host-associated > Plants > Roots > Rhizosphere ... | reverse complement strand
CCCTCGGTGAGCAGGCCAACAGGGATGGGGGCAGGATAATGGGCGCCTACGATACTCGCGGCGGCACTCCGCAGCACGATCCGATGTTCGACCTGGATGACACGACCCTACTTCAAGATGACATTCTTGAGCGGCTCGAATTGTGGGGCGTAGACGCGCCGGTCTGTGATCGCATCGTTCAACTGCTCGCTGAATGGGAAAAGGGGCAGGCCAATACCGAAGAAGGAGAGAAGGGGTGAGTGACCTTCTAGCCCGCGCCGAATCCGCCCTGCTGGAATACGCGACGGGAGCGCTGAGAACCAGGTCGCCCGACCGCCACGAATATCGTCAGGCCGCTGCTGAGTGGGCCGTCATCGTGCTCGCTCTGCGGGCAAAGGCAAAGGACAAATAGATGGCAGAGGATGTTCTTGGGCGGCTTGAGGCCCTGCGGAGGATCGCATTGAAGCCGATGCCTGGCGCGACCGTGGACGACGTGCTGGCGTGGCACAACGGAGAAAAATCTGTATGGCTGGAGAAGTTTTACGCATGGGCAGCCGAGGTTCGGACGGCAGAAAAGGAGATTGTCAACTCCTTCCCCGCGCTTTTGGCCTGTGCGAGGGCATTGGAGAATCTGGCGCCAGTAATTGGGAAAATTGACGCCGCCTACATCGGGGAGAGCATGCACGCCGGGCTTCGCAAGGGCACTGAGGCGGACGATGCCCACATGCTCTGGAAAGTTTCGGATAGTCGGACTTCGGCTTGGGGCGACGCCGCTGAGTTCACGGCCGACTGTATCGATTTCCATTTCGGCGACGAGGTCCGCGCCGCAGCCGAGGCCCTCAAGATGCTGGGGGAAGGATGATGACCGCCGCTGAAATCGCCGACAAATGGGGCTTCTGGCTGCGCGACCTTCAACCCGGCGCGTCGTATCCGTACAGCCATATTCGCGGACATTACCGGGTGCCGATGTTCTCCGCTGGCGCGCTTGAATGCGTCCAATACAATCGGCGGGGAGACTGCACTTTCAAAATGACCGCGCTCGGCGAAGAGGCGCGCGAACTGGCGCGGGCGCCATGACCGCCACACCCACTCTGCGCGAGGCGCTGGACGACGCTATTGCCACGATAGCCGCTGTTCGGGCTACCGCCGTAACCGACGAATGGGCCGAGAGCGCCGGTCATTTCTACGAACTGTGCGGAGAAACGCTTGCCCGTGTCGCAGCCCTCTCCGCCCAAGTTCCTGAGGGTGATCTGGTGGAGAGGCTCAACAGGCTCAGCAAGCCAGAGGGCCTGTGCCCCGCTGACATGGGGTGCAACTGCGCGAGCATTTGCCTATGTGCCCTGATCGAAGAAATGGCCGAGGCGTGTTCCGAAGCCGCCGACCGTTTCGAGGCGCTCAGCCGTCAAGCCGGTCCGCTAGACTCTCCGCCTTCGCGCTGACTGCCGCCGCCAATTCCGCCCGAGTTTGTTGCATCTCGGCCTGGGTGCGCGAGTCAGTCACATGACCGCTCAGAGTGCCGAGGACCGGGATCAGCTTCTCGCCGATCTCCGTCACCTGTTCGGCCACGCCGATCATTCCACTGACGCCCTGAAGGCCGGGGATCGCGGCGGTGATGCGCTGCGCCGCCTGCATGACATTCTGGATCGTGTCGATGATGTTACCGATTCCCGGCATTGTTGCCTCCCAAAGCTTGACGGATGGTGTTCATGCCCTCGGTCGCTTCGCGGAGGGCGGTGGCGTAATCGGTCGCGGACTCGGCGGCAGCGAACCTCTCGGCGGTGGCGAGCGCCCGATTCACGGCGCGAATGGCAGTGGCGATGCTGCGCCCTTGCGGAGAGCCGGGCACGATGATGCCCCTGTCTGTCAGAAGAGTGATCGCGTCCAACGCCACGTCGAACGAGCGCCACGCGGTTTCCAGCGCGCGATCATCGATTGTCGTGCGGGTGAGCGGAGCCGGGGCGGGTCCGGCAATGGCACCGAGCAATCCAGCGCATCCCTGTAGCGCGAGCGATGCCGCCAGCAACGGCGCGAGCAATAGTTTCTTCATCGTCTCGGCCTCCTCAAGTTGGGGCAGTTCGGCCTGTCGTCGGCATAGAACTCCCAGCGCGTCCTACGCTGATAGGCAGGGGTGCAACGAAAATCTCCGGGAGGGTAGCCACGCGCCTCGACGTCGCGCTGGCGGAGATAGGCCGCATAGCAGGCGCGGTCGCTGCGGAGACTGTCGCGCTCCGAGCATACGTCCTTGGCGAAATGGCGCGCGCCGGGCAGGGTCATTTCCCAATTCGGCGGCGGCGTCTGCGCGAAAGCGGGCGAGGCGAACAAAGCGAGGGCGATGAGAGCTTTCATGGTCTATCCTCTCCTGAAGCACACGGGCAGCGGGTGGGCTTTGCCGATCTCGCCGCCGATCTCCTCGTTTGAGTGAGCCGCGACATTCCGTGCCGCGAAGGCCGCGTTGATCCGGTCCATGCACCGCTCGCGAGGAAGCCCATGCGCGCAGGCCGATAGCGCGAACAGGGCGGCGAGAATGAGCTTGAGTTTGGAGATCATGGTGCTATGCTCCTTGGGCTGCGGCGACGGGGAATGACCCGTACGATTCGGCGAGACTGCTAGCGGTCAAATCGAGTCGGTTCAGTGGTGCTTGGCGGAAGCCCCAAAAGACACTTCGCCTTCCGAGATGCCAGAGGTCGGCTCTGGCCCGCAGCTTCACTTCGCGCAACAAGAGCGCCTCCGCAACCGAGTAACAGGTAATCGAGCGTCTCATCCTTCGCTGATCTTCATCGTGTTCCCCTCTCCCTAACGATGAAGTTCCGGGTGTGCCTCAATCTCTCCGTCGATGATCGATTGCACCCCATCGGCGTTGAGGAAGGAGCCGCCGGTCTGGAGCATTTCCTCTGTCGCCATGCAGTTGGCGAACCACCCGACCATGCGGCTGTCAAGTTCGCTCGCCGAAAGCGGAATGGGCACGCCGCGCTCGCCCTCGGTGAATCGGACGCGGAAGGCGATTGCCCACTTCATGGCGTCGTGCTCGCCAAGGGGATAATGGCAGTCCGTCGCGATGCGTTGGCGGACCTCGGCTTCGTCGGCTTCTGTTCCCACGCCCATCCTCCTGTTGCTGTTCGCCCCTCATAGCCCCGTTCGGCGGCGGGCTCAATGGGCGGGCTACTGTCTTTTTCCCAGCGAAGGCGCGGTCCAAAGCCAGCGGCCTTCGTCCCAAATCCGACCGGAGGGCGTGACGGTTTCAAGGGCCACGTTCACGACCTCTGGCTGGAGGCGCCAGCGAAAAGCAATTCCGCGCTCCTCCGCCAAAATCATAAAGCAGGTGGCGCAAACCATGTCGCCGAATTCAGGCTCGCCATTGATCGAGCCGCCGCGCATGACGGCGTTCCAGAGAGGCGACGGCGCCGCCCAAGCTGGATTATCACCGCCGCATCTGTTGCATCGCTCAGCCTCAGTCATTGCCTGTTTTCCAGCGCCTCAAGCCGGTTCGTGTTCGAGGATATGTTCTCGGCGTTGTCGGAATGGCCTCGGTCGATTTGCGCGTCCCGGCCGCTCTTTTGCTCCGTCATCATCGCGTGCATTTCCACCGTTTTGGTATGCGTGTCGGAAATGGCGCTCGCCGCCCAAAGGCAGAAGTAGACCGCGAGGATGTAGGTCGCCGCCGCCAGCCCGATCAGAGCCCTTTGGACCGCGCTCACCTTATGTCCCTCGCCCTGATCCATGCGAGCGCCAGCACGCCTTTTTCGGTCTCAATCGGGGAGAGTTGGATTTCGAGATCGATCACGTCGCCGTTCTTTTTTCGGCCCTGGATCGCTAAATCGGCGCCCATGGGGCGGGGGCGCGGGCCTCCAAACCACCCCTCGATATATTCCGCGTGGCGCTCGCGGCGATCCTCGGGCAGGAGGAAGTTTATTTGCTTGCCGACAATCTCGGGGCGGGCATGGCCGAACAGGGCGACGAAAGCCCGATTCGCCCAAACGAGCTTGCCGTGATCGTCAGCGATAACGACAGCCGAGGGGGCGTCTTCCAGCACCTTGTGAAAGCCAGCCCCGATAAACGAAGCGATGTCAACCGGGTCAGCCAACGTGGACCTCCTTACGGAGCAATTCGGTCAAGGTAGAGCATGTCCCCTGCACAATGCTAAGCTCCCGCCCCTGTGCCGCCATCTCGGCCCTCAGGGTCGCCAATTCGACCTCGCAGGCCCGATGCTTCTTTAGCGCCTCTGTGACCCGCGTCCACAACCATGTGATCGCACCGCCGAACGCCCCGAGGACGATGGTCAGCACAGCGGGGTTGAGTAGCGCGTCCATTCATCGTTGCTCTCTTCGCTCTCCAAGCTCCCGGCGCGCGTCGTTCAAATCGTTCCGCAGCGCCGCCACCTGAGATTGAAGCACCGCTATATCCGCCTTCGTCGTGCTGTTGAAATTGAAATAGGCCTGCTGTGCCGCGAGAAGCGCCAGAACGATGGTCAGGACGATGTTCGGCGGCCAGCTAACTTGCCTTGCGCCTGTCACCCCGCCACGCCTTTTTTGCGAGTCGCGACAGGGCCGAAACTATTCCGGCTGTGATCAGAATAACGACGCCACCAAAAACCACCGATCCAGCCCCCCAGCAAGAGGAGTTGCACAAATGCGATAGCGGTGAGGATTTGCCAATAGGCATATTCCGCCAAAACGGAGTTAGATACCGCATAGACGCAGTGCATGAGGATTTGCGCTATATAGGTGTAGCCGATCAGGGCTTGAGCTTTCCCGGCAGGATGATAGAGGATCACCCATGCGGTCAGCGCGTCCGTGGCGAGGAAAAACCACCACGGGTCATAGATGCCGGTCGCCAGCACGAAGCCGGAATTGATTATCCAATTGGCGAGAATTGCCATGGCCGTGCGGATCATCTGCTCTCTCCCGGTCAGGGAACACGCGCAGATAACGAGCAAGGGGATTACATAGGCCCAATAAATCATAGCGATGCCCTCGCGAAAAGTTGCGCGGGCGCGGGCGTCCTGCTAGACAGATGCGAGCCGAGAAGGCGCGTTAACGCCCTCCCGGCCCTATCCGCAATGCGAGGGAGCGCATCATGGACCTGTTCGATCATACCACCGAAATCTGGAAAGTCATTCCCTTCGCGCCGAACTATGCCGTTTCGAGCATAGGGCGCCTGCGAAGGATCGGAGGCGGCTCGGGTGCCCAAATCCGCATCCTTCGGCCCGGCGCGCTCGACAAGTACGGCTACGTCAAGGCAAAGGTGTTCGCGAACGGCAGGCGCATTCACACGACCATCAATCGCCTTATGGCCTTCGCCTTCTTCGGAGAGCCGCCGACGCGAGCGCATCAGGCGGCGCACGGGGACGGCATTCGAACGCACAACGTGATCTCCAATCTTCGTTGGGCGACTCCTCAGGAGAACGCGGAAGACACCGTGCGGCACGGAACGTTGAAGGGTGTCAAAAATCCAGCCGCCAAGTTGTCGCCAGAGGCCGTCATTGCCATCCGAAAAGCCAGAGCGAAGGGGCGCTCGTGGCGAGGTCTCGCCAGAGACTTCGGCATCAGCAAAACGCATGCCAAGAGGATAGCGAATCGTCATTCGTGGGCATCTGTCTATTGATGCGGAGGGGGAGGGCCGCTCGGCGGCGGCGGGGTTCCACCACTGTCGGCCGGCTTCGGTCCCGGTTTGCCCGGATCGAGCGGCTTTCGCTCTTCGGCTTCGTCGGGGAGGGGTTTGTCGTTCATGTCTCTCTCCTTGTTATGCCGGGACCCTATCCCAGCCGATGATGGTTTGCACCCCAGCGGGCAGATCGACTTCCGCCGCCGCGTCAATCATCTCGATGCGAACGCCCCAGCTTCCGGAGCCTTTGACGGTGGCGCGGCAAGCCCGTTCCTGCCCGTTGCCGAGACGGATGTTGGCGGTGATCTCGCTGCCGATTTCGAGCGCCCTCATTCCTCGATCCTCACCTTGACCAGCGTGATCCCGGCGACTGCGTCTCCCACCATGTTGACCTGTGCGCTGCCGGGGTTCGTGAGATATATTTTGCCGGAGGTTGGCGTGTCGCCGCTGAATATTCCGTCGCTGCTGACAATCGTGAGTGTGCCGTCTTTCTGGTAGCGGGCCACCAGCTGGCTGTTGGCGGCCTTGGCCGTGATCGTCACGTCTACGTCCATGCTGGCGACGGCGCATCCGGGCAAGGCGAGGGTCATGTCGCCCACCGGGAAGGAGAACGGAAACCGCCAATGCCTCGGCCCGACCAAAGAGCCGAAGTCCCCTTCGGAAACGGCGCTCATGGCAGTATAATCTGCGGAATCAACGGCCAGTGTCGGGTTGAAATACTGCCACAGCTCGTAGGGTCCGATGGGAGCCCCGACTTCGGAAGGGTGAAGCTTGAGCGCGCAGCGGAGCTTACTGAAAACGACAGTCGCCGTCGCCGGAGCCCGGCAGCCGACGAAGGTCCAGAGGCTCCCCGGAACGCCGTCAATGTCGAACGCTACTCCGTCAGAAGCGCCGCCGACATAAACCGTATTGACGAGGGTCCCGAGTTGGATATTGCGGGTGCGGATGCCGTTGCGGGTGCCGTCGAGGATGCAGTTGGACCACAATGCGTTGATTAGATCGACATTGAGAGTTGCCCCGCTGCCGAAGTCGCGGCCGATTGTATAGCTCCACCCGGCGGAATCGAGACCCTGCTCGACGCGAGTATCAGAGAAGCTGAGCGCGACGCCCGTGGCGGGAACATCCGTATATTCGTGGCGGAAGCCGTCGAGCCCTCCGACCAGAGCGAGCCGCTCGAAACTCGTCGTGCTCCACGAAACGCCGTCATCGGCAACAATCGCCGCTCCGGTCGCTGATGTCGAAATGAACTCGTTGTCGTGCACCCGGAAATGATCTGCGGCCAAAGTGGGGAAGGAAGCGTTGGCACCGATGGAGAGTGGATAGGCGCAGCCGATGATATTGTCCGAGATCGTGGTCGTATCGCGCCCCTCGGTGCGGATGCCTATCGAGTCGCTCCCCAGCCATGCCGAATTGGCGATGCTGAGGTTCGTGATCGAACAGACGGCGGCGACGTTGACCGCCTTGAACGCCGTCTTCGCCACCGAGTTCGAAGACGTGAAGCTGAAGCGGTCGAAGCTGGCCTGCACCATTCCGCCGGCGTCGGGGCTGTTGTAGGTGATCGCGACAGCGGGAGAGGCGGGATCGAAGCTGATGGTTGAGTTTTGCCCCACGAGGCGCATTCGCTGGTTCGCGAACACCTGCGCGGCGGAGAGGGCGTAGGCTCCCGGCCCTGCGTAAGCGAGCCCGCCATCGGGGAGGTCGGTCTCTATTGCTTCCAACTGGTCGAGAAATGTGCCGTCCTTGTCGGCTACGGTCAGGCGCTCGCGCATTTTGGCCTGAGCGGTCCGAACGACAGAATCTGTCCCGGCCTGAATGAAGCCGAGTAAGGATGAGCCATCGTCCGCCGCCAAGGCGGTAAATGAAGCGCCGCCCGCGCCATCCAGAACTTGCGACGGGGTAGCCTTCCAAACGCCGTCCCCATCATCGAAGATGAGGGCGGAGTCTGGGGCGACAACTCCGCCCGGTGCCGCCGGCAAGTCTACGGGTCTGATCGGGACTGCCATCAGCTTGTGCTCGCTCGTATGATCTTGTTCATGAGGATGGTCGGCTGAACGTTGGCATGAGCGGTTCCTCCGCCCGCGTTCGCGGTCGTGCCGGAATAGGTATGCGTGTGGGCGCCAGCCTCGGAGGTCGAGCCGGGGTCAGCGCTGGCGGCGAAGTTAATGCCGCCCTGACCCTGACCGGCGCTGGTGTCGGTCGTGTGACTGTGAGAGCCGGAGGACGCTGTGGTTCCGGAATAGGTGTGCCCATGCGCCGGCAGTTGGTCCGTGGCGAGAGTTACCGTCTGCGCGCCGCCAGTTGCGCCCAACGTAGCGCCATCCGGCGTCATCGTGGTGGAGGTGAGCCGCCCAGCCGTGCCGCCAGCGTCGAAATCCCGACCAGCCGTCACGCGCCCGCGCAAGTCCGGCAGGCTGAAGGTCGAGCCGCTGAGCGAGCCGAACGCCGTCCCGATCACGGCGAACAGCTCGGCATATTCGCTGCGGCTTAGAGACTGCCCGCCGCAAACCAACCATCCAGCAGGCACCGAGCTTCCGGCGAAGTCCATGACGGCCCCAACGGGAATCCCTGCACCGGATGAAAGCTGCCCAACGGTAGCTCCGTCAGTCGGGGCCGTGCCGTCCTGCATGTTGATCGCTTTGTGCGAGCCAAAATCCAAATCGGCTCGCATCCCCCCGTTACCGTCGCGGTCGAGCGAGCCGGTCAGGGCCGCCGCGACATCCTGAAACGCGGGATTGTGCTGCGAGACAAGCAGATCGTCTCCCGTCTGTACGACGGTACCCGAAGGCAGGCTGTAGGTGCCGTCACCTGACCGTGGCACGTGCCCTCTCCTTCCGTTCGCGTCGAATGTCCCACGCGGTTAGAATCGCGCCCTTGATTGCGCAAGCGATGAAAATGATGAAGCCTGTGCTCATTGCCCCACCGTTGCCTCCAAAGCAGCGGGCGCGGCAAGAAGCCCCGCAATTCGCCTTCTGTCAATAAGCTGCTGTCCGGCGCGCTCAATCGCATCGAAACGTTCCGCCATAAGGAGCCGCTGGAGTGCATTGCGGGCAGCGCGCGAGTTCGGGGCCGCCAGCAATGCCGCGACACTGAGGCCGCCAAGGGCACCAATGCCGCCCCGGCGAGCGCTCTCTCCATCATCCGCTGTCGCCGCGCCGCCGCTGCCGCCGAGCAGGGCTAGCGCAACAGTCGGAAGGGCCAGCCGCCCAGCCGTACCGCTGTCGGGGACGGAGGAAGGAAGCACCTCTTGTCCGGCGCGGGTCAGCTCAAAGAACGGCTGGCTGGTCGTTCCCTGATTATTGCCGAAGCGCTGAGCCGAGCGCGCAGAGGCATCTGAAAGCTGCGAAGGAGAGAAAACATCCGGGACGCCAGTGCGAGTGCCGTTGCGGGAGCGGTTCACCGCATCGCGCACCGTTTCCACGCCCATGTTGGTTCGGTTCGCAGCTTGGAGCGCCGGGATAGTTTCAGGAGATTGCCGCGCAAGTATGCCTTCCAGCGCGCCCTCTGCTTGATTTGTGACTTGCCCGAAATCGTAGCCGTATGGCAGGTTTTCCATCCCAGAGGCGTCGCGGCGCAGGCCGCGAATCGCTTGCTGATAATCGCGACCCGACAAACCTCCACTGGCATCGAAGGATTCTCCAACACGGACCGGTAGAGTATAATTCACCAATGGCTCGCTCATTGACGGAGGAAGTTGTCGGCCCGCTGCAATCGTCGCCTGCATGTCTCCTATGAACGGAGCGTCTGCCTGCACTTGGACGGGGTCGAGCGCGCTTGAATAGGCGTCGCTGCGAACTTGGCGGGCAATGTCCACCCCAGGAGCTCCAATGACGCCGTTTGTCGTTCCGCCTACCGGGGCAAGCGCCTCATCGAAAGCGGCGCGATTGAAACCTTCCATCCCCTCGATTCGGCGGGCGCGGATTTGATCCCCGACGAACGGGAGGCCCGCAAGCCGGTCCTCCGTCCGATGGGCGCCGCCGCCAAGGATTTGCCCGACAGTCATCGGGACTCGGCGCGCGTTGAGCGCGCGGCGCACCGGATCGGTTATGCCGGTCAGAAGTCGTCCCACAGAACGGGATGCGCCACGGCCGATCGCGCCACCGCCGTACCCCGTAACGCCGCCCAAGAGCGCACCGCCAAGGCGGCTGTCGCCCTCTTCATCCGCGCTCCCAGCGCCGTAACCTGCGCCAATGGCAATGTCAGGCGCAATGACGCGAGCGAGGCCGGTAATGCCGGCGCGCGCCGCTCCCGCTTCGGCCCCGAGTCCGGCCAAAACGCCGCCAGTGATTTGCCCCCCAAGGTAGGAGTTCGGATTGCGCTCAGACAGCCCTCCCATAACAGCGCGGGCCAAGTCCGGGTTCTCGGCGAAATTGTCTAGTGTGCCCATGGTCGCCATGTCGCCTGCGCCGACAACATAGGAGCCGAACGGAGACATGCCGATCTCGCCCAGCGCGGCGGTCGGGCCGCCATTGGCAACCCATTCGCGCTCGACATCAACCGATGGGTTCGCGGCCGGGTGCTGGCGCGAGTATTCGATGTTCGGCGCCAAGTTACGAACACGGTCCCCCAATCCAGGACGGACGCGGTTCATATAGGCGCGAATTTCAGGCTCAGAGCGACCATCCCGGACCATGCGGGCTACAGTGGCATTGACTCCCGCCAGAGCCGGGTCCGCCGCCAGCCTGCCCTCAGAGGTCAATTCACTGCCGCGTTCGTTCTGCTGAGTAGGGGCTTCGGTGATGATGCCGTAGCGCTCCGCCACAGCCGTATCGCGTGGGTCCTCGTTGTTCAGCAGGGCCAGTGCGTTGCGGTAATGGCGTTCGACAATTGCGAGGTTCTCGCGCAATTTTTGAGCGCTCTGATTCTGCTGTAGGGCGCCAACGGCAGCCGCGAGCCGATCTGCTTCCCGCTCGGTCAGGGAACCCATGCCCGACGCGCCAGTGGAGGATTGCGCGCGCAAAGCTTGGAGCGTTTGATTTATGACATCGCCCTGAATGCCCGAAAGAGTGGCGGCGAGATCAGTGCTATTCTGGCCGACAAAGGGCACTGCCTGAAAGGATGACGTTCCAGCGAGATTGCCGGTCGCCCAGCCGTCCCCGATCTGGCGACGGGCCATGTTAATCCTGTCCAATACGGAGTCGGTCTGAAGCTGGCGGGCGATGCGAGCGTTTTGCGGGTCGGAAGTTGTAGCTGCGGGTCCCCCGGGGATCGCCTCAAGTGATCCATCCGCACGGTAACGATAGCCAGCAGGGGGCTCTCTGCGGTCGGCGGGACCGCCGGGGATGGGGGCCAAGCCCCCGGGGGCCGATCGATAGCCGGTCGGCGCGGGCGGAGGAGGAGCAGGAACGACGATGCCGGAGCTGCCACGGTTTTGCGCGTCTCCGACAAGATGCCAAGGCTGCCCAGCGGCTTCGCGCTCGTAAGTCGCGCCGGATCGAGGGTCAGTGCGCCGCTCAGCCATTATCGCCGCGACCCCGTCTCGAATTCACGCATCGCCGCCCCCAGCCGCTCGGTATCTCCCGGACCGATTGGAGCGTCCGGCGAGATGCCAAGTCTGCGGGCGACGTGAGCGATGTAATTGTTTACTTGGGCGTCCGTATTATCGCCTCCTCTGGACTGGCGGGGAGCATAGCGCTCGACCACCCCGCGAACGGTATTTCCGCGCGCGAGATAGCGGCGACGCAAAAGCGCTTCCTGCGCCGCTACGCCTTCGGCAGGCGAGGGGAACGATTGAAAGCGCATCGTGCCCGGCACTCTCAAGCCCCCTGGGTTGTTGCGGGCATCACCGGGCCCCCGGAAAGTTGCCCGACGCGGGCGGCGTCGGACCTCCTTGGCCGAAATCATAGTCTGGCGGCAACGTAGCGGGCGGGCCTTCTCTTGTGGTCGCCCCAACGCTGCCGGGCAGACCTGAACGTGGCCCGACATAGGTTGCCCCGCCCGGCAGAGGAACGGAAACGATGGGATCAATACGCCCTTCAACAGACCGGCGAAGCATCGAGCGCCCTTGCTCGCTTGCGGGATCAATGCCGGCGGCACGGACAAGCCGCACAACCTCCGGCTCCGCCTCTGCGCTGTAATCGGCGATCTGGCGCGTCGGATCGCGCGGGTCGAGAACGTGGCCATTGACAACCAAGGGCTCGCGCTGACGCGTGGCCTCTGTGTATTGCCGCCCGGCAAGCGCGCGGACCTCGTCGCTGACATAGGGAGAGGTGAGGGCTTCGATGACCGCCGGATTGATGGCGGGGCGCCCGGCGGGAGTGGCCGAAGTATCCGACAGACCCGAGACCGCACTTGAAACCTGATCCATGCCGCCCGGACCCGCGTCGAGCGCGGAGGTAGAACCGCCAGCCATGCCCGGATTCATCATTGCCTCGACAATGCGCCGCTGATCGGCTGAATTTGCTTCAGATGCCTGATCCGCTCGCCTTTCGCGAAATGCCCCGGTGAGGTTCCCGGCGACCCGGGCCAACCCTTGCCACGGCGACTGGATAGGCGAATAGTCCGGCGCCATAAGCTGCTGCGCGATGACGCGCTGGCGCTCGATGTCCTGCGGAGTCAGCCGAGCGCCGCCACGGCCCCAAGTGAAGCTGGAGGGAGGGCTGGAGGCCATTAGAACACCCCGGGCAAAGCCGCTAGGCCGCCTACCTGCCCAGCGAGTCCGAACAAGCCCCCGAGGGTCGCGTTATGCGATGCAAGCTTTGCCCGGTACTGATCGCCGACAAGGCTGGAGTAATCGACGCCGCCGACTGACGCCTGAGGCGTGGGGCCGGACATCTGGGCGGGATTCGAGACTTGCGAGCCGGAAAGCAGGGCGGTGATTTCGTTGATCGGCTGATTGCGCGATGCGAGAGCCTCCCCGAAAGCCTGTCCTCGCCCGGTCAAGGCAAGCTGGTTCATCTGGTCCGTGTTCGCCATGGTGAGGCGGGACATCTCACTATCCCACGCTTGCGTCCCGGGGCGAAGGCCGGCGTTTATCAGGCGCGACCGCAACGCCTCTTCGTTGCGCTGCTGCTGCGGCAGGATGCGCGACGAGGCGAGGTCGTAGGACCAATCCGCAGCGTCCTGATTGTTGAACTCGAACGGGTCATTGAGATAGTCGCCCAGCCTCGCCGACTGATCCTCGGCAATCCCGGCGATGTTGGTCTGGGCGCCCTGAGACCGGTTGAAGATTTCCTGCTGCTCGGGCGTGAGCGTCGTCGTTTGCGTGAATTGCGGAATCGAAACCGTTTTGCCGGTCGAATCGACGTAGCTGGCTGAGCCGGTTGGACTGTAGGATGTCGAACCCCAAGGATTGTTGGTTCCGATCATGTTAGTCAAATTTTGGGCAATGGCGGTGTCGCGGTTCAAACCGCCCTGCGCTTGAGCGGTCACCATCGGATCGGGCGGTTTGGGGGTCGAGACCAGCGGACCTACTCCATCAAGCGCCCGAAGTAGGTCCAGCAGCGCAAATTACGGGCACACTACCTTGAAACTACGCAAAGCTCAATACCGCCACTCACTTCGCAAAATACCCGCTACGATCGCATCCTTGCCAGGCCCGAAATGTGAGCGCAGCCGCCCCTCGATCTTGCCGCCGAGCCTTACCGCGAAGTCAGCCACCTTCGGGTCTGCCGTGATGGCGGTCATTCGTTCGCAACCGAGCTGTCCGTAGACGTAGGCGCCGACTGCTCGGATGAACTCTCGGGTCCAGCCGGTTCCGGCGATGGTTACGTGCGCGTCGCGGCCTTCAAAGTGATTCAGGAGAAGGCCCGCCACAATCTGCCCGTCTTTCTCTATCCCCATGGCGGTAAATGGCGGGCAGAGCCCGAAGCCAAGCCGCGCGGAAATGAAGGCGGCAACGCGGTCATCCGAGACAATCAGGATACAAGCTCCGCAGTCGTATAGAGAGCTTCCAGCCGGATCACCTCGACATCAAGCGGTTGGATCGCCCCGCTGGTAACCTGGAACGACACCGAGCCGGTGTATCCGATGCCCGCCAGCGAGCGCCATTCCTGATTGATGATCTGCGGCGCCTCAGCTCCCCAGACAGATGCGCCCCATTCTCCCGCGCCCCAGATGCTCGCGGCGTCGCTGATCTGCGTCGCGTTCGGCGCGGCGGACAGTGTCAAATTATAGTCGCTGTGCCACTGCACCTGATCGTTGATGCGGCTCGACGCGCGAGCGACGACGCGGCCGACAGTGGGAACCTTGGCGGAGGCCGGCGAGCCGAAATCCTCGAAGAGCGGCATGAGTGACCCGGTATAAGTTGCGCCGTCATCCTGCCCAGATTGGTTGGCAAGATAGATCGCCCCCGCTGGCGAGCCAAAGTAGAGTCGGCCATCAAATACCTCCATGCAAAGCGCATGCCAGCCGGTGAAGCGGCTCCATGCGCCCGTCTCAGTATTGGAGACAAAGAGAACGGGCTGGCCGGAGCCTGGAATCAGCGGGGGCGAAAAGGCGGCGATCTTCTGTTCCGGCCAAATCTCACCTTGCCAATCGCTCATGCCTCGCGAAAAGACGGCGTCGGACCATGCGTCGGCGATGTTATAGGAGACCGTGGCGACGTTCAGCGACGTGATGTCGAGGGCGATTGCCTTGGAAAGGGGAACGAGGCCAACGGAAGTCGCCACCGCCAGATCGCCACCGCCGCGAACGAAGGCCCTGTTCCCGAGCGGCTTGCCGATGCGGTAAAGCCCTACCTTGGACCACGTGGCCTCCTCGCCGGGGAAAATGCCCTGATAGGCAGCGACCTCCCCCTCCGACGAGACGAAAATGTTCTGCTCGGAAAGCCCGCCCTCAAGCCCGCCTTCAAGCGACCAGGTCGCGCCCCATAGCAACGTCCCGCCTCTGCCGAACACGCCGGCCAAGGGGAAAATGGCTGCATTGCCTCCGATCGAGTCCACCTGATCAAGATACCAGGCATTCATCGTGTCTTTTTCGGCGAACCACAGGCGATTTTTATAGACCCAGACGAAGGACATGTCGGCCGTTGTGGCGCCGGACGTGAAGTTAACGCCGGGCGATGCGACCGTGCTGGCGCCGTTTGCAACAGCCGCGCCACCTTCCGTGTCGGTGATGGCTTCGCCGTCATCGAACGGACCTCCAGCGACGTTGGTAAGCCAAAGCTCGCCGGTCGCGCCGTTGTCGATCACCTTGTAAATGTCCGCCGTGGCGCCGGACAATCCGCCGGAAAGCAGGGCGCCTTCGGTAAAGGCGGAGGTTTCGGCTTCGTAGAGCAGGCGCTTTACGCCGCCCGCGACGTTTGGATAGAAGGTCGAGCCATCGAAGATGAAGCCGTCATCTTCTCCGTTTACGCCGATCAAATAAACGCCGCCGGTCGTCGCGAACTGAACCACGATCCAGTTTCCACCGGTAAATCCCCCCATCACGTCGGCGAACTCGGTGGAGTTCCACCCGAACCAATTGCCGTTCTCGTCGCCGAGCAAGACCCCGCCGTCGTCAACGATCTCGACGGCATAGGGAAAGGGCAGATCGGTAATGTCGTAAATCGTGCTGGCGGTGGCGGCGACCAGCCTCTTGTTCGGCCCGTTGTTGTAGCTGAACAGGCTCAACGCATCCTCCGAGCCATTGCCGAGGGTGCAATAAAGCACCTTCCCGCGACGAAGCTGAACGCTGGTCGAGCGCGGAAAGAAGTTGTCGAGAACCGCAGCGCCTTGGGGGAGGCCGGGCGTCGGGTTCGGGTTGGCAAGCGCGCGATTGGAAATCCACCCGCCAATCGGCGCCGCGAAAGCCTTCAGCTGGGAGCGGCGATGCCTTGGCCGCTGAGCCGTGCGGCCATACATCAGGCCGGTCCCAACGCCCAAGGCCACGCGGGATAGGTGCCGGGCATGCGCGTATAGCTGCTGCGACGATAGATGCGCGTTCCCTTATCCTTCGCGGCATATTCGCCGATAGCCTTCATGAAGGCTTCCTGATCCCCGGTGAAGTCGAGCTTCTTGTTCTCTCGCCACCGCCATACCAGGCCGAGGGTCAGCAGGCGTTCCGGCAGCAGGAATTCATCCGAATCCGACGTGAAAGCCGGCTTCGTCTCAAGCGTCCCGGAATCCCACGCATAGTTTCGCGAGACATAGGGGAAGGTTGCATTCTGGCCACTCGGCGGCGCGGGAACGAACCTCATTTTCCCGCCGTAGATGATCCACCCGCCGGGATAAGGCTGAAACCCGATCGACTGCCGGTAGAGGAATTGGGTTATGTCGGTCATCGCCCAATAGCCCCAAAACCATGTCGAGGTGTCCTGAACGCCAGCAGTGACCGTCATTTTGTCGTAATCGGCCGGGAGGTCGAACTCGGTGGTGCTGCCGTCGCCTTCGATGATCCCGACGCCTGTCAGGGCTTGCCAGTCGGCGGAGGCGACAACGTCCCTCGCAACCTCGTTCACAAGATCGGATATCTCGATCTCGAAACTCTGGCTGGCCCCGAAGAAAACCGAGGGCTTCTGGCCCATCAACCGTATCGCGGCCGATTGCATGGCGGCCAGGATCGGCACGATTACGCCGCCTCCAGCTCTCGCAACGTCCTCTCAAGGGTGAGCCTCGAAGGATTGCCGCGCGGTCGAGTGCCGGCGAGATCGGTGATCTTCACCTTCAGGTCATCGTCGCTGAACATGGCGTAAGCCTCGTCGGCCTTCTGGGCGGCCTCTTCGACCTCTTCCGGCGACGGCTCTTCCGCAGGGACAAGGCCAGCAGACGAAGCGCGGAACGCGGCAAGCTCCGCCTCAAGTGCTTCGATTCGCGACAGATGGCCAAGCCCCTTGTCCCGATCGGCCATGAAAGCTCGCGCGGCCTCTTTCAGCCTGTTCGCGTTCATGCCCAGCGCCTTGACCGATGGACCCTCCAGATGATGAAGCGCCTCAATCGAATAGATGCGCAGCGCCCGGCAAAGCGAGAGCGCCTCGGGCGTGACGCCGTGCGGGCGCAGCATTTCCAGCGGCGTCCCGTTGGCTTCCTGCGGGCTCCCTTCCTTGAACTGCCGGTACTGGTCCGGCCAGCGCTCGGCATAGGTCACGACATCGTTCCCCTGCCGCTGCCAGAAAGCGTCGGTGGGGAAGACGGGCGAATAGTTCTTGTTGCCCGCCAGTCGAACCTCCACGACCTCCATCGTCTCCATGACGGGATGGCCGGCAGTTTCCGACTTCGGAATGTTCTCAACCTCGATGATCTTGAACACCGGGGTCACGGTCAGTTCGCGCATGTCGATTTCAGCGACGCGAGTCATAAAGGTCTCCAGTTGACTTTGCAGCTTAAGCCAGCGGTGTGGTGCCCTTGGCCGCCCAGAAACGATCACCGGCGAGAATGTCGGTGCCGTAATTCGTGGTGGAGGGGGCATAGAAACCGCCCGAGCCGGTTGCCGCCGTGATATTGTCCGGAGCGGTGACGGTGAGTGCGACCTGCGTTCCCGGCGCCGCCGCGTCAGCAATCGTTCCGGACGCCTCGACCCAGATATATTCGCGGCCATCGTCGCCAACAGCGGTGTCGCCAAGCTGCGGGCTGCCGATTTGGCCGGCACCAGCGGCGCCGCGCCCAGCACCCTCATACCAGACTTCATCGGCGAGGACGACCTGATAGAGATTCGGCCCGAGCGAGGGGTTCATGCGGAAGGGAGAAGTGTTCGCCATGGTGACGGCTCCTTACGAGGTGGTGCGGATGCGATAGGTGAAGAGCGGGTTTTCGAGGACCATCTGCCCCGACCACACGATGCCCTGCGCGACCGCATCCTGATTGATCGGCCGCATCCCGTTGCCGGGGTGGAACGGCACGAAGGCTTGCCCGGGGAACTCCCAAAGGCAGAGGCCGTCCGTATCGATGCCGTAGATGGTGTTCGCCGGCATGACGTTGCCGATGCCACCCGCCGCGACGATATCGACCGGGCCGGCCGGCGTCATGTAGGTGAGGCCGGCGAAGCCGAGGCGGGCGAGGCGCTCCGAAGCGAGGCGCTGATGCGCGACGAAGGAGGCCGAGATCGGCGAATAGGCCAGCGCGTCGGCAATCAGGAGGTCGGCATAACGGCTGTTGCGCGAGCGGGCGAGAGCGATGCGCTCGATGATCGGGCGGGCCGTGGTGCTGTCCCATGTGGTGTAGCCGGAGACATCGCCGGATGCGATATTGAACGTCGAGGTCCGCCAGTTGGCAACATCGGCGCGGTTGATGCCGCCATAGATGCCGGTGTTCGCGACGATGGGGATAGCCCCGCCGAATCCGATCATCTGGCGCCCGCCGGCCGCCGTGCCGTCGCCGACGATGGAAAGCTCGAACTCCTCCTTCACGGACTTTTCGGCCGCGTCGATATAGAAGGCCATCAGGTCGATGACCTCTTCCTCACCGCGCGTGAAGAGAAGCTCGGTGCCGGTCAGCGAGAACATGCCGACGACGCGCGACCAGTTGAAGACGGCGCTGTTCAGCAGCTCCTTGGGGGTGATCTCGATCTTGTCGTAGCCGGTGAACCACTGCGCCTGGAGCTTGTCGAACTCAACGGGGATGCGGAGTTCGGGGCCGCCCGCGCGCTTGACCTTGATCTTGCCCTCGTCGCGCAGGATGCGGGTCAGCGGAGTGGCATTGTAGACGATGTCCTGAATGGCCCGCGAGCGACGCGCCACGGCGGCGGTCAAAAGTTGGCCGTAATTGCGGTCCGGGTTGATGGAGGCCATTGAAATGCTCCTAGGCGTTCAGCCGGCGCTTCGCTTTGTGGATAGATTCCACGATCGATTCGCCGCCCGCCGCCTGGTCATCGACCTCTTCGGTCACTGCGCCTGGCGACGATTTGATTGATGGAGCCGCTGAAGCCTCGCCAGCGCGGCGGTCGAGGCCTTCGTCCTCGGTGGAGGGGCGGGCTTGCGCATTGGAGGCGGGCTTGATCCGCACAGCCATGTCGTATGCCGCCGCCAGCCTGTCTTCGGGGCTAAGGCTTGGGGGTATCATACCGGATTGAAGGAAAAGCGCAATAGGCTCTTCCAGCTCGTAATAGCGGTCGTTTTTCTCCGCGAATTTGAGGATGATCGGGGCCGCTTTCATCTCCGCTTGCATCGCCGCGACCTGCTCCTTGAGCTGATCCACCTCGCTCGGCCCTTGCTGCTGTTGGCGGTGCGTGACGAGTTGCCGGTAGCCCTGCGGCCCCTGCTTGACGATGAAATCCGCCACCTCGTAGAGCGAGAAGGGCTGTCCGTCGGCCTTGCGAGGTCCGGCCTCCTGAAGGATGCGATTGAGGCCGGCGAGCGGGTTGGCCTGTATCAGGTTTTCCAGTTCGGACACGCGACGGAGGCTTTCCGTGAGATCGATGCCATTGGACTTCGCCAGATCATCGTAGGGCTTGATCGACTCGTACCGCTGCCCTGCTTCGCGGAGTTGCGTCACTTCCGTTTCATGCTCGCGGGTCATCGTCTCGATGTCACGGCGGACGACACGGGGAACATTTTTCCAGACCTCCCGGCTGTCGGGGAGGAAGCTTTTCGGCGGCTCTCTGTGGCCTGAGCGATCCTCTGCCTTTTCTGCCGCATTCTCGGCTTCGGCGGGGTTTTCGGCTTGCTCGCCTTCCTTGGCTGGCGCTGCCTTTGCCTCGGGCGCGGCCTCCGCAGCCTTCGCTTCGGCGGGCTTGGCGGCAACGGCTTCATTCTTCTTCGGTGCCTCCTCCTTGGCCCCCTTGATTTCGGGCGCCGCCTTGGCCTCATCCTCTTCATTGAACGCAGCCGCGATATCGCTCCGCAAATCCTGGGGCTCGGTCAGGGGCGGCTCAATGGCGTCGGAAAGGCTGGGAGTGCCTGCGCCGGAAGCGGCGGGGACGGCTTCGGCTTCGATCGTAGTCGATGACGGCTCTTGCAATTCAGACATGGAAATCCTCCAGAACGGTGAGCGGAGGGACGTGTCCGTTTTTCACGTCCTGTAGCGCCGCGCGAATGTCGTCGCGACGTTGGTCGGAGTCGAAATCGTAGGTTACAGGGCTCAGGCTGTCATTGCCGAGCTCGATGTAATTCTCGCCTTGCGGATTGCCGTCCGCCTTGAGAGTGCGACGATAGGACGAAAGACTGTCGTGCATCCGTCCGTCCATGCCCATGCACGGAGTTATGTTGTCGCGGCGGATCATGGGACATGGAAAATTGCTTCGGGCGGGCTCTGGGGCCATGTCGATTCTGCGCAGGCAGGAGCGGCCATCATCGAAGATGAACCACGCCTCGCCTGCGCAGAATTTGGACGGCTCGACCCGAAGCAGCTCAGCCACCGGCTGCCTCTTCGTAGTCGTGGCCCTTCTGCCATGCCTTCAGGAGCGGGCCTTCGCCATGCGGGGGCTCGTCCCGCGAAATGCGCGCGCGGCGAGCGGTACGGCCTTGCTCATAGGCGGCCCGTTCCGCCGTGTCGTCGCTGGCGGCCTTGAGGCGCGCGGCCTCCTTCGCTTCCAGCGCGGCGAGGCGCCTGTTGTTGTCGGGGCCTTTGGTTTTCTTCGCCATGTTCGTCACTCCTTATGCGGGGGCCATCACGCCGAGCGCGACGAGAACGGCTGCCAGGTTCGCGCCCGTTGTCGAATAGGCGGCGGGAGACGCGCGAGCGGCGGTGAGCGCGGCAATGTCGGCGGTGGCGGCCAGCTTGGTCGTGGCGATGGCCGCAGAAGCATTGATGTCCGCGTTCACGATGGTCCCGTCAACAAGGTTGGCCGAGGCCACGGTGATCGCGGTCGGGAGAGCGCCTGTTGCCAGCTTGGACAAGGCGATTGCGGCGGACGCGTTGATATCGGCGTTGACGATCGATCCGGGCTCAACGGGCAAGTTCGCGTCGATCTGCGCCGCGACCTCGCTCGCGAGCGGTGGGACCATCCCCAGTTCGACTAGGCGGGTTGCGCTGGCGGCCATTTCGAATTCTCCTTGGTTGAAGCGATCCTATAGGGCAAAGGGGCTAAGGCATCAACGCCGTCGCCACGATCACATAATGCTGGCCGTCCGGAAGCGGAGCGAGCGTCTTGATATCCGGCCCGCCGCGCTCGATCTCGACCCGCCCGTCCGGCCCTTCGATATAGAGCGAGTATTCGGCATTGCAGAAAAGCTCGTACTGCGGCCGGATTTCGCAGATGACCGGCACCTCGCCGGTGAGAGTGAGGGTGTAGCTGGCGAGAAGCTGGGCGAGGATGTAGATCATTGGCCTGCCTTCGACATCAATGCGCCAACCTCCACGATGATCGCGGTGCCCGTGTTCGTGCCGTTGAGGCCGCCCCGGACCATCAGCCCCATGTTCGCATTATCGACGGGCAGGTTGGACGTGGTGGAGGTGTAGAACACGACGCCATTTCCCCAATCGCAGATGACGCCCTGAACGCTTGTCGCCCCCGGTGCGCAAAAAACATGCGTCTCATACCAATTGTTGGCCGCCCACGCGATGCCGGTGTCTGTCTTGTTGCCGGAACCGGAGGCGTCGTTGGTGAGGAATTGGATATTCGTGTCGGCCTCGTCTTTCGAAAAGCCGGCGAAATTTGCGACGATTGTGCTGGGATCGGCGGTCGAATAGCCGGTGTCCACCGCCCCAACAAAAAGCCTTGGCCCTGTCGGAAGCTGGCTCGCGCCCCATAGCGCGTAGAGATGAAAGCCGCCCGTTCCCGCAGTTGTCGAGCGCATCATGTGCCCGGCGGTTCCGCCGGTATTGCAGCTTACCCCGCCCAGGGCATTGGCTGTGGTCGCCGATGTGAATTTGGACCGCGCCTGCTTCGTCAGAATATTGGTGCTGGCGAGGTTGGAGGCGGCCAGCGTTCCGTTTGCGCTGCCGGTGTTGACGCCGATCTCATAAGGCGCGCCGCCTGCGCCGTAATAGGTCAGCCCGCGATTGCATTCTCGCCGGTCCAGCGAGAGCCAGCCATCCGCGACCAGCGCCACAGTCGCCGCGCTGGTCAGCGAAAGCTGTGAACCGGTCGAAGAGGCGACAAAGCCGCCAGCCGGGCGCGTGATCGTCGTCCCGTTGAAATAGCCGTAGCTTAGTTCCCATGCCGAACCATCGGTGTACAGGAACAATCCGAATTGCGCGCTGAGAAGCCGTGAGGCGCGAGAGAAACCGCGCGCCGGAGTGGTTGGGGTGGCAGAGCCAGTGCCCGGAGTGCCGGTTACGAGGCCCGCCGCTCCCGCCGATATGCCAGCCGCCGTGGCCTTGCGCGAATTGCCGCCCTGAACGATCGCGACAAGTTCCGATCCGTCGAGCGCGGCGGCGGCGGTCAGGGCGGAGGTTTCCTTGCTCGCCATCAGAAGCTCCCGCTCAATTTGAGGCCGTCCACGCCGCTTTGCATGTCGCCGGACAGCAGCAGATAATCGTCGCCGTCAGTCATGTCACCCGAAAGCAGCAGGACATCTGTTTCGCCGGGGACCGTGACAGCCGTCACGGTCGGCGCATTGAAGCCGAACTGCTTGTTGAAGCCAAAGCCACCGAACCTCATTGCGTTGCCACCCCCGCGATGACGTGAACGGTCACGCCCGAGCCAGCGGCTTGGAACACCGCGTAATTCAGCAAGTCGGTCAGCAGGGTCAGCGCGGCGGGCAGAAGCCGAGCCTTGGCGATCTGGATCGTGCAGCCGGTGGTCGAGTTGGTCAGGATCGTCGCGGTGTAGCGCGCGCCGGTCGCGTCCATGACCAGCACGGAGAGGCAGGGGGCCGAGGCGAACGGGGTCGCCCACGTGACCGAGATCACGCCCGACGAATCGGTGGTGGTCTGGACCTTCTGAAGGCTCGTCTTGTGCGTGTGGTCGGAGCGGGCGAAGGTGGTTGCCGAGCCTGCCGCCCCTGCGCCGGAGATCGCTGGCGGCGCCGAGGACGATGCTACCGGAACGGCCATGGAGGAACTGAACTTGGGCACTAGCTGAACTCGGTGACCAGGGCGGCTCCTGACCCGTCAGCCGCCCAAATGCCGGTGATCAGGCCAGTCAAGCCGAACGGGACCTCATATTCCTCGCCGGTCGAAAGAGCCGTCGCATAGCGGGTGGTTGCCGCCGTCCCGCCCGTCAGGTCGAGGTAGAGCGCGTTCGCGTCTGTGTTCACGATCACGGCGCCCTTGCGGTTCGCATTGGAGGCGAGGATGGTCGTGCTTGAGGCCGCGCTGTTGACGGAGGTGAAGGCGGCGGTCGAGCGGAGATCGGCGAGAAACTCCGTGCTCGTCATCGGGCCGGAGACAGGAAGCGCCGTGCCCGAGCCGTCGATCTTGAGGCCGCCGCCTGCGCCGAGAGCGGCCGGAATGCGCGTGAGGAACGAAACGAACAGGACGACCAGCCCGCGCAGATATTGCTGAATCGTGCCGTTCGCGTCGGTGACGACTGCGGCGCCAGCGGTAGTGCCCTCGACCGCCGCCATGGCCCCAATGTCAGTGGTCAGGCGGCGCAGCTTCGCGCTTGTCGTTCCTGCTGCTCCGGCTGCTACGGCAGCGTCAGCGACGGCGCCCTGCGTTACGTCCGCGCCGTCCGCGACGGTTACCGGTCCGCCCCCGCCTGATCCGCCATCGGTGAAGATCGGATCGTCTTCGGTGCCGACCGGGAATGGAACACCCGCCTTGCTGATCGGTGTTACCGGGGCGCCGCCTTCTGCCATTATTCCTGTTCCTTCATCGCCTGACGTTCGGCAAGGGCATGCTGGCGCTCGCCAGACTCTTCGGTGAATTCCTGCTGCCGGTCTGCCCGTTCCTCGCCACGCTCACGAAAAGAGGCGTCGCGCTCCTGGCCCTGCGCCGTCATCGCCTGGTCAGTCTCACGAGCCTGAGCATCGGCGGCGGTGCGGTACTCTTCCAACTCTTGGCGGCGTTCGTCAAGCCCGATGCTCGACAATATCTTGGCCGTGTCGGCGGTAAGCTTGTTGATCTGCGCTTCGATCAGCTTGGTTTTGGCCTCTTCCGCAGAGAGAGACTGGCGCAACTTTTCCGTCTCCTGTGCGGCCTTCATCTGGTCCGCCTGCGCCTTCTGCTGCATCTCCATGAGCTTGCGCTGCATCTCGGCCTTGTCGAGAGCGGACTTGGCCTCGACGCTTGCCATCGCGGCCTTGGCCTTCTGCATCTCCGCCTCGGCAAGCTGCTTGTTCGCCTCGGCCAATTCTTCGCCTTCGCCCGTCTGCTGGGCGGCCATGCGGGCCATCTCTGGGGCGGCGTCGATGAACTCGTCAATCGCTCCGTCCAACTCGCGCCCGACGCGGTAAGGAGCGAGAACGAACTTCAGCATCGCGCCAACTAGCTTCGCCCCCTGCTCGCCCATAGAGGCCATGCCCATCATCGATTGAGAGGCGGTGGCGAATTCGCCCATGAACTCATTGCGTGACCGCTTCTCCTGCAATTCGTCGGTCAGGATCGTGCTACTGCTCTCAATCTCGAACACGAAATTGCGCGCGCGGTCGTCGCGCAGGAGCCTCATCACGTCTTCGATGGTGACCTGCTGCTCCACCTCAGCCAGCATCGGCGCATATTTGGCGACGATCTGCTGCTGTGCGGCTTGAAATGCCTGTTGCGCCTGAGCCGGGTCGATCTGCTGGCCTTGCCCCATCTGAGCCTGCTGAGTGGCTTGCTGGGCCTTCTTGGTCAGCGCCTTCAGTTCCTGCTCGGCACCGCGCTCGATCTCCCCCACGCGCTTTTCGAGCTGCGCCTTGGTCGGGATGTCCATCTGCGACATCTCAAGCAACTGATCCTGCGGGAACTTCTCAGCGAGGATTTCAGCGGCGATCTTGACCGTATCCGCCGCGACCCGCTGAAGCTCCATGCTCTTTTCACGAACGCGGACCGAGCCGAATTGGGTCTTCAATTCCTGCGCGCCCAGCGTCTCTTCCGCCTCAGTGGCGCCGCGCATGATGTCGGATATGCCCGAGAGCTGGTAGAAATCGTTGATGAGTTGCCCGCGCGCTTCGATCAGCCCTTGGATCGCAGTTGCCAATTCGGCCAACGGAAGCCAGACGACAAGCGGCGCCGAGCCTTGCGCCAGCAACGCCGCGCCGGGAACGGGGATGATGATCTGGTCGCTCTCGTCGCGGACGATCTGCTCGATCGCATCGCCGACATCACCACCGCCGGCAACCAGCCCCTTCATCTTCACCGCGTCGAGCAGGGAATAGACGCGGCGGGTCAGCTCACTGATCTTGCGGAAGTGAATGGCATAGCGCTGCCAGTCCGGAACAGGAATCAGCGACCGGCGGCGCAGGGTAGCGTAAGCTGGTTTGGGGCATGGGAAAAAGTCGGTCAGCTCAAGGTGGGGCTTATCGCTGTCGAGCAGGACGGAGACGCCTTCCGATACCCAATAAACCTTGTTGTCGGCCTTGTGCCAGACTTCCCAGACCTTGCACTTCCGGGTGACGGCGCGCTTTTCAAGATCGTCGCCATCGTCATCCCGGCGCAGGGTATACTGCGCTTCCTGATAGGCATCGCCGCTCGTTTTGCGGAACCGCTTGCGCATCTCCTTTCGGGTCAGCCACGCCGCGCCAGCGACCCAGCCCACCTCGGTCCACTTACGGGCAGGCTCATGCAGGAAGTCCAACCGGTCCTTATGCTCGACGCAGACCTTGTGCTTTCCACCGTCCACCTCATGCCTGACCCACGGCGCGCCACGGCCAGCAAAGATCAGGTCGTCGCGCAGGCCGAGCATGACATCGTCAATTCCGGTCCGCTTGAACACCGAGACGGCGCAGCGCTCCAGCATCTCGGCGGTCGTGTTGACGTGCGGCTTCCCGTCCTTGAACAGAGGGGCGACGACCGGCTGAGGGGGACGGGCGTAGACGGCCGGCTTCAATACCTCGTAGGAGGACCAGAACAGGTCAAGCTCCGCATCCTGCCAGTCATAGCCGTCCAGATCGAGGCGCAAACCTCCGTAGCCGTCGCCGTCCAGGCTGTAGATGCGGTCGATCGTCTCGCACGTGGCCTGCCATTCGCGGAAAGCGTCTTCGGCCTTGCGAAGGGCGGCAAGCACAGCGCGGCTCGACTTGGCTTCCTCGGTGAAGCTGTCTTCTTGGTCGAGTTCGGTTTCGTCTGTCATCGCCGTGCGATCCTAAGCGGCGGCGCCGTCACTCCTTCGGCAAGGATCAAAGGCGAACGGCCGTGAAGCGACAAGTCGCGCCGGACGCCCAGCTTCGCCAGCGGCACACCCTGCCAAGCCAGTGAGAGATAGCGGAAAGCGTCGGCGAGGTGCGAAGTCCAGTCGTGAACCTCATTGACCCGGAAAACCTTGCGCTCATCGTCCCACTCGCGGCGATATTGCTCAAGAGCAGCGATTCCGATCTCTTCGCACCGACTGTGGAAAACGGCGCGGGGGAGAGTGCGGCGAACGGCGTTGATCCCGTCGAGCTTCGTTGCCAGCGGCACGACAACCGGGTCAAGGCTCAATGTCTGCATCGTCTCGACGCGCGTCTTACCGGAGCCCCATTCCTTCACCTTCGCATCGTGCGGAACATAATCCTTGCCGGCGCGCCAGCCATGTGTGACGGCGCGCTCGCGGATCACGTCTGCATAATGATCCACCCCGACCCCGGAGGCCGTGTAACAATCGAGGATGAACACCTGCGCGCCGGCAACCTGAAACCACCAAATCGAAGTGTCGTCGCGGACGCCGATGTCCCATGCCCTGTGAACCGGAGCGTCCAGCGGTTCCAAGTCTTCGCATATCCGTCCCTCGCTGCGGACCCTGACCATCTCCCGAGCGTAGAAGGCGCCGAGGATCGCGGCGTTAAAGGAACACTCGTACTCCTGCTCATATTGGGCGCGGCCGACATCCTCGCCGAAGATTGTAATATACTCGGCGAGCGCCTCTTCAAGCTGCTCAGTCGAAAGCGCGTTGGTTTGATGGATAGTGCTCAGCTCGGCAAACCAGCGTCCGCCGGATTCCATGTTCGCCTTGGCCATTAAATACATGGCATGGGCGTGGTTCCGCCCGCGCGGCGTGGTGATGAAGGCCGCCCCTCCGCCGTTCTCCTCCAGCATGGGCCGATGATATGCCCAAGCCGAAGGGTTTGCCAGCGCCCACTCGGAATAGCCGATGAACACCGGGCCGGAACCTACCGTGCTGTCGTAGCGATCGGAGCCGATGAGCTGCCATGTAGACCCGACCTTGAGCCGGATGAACATCTCCTGCTCGTTGGTCGTCTCGCGGATTTCTGGCGGAAAGGCTTCATCGATCCGCCGCTTGCCGGTGTGCGCATTGACGGCGGTCCACAACGCCTTTCGAGCCTGCGCATATTCTGGAAGACAGTGCCAATAGGTGCCGATGCGCCTGTGAGCCAGCTCGCACTCAGCGGCCAGAACTACTTCATCCTTGCCCCAACGACGGTGCGCGATTTCGACGGCGCGGGGCGCGGGGGAGCTCATCAGATATTCGTGGAGAGGCCGCTGGTAGGGGCGGATGCGGCGCTCAATTTCCACCTGGCTGAGCCTCGTAGACGGTGCGGAAAATGAGCGGAGCGCCGTCCGGATCGCCCGACACCTGGACCGGGATGAGCTTAGGGTAGACGGTCGTCCAAAACGCCGCCTCGTTCTTCGGGTCTTCCTTGATCCACGCGGCAAGGCGTTCAATTCCGCCGATGTTTTCAGCAGCTTGCGCAATGGCGTCCTTGGCCGCTGCGGTGACCTTGTTCCGCGAGCCCTTCGGTCGGCCCGGCCCCGGTTTCCCGAACGTTATTTTATTGCCCGGCGCCATCAATGCACCAGCAGCGCCGCCAGCGCTCCGTCACAACGACGTAATTGCCTTCGATGCGGAATGAAACCTCGGCTGCCATACCCCTATCTGCCTTGTCCTGTTGATGAGGTCAAGAGCGAACGCGATAATGACCGATGCCGTTGCACTGCGGGCAAACCACATCGTAGGGCTTGCCGGTTTTGGTCATCTTGCCATCGCGGTTGAGAACGCCTCGGCCTTTGCATTCGTCGCATTTCACGTTCATCTCTCTGTCCTTATGTGCTAGAGGCTAGATACCGGCGCCGTCAGCGAACGTTATCCCGCGCCACTCGGCAAGCAACGGCACGGCCCACTGAGCTTCGCGCCAGATCAGCGCGACACCGCCAGTGCCAAAAGCGAATGGCAGGTTGCGCCCATTGGAGACGCGCATGAGGCTGGCGGTTTCCAGTTCGTCCACCGGAATCAAATCCGCGCGCTTGTGTCCCATGTCGAATACCCTTTCCCTGTGAGAGCTAGGAGGCTATGCCGTCTGAAGAGGGCGAGCCTCGCGGCCATTGGCGCGAAGCTCGTTGGCGGCCATGCACTCGACATGGTAGAGGTTGCGTTTCATGTCCTCGGGCGTATCGTCGGGATGAAACAAGGCGCGGCGATGAATGCGCTCCAAAACATCAAGCAGCGCGTTTTCGAGTTCGGTCATATCCAGTTCCTTTCCCTGTGCCGATGTGCTATTGTTCGTTGATGAACTCGGCGGCGACGTAGGCAGTCGGACTGGAAACAAACGGTCCCGGCAATTGCTCTCCATCGACACGTTCGACCACGTACAGCGGCTCGCCGTTGATGCTCTTGGTTCGAAGCAAGATCGTGACATCGACTCCCTCGGGAACGCCGTGCCAGTCTGAATTGAAATATGCCATTGGTTCTTTCCCTGTGTGAGGGGGTGAGATTAAGCTTCCAGCGAGCGCTTGACAGCCGCGACAGTCGGGAAAGTCTCGCCAACCGCCTTGCTGCCCACGGGCTGGTAGAAATAGCCGCCAGCGCGCGCGTTCTGAATAACCCCGATGCGCTTTCCGTCCAGCATGACGCGGACGCCGCCGAGAAAAGGCTGGTAGGTGATCATCTCGATATCTCCCTTATGTCCTTTGAGGGCTATGCGTTCAACTTGCGCTCTTTCCTTCTTTCCGAACGCGAAAAAGCTCTGATGCACGTCGATAGGCACACCGAGAATGCGGGCCATTAGCATGGCCGCCCTAAGCCGAAGATTCCTCATGTGTCACTCCGTGGGTTTGTAAACTACAGATACGCCCCTCTTGTGCCAGAAGGATAACGCGCCGCCGAAAATAAGTCGCTAATCAGGCCGCAGCCCGCTCTCAAGCGCCTTCATGGCAAAGGCGACGACATGCGGGACGGGCCAGTGTCCGCAGCGCCAGCGGCTGATCTGCTCGGGAGAGAAGCCGATCCACCTCGACAGCTGGGCGCCGCTACAGCCGATGCGGGCCTGAGATTCGCAGAAGGCTTTGACTACTGCCATCTGTTCAGGCGTCAATTTGGACGGCTTGGGGCGCTCGGTCATGCTGCCCTCTTTTCCGGGAACGGATTGCCGTCCTTGTCCACCACGCCCGCCCCGTCGCAATTCGGACAATCGGGGAATATGGACGGGTTGTAGGCGCACTTCACTTCAACCCAGCCCATCCCGCCGCAGCGCGGGCAAGCGAACTCTTCTCGCTCTGCCGTCATGTGCCCAAACTCTTGGGGGCTCGGATGCTCTCAGAAATAAGAGCAGCCATATCATCGTAAGCAGTGGCTTGCGTTGGCCCGAAGCCAGCGATACTCTCCTGCAAGTTGACAAAGTCCGGGCGGAACGAACACCACATGTTGCCGTCGCGGACGAACCGCGTGGCTGTTTTGCTCGGGCCGCCGTGACTCTCACAGCACAGGCCAGAAGCAAACGGTGGTTTATTGTTGCGATTGTAGGCCCAGCAGGGAGGGAGGAACGGGTCACGATACTGTTCGCCATATGCAGGGGCATCGCAAAAGCCAGCCGGATAGCCGCCTATCCACATCGGGACGGAGCACTTTCCTACGATGCCCGCCTTGGGCAGATGGTGCTCGGATAGTGTGCTCATGTGCGAATCTCCTCATTCATGCCGCCTTGTCCCACAATCTTGCGCGCGTGTCAATAGCCTCTCACCGCATTTTCGCCTGTTGTGTTGAGGACCATATAAACTCAATGACGCATAGCTTTGGCAGCTTGAGCGACAACCTCAGCAATCGCAGGATCGACCGGCTTGGCCTTCAGAGCGGCCAGTTCGGTCCGCAGCTCGGCAGCGCGTTCGGGATCGTCGTTGTCCTCGGCGCGGGCGATGCCTCGGCGGATATCGGCTTCGGTGCGCGCGGGGCGGTGGCCATTAAGCGGTTTCGGATCGTTGCCGAACTTCTGATCCCGCATGACCTGACTGTGCAGCGCCACGATTCGATTGGCCCATGTTAATCGCCAGTCCGCGTTCATCCCCCTGCGCCCGCGCCAGTAGCTGACAAATGCCTCCCCATGAGTTTCGTAGCTCTCTTGCGTCCATCGCTCGGCGCATGCCCGAGCCTTTGGCGGAAGGGTGGCGACCGGAGGAAGCTGCCAATCCTCCGGCAGCAATGTCTTTCCCTCATTCCCCCGCTTGCGGGGGTTAGGGGGTTTCTCTTTCTCTGCTTCTGTATCTGGGGACGTTTCTGAAACGTTTCGTTTTGCGCGATGCCTGTGGACACGCTTAGTCGAACTGTCTGATTTATATTGAAACTTCTCCCAATTGTGCGGCTCGTATCCGTCTCTTAGCGGGTCCATAAGGCCACCGCTTATCAGTCGCTTAACGGCCGATGAGAGATGGTCTAAGCGAACGCTTAGGAGTCTCCTAAGATCATCAAGCGGGGGGATGTGTCCCTCGTCTTCCGATGCCACCGCGAGCAGCCGAACCCATAGCCTGAAATCCTTGTCGGAAAGACGAAGCACCTTGGGGTTGCGGAGGGCGTCAGCATAAAGGCGAAACCATCTACTCACGGAGCGTGGCCGGTGAGCGCGTTGTTGATGTGCATGCATTTGACAGGACCAGCGATAATCTCGCTCATGCGCTCATCAAGGCGAAACCATTCTCCGGAAAGACGAAAGTCCCTTAGTTGAGCGTGAAGGTCCCGCTCCTGTGCTTGACAGCCAGGATACCACCCGAGAAGAATGAGCGGCGACGGATTGCCGGTTTGTAGCTGCCTCAGGCGCTTGATGGGACTTTTGGTAGTGAAGCCGATCTTAATTGCGCGCGGCTCTTTGCAGCCGAGAAAGTAAATCCACCCGTCCAACTCGACTCCACATTCGTCCTCTAGCGCGAAGCGAAACATGGTGTCGGCGATGGCCTCGCCAGCGGTTTCACGACCGGACACCACATCTGCCCCTGCCATGTCTTTATGCTACCCCTGAGGGATCGCGTGGCAAGCGAAGCACATTGCGCGCGCCCTCTAGAGCCTCCTTCACAATCGCTTTGCGGGCCATGATGGCACGGCGGCTGTTGTCAAGGCGGCGCAGCTCTTCAGATAGGTCGCGATCTTCGTTGCGGAGCCTCTCTTTCCAGCGTACAAGTTCCATGCGGACGTGAACAGCTTTCGCGAAGCCGGTTTCGACTAGCGCGGCACTCACAACCTCAATGGGGAGAGACAGCTTTTCCGCCAACACAGCCGGATCGTATAGCGTCCAATCGGCCGAGAGTGGATTGCTGGAAGTGGCGACTCTGCGGTTAAGCGGTCGCGGCGAAACAGAGAAGGCTTTTGCTGGCCTCTTGCGCTCGGCAGATCGGTCCTGTATATCGGTCATGTAGGTTGGCCTCCCATAGCTAGCCACGTAAGCAATTGAGCCGAGCGTCCCTATCCCAAGTTTCGCTCGCCAGTTGGCCTACAAACTCCTTATCCCCTATCCCAAACTGAAATGCAAGAGGGTGTCAGACCATCACTCGCGCGCCAGATTGCCAATGAGAAGAGCCGTGCAGACGTAAATCGATCCAGCCTCGAATTGGCCGCCCAATGTGCATATGATCGCCATCAAGGCGCAGACGGCCATGCTGGCTTGCTTGAGCGTCATCCGCCGTACACCGTGCTAATGCCGGTCAGCGACATGCTAGGCTCTGTTCGGTAATCCCTCCGCTCCACGATTGAAGCTCCGTTGCGGACGGCCTGTAGCTGGCGCTCGAATGGAGACATGGCCTCCAATTCAGCGGCGCGATCCAACGCCGCCTTTCGCGCCGCTTCCAGCCTTGTCGCCTTCTCCCGTTTGCGCGCCATGGTCGCCAGCCTCGCCCGAGACCTTAGTGCAATCGACTCCGGCGAGAAAGCCTTCTCTTTGGCTTTTTGGGAGTGTATGGTCAGCGAATGCGAGCGCTTCCCCAACTCACTCCGACGCTCGCGCTCCTTCACGCTGTTGCAGGCGATCTTGCAAAGCTCGGCGCGTTTGGCCCTGAGGACAGGATCGGCATTTGACCGGCGCGTCCCCTCGATCCGCTTGACGCTCAATTCCGGATCGACGTGGTTACGGTAGCAAATGCAGGGCTTGCAGAGCCCGCTCTTGTTGTGTCGCCCAAGCTTCGTGCCGCACCGGCAAAAGCGTTCTGGCGGCTTGGGCGGCGTCCAGCACGTTCGACACAGTCCGGAGCGGCTTCCTTCGTCGCGGAGCTTGCCGCACGATATACAGGCGTGGCGCTTCATCTAATGCCTCAGGAAGGCTAGGGTCTTGTCGGTGTGCCAGCAAAACGCGCAGGCTGCGCAGCACTCGACCTTGCCCTGTTGAGCGGGGCAAATCAGATGCTCGGTCTCTTCGGCATGATCTACCACAATGGCGCCGTTCCGAGGTCCACCCCATCCCGAAAACCGGACGTGAAACCTCTCGGGCTGTGTGCCGATCAATTCCGCGATGACGGAGCCGATATCGCTGGCAGGATCGCGGGCGGTATAGCCGAAGATATTCAGCGCCGGATATTCCTCTAGCGCGTGAGCCCATAGCTCGGCATATTGGACCGAGTAGAAGTCGCCGAGGATATGGAGACGAACGAGGAAGCCGTTCGGATGCTCGCCCTGTTTGGCCGCAAGCTCGTCCCAAAGCATCCGTTCGAATGTCGGGCCGTGCTTGATGCGGCGCCCCCAATTCATCCCGTTTCCATAACAGGTGCGCCATTCGACGCAGGATCGCGGACAGGTGGCGCGCTCCTCAAGCGTGAGCGTGAAGATGGGGAAGCCGCGCATCCTCCCCTTCGTGACCTTGCGGCCGATCTTGCGCGAGTTGACGCCCGAGACTAGAAGGCGAGGACGGTCCTCGGGTGCCTCGACTCTAGACGGAAAGAGCGTTCGCCCCTCGACCAAGGCGGGGTGATCGTCGGCAAGGTGGATGCGATGGCCCTTGGGCGCGATGCTGGCGAACCTGCGGAGCGAGCCGCCAGAAGCGTAGCGCTGGCTTGCGGTGAGGGTCATGCCGCCCTCTGGAGCAAGGCGCGCTCGATCACGTCAAGCTCTGGCGACAGGGTGTCGAACACGGAATGGAACAGGACCATCGCCAACCTCTTGTCGTCGTCGCGAAGGGCTTGGATCGCCTCTCTCAGGGCGTCGGGTGAAACTTTTTCGTCGGAGAGATCGTCATCGTCCCATTCGTCTCGCAATTCGTAGCCGAGCGCGCTGACGACGATCTCTACCTCTTCGTCCATCGGAAGATCGCAGCCATCGGGAATCTCGGTCAGCCCGAGCGGCGCGCGCGAGCCAATCGGTTTCTGCGCCAGCTCCCATAGCAACTCGCGATCCGTGACAGTCTCAGGCATTTCCAACCCTCCGCTTGGCTCTTTCGTTTGCGATCAATTCCTGTATAACGGCAGTGGGAACGATACGCTTTGTCGGCCAGATGTGAAAGTCTCTCGGCTTGGTTTCGCGCAATCGGTCCTCGGTCATGTTCCGCAGCATCTTGGCGATCATCTCGGGATTGAAGGGCTCGCTCATGGCCGCCTCCGCATCTCGCTACGAAGCGCTGCTCCGGCCCAGTAGGCGGAGATGTCGAACTCCTTGGCGAGCCCCTTTGATGAGGCTCGGCAGAGGTCGTCATAGGGCATTTCGCCTAGCCTGCGCTCAAGCGCGAACTTGAGCTGGATCGCTGCCATTTGATCCTCACGGCTCACCTCTTCTCCCCCCGAATAGCCGCCCTATGAACGTAGAGGGTCATGGCGCGAGAACCTTGTCGATCATGGCGCGCCACACACTTGAATAATCATTTGCCGCCTCGTCAACCGGTCTGTTGATCGCCGCTGTCACCATCACCGCGCTCGGCTCGCGCACTGACATGGTGCACATGGCATTTTCTCCATTCGGTCTGTATCGGGGGCTGTCATGATGCGGACTCGGGAGCGAGTTGATCAGCGGTTCGATGAAGCTGGGCGGCAAAGTCCTCGGCCATGGCTTGATCGGTTTTCTCAAAGTTGCGAAGCTGCGCCTCTTCGCCGTCCGCCCAGCCTGAAAGCTTGGCCTTTGGGCGAACGCCGCGCACGTCCGCGCCGATGACGCTGATAGCGGGCTCTCCGTCATCCGTCTCGTCTAGGAAAACGAGCAACTGGCCGTGCGCCGTGTCGAAAATCTTCGCGAAGGTCTGTTCGGCTTCGGGGGATGTAGTCATGCCGACAGCCTCTCGCGCATTTGGCTTTCCAAGCGGTCGAGTGCGCCCGTCAGTTTGTTCAGATTTTTGAGCGTCGGGTTCATGCCCTTGCGCCAGCGAAAATAGGTTTCATAGCGAATAGCGGCCTCCTCGCAGACCTTCGTCATGCTAAGGTTCAGGCCCTTCGCGCGGCTCTCGACGGAATCGAGGATGGCGGCTTGGTCAAGCATGACCCCTCCATACGCGCCGAGAAAAACTTTCGCAAGCCCTCATTTTCCCTATTGCGTTGCCGCCATGGTTGTGCTTTATAGAGAGCGAAACAAGGGAGAGATTCGATGCAGCCCAAATTTGAAATCTCGGTCGAAGGAACGAGCAAGACGACGATCCTGAGGGCGGACGGCCTTCCCATCGCTCGGTTCTACGCAGCCCGCGCCAGCCCGCTTTTGCAGAGCCTGATGTTGCGGCTGCTCAACAACGAGCCGCCTGCTCCGCTCGGCGCCACCGAGAATATCGGCTCAATCGCAGCATAACCAGCGGTCCCACCGCTGGCCCCCGAGGCGGTAATAGCCCCTCAACGCCGCCTCGGGGAATTAATGAGCAGGAGAATGAGAATGCCCCGCTGCAAATATGGCGCGAAGCCCAAGAACTTCCCCGGTCGCCGCAATGAACGCCGCCTCGCCTCGGCCCCAAAGCTCTACGAGGCGCTGGCATCCCTCATGACCGCAGTCGATTATACGCGCGTTTTGCGTGGCCCGAAAGGCGCTGAGATCAAGGAACGCGCTCTCGCCGCCCTCCGCTCAGCGCGGGGAGAAGAGTGATGGCTGAACAGAATCAAGGCGCGTCCTTCGGACCGAGCTCTCGTGAACCGGACCCGCAAGCGGTTCCAGCCCTTGCGGGCTTCGATCCCTCGCGCTGGGGCGAACTTTGGAGCGCCTCGGCGAACGCGCGATACGCTCTGGAGCTTTGGGAGCGAGAGGCAGTCACAGCCGCGAGGCACGACAGTCGCTTTAATCCCGAGCTTCTCCAATGGTGTCTGGAACGCGGGCGCCAAGAGTGCGCCACCCTACGCGGGTTCGAGGCGATACTGCGCCCGCTGGCCTACGGGCCGCTCCGCGATAGCGATGGAAGCCCGGAGGGGCAAGACCGGAACGGGCTTGACGGCGAAGCCGCGACAGCGCGGGCCGAAGGCATCGCCGAGACCCCCCATGCAGACTGAGGCCCGCCGCTCCATCATGGCCGCCAGTGCGGATCGTGCCATAGCTCAAGGGGCGGTTATCTGTCCCTATTGCATGTATGATGAACCTTGGCCGAATCCGGCTTGCGGGGATTGTGGCGGGCATGGATATTTGGAGGGACTGGAGGATGGCGATGAGTGACGATGTAGAGAAGGTGGTTGCCGGACTGACGGAAGCGCAGTGTCGGGCGCTCCTCGCTCTGCCAGTGTGGAACCGCGTCCGCTGGGTCAGCGACCTCTATCACTTGGGGCGCGTCAAGTGTGGCGGGGTTTTGATTCAGCCCAACACCATTCGAGCCCTCGCCGAACGCAATCTCGCTTGGGGAGCGCGCAATTGGGCTGGCCTACTCCCTCTCGGCCTTGCTGTCAAAGAGCGATTGGAGGCTACCAGTGAGTGAGGATATTGTCCAGCGGCTTCGGGGCCGCATGACTAGCGGCGGCGCGCTGGCGAAAGACGTGGCGCTTCACCGTGAGTCCATTGCCGAAATCGAGCGCCTCAGAGACGAGCTTGCCAAGGCCGTGGCGATGGGATTGGAGAGGAGCGATGACCAAATTGACGAAAGCTCAGCGCGCTCGGCTCGAAAAGCTGGCGGCATATCTGGAAGGGTTGCCAAAGAGCTACAGGCATTTCAACATGGCTATTTTCTACCGAGGCGACGAAGAGGCGCGCTATGCCAGACACAATGGCGGGCTGACCTCTTGCGGCACGGCCGCCTGTGCCGCAGGGCATGGCCCGGCCGCTGGCATTCTCGTTCCGCCGCGTTTCGTCTCTTCCTCAATCTTTTTTGGCCCGGTGGATTGGGCTGGGTATTGCTCCCTTTTCGTCGGTGAAAATAGCGCGCGGGGAGGATGGTGTTTCGATGGCGATTGGGACATGGTCGACAATTCCCATTGGGGCGCGGCGGCGCGTATCCGATATCTACTCGACAAAGGCGCGCCGCCCGAGGACTACGGTGTTCCGCGTCGCGCGCAAGTCGCCCTCTACGCTCCATACCGCATCGATGCGAAGGTGCCAGCATGAAAGCCCCACCCGCATCCGCCCTCCGCTCCCGCGCCATGGCTGCCGTGATCGATGAGGGCGCAGCATGATCGTCTTTCGCAACACCGGCCTGATCGACCTAACCGCCGTTCGGACGCTTGGCGTTTCCGTGAAGGAAGAGGGCGCAATCGGCCACTTCGGCACGGGCGTCAAATTCGCTATCGCCACCATACTTCGGGGCGGCGGCTCTGTCACCCTTTATCGCGGCAAGCAGGAGCATCGCTTCGGCACCGTCAGCCAAGAGGTTCGCGGCCAGTCGTTCGAGGTTGTCACCCTTGACGGGCAGGAGCTTGGCTTCACCACCGCCCTAGGGCGAGATTGGAAGCCGTGGATGGCTTTTCGCGAACTGGCCTGCAACGCTCTGGACGAGGGCGGGAGCTACTACGCCAGCGGCCATGAAATCGGCCCGATTGACGATAGCGAAACCGCGTTCATTGTCAACTCCGAAGAGATCGAGGATGCCTATTATGGGCGCGGGGAAATCATCCTTGAAGGCGCCCCGGAATATGCGAACGACATCATCGAAATCCGCCCCGGACGCTGCGATCAGGTCTATTATCGAGGCGTTCGCGTTGGCGCGATGCTGAGGCCGACTTTCCACACTTACAACCTTCTCAGGAAAATCGAGCTTACCGAGGATCGCGCCTTCAAATACCACCATGTTGTACACGACCAGATCGCGCGCGGGCTGATATCCTGCGGCCGAGAGGATTTGATCCATCCGGCCATGTCGTGTGGCTCAGACTTCACGGAACACCATCTCACCTTTAGCCAGTCCATGGGGCCGGGCGAGTCCTTCCTGCGCGTGGCCGCTGGATTGAGAGGCCGACTGGACAATGTCGCCAAGGCAAACCCTTCGGCGCTTACGCTGGCGCGGAGCATGTCCCTATCGGCTCTCGGGCCAGCGGACGGAGTTGTTCTTCACCCCATCGAACAGGCGCGCTTCGACCGCGCCAAAGCGTTCCTCGCCAGCGTCGGCTATGATATCGACGCCTATCCGATTATGGTTGTCGAGGATTTGGGCGAGGGCATTTACGGACTCGCCAAAGAGGATCGCATTTTCATCGCCAAGGCCGCTTTCCAGAAGGGAACGAAGGAAGTCACCAGCACTCTCCTAGAGGAGTTCGTGCATCTGAAAACCGGCTACGCGGACATGACTCGCCAGCTTCAAACTTGGCTGTTCGATGAGTTGCTCCTTCAGTCGGAAAAAGCTGCCGGAGTCGCGCTGTGACCGACCCGAACTTCAAGCGTGACGGCTTTGTGAGGACAGAGGCTTTGAGGGCTGTGGTTGCACGGAAGGAGCTTACGTCATGATCCGCAAATCTGAAATGGCTCTCGGGCTCGCTTTCCTTGTCGCTCTGTTCGTGGGGTGTTTGGTGTGACAAGTATTCGTGGAAATACCTATGTGTACGCAAAGAGAAGGTGTTGCCGCATCTGCAAAAAGATACGGACGCGCCTACCAGCCCCTCCCGAGAGGACACCCGAATGACGACAGAACCCGAACCGAAAACGCGAAACGTCTACCAGATCATCGCGGCGATCCAAGGCGAGTTGGCAAAAACCGGCATCGCGAAGGAGGGCGTGAACCAAGCGCAGAACTACAAATTCCGTGGCATCGATCAAGTCTATGCCGCGCTGTCTCCGCTCCTTTCCCGGCACGGCCTGTGCATCCTCCCCCGCATGGTCGGGCGCGAGATGCATGAGCGCGTTTCGATCAAGCCGGGATATAAGCCTACAGACCCGCCGAAGGAAAGCGTCCTCTTTTACGTCACCGTGGAAGCCGAGTTCGATTTCGTCTCTTCGGAGGACGGAACGACGCACACGATCCGCACCTTCGGGGAAGCGATGGACTCGGGCGACAAGGCCACCAACAAGGCCATGAGCGCCGCCTACAAATACGCTGCTTTCATGACGTTCGCAATCCCGACCGAAGGGGACAATGACGCCGACGCCTCGACGCATGAGGTCTCCGCTCGCCGCAACGCTCCGTTCACCCCCGGCCCGGCCCGCAACAAAACGGACCTCAAGGACAAGGCGCGCCCGTTCTGGGGGAACGTCAAGGACTGCGACGACGCCGGGCAATTCGCCACGCTGGTCAAGGACAACGGCCCGCTGATAAACCAAATCCGGCTTGAGCTTCCGGACTGGTGGACTGGCGGCAGTCGCCCGAACGGCGAGGAATATGAGGGACTGGGCTCGATCATCGCCCGCAAGCAGACCGAGTTCGACGCGGCCCAAGCCGAGCGCGAGACGAATCCGGGCTGGCGCGAAAATCCGCTGATCGGAGGATAGATGGCTCTTCCCCGCCGCATCCCAAAGGGACCGAAGCGCGCAAGCAGGTGGCGCTCTCTGGCGCATTGCGCGTGGATCAGGGGCTTCGCGTGTTGTGTGTGCGGTTCTGCCACGAACATAGAGGCCGCTCACGTCCGTCTCGGCTCCAAATGTGGCATGGGGCAAAAGCCGGACGATTGGCGCACCGTGCCGCTCTGCGCTGGCCCGCATAGCAATATCGCTGGCCAGCTAGGTTGCCATGACCGCCAGCACATCATCGGAGAGCAGACCTTCTGGCATGGGCGCGATGTTGAGGCCCTAATCGCCGAGTTCATCAAGGCCAGTCCGCGCCGGGCGCAAATCGAGACGGAAATGAGAGAGCGGAATGCCTAACCACCCCCACGACAGCCCGACAGAAGAGGTCGTGAAAGCGGCGCGGGCGCTCATTGAGGCGATGGACGGCGAGCCCGACTTTCACGCGGAGATGAAGGCCGCAGATGCCCTCCGTACCGCCCTCGCCAATCTGGACAAGGTGAAGCCGTGAGCGGCCAACCTTCCAAGACGAATACGATGAAGCCGAAGATCAATTCTACGGCGAAGAGGAAAAGTGCCATCTCTGCCACGGCACGGGTGAGATCAACGCGCTAACCGATCAACCGTACATCTACGTCGCCAGTTATGCCACCTGCCCGCTGTGCGATGGAACGGGAGAGGCTCCTTGAGCGACGTAGGCCGATTCCGCCGCAAGGGCTTCATCCTGATCCCCGCGAACGCGCCAGCGCGCGCCCATGTCGGGCAGATGAAGGAGGGCGCCGAGGCGTTCTTTCAACCATGGCTACCGCGCAATATGGCGCAGCACCGGAAGTATTTCGCCATCCTCAACAACGTGGTGCAGGCGACCGGCGAATGGGCGTCAACCGAGGCTCTCCGCTACGACATTTTCCGCGCCCTGAAACGCGGGGAGGATCGGGTCAGCCCGGTTGACGGCACCGTGTATTTCGTCCCCGATAGCATGAAGGTCGCTTCAATGGCAAAAGCCGATTTCGAGCGGCTCTACGAAGATACGATGCGCTGGCTTATGGAACGGTACCAGTGCGATCCGGAAATGCTGACGACAGAGGCGGCGTGAAAATAAGCCTTGACATGGCTAACGCAATAGGCCATTAGGTGGCTTACAGGAGAGCGCGAAATGGACGCCAGCAAGACGAACCCTACACCCGGCCCGTGGGTTGCGGAAGGTCCGACCGGAAAGAATATGCGCGAGGGCTACAGTCAGCCGTGGGCCGTGAGAACAGAGCCGTGGGACAGGTGCCAGATTGTCTGCGGCTGTTTCGGAGATATCGGCGGTGACGAGGTGGCCAAGGCCAACGCCCATTTGATGGCAGCCGCGCCGGATTTGCTGGCAGCGTTGGAAACCTGCGCCGCCTTAGTTCGAGAACGCGCCGAATACACTGGCGAGACGTTCTCTAAAGAGGCGCTGGCAAAGGCGCTTACGGCTCTCGCGAAGGCTCGCGGCGAATGAGCGAGCGGCCAACATGGATGAACTGGGCGACGGAGGCGGAGATTTCGCACCTGTTTGAGCTGGGCTTAAGCGTCCGCTCTAGGCAGAACGCGCTTAATGCCGAACGCAAAAAGGTGCGGGACCGTTGCTACCAGCGCGCCCTGCGTCACCGCTTGAAGGAGAGCGTGAAGCCATGAGGCTCATAACCCCAATGACGGATCATCGCGGTCGAACCTCCTTCGCTGTGTGGGAATATGACGAGACGCGTCCGCGCAACCTTGGCGCCGAAGACCCCCGCGCCCGCTTTTACGTGAAGGAGTTTGTGGATATTTTCCCGACGCGAGTGCAAGCGTTCAACGCGCCATGACCACCTCCCCCAACATCAGGGAGATAGCTGACCGGGTGCGCGCCGTAGCCGAGGGCGGCACCATCAACGGCACATATCAGGCTATGCCGATAGCTGCGTTGGATGCCTTTCGTGCCGATTTGCTGACGCTCATCTCCGCCCGCCAATCCGACAAGGAGCGGGTCGAGGCGTTGGAAAAGGCACTCAGGTTCGGCATCGAAATTCTTGACCGCTTTTCTGGAAGGCTGGCCGAATACAACTATCCGAATGCGGCGACTGGGCTTTCTGCCGCAGCCAACAAGCTTCGGACCGCCCTCCAAGGGATCAAGCCATGACCGAAGAACAGCGCATTTTGTGGATTAGAACGATCCTCGCCATGAGCGGCTCAGGACCGCAGCGCCGCGCGTTCATCGACGGGTATAACGAGCAGCCGCTGGCAAATTTCCCGTCCGCCCAAATGCGCCAATGCCACGCGCTCGGTAAAGAGGTAACGACGCTGCTGAACGGAGCCGGATCATGACCGAACGCGAAATTCGCCACGTTGCCTCCAAGCGTCACCCCGAGACAGGTTTCCGCTGTTCCTCTGATCCTGCATTGGTAGCGCGAGTCCTCAAGGCTCGGAGGTTTCATTGTATAGGCGAAGAGGCCTATCGGCACGGGGAGGAAGGGTGATGGCGGTCTCCACCCCTCTCGAAATCCGCTTGCACAACACTCTTCGGAGAATCGCCAAGGTCTACATGAAGCCCGCTCAGATCAGGCGCGATGCTGACCACCCAGACTCGGCGCTCGACTACGAAGAGTATCTCGAAATGGCCTACGAGAACATTCAACTTGAAGCCGCGCGCGCCATCAAGGGCGTTCGCATCCGTCGCCCCTTCCAAGGTCCAACCCCATGACCACAGATGAACTTGCCGAGATCATTTGGCGCGAAACCTATCGCCACGACACGCTGCTAAGCTGGTCGGAGATCAGGCCGGGCACTATGCATCACAAACGTGTGAAAGCCGCCGCCCTCGCCGCCCTCTCATCCAGTCAGGATATTGGGGTGGAGCGGGCGGCGTTGGACGCGGCAGATTATCTGATCGAGCGTCTTCGACTTTGCCACGGCGGTAAGGCTGTTCGCGATCTCGAAGAAGCGAACATGGCCTATGACGTCGCCCGCGCCGCCGCCGCCTCGCCCCCGATCCAGTACGCTATCATCCATGCTCCAGCCGATAGCATGGATGTTCAGCCCATAACCATGCCGCCTGAAATCGCCGCCGTTGTTGATCGCAGCTTGGCGAAATTGCCACCGGCTCAGCCCGTAGATGAAGGGCTGATCAATCGCCTGTCGCAAATGGCCGACGATCTCGAAAGCGAAGAGACGGAGCTTAGCTGGCTCGCGGGGCTTAAGCATCCCCGCAGCGCAACACGGCTGGCAATTGCCGCCGATCTGCGCGCCATTCTCGCCGCTCGGACCCCAGCGATGCCTCAGCCCGTAGATGGAGAGGTGGAGCGGATCGTCAAGAAACTTGCCGAGGCTGTGCTTGGCTACCAGCGGCGGATGGGGCTGAACGAGGAAGAGGCCGCTGAAGATGCTGGCGGCATGGCCGAAGAGTTCGAGCCGATTGTCCGCGCCATCCTCGCCTCTCGCGGTGACTTGTTTGCACGAAATGCAAATAAGTCCGGCGCCTACGTAAAGGGGCTAGAGGACGCACGACAGATTGTCGAGGCTATGGGCGATATCGGCACGTGGGGAGCGATCAAAGGCGAATTACATCGAGAGCTTTGTGCCCTCATTCAGTCATCTCAAGGAGGGGACGGGAAGTGACCATCAACATCCTTGCGGCCATCGCACTCTACAGCGCGATCGTTCAAACGGGCATTCTCTTTGCCTTGGCCAAGATCGTCGCGCGAGATCGGCCATGACGCCGTGGACGAAGGGGCCGCGCGAACTCGGCGGCGAGAACAAAGACACCACGATCAGCGGCTTCATCCGCATATATGGCGGCGGCAAGCTACTGGCCTACGTCGCGAGGGAGGGCGATGCTGCTTTGTATGCCTCGGCGACGGAAATGGCCGAGGCGCTGGATCGGATCGCCAAGCTGACGCCGGGACGGGCCAACGCGGCCACGGCGGAAGACCTTCATTTCACGGTCAAGGCTATCGCGGAATCCGCCCTCTCCCGCGCTCTCGGCAACACGGAAGGACAGAAGGGATGAGCAGAATAAGCGGGCGCGAATGGTTTTCTTTGGGACTGGTCGCCGCTGGGGTTGTCATGCTCGGCGCTGGCATATTCGTGCGCGACGCGACAGTGGCGGGCGCCTCCTTTATCTTGCTTATCTTTTCGGGTCTTCCACTGCTTGTCGCGCGAGGCCTCCGGCCATGAACAGCCTTCTCGCATTGGCCGCGAGAGTGGAAGCGGCAACGGGGCCGGATCGAGAGCTTGATGCGCTGGTCCATTGCGCGATCAAAGGATGGGAGGCTGTCTACGAGGGAACAGATGTTCTCGCCATCGTTGACGGCAAAAGGGTCATGGTAGGATGGATAGACCCGGGTCAGCACTCGCGCAACTTCACGGCCCTAACTGACAGCCTCTCGCCTTTCTACACCTCCTCTCTCGACGCGGCAATGACGCTGGTGCCAAAAACCGCCTGCAACCACGCTTTGCATAGCTTCATCGGCCACGGCAACAAATCGTGGGGCGAGTTCGGCTGGTTTTTCCGGTTCATGGACCGCGCTCAGTTGATGGGGAGGAGCGCAGCCAAAGAGCAGATCGCACGCCTCAGAAGAGATCATCCGATAGGCCGTGAAATATGCGGTCCGGCGCGGGTCGAAATGGAAAAGGCCATCGCCGAGCATTACCGCGAGTTCTTTTGTCGAGGGGCGGCGGCACCGGCCCTTGCAGTCGTTTCAGCCTGTCTCCGCGCCCTCGGTGAGCAGGCCAACAGGGATGGGGGCAGGATAATGGGCGCCTACGATACTCGCGGCGGCACTCCGCAGCACGATCCGATGTTCGACCTGGATGACACGACCCTACTTCAAGATGACATTCT
>Ga0207660_10000140_pt1 | contig 43651 bp, 42 predicted proteins | sample KBSC73BmetaG_FD_184335 | JGI IMG/M metagenome (GOLD analysis project Ga0207660, IMG submission 184335) | Corn rhizosphere microbial communities from Kellogg Biological Station, Michigan, USA - KBS C7-3B metaG (SPAdes) (version 2) | ecosystem: Host-associated > Plants > Roots > Rhizosphere ... | reverse complement strand
GCGTCGCGCGGGCTCTTTGCTTCGGCGATCTTGAGCAAGGCGATGGCACCATCCGCATTGTTGCGATTGAGCCGGCTGCGTGCCCATTCGTTGTAGGCGAAAGGCAGTGACGGCGCTTGACGGATCGCCGCCGCAAACCAGCGATCTGCCGCGGCCCAGTCCTGCTGTTGCGCCGCAATCATCCCGCGAACGCGCACGCACAAATAGCAGTCCAAAGGAGTCTTCTGGATGAGCGCGCCCGCGCCGGCGGCATCTCCGGAGCGCGCGAGCGCCTCCGCTTCCAGCGGCCAGATCCAAACTTGCTGCATCAAGCCGTAGATCGGCCTGGCGGCTTTTCCGGCTTCGAGCGTCGCGTCCATCTTCCGTGCGTCCTGCAGCGCAACCGGCCAACGACCCATTTCCGCCGCGATCCAATAGCGCGGCAGAGCCAGGAAGGCTCCTTGAGCGATGTCCCATGGCATTGCGTCGTCCGAAGGCGGTGCCTGAACCAGTGCGCGTCCCGCTGCGGGCAGGTCATGGCCCAATGCGAAAGCCGTCGCCGCGACCGCCGGCGAAAGTTGCGCCACCTTGCCGTATCCGGATGCCGCCGCCGGAAAATCGCGCGCGGTTTGCATCCATTCGGCGCCCGACGCCTCGTAGTCGGGCCGGACGAAGTCGAGCCACGCGCGGGCCATCAGCCTGTTCGCCTGGAAGAAGAAGTCGCTCGTGTCGGGAAGACGCTTTCGAGATTCAATCTCGAGCGCCTTGGACACGTCCAGATCAGCCTCCTCGTGACCGCTCCAAACCTCTGTGTTGACCATGGCGATATGGTCGTTGAGGTCGGATCCCGCGCCGTAGCCCATTCCTCGCGACGCGTAGGTTCGAGCGGCCGCCATATTGCCGCGATCGTTCAGCTCGATCAGCGCCCACTCGGCATAGGCCCAGCCGCGCTCACTTTCGGGTCCGTTGATCGCCAGATCCGAGATCACTTTGAGCGCTTCAGCCGACCGCCCGGCGCCGTCTAGATATTCGGCATAGCGATAGGGCTGGTTGGCGCCGTAGACCGCCTCGGCCGACTTCTGCGCGAGGTCGTCGAACGATGTCACGGGCCCCGTGAATGTCTGGGGCGGCGCGTCTCCCAGCCGTGCGGTCAATGAGATGCCGCCGGGCGCCAGCGTGACCTCTCCCGTGACATGGCTGACATTGCCGAGGCGCTCGCGAAGGAGCTTGTCGAATTCCGAGAAGGTGAGGCCCGTATCGGGAATCTCGACCTTGAAATCGGAACCCCAGTTGCTTTCGTACGACTGCGGCGGCCGGGCCGAATCCGCGGTTGCTCGTTGCAGCTCCTGCAGCTTGTCGAGGAACCGGCTGGCTGCGACCTCGCCGGTGAGGCCGGTTCGGGCGAGGTCCGGAGGCACGGAGAAAGCGTCGATCGCCAGGCCATGAGCTTCGTGCGCCTGCCACGCCAGCACCGCGACAAGCAGCACAATCGCGGCACCCACGATCGCCGTCAGCACTTGCAGAAGCGCCTTCATCCAGTCACTGAATCTTCCCCAGCGCAGACGTGAGAGAACGAGGTGATGCTGCGCCTGAAGACCGTCGATCTGCAGGTCGACAAGGCGGCCCTGCTTCTCGAGGAATGCCTCGGTCTTGTCGTCCAGTGGGCGTCCGCGCGTCGGCCGCCTCAACGCCACAGCCGCAGCTACGGCATCGAGCTGGTCCAAACCCTTTTCGGTTTCAAACGCAGGCTCCCCGCGCTCGTCCATGCCGGCTCCCCCACTGAGATTGCGAGGTGCTTACGCGCTTCCAGCGAAAGCAGCCAACGTTCATTCTTATGCCGTCGGCGCAGGCTGATATCCGGTCGCATGATGACCCCGGTGAGCTTGGCTAAGATCGTCCGCAAGTAATTTGCCAGAAACCGTTGGTCTGCTAAGTCCTCGTTCGCAGGGAATGGAGTCTCCCTTGTAACCGCCGACCGGCTGATGGCTCCTACGGGCGCACTCGTGCTGCAGTAGGAGGGTTATGCTTTACCTGATTGTCTTCATCGGCGCCGGAATCGGCGGAGCCGTGCGCCACGGCGTCAACGTCGCCGCAGCGCGGCTGTTCGGCTACGGCTTTCCCTTCGGCACCTTCATCGTCAACGTCGTCGGCTCGTTCGCGATGGGACTGCTGGCGGGCTATTTCATCTATCGCCCCGGCGTTCCCCAGCACGTTCGCCTGTTCCTCACTACGGGCATCCTCGGCGGTTTCACGACTTTCTCGTCCTTCTCGCTCGACGCCGCCCTGCTGGTCGAAAGGCATGCTTATGCGCTTGCCGCCGGCTACATGGTTGGCAGCGTCGCTGCGGGCCTCTCCGCATTGTTCTTCGGATTGGCGGTGTTTAGGAGCGCTCCGCATCTGCCCTAAGAAGCCTGGCCATGAACATCGACCTCATTCCGACCGGCGACGATCCTCCCAACACGATCAACGTGATCATCGAAGTACCGGTCGGCGGGGAGCCGGTGAAATATGAGTTCGACAAGAAATCGGGCGCATTGTTCGTCGACCGTATCCTCCACACGCCGATGCGCTATCCCGCGAATTACGGCTTCGTGCCCCACACACTCTCGCCCGACGGCGATCCGATCGACGCCCTGGTGGTGGCGCGCTCGCCGTTCATCCCCGGCTGCGTCGTCCGCGCGCGCCCAATCGCCGTGCTGTTCTTGGAGGACGAGCATGGCGGCGACGAGAAGCTGCTGACCGTCCCCGTCGACTCGACCTTTCCTTATTATGCGAGCGTGACCAGCCACGCTGACCTGCCCGATATCGTCCATCAGCAGGTCGAGCATTTCTTCACCCACTACAAAGATCTGGAGCCGGAGAAGTGGGTGCGCGTCGGCCGCTGGGGCGATGCCGACGAGGCGAAGCGCGTACTTGTTGAAGCGGTCGACCGAGCCCGCGCGGCGACGCGGGACCCCGCCTGAACGGGACTTCCAGGGCAATCTCTGCTAGATGTGCCGCTTCCCCCGAGGAGCCGCGCACATGGAAAGCCAGGATCGCATCTATTTCGCGCGCCGCGCCGCCGAGGAGCAGGAACTTGCGCAGAAAGCGTCCGATCCCGGAGCCGCTGAAGCGCATCGCAAGCTCCAGCGTTCCTATCTCGAACGCGCGAGCGTCGGTGACCGACCGGAAATGCAGCTTCCGCCGCAGGCCGTCAGCTGATTCCCTTCAACCGCTGGTAGGTCGCTTCGAGCAGCGTCGAGCGCGCCTTGCCGCGCTCATCTTCAAGGCGCCTGTAGCCGGTCGCTTCTTCGTTCTTCAGCTCGTCCGCGAAGCGGCCGGCCCGCACTTCCGCGAGGACTTCGGCCATCCGTTTTCGCACGCTCTCGTCGATGATCCTCTTGCCGCCGATCAGCGCCCCCAGTTCGGCGGTGTTGGAGATCACTTCCTTCATCCCGGCGATTCCGCGCGCTTCGATCAGCTCGGCGATCAGGTGCAGCTCGCCGACGCACTCTAGATAAGCGAGCTCCGGCGAGACGCCGCCCTCGACCAACGTCTCGAACCCCGCGACCAGAAGCTCGGGAACGCCGCCCCAGACGACCGCCTGCTCGTTGAACAAATCGGCCTCCGCCTCTTCCGCGAAGCTCGACGCGATGAGGCCGGCGCGTGCGCAGCCGATCGCGCGTCCGTAGGCGAGGCCGATGCCGCGCGCTTCGCCGGTCGCGTCCTGCTCCACTGCCCACACCCCGATCATCCCCTTGCCCTCGACGTAAAGCGATCGAAGCGCCGTGCCCGGACCCTTGGGCGCGAGCAGGAAGACGTCGAGGTCAGCCCTCGGCGTGACAAGGCCGAAACGCACCGAAAGGCCATGGCTGAAGCCCAGCGCGACACCTTCACGCAGGTGCGGCTCGATCTCGTGATAGAGTGCGGCATGCACCTCGTCGGGCGCGAGCATCATCACCACGTCGGCGGAGCTCACCGCCTCCTCGAGAAGCGCCGTTCGCAACCCGGCCGCCTCGGCCTCGATCATGCTCCCCGAGCCGCCGCGAAGGCCGACAACCACCTCGATGCCGCTGTCCTTGAGGTTCAGCGCCTGCGCGCGGCCCTGGTTGCCGTAGCCGACGATCGCGACCCGCTTCCCTTCGAGCGGTGCGGGATCGACGTCGGCGTCGCGCAGCATCTCCATGCGTGCCGCCTAGCCCGTGCGCTCGAGCAGAGCCAGCGCTTCGGCCAGCCGGTCGAGGTCAAGCGCCTCGCGGAATCGAGGCCATTCGGCGGGCGGCTGATGCGCGAACCACGTATATTGGCGCTTTGCGTAGCGCCGCGTCGCCTGGCGCCCGGCGGCAACCGCCTCGTCCAGCGAGTTTTCGCCCAGGAGATAGCGCGACAGCTCCCGCACCCCGATTCCGCGCATCACCGGCAGGTTCGGATTGAGTTTTCGCGCGAGCAACGCCTCGACCTCGGCGACTGCACCTTCATCGATCATTCGCGCGAACCGCTCGTCGCAGCGGGCGTAGAGCCACTTTCGTGGCGGCAGCAGGATCAACGGGCGAAGCTCAACGGCGCCGGCGATCCCGCCCTCGCGCTCCGCTTGCCACTCTCCAAGCGTCCTGCCTGTCGATAGGATCACCTCGAGCGCGCGGTTGATCCGCGCCGTGTCCCGCGCATTCAGCCGTGCCGCGGATTCCGGATCGAGCTTGTCCAGCTTCGCCTTATTCTCCTCGACCGGCGTTTCTCTGACGCGCGCGCGCACGTCGGCGTCGATCGCCGGCACCGGCGCAATGCCTTCGAGCAGGGTCCTCGCATAAAGCCCGGTGCCGCCAACGAGGATGGGCGTCCGCCCGCTTGCATGCACGTCGGCGATCTCGGCCCGTGCCATTTGCGCCCAGTCGGCGGCGGAGCAGGGGAGGGCGCCATCCTGCACCCGATAGAGGCGATGCTCGGCCTTCTTGCGTTCCTCTTCGGTCGGAGCGGCGCTCAGCACGGGCAGATCGCGATAAATTTGCGCGCTGTCGGCGTTGACGATCACCCCGCCGATTTGCTGAGCAAGCGCGAGCGCCAATGCCGACTTGCCGCTCGCGGTCGGGCCGGCAATGAGGACGAGAGGAGGTTTGGGACCACGCGCCATGGCAATCGCGACGCTGATAGCAGCGGGACGGCTGGATGACAGGTTGGTCGAGCGGGCGCTCGGCCTGTTGCGTGAGCTCGATCCGCGCGCGGCCTTCCTTCACTGGATCGACGAGGGCGACTCCGCGGACTTGCGCTTCGTCGGCGATGCGAAGGCTGCGCGCTGGGCGGTGGATGGGCTCGACGGCGTCGACATCGTGGTTCAGCCGGAGGAGCGGCGGTGGAAGCGGCTGCTCGTCGCGGATATGGATTCGACGATCATCGGGCAGGAATGCATCGACGAGCTCGCCGATTATGCGGGCCTCAAGGACAAGGTCGCCCGCATCACCGCGCGCGCGATGCAGGGCGAGCTCGATTTCCCTGGCGCGCTTCGTGAGCGGGTTCGGCTTCTCGCCGGGCTCGACGAGCGAGAGCTCAAGCGCTGCCTCAACGAACGGGTGGAGGTCACGTCGGGCGCGGAGACCCTCGTCCAGACGATGCGCGCGGGCGGCTCGAGCTGCCTGCTCGTCTCCGGCGGCTTCCTGTCCTTCGCCGAGCCGATCGCGAGCGCCGTCGGATTCAACCGCGTGAAGGCGAATCGCCTGGTGTTCACGGGCGGCAAGCTCAGCGGCGAGGTCGGCGATCCGATCGTCGACGCCATGGCCAAGCGCGACGCGCTCATCGAGGCTCGAGACCAGCTCAACCTCGGCCGCGAGGATGTGCTCGCCGTCGGCGACGGGGCCAACGACAAGCTGATGATCGAGGAAGCCGGCCTCGGAATCGCCTTCCGCGCCAAACCGGCGCTGGTCGAGGTGGCCGACGGCGAGCTGAAACATCACGGCCTCGACGCCTTGCTCTGGGTCCAGGGCGTCCGCCGACGTGAGTGGTTCAGGGCCTGATTGTGGGACTTGACAGTTACGCGCCCAACCGTTCAGCCTCGCTCGACTGGCGGAGGGAACGATCGATGCGTCGGGCATTCGTTCGTGTACTGCTGAGCGGATCACTAGTGCTTTGCTCGGGCTTCGGCGGAACGGCATTTGCACAGAACTCACAGCCTAAAATGCCTGATTGGCGTGAAGTTGGCGCGACTGGCACGTGCGTCGATCTCCAGTCGATCCATGATGACACCGAGCACGAGACGTTGTGGCTTCAGCGGGACTGTCCATCCGGGCATCTGGCGGGAAACATTGCGCACCTCCGCGTGGACTGTTGGCAGGGGGACCGGACGAACGGCTGGGACGTCACTTTGATCTTCGACTCCGGCGGGACCTTCTCGGGACATTGGCCCAAAGACAGCCCGATCATCGCCACGGTCTGCAAGTACGACCCCGAATTCTAACGAAAGTGCCAGCCTATTTCGCTGCAACCGGAAAACAGGGAATGCCGAGCGCGCTGCATGCCGCCTGCGCCGCCGCCTTCGTTTCGAACGGGCCGACCTGAAGTCGCGTAACCGTCCCCACGGGAATATAGAAAGCGTGCCGACCCGCGAGCGCGGGCTTGCCCTCAAGCTTTTGGTAAAGCGCTTCGGCGGAGCCTCTCTGCGAGAAGGCGCCCAGCTGGATGCGCCACGCGCCGCTTGCGGCTGCGGCGGGCGCGGCTTTGGATGCCGATTTCGGAGCTCGCGGCGCGGAAGCAACCGGCTTTTCCGGCGGCGATGCCGCGGGCGCCGCAGTTGCGACGTGCGTGGGCGGTTTCGGCGTCTTGGCGCTTGCGGTCTGCACCGGCTTCGCCGAGCGCTTCGCCGGCGGCGCCGCGCCTTTCGCGAGCTGGCGCGCCATTTCGGCTCCGCGCTTGCGGTCGGCAGCCGACAGCAGCTTGTCGAGCTGGTCGAGCGTGTCTTTCGCAGGCTCGAGCCCTTTCGCGGCGGCGCCGCTGACATAGGCATAGCCGAGCGCCGGGTCCTGCGTGACGCTGTCGCCGTTGACGAGGGCGGTGCCGTAGACGAGCATCGCCCTCGGCTCGCCCTTGTCGGCGGCCTTCTTCAGCCATTTGAGGCCTTCGGGCTGGTCGCCGTTCTGGAACAGCAGCAGCCCGAGAGTCGTCTCGGCATCGACATGGCCCTGGTCCGCCGCGCGCTCGAACCAGGTCTTGGCCGCTGCGAGGTTGATCGGGACTCCGCGCCCCAGGCGATAGGCCTGCCCGAGGTTGAACTGCGCATCCGCGTCGCCCTTGTCGGCGAGCGGTCGCCAGATCGCCACGGCGCCGGCAAAATCGGACCGTTGCCACGCATCGATCCCTGCGCGCACCGATTGTGCCGATAGCGGCGCGGCGCTCGCAATCACCACCGCGGCGGCAACTAAGTATTTGCAAATCACGGTCAAACCCACCCCGCGCAACCTTAGCCGACCTCTGCGCCGCCGCAAACAGCGTCTTGGGGCCGTTAACCAGATTTTAGAGCCTCTGGTGTCACTCCGGTCACTGAATTGACGTCATTCACGCGAGGGGAAAAGCATGCGCGTCCTGGCTTTGGCATCGCAGAAGGGCGGATCGGGTAAGACGACCCTGTCCGGTCATCTCGCGGTGCAGGCGCAAATGTCTGGGGCTGGTCCGGTCTGCCTGATCGACATCGACCCGCAAGGCAGCCTTGCCGACTGGTGGAACGAGCGCGAGGCCGACATGCCGGCTTTCGCCCAGACCACCGTCGCCCGTCTCGCGTCCGATCTCGAGGTGCTTCGCCAGCAGGGCTTCCGCCTCGCTGTCATCGACACTCCGCCGGCGATCACCATGGCGATCCAGAGCGTCATCGCCGTCGCGGAGCTGATCGTCATCCCGACCCGGCCGAGTCCTCACGATCTGCGCGCCGTCGGCGCCACGGTCGATCTGTGCGACCGCGCGGGCAAGCCGCTCATCTTCGTCGTCAACGCGGCGACCCCCAAGGCCAAGATCACCTATGAGGCCGCGGTCGCGCTGTCGCAGCACGGCACCGTCGCTCCCGTGACCCTTCACCACCGCACCGACTTCGCCGCCTCGATGATCGACGGCCGCACGGTGATGGAGATCGACCCGCAGGGCCGCTCGGCGGCCGAAGTCACCGAGCTGTGGGACTACATCTCCGACCGCCTCGAGAAAAATTTCCGCCGGACCGTGTTCGCTGCGCCAGGCGCGGCGCCCGGGATCAGCCCGGCCAGTCCGCGTCCGGTCGGCGGCTTCGGCCGCCGCGTCGTCGGTCAGTGAGGGGGCGGATAAGTGGCTGAAGCGAAGCCTTTCGCCTCTCTCTCCTCCGGTCTTCTCGCCCGCAAGGGCGCAGCCCGCCCGGCCATGCGCCCGCAGGGCTTCGGCCAGGGTGCCCACGGACTCGAAGACCTCGGCTGGAACGACATGGGCTTCGAACCGCCCAAGGCCGCCGAGGCGCCCCGCGACGAGAGCCACGATGCCTTCGGCGAAGATGTCGTCGAGCATCCGCGGGCACATCCGACCGGGCTGACCCCCATCGGTTCGCCGGTGCATGAGCAACAGGCGGAGCTCGCCGATCGCCTTTACGAGCCCGACGAGGACGAGGAGGTCGACAACGCCGAGCTTTATGGGCCGGAGAACGAGGAAGTCGACGAGACGGCCGAGCTTTATGACCCGGAGGCCGAGGAGGCCGCCGAGCTGTGTGAACCGGAGGTCGATGAAGCTCCGCTTTCGGCTCCCGCTCCGGTCATCACCACGCCCGCTCCAGCTCCAGCTCCAGCTCCAGCACCCGCGCGCCGCCGTCCGTCTCGTGCACGTTCCGTGGCGGGAGCGAAGGGTAAGGCCGCGTTCACGCTGCGGCTCGACAAGGATCGCCATTTGAAGCTGCGTCTCGCCTGTGCGGTCGATGGCCGCTCGGCACAGCAGCTCGTCACCGACGCGCTCGATCAGCTGCTTCAGCGCATGCCGGAGGTCGACTCCATGGCAGCCAAAGCCAAACACAAGGGGTAAGATCCAATGTCCAGGCCTCTCCGCTTCGGTTCCGCCGTTTCAGTGGTCGCGCTCGCCTCAATGATGGCCGGCTGCGCCGCGCCGCAACAGAAAGTCGGCCTCGGCGCCAAAACCGACGAGAATGTCGGCCTCGCCACTCGCGCGCTGGTCGCCCTCAATGCGCACCAATTGCCGGCCGCGATCGACTTTGCCGAGCGCGCGGTCGAGCATTCGCCGAACGACGCCGGCTTCCGCGCCCTGCTTGGCAACGCCTATTTCGCCGCTGGGCGCTTTTCGTCCGCAGAGGCCGCGTACAAGGATTCGCTGTCTCTCTCGTCGAACCAGCCGCAGGTGGTGCTGAAGCTCGCGCTGGTCGAAACCGCGCTGGGCAAGAAGGATCGGGCCGCGGCCTTCCTTCATGCCGGCCAATCGGTGCTCGACCCGTCGAACTATGGCCTCGCGCTTGCGCTTGCCGGTGACACCGACGAAGCGATCGAAGTGCTCGACGCCGCTGCGCGCCAGCCCGGCGCCGACGCGACCGTTCGTCAGAACCTCGCGCTCGCCCATGCGCTTGCCGGCGACTGGACCGAAGCGAAGACGATTGCGGCCCAGGATGTCCCGGCCGACCAGCTGGATTCGCGCATTCACGACTGGATGCAGCTCGCCAGCCCCAAGAGCCCGGCGACGCAGGTCGCGGCCATCGTCGGCGTTACGCCTGCTGCTAGCGATACCGGTCTGCCGGTGCGCCTGGCGCTTCGCAACTCGGACACGATGATGGTTGCAGCCGCGCCTGCTCCGCAGCCGGCGCCCGTCGCGGCCGCGGTCGCTGCACCGGTCGCAGCGCCGGCGCCGCAGCCGCAGCCGCAGATCGCTGAAGCTGCTCCGGCGGCCGTCGCGACTCCTCAGCCGACTTTCGTCGAAGCGGTCGCCGCTCCGGCTCCCGCTCCGCAAGCGCAGCCTGCGGTGGTTTCGCCGCCGCCGGCAAAGTCGCTGGTCGCCGAGGCCGAGGCGCTCGCGTCCGCCCCGCTGGCCATGATCTCGACCGCCGCTCATCACGCGGGCGCCGAGCTTGCTTCGTTCCTCCCGCACAAGGCTGCGTCCGCCCAGCCGAAGCCGCATCGCGTGCCTGCGGTCATGCACCGTGGCGATGCGAAGGTCGTGATGCAGATCGGCGCTTATGGCTCGCCGCAGCAGGTGAACGCGGGCTGGAGCCGGCTGACCCAGCGCTATCCCGCGCTCCGTGCCTATCTCCCGCTTCGCGCGCGATTCGACTCTCCGAAGGGCACCTTCTGGCGCCTGTCGGTCCAGGGCTTCGGCACTGAGCGCGAGGCGATCGCGCGCTGCCAGGCGCTGAAGACCCACGGCGGCAATTGCTTCGTCCGCGGCCTCGCCGGCGACAAGCCGGTCGAGATTGCGTCGAACTAAATCCTAGGAGCCGCCGAGCATCAGCTCGAGGCAGGCCATTCGTACGGCCACGCCCATCTCGACCTGCGTCCGGATCAGCGACCGCTGTTCGTCGTCGGCGATCGCGCTGTCGATCTCGACTCCGCGATTCATCGGCCCGGGGTGCATCACGACAGCGTCTGGCGCAGCCCGGCCGAGCCGCGCTTCAGTCAAGCCGTAGCTGTTCAAATACTCGCCCGGTGCGTCGCCGAGATCCTTTTCCAGCCGCTCTCGCTGCACGCGTAGCATCATAACCACGTCAGCGCCCGTGATTGCATCGTTGATCGACACCTGGGGATTGCCGGAAGGCATCAGCTCCTGCGGCCCCGCAAGCCTCACTTCGGCACCCAGGCGCGGCAGCAGCTTGGCATTGGAGCGTGCGACGCGGCTGTGCTTGATGTCCCCACAAATCGCCACCTTCAGCCCCTCGATGCTCCCGAAGCGCTGGCGAAGCGTCGCCGCGTCGAGGAGCGCCTGCGTCGGATGCTCATTGGTGCCGTCCCCGGCGTTGATCACCGGCGCGTCCATCACCTCCGCGACCCGTCCCGGTGCGCCGTTCTCGCGATGGCGGATGACCGTTAGGTCCGGCCGCATCGCATTCAGCGTCGCCGCGGTGTCCTCGAGGCTTTCGCCCTTCTTGACCGAGCTATGCTCGACGGAAAGCGAGATCGCTGTCGCGCCGAGCCGGTGCGTAGCGGTCGCGAACGAGATCGCGGTGCGCGTCGAATTTTCGTAGAAGACATTGAAGACGATACGCCCGGCGAGCGCGTCGAGGCTGTGGGCGCCAGATCGATTGCGCTCGAACCAGCGCAGGCCGCCTTCGAGGATCTGCTCGATCTGCGCATCGGTCAGCGAATCGATGGAGAGGAGGTCCACGAGCGCTCCCGCTAACTGCCGTTGCCGAGATTGGCCAGCGCGTCGATGGCACCCTGGAGGATGTGGGCGGCGGCGAGCGCGTCCACCTTCTCGGCACGTTTGGCGCGGCTGACGTCCGCCTCGATCATCGCCCGCTCGACCGCCTGCGTCGACCAGCGCTCGTCCCACAGCAGGATCGGAAGTTCGAGCGGGGCGAGGTTCCGCGCGAATGTCCGGACCGATTGCGTGCGCGGGCTGTCGCTTCCGTCCATGTTGAGCGGCAGCCCGATCACTAGTCCGCGAGCATGCTCATGCTCGATGATCCGCCGGAGGCTATCGACGTCCTGCGTGAACTTCACCCGCCGGATGGTCTCGGACGGCCCGGCGAAATGCCAGCCGGCATCGCAGATTGCGATTCCGATCGTCTTCGTTCCGACGTCAAGGCCGACCAGCTTTCCACCATTCGGCAGAGCGGCAGCAAATTCCGAACGCGAAGACGTGATCAGTGCCACGCCGCAAGCCTCCGCTCCGCATCCCGGCGGATCGCGCCCCAGAACAACGCATAGTCGTAGACGTGGTAATTGTTCCCCGGCAGCACGTAGGGACCGAGCGGCGGGATGCGCCCCGTCGCGATGAGCAATCCCTCGTCGCACCGCGCACCGACCGCCTGGGGATCCAGCGTCGCCGAGCTCAGGTTTGCGCTGGGCACGAGCGTCCCCGGGTTCGCCTGCGCAGGTGCCGTGCCGTTTTCGGTCCCGGACAGCGGATTGACGCAAAGGACCTTGTTCCGATCGCGCCTGCCGCCGGTCAGGCCCTCGGTGTGCGCCCACTCGTCGACGATGATGTCGGGGTTCGCCGGCTCGCCGAACGTGAGCCAGGAAAGGATGCAGCCTCCTTGCTCGGGAGCGGTGCAGGCCGGAAGCCCAAGCGCGGGAAGGTCGCTGGTCACGTCGATCGGCCATCCCACCACGTAAGCCGCGACAATCCGCTTCGCGATCGGCTTGCCCGCGACCTTCTCCCGAAGCAGCCGCTCGAGGTGAAGCGCGCCCTGGCTGTGCCCCGCAAGGATGATCGGCCTGTCCCCCGCCTCTTTGACGAACTGGTCGAACGCCGCGGCGACGTCGCGATACGCGAAGTCCAGCGCCTCCTCGGCGTCTTTGGTGTCGAGCAGGAATGAGCCGTAGGCCGCCTGGCGGTAATAAGGCGCCCAGATCTCGCCTGCGCCATTGAACACGCTCGCCTGGCTCCGGACGAACAGATTGGTGCGAAATGCGGTGTCGCCGCCGGCGTCGAGCGGCGCGTTCCAGCGGTCGCTTTGGAGATAGGTCGTCGGATGGATGTAGAAGACGGCGGCATTGCCGACCTTCGCCTGGGTGACGCCGTCAGGGAGCCACTCAGCCGGATCGTCGCTCATCCCGGGCCGCGCGACCCAGCTCGACGCCTGGGTGTAATCGGGGCCGCCGCCCGCCTGCGCCGCTTCGAAATGGCCTTTGGGAGTCGCCTGCTTCAACAGGACATTGCCGCCCCACTGGAAGATCGCGAAAGCGCCGGCGACGACGATCAAGGTCAGGACGAAGATCGCCATCAGGAATCGCCGCGCGCACATCGCCGCGGCGGTTAGGGGAGGGCGTCTTGACGGGCAAGGCGCGGCACCGCCGCGAACCGATCCGCCGCTAAGACGTTGAGCCGGTCGCCCAATACTGCAATCGGGGACCCGATGAAGCGTTCGATCCCACTGCTCATGCTTGCCGCAGCTTTCCCCGGCGTGACGGGCTGCGTGCCGATGATGGCCGCGTCGGCCGCGAGCATGGCCATACAGGGGGCGCAAGGCGCGCCGGTCAGCAACCAGGCACTTCAGCCGCAGGCGCGCGATGCCTGCACCGCACAGGCGGCGCAGTACGGCACGGTCAACGTGATCGACGTCGAGCAGCACCGCGTCGACAAGATCATCGTCTGGGGCACGGTCGACGACGGCAAGCAGAAACGCTCGTTCGAATGCGACTTCGGAACGAAGCTCACAGCGTTCAAGCTGCGGCCGATCACGCCGCACTAGCCTTCCTGCGCCGTCAGCGCCGAATGTTACGAATCCGTGCGCTGGGTCAACGTGCACTTGTTGACGTGCGCGCTGTTCTCTTTGTCTCTCCAGCCATAGGTCACTTCCAAATCCGAACCGTTGAACGCGCCCGTCAGCGTTTCGTCCGGGAGATCGTTGAACTTCACGCTCAACGTGGTGCCATCGAAAGCCCATGTTCCCAGGAGCTTTGTTTCCTTTCCCTCATTGGGATCGTTTTCATCGCCGGAATCATAAAACGTGATCAATTTGGAACTGCCATCCTGGTACAAGTGCAGGAAATCGAAGATGCAGTCAGGATCGGCTTCCCAGTCCGTTCCTCCGAGCGCGGGTTGAGCGCCCGCATGTGCTGGCGAGGCGAGGAAAAGCGCGCAACCGCCAATCAGGGCCAGAAGTCGCCCCGCGCCGTTATCCACGATACACCCCCTGACAGCCCAGACGCCCCATGCTGCGCTCGATCCAAGCCGTCGTCAAACGAGTGGCCGTAGCTCATGGCAAGTTGATTCGAGCCGTCATTCGCGTGGCCAGCTTGCCGCTCTCTCGGGGGGCGGCTATCCGCGCTCCCCATGCCCGTATCGACTGAACAGGTGCGCCATATCGCGAAGCTCGCGCGCATCGCCATGAGCGACGAGGAGATTGAGCGGCTGGCGCCCGAGCTCAACAATATCCTCGGCTGGGTCGAACAGCTCGGCGAGGTCGATACCGAAGGCGTCGAGCCGCTGACCGCGGTCATCGACCAGAAGCTGCGGCTGCGCGAAGACGCCGTGACCGAGGGCAATATCCGCGACGAAATCCTCGCCAACGCGCCCGAAGCGCAGCACGGCTTCTTCGCGGTGCCGAAGGTGATCGAGTGAGCGAACTGACCGCAAAGACAATCGCCGACCTGCGCGACGGCATCCGCTCGCGCGAGTTCACCGCGCGCGAACTAGCGGAAGCGTTCAACGCCGCCGTTGCAGCGGCGAAGACACTCAACGCTTATACCGTCGAGACGCCCGAGGACGCGCTTGCCGCGGCCGAAGCGGCGGATTCGGGCAAGTCGACCGGCCCGCTCGCCGGCATACCGCTCGGCATCAAGGACCTCTTCGCGACCAAAGGCGTCGATACGACCGCGGGCAGCCGGATCCTCAAGGACTTCAGGCCTCCGTACGAAAGCACTGTCGTCGCCAATTTGCGCAAGGCCGGGGCCGGAATGCTGGGCAAGCTCAACATGGACGAGTTCGCCATGGGCTCGTCCAACGAGACCAGCGCGTACGGCCCCGTGATCAGCCCATGGCGGCGCAAGGGCAGCAACGTCGGGCTGACTCCCGGCGGCTCGTCGGGCGGATCGGCGGCGGCGGTCGCGGCGGGAATCGCGCCGGGTGCGACGGGCACCGACACCGGCGGCTCTATCCGCCAGCCCGCCGCGTTCGCCGGGATTTGCGGAATCAAGCCGACCTACGGCCGCTGCTCGCGCTGGGGGATCGTCTCCTTCGCAAGCTCGCTCGACCAGGCTGGGCCGATGGCGAGGACGGTCCGCGACTGCGCGATCCTGCTCGAGGCCATGTGCGGCTTCGACCCGAAGGATTCGACCTCGCTCGACGAGCCGGTGCCGCAGTGGGAAGCGAACTTATCGAGCGATCTCAAGGTCAAGCGCGTCGGCATTCCCAAGGAATATCGCATCGATGGCGTGCCGAGTGAGATCAACGCGCTCTGGGACCGCGGCATCGAATGGCTGAAGGACGCGGGCGCGACGCCCGTCGAGATCAGCCTTCCCCACACGAAGTACGCGCTTCCGACTTACTACATCATCGCGCCCGCGGAGGCGTCGTCCAACCTCGCACGCTACGATGGCGTTCGCTACGGCCTCAGGGTCACCGGCGACGACGGCCTAAACGGCATGTATTCGGCGACCCGCGCCGAAGGATTCGGCGCCGAGGTCAAGCGGCGGGTGATGATCGGCACCTATGTGCTCTCGGCCGGCTTCTACGACGCCTATTTCACCAAGGCGCAGAAGGTGCGCGCGCTGATCAAGCAGGATTTCCGCAAGGCGTTCGAGCAGTGCGACGTCATCCTGACCCCGACCGCGCCATCGGCGGCGTTCGGGATCGGCGAAAAGACGGACCCGCTGGCGATGTACCTCAACGACGTCTTCGCCGTGCCCGCGAGTCTCGCCGGCCTTCCGGCGATGGGCGTCCCCGGCGGCCTCGACGACCAGGGGCTTCCGCTCGGCCTGCACCTCATCGGCAACGAGCTCGACGAACAGACCGTGTTCAACGCCGGCCTCGCGATCGAGGAGCGGGCGGGATTCACGGCTCGGCCGGAGAAATGGTGGTAGTTATGGCTGACGCAGCTGCGCCTTATCGCATCCAGGGCGAAACCGGCGAGTGGGAGGTCGTGGTCGGGCTCGAAGTGCACGCCCAGATCACCGCGACGGCGTCGAAGCTGTTCTCCGGCGCGGCGACGGCATTCGGCGCGGAGCCCAACACGCAGGTGAGCCTGGTCGACGCCGCGATGCCGGGCATGCTTCCGGTGCCCAACCGCGAGTGCATCCGCCAGGCGGTGCGCACCGGCATGGCGCTCGACGCGAAGATCAACAAATGGTCGCGCTTCGACCGCAAGAATTACTTCTACGCCGACCTCCCGCAGGGTTACCAGATCAGCCAGCTCTATCATCCGCTGGTCGGCGAGGGCGAGCTCGAGATCCTCGTCGACGAAAAGGACGAGGGGTCGGCGAAGCGCATCGGAATCGAGCGGCTCCACGTCGAGCAGGACGCGGGCAAGCTGATGCACGACCAGCATGCGACGATGAGCTACGTCGACCTCAATCGCGCCGGCGTCGCGCTGATGGAGATCGTGTCGCGTCCGGACATGCGTTCGCCAGCGGAAGCAGGGGCTTATCTGCGAAAGCTGCGATCGATCCTCCGCTACGTCGGGTCGTGCGACGGCAATATGGAGGAAGGCTCGATGCGCGCCGACGTGAACGTCAGCGTGAGGAAGCCGGGCGGCGAGCTCGGCACCCGGACCGAGACCAAGAACGTCAATTCGGTCCGGTTCGTCATGGCCGTCGTCGAGCATGAGGCGAAGCGGCAGGTCGAGCTTCTCGAAAGCGGCGGCAAGGTCGACCAGGAAACGCGCCTATACGATCCGGACAAGAACGTCACGCGCTCGCTGCGGTCGAAGGAGGACGCGCACGATTATCGCTACTTCCCGGATCCCGACTTGCTCCCGCTCGAGCTCGACGACGTCTTTCTCGCAGAGTGCCGATCGACCCTTCCGGAGCTGCCCGACACTAAGCGGAAGCGCTACGAAGACCTTGGCATAACCGCTTACAACGCCAGCGTTTTGACCGCGGAGGTCGAGACTGCCCGCTGGTTCGACTCCCTGATCGACGCCGGCGCCGAACCGAAGCAGGCGGCCAACTGGGTCGTCGCCGAGCTGTTCGGCGCGCTCAACCGCCGCGGCGAAGGCATCGAGCAAAGCCCGGTGTCGCCCGCGTCCGCCGCCGAGTTGCTCGGCCTTGTCGCCGACGGCACCATCTCCGGCACCATCGCCAAGCAGGTGTTCGAGATCATGCTCGAAACGGGGAAAGGCGCCTCGGCCATCGTCGAGGAGCGCGGCCTTAAGCAGACCAGCGACACCGGCGCGATCGACGCCGAGGTCGATAAGGTGCTCTCTGCGAACGCCGACAAGGTCGCTGAATATAAAGGCGGCAAGCCGCAGCTGTTCGGCTTCTTCGTCGGCCAGGTGATGAAGGCGACGGGCGGCAAGGCCAATCCGAAGCTGGTCAACGAGCGGCTGAGAGCGAAACTGGACGGATAATGGAGCGTAAACTGATCCTTGCGGCCGCCGCGGCCTTCCTCGCTTTTCCCGCCGCCGCCCAGCAGCCTCCTCCTCCCAGGCTCCTCGTCGTCATCTCGGTCGACCAGTTCTCCGCGAACCTGTTCGACGAATATCGGCCGCAATTCACGGCCGGCCTCGCGCGGCTGGCCTCGGGGACCGTGTTCGACAAGGCGTTCCAGAGCCACGCCAATACCGAGACCTGCCCGGGCCATTCGACGATCCTCACCGGCGATCACCCGGCGCGGACCGGCATCATCGGCAACACCTGGATCGACCAGTCGATCGCGCGTGACGACAAGAGCGTTTATTGCGCCGAGGACGAGCGCGCCCCCGGCACCTCTTCGACCCATTACAAAGTGTCGCCCGATCATCTGATGGTGCCCACGCTCGGCGATCTCATGAAGGCGCGCTGGCCGACAAGCCGCAACGTCGCCGTGTCCGGCAAGGACCGCGCGGCGGTCATGATGAGCGGCCATCATGCCGACCAGCGTTGGTACTGGGACGGCAAGCAATTCACGACCGACCTCACCGCAGCGCCGGTCCCGCGCGTCGTGCCGAAGGTGAATACGGCGATCGCCGCCGCGCTAGCGCAGCCCGGGGCGCCGCTCGAGCCGCCGCCGTTCTGCCAGTCGAAAGCGAGCGCGATCGCGGTCGAGGGCGGGGGCAAACCCGTCGGGGCCGGCCAGCTCGCACGCGCTGCGGGTGACGCCGCCGCGCTTCGCGCTTCGCCGGAGATCGACGGCGACACGCTCGCGCTCGCCGCGGGGCTGGTCGACGAAATGCAGCTGGGCCGCCGCTCCACTCCCGACGTGCTGTCGATCAGCCTGTCGGCGACGGACTATGTCGGCCACGAATATGGCACCGAGGGCGAGGAGATGTGCCTCAACCTCATCGAGCTCGACCGTGAGATCGGCGATTTTCTGAGCCTGCTCGACAGCCGCGGGATCGATTATGCGGTAGCGCTGACCGCCGACCATGGGGGCAAGGACATCCCCGAGCGCGAGCGGCTCGCGGGCGTTGCGGATGCCGCGCGGGCCGATCCCTCCCTGGGCTCGGCGGTGATGGGGCCGAAGCTCGCAGCGGGGCTTGGTCTCCCCGGGCCGGGCCTCGTAGGCGGCAGCAATTTCGGCGACATGTATATCGACAAAAGGCTCTCGCCGGCGGACCAGAAGCGGCTGCTCGACGCCGCGGTCGCGGCCTACAAGGCCATGCCGCAGGTGGAAACGGTCTTCACCGCCGCCGAGATCGCGGCCACTCCGCTGCCGACGACCCCCCCCGACCAGTGGAGCCTCATCGAGCGGGCGCGCGCGAGTTTCTATCCGGGCCGCTCGGGCGATTTCTTCGTGATCCTCAAGAAGGACGTCACCCCGATCGCCGACACGAGCCACGGCTTCGTCGCCACGCACGGCAGCCCATGGGACTATGACCGCCGCGTGCCGATTCTCTTCTGGCGCGCGGGATTTCGTGGAGCGACGGTGTCGGCACCTGCAGACACGGTCGACATCATGCCGACGCTCGCGGCGCTGATCGGCCTGCCGATCGCCCCCGGGTCGGTCGACGGCCATTGCCTCGACGGCACGCCCGCTTTCTGCCCTTAGCTTAAGCATCTAAAAACACGCGCTTTTCTTTCACCCGCCAATCAGGCATGAAGAGTCACTCGTCGCGCTGGGGAGGGACTTCACGGGATGCGCAGATCGGCCGTCGCCGCCATGCTCGCAGCAACGCTGGCCGTCGGAGGCTGCGTCCAGACGCGGCAGTTCGCCGACGTCCAATTCACGCCTCCCGAGGGCGACTACAAGCTGCTCGTGCTTCGGCCCGACGTCACGGTCGGCGCGCTGACCACCGGCGGCATGGTCGAGCCGCGTGCCGAATGGACGGACGAGGCCCGCGCCAACATCATCACCGCGCTCCGTGCCCAGCAGTCGTCGCGCGGCGGCAAGGTCACCATCATCGAGCACCGGAACGAGCTTCCCGGAGTCCCGGAGCAGGAGCTTGCCGACGTCGAGCGCCTCAACTTCGTGGTCGACGAATCGATCGTCGAGCACAAATATCTCGGCGACTATTTGCCGACGAAGCGTGGCCGCGGGCTCGACTGGACGCTCGGTGCCGACGCCGTCAGGCTCGGCCAGCAGAGCGGCTACGATTACGCTCTGTTCCTCCATGCCGAAGACCAGGTCGCGTCGAAGGGCCGCGTCGCACTCGGGCTGGTCGGGCTCGCCGGCTGCTTCATCGGCTTTTGCGCGCCCAACATCGGTGGTGCCGAGCAGCTCGATTATGCGTCGTTGGTCGACCTCAAGACGGGTGAGGTGGTGTGGTTCAACGTCGTCGATGCGGCGAGCCAGGTGCCCGGCATCAAGTTCGGTGACCTCCGCACTCCGCAAGGCGCCGCACAGATGGTGGAACGGCTGCTCGGCCGGATGAAGCCGGGGCAGGACGTGCGGCGGCAGCAGGCCCGCTGATGTGCGTCCGCTGCCTCGAGCTCACGCGGCGTTCGCTGCTGGTCGGCGGCGCTGCCGCGGCTGCGCTTCACGCGGGGATTGCGGGCGCCCGGATCCGCCCCGCCGACATGGTCCCCCTGATCGGCCCCGGCTTCCGGCCGACCGACGAGGATGAGAAGGGCCTGTGGAAGGACATGGAGCGGGTCGAGGAGGAGATCGCCGACACCAACCTCCTGATCACCGACCCCAGGATCACCGGCTACCTTCGCCACCTGATCGGCACCGTCGGCGGCCCCGCGGCCAAGGACTTCCGCATCTATCTGATGCGCATCCCGGACTTCAACGCGATGATGTTTCCGACCGGCTTCGCGGTGGTCTTTTCGGGCCTGCTCCTGAGGATGCGCAACGAGGCGCAGCTTGCCGGCGTCATCGCCCACGAATCCGGCCACTTCCTCCGGCGGCACGAAATCCGCTCTTGGCGCGACCAGCGCCGCAAGACGGACCTCTTCTCGATCGGTGCGATGCTTGCCGGAATCGGCGGGGCAGGAGCCGGCGTCTATCTCGGCGATTATGTGCAGCTGGCCGAGCTCGGCACCTTGCTGTCGCTGTTCAAATACAGCCGGGAGATGGAGGCGGAGGCGGATGCCATGGGCGCCAGGCTGATTACCGAGGCCGGCTACGACCCCATGCAGATTTCCACCGTCTGGCAGCAGCTGATCGGCGAGGAGCGGGCGAGCGCAGCCTATCGCGGCAAGCACCGCCGCCACGGCTCGCTGTTCGACACCCACCCGTCGGACGATGCGCGCATGGCCGACCTCAGGGCGGACGCGCTCGAGCTCAAGGTGCCGGGCAAGCTCTACAACGATTACCGCGATCGCTATCTCGCGACGATCGGCCCGATCCGGCCGATGCTGCTCGACGACCAGGTCAAGCTCAACGACCCGGGCGCCAGCCAATATCTCATCGAGACGCTGGCGCAGGACGGGTGGAACGGCCTTCTGCGCTTCTACGAGGGGGAAATCTGGCGCATGCGCAATCGTCCCGCCTTCCATGACGAGGAGCGGGCGGCGCAAAGCTATGCCGCGGCGGTCGTCTACCCCGACGCGCCGCCTGATGCGTGGCGCTGGCACGGCATCTTCCTGTTGAAGCAGGGCCGCACCGCCGAAGCCAAGGCGGCGCTCGCCAAATATCTGTCGATGAAGCCCGACGCCCCGGACGCACCGTGGGTCCGCCAGGTGATCGGCTGAGGAGGCGTCGAGTGAACCGTCGGATAATGATCGCCCTCGCGGCCGCCTTCGTCCTTCCCGCCTGCTCGAGCATCGGCGGCGGCGAATATGGCTATAGCGACTATGCGCCGGTGAACGTCCGCCGAGTCTCCGTCGGTAACGGCGACATGAGTGTGGTTCCGCCGCGGCCGTGGAACCGCCGCCGCAACGTCCTGTTCGACGACGTTCGTTCGGTCGAAGTGTGGACCCTGAACGGGCCGCTCCTCGACGGCATCACCTTCATCTCGGGCCTGCCAAGCGGCCACTTCATGGTTCGCCAGAGCCATCGCGCCGACCAGCAGGTGGCCAAGTTCCGCGCCGACATGCCGCCGCCCGAGATCGCCGCGATGCTCGAGAGTCTCTACCGTGTCCGCGGCGGCGCGGTCGACTTCCACACTTTGTCGATCCAGCCGCGCGAGTTCCTCGGCGCCAACGGCTTCCAGTTCGACTACGAGCACCTCGACGACGACGAGCTGTGGCGCAAGGGCCGCGCGGTCGGTGCGGTCATCAACGGCAAGCTCTACCTGATCATGTTCGACGCCGCCCGCTCGCACTATTACGACGCTGCGCTCCCCGATTTCGAAGCGATCGTCGCCTCGGCGCGGCTGCGGGCTTAAGATGCCGCTTCAACTGGCGGGTGGAACCTCTCCACCCATAGCCAATCTCAAGAGCAGATAGCTAAACAACCAATCGATCGGAGCGGAATTCGGAATGTTCAGGCTTGCACTATTTTTCGGCGCTTTGCTGTTTTGGGCGCCCACATTGGCTCGCGCCGCTGACGATCCGGAAGCTGTGCAATTCGATCAGCTTCAAAACGGTATCATATTCCTCAACGGCACAGTGAATGGCCAGCCCACTGCAATGGTGCTCGACAGCGGCGCCACGATGACCTCCGTCGATCAATCGTTCGCGAACGAACTCGGGCTCAAGGGCTCTGGCCGTATCAAGATGAACGGGGACGTGGGGTCGACGTACGGGCAGATTGCGACCGGTGTATGTGTGAAGGTCGGCGGCTTGACGTTGCACAACCTCAAGGTGGCCATTCTGGATTTGAGTTCCGTTAGCCAGGCAATCGGTCGGAAGGTTCCGATGATCCTGGGACGGGAGGCATTCAAATCCGCTATCGTCACAATGGATTTTCCACATCGGCGGATTGCCTTCCAGGATCGTGCTTCATTTCACCCGCCGCTGGACGTGACGCCAATCAGTCTGAAGGAGGCGGGCAAGCTGCCGGTGATCCCGATCGAGGTCGGGAACACTACCATTAATGCAGAACTCGATCTTGGCGATAACAGTGCGCTCCTCCTCGCCACTCGCGTTTGGAAGTCCCGGTCCGACTTGGCGAACCTTCCTTACACCACGGGCAGTATCACCACATCGGTCTCAGGCGACTTTTCAACGCGTGCTGTCGTTCTTCCTACTGTCACGATCGCTGGAAAGCATTTCCACGATGTTCCGGCCTTTCTCAGCGAGGATCCGCGCGCTCGTCTTGCTACGGGTGCCCATGTTGGCACGCAGTTGCTCCAGCCCTTCGTCGTCGTCTTCGATCTTGCCGGTGGTTCGCTCTATCTCGAGGGACCGTCACATGGGTCGATGACCGTATCGCAATAGCTTCGCAGCCGGTTCATCGGCGTTCGACCCCAACGACGAGCCAATGATCGGCGTAAGCGTCGCCGCAAGGCCTTGATTACCCCCGAACGGGCTCCATATCGGGTCCATGACCGAGCATCATCAGTTCGGACGGCCCCAGCTACATCCGGGTAGCAGCACGGCACGATTCTAGCGCCCTCGGCGGCCGCTCCGGTTGTGGGGCGACGATCCCGCTTGGGGCCTCTCCAATGAGCCCGCGCATCGCTCAGCGATCGCGCATCTTCCTCATTCGATAAGCGAGCAGCCGCCTCTGCGGCGCGAACGCGCGCAAGCCCTGCTCGCTCGGAGTAGAATCATGAGCATCCATTACCCGCATGTCTTCGGGACCAATTTCCCGCGCTACCAAACGACCAGCGAGCGCGTGGCCGACCTCGTCAGCCGCTATCCCGGCGTCACTGAGGATGAAGCGAAGGAAATCCTGACCTTCATGCGAACCGGCCGCCACCTCGATGTGGGCCTGCTGACCGCCGACGAGAGCATTCGTCCGAACCTCGACGCCTTCATGGAGGACCATAAGGCCCATTTCCGGCTGAAATGGTGGGAGAGCGCCACCGCTGTCGGCGGCATCATGGCGGGGCTCGTCGCCTTCTGGCTCCTGTGGGAGATGCTCTCCTGAGCCCGGCGGCCTCTGCGCCCAGAAATCTTCATCAATCCAAGGAGTTTATCGTGAACATTCATGAACAAGGCGCGCTTCGGCCGCCGATCCATCTCTTGGCTTCCGAGTCCGACCTGGTCGCGAAGCTTGCGCTTCAGGCCGAGCAGCGGCAGCCGGTGGTCGCCGCCATGCTGCTCGAGGAAATCGAGCGTGCGGAGCTGCACGACCGCGACAAGATGCCAGACGGCTACGTGCGGCTGAATTCCCGCGTTACCTTCGTCGACCGTCGGTCGGGCACGGAGCGCGAGGTGCAGCTTGTCGTGCCCGCGCGCGCGGACATCGCCAAAGGTCGCATCTCCATCCTGACTCCGATGGGTGCAGCGCTCTACGGTCTCGCCGAAGGCTCGTGCATCGACTGGCCGGATCTCGACGGCAATGAGCGGCCGGTCTGTGTCGTGCGAGTGGAGCAGCCGCCGCGCGAACCCGGCGCAGCCGTTGCCGGCACGGCCTAGCCGACCGGCGAAATCGGGCCGGGCGACGGGTTCGTGCCCGGCGAAGGCGGCAAGGGCACGTCGATGTCGGGCGAGTGCGTCGGGATGCCCGGCGGCGGCTCGGTCGGCTGCCCCGGCTTGGACGGTTCGGGCGTGGCCGGCACCGGCCTGGTCGGCGGCTCCTGGGGTTCGGGCTGTTGCATCATGGCTCGAACGCCCTTGAGAACAGTCGGTTGCCGCGCGGCTTCGCCTTGCCCAACCGGCCCCGCCTGTTATAGGCCGCGCCACCTACGGCGTCCGCGCGCGTGGCGGAATTGGTAGACGCGGCAGGTTTAGGTCCTGTTGTCGAAAGATGTGGGGGTTCGAGTCCCTCCGCGCGCACCATCGTCACGCACAGGCAGTCCGGGGATTGCCGAGCATGACGATCGGCGCAGCCGCCGCGCGGACACCGAATACGAGCAGGATTTGAAAACGTGAGCATCAAGACCGTCGAGACGCAGAACGAGGGCCTCAAGCGCGCCTTCATGCTGACCATCCCCGCCGAGGACATCGAGGCTCGGGTGGAGAAGGAAGTGAAGCGCATCGCGCCCCAGGTGCGGATGCCCGGCTTCCGGCCGGGCAAGGTCCCGCCGAACCTGATCAAGAAGATGCACGGCGACAGCCTCCGCGGCGAAGCGCTCAACGGCGCGGTCCAGGACGGCGTCCAGCAGCTCCTTTCCGAACAGAACATCCGCCCCGCGCTCCAGCCCCAGGTCGAGCTGAACGAGGGATACGAGCCCGGCAAGGATGCCGAGGTGAAGGTCAGTCTCGAGGCGCTGCCGGAGGTGCCGCCCGCGCAGATCGACAAGCTGGAGCTGGAGCGCCTGACCGTCGAGCCGGACGAAAATGCCGTCGATCAGCAGATTCAGCAGCTCGCCAGCCAGAGCAAGCGCTGGGAAGACGCGCCGAAGAAGCATGCCGCGGCCATCGGCGACCTCGTCGTCATGGACTTCGAAGGCGAGGTCGGCGGCCAGCCGTTCGAAGGCGGCAAGGGCGAGGACATGTCGGTTGAGCTCGGTTCGGGCCGGCTGATCTCCGGCTTTGAAGAGCAATTGGTCGGTGCCAAGGCCGGCGACACGCGCGAGGTCAAGGTGACCTTCCCCGGCGACTATCCGGTCGAGAATCTCAAGGGCAAGGACGCGATCTTCGCGATCACCGTCAAGGCGGTGAAGACCGCCGGCGAGACGAAGCTCGACGACGAGTTCGCTAAGTCGCTCGGCCTCACCGACCTCGAGCAGTTGAAGGGCCTGATCCGCGGCCAGGTCGAGCAGGAGCTCAATGGCCTTACCCGCACCCACATGAAACGCCAGCTGCTCGACATCCTCGCCGAGCGCCATGACTTCGCGGTTCCCGAATCGATGGTCGAGGCCGAATATCAGAACATCCTCGGCCAGCTTCGCCATGAGGCGAGCCACGAAGAGGATCCGAAGGCGGCGCTCGCCGAGATCGAAAAGGATGCGGCCGAGTATCGCCGCATCGCCGAGCGCCGCGTCCGTCTCGGCCTGCTCCTCTCCGAAATCGGCGCAGCCAACGGCGTCGAGGTGACCGAGCAGGAAATGCGCGGCCTGATCGGCCAGGCCGCGTCGCAATATCAGGGCAAGGAACGCGAGCGCTTCCTCGAGCTGGTGCAGCAGGAGCCGATGTTCGCGGCCCAGCTTCGCGCCCCGCTCTACGAGGACAAGGTCGTCGACTTCCTCTTCTCCAAGGCCGACATCAGCGACCGCAAGGCGACGCGGGAGCAGCTGGAGGCGGACCTCGAGAGCGAGGAAGGCCATGTCCACGGCCCCGGCTGCGACCATGCGCATGACAAGCCCAAGGCGAAGAAGGGCGCGGCGAAGAAGTCCGCTCCGAAGCCCGAGGAGGTCCTCAACCAATCCGCCAAGCCGGCGAAGAAGGTCAAGCTGACCGGTGAAACGGACGCCAAGCCGAAGCCGGCAAAGCCGCTGAAGAGCGAGCCCGCGAACAAGGCCGCCGCCAAGGCTGCCGAAAAGCGCAAAGCGAAGGCCTCGGCCAAGCCCGGCGCCAAGAAGCCGGCGAAGAAGGGTTGAGCGAACGCGAGATCGTCTGCGACGACCTCGGCGCCGCGCTCGAAGATCTGCGCGGGCAGGGCTTCCGCCTCGACCTCATCTACCCCGCCGACGATCCGCATACCGCGGTCCTCGCCAAGGATGACGAGTCCGTCCGCTTAACGACCCGGCCGGGCGCCTCTCCGCCCACCGACCGCCTGCCGCCGTTCGTGGGAGAGTTCGTGCTGACCCGCGCCGGCTCGTCAGTGGGGCAGGGCCGGGCCGGCATGCTCTACCGCGACCTGATCCCGAGCCGGCTCGGCGGCCGCTACATCGCCTCGCACATCTCGATCCCCGAAGGCGGGCCGGTCAGCGACTGGGTCCATTTCCACAAGATCGCGCTTCAGTTGCTCTATGTCCGCCGCGGCTGGGTGCGCGTCGTCTACCAGGACCAGGGCGAGCCCTTCGTCATGAACGAGGGCGACCTCGTCCTCCAGCCCCCCGGGATCCGCCACCGGGTGCTCGAAAGCTCCGCCGCCTTCGAAATCGTCGAGATCAGCGCGCCCGCCGTCCACGCGACCTACGCCGACGACCGTCTCGAATTGCCGAACGGCAGCAATCCCGGCGCCATTTTCGGCGGCCAGCGTTTCCTCCGCCATGTCGCGTCCGAGACGCCCTGGACTCCGGCCAACGGCGGCGAGGCGCAGGAGACCGAGGCCGAAGTCGCGACCGGCGGCCTCGCCGAGGTGCGCACGCTGCGGCCGCACAACGGCGAAGCGCTGAACTTCGGCGGCCACGGCGGAGAGCTCGTGTTCGGCTTCGTCCTCGATGGCTCGGCCACGCTCGACTATCGCGGCCTCAACGAGGTCCGCCCCGCCGACGCCTTCGCCATCCCGCCGGGCCAGTCGTGGCGCCTGACTCACCCGACCCCTGACTTCCGCCTGCTCCACATCACCACCGCGCCGCTGGACTGAAACCGTTCGCCCTGAGCTCGTTCTCACGGGTATCCCCCGGGACACCCGTTCGCCCTAAGCTTGTCGAAGGGCTGCATTTCTTCCTACACGAGCAAAGAGAAGGGCAGGCCTTCGACTAGCTCAGGCCGAACGGGGACTCAGTGCCAAAGACCGCATCGCCGAAAATCGCCGTGCTGCTGCCCTGCTATAATGAGGAAGCGGCGATTGGCGCGACCGTCGCCGGCTTCAAGGCCGCGCTCCCGGGCGCGACGATCTACGTCTACGACAACAACAGCGCCGATCGGACGCGCGAGGTCGCGGCCAAGGCGGGCGCCGTGGTCCGGACCGAGAAGCAGCAGGGCAAGGGCAATGTCGTGCGCCGCATGTTCGCCGACATCGACGCCGACGTCTATGTGATGGCCGACGGCGACCTGACCTACGATCCCGCCGCCGCTCCCCGGATGGTCGACATGCTTCTGGCCGACCAGCTCGACATGGTCGTTGGCACCCGCCGCCACGACGAAAAGAGCGCTTATCGCGGCGGCCACGTCCTCGGAAACCGCATCTTCACCGGCCTCCTCGCCGGCCTGTTCGGGCGCAGCTTCAGCGATATCTTCTCCGGCTATCGCGTCTTCTCGCGGCGCTTCGTTAAAAGCTTCCCGGTGCTCTCTGCCGGCTTCGAGATCGAGACGGAGATGAGCGTCCACGCGCTCGAGCTGCGGATGCCCGTCGGCGAGTTCGAGACCGCTTACGCCGCCCGGCCCGAGGGTTCGCAGTCGAAGCTTTCGACCTACGGCGACGGCTGGCGGATCCTCAAAACCATCTTCAACCTCTACCGCGTCGAGCGCCCGGTGCTGTTCTACGGCGCGATCGGCGAGGTGCTGCTGCTCGCTGCCTTCCTCCTCGCGCTGCCGCTCGTCCGAACCTATCTGCAGACCGGGCTCGTGCCGCGCTTCCCGACCGCGATCCTCGTCACCGGCATGGTGATCGTCGCCGTCCTCTGCCTCTTCGCGGGCCTCATTCTCGATACGGTCACCCGCGGAAGGCGCGAGGTGAGACGGCTCGCCTATCTCTCGCTGACGGCGCCGCCTGCGGCTTGAACCTTTCGCCATCCGCGCCGATGTAGTCAGCACCACAATTCAAGGACCCATCACCCGTGATCGACCACCAAGACATCGCCAGCCAGCTCGTCCCCATCGTCATCGAGCAATCCAACCGGGGCGAGCGCAGCTTCGACATTTATTCGCGGCTGCTGCGCGAGCGCATCGTCTTCATCACGGGAGCGATCGAGGACCATATGGCGAGCCTCGTCACCGCCCAGCTGCTCTTCCTCGAGTCCGAGAACCCGAAGAAGGACATCTTCATGTACATCAACTCGCCGGGCGGCGTGGTGACGGCCGGCCTCGCGATCCACGACACGATGCAATATATCCGGCCGAAGATCAGCACCGTCTGCATCGGCCAGGCCGCCTCGATGGGCAGCTTCCTCCTCGCCGCTGGCGAGCCCGGCATGCGCGTCGCGCTCACCAACAGCCGGATCATGATCCACCAGCCCTCCGGCGGCGCCCAGGGCATGGCCGCCGACATCGAGATTCAGGCGCGCGAGATCCTCCGCATGCGCCAGCGCCTCAACGAGCTCTACGCAAAATACACCGGCCAGCCGCTGGCCGAGATCGAGAAAGCCATGGACCGCGACAAGTTCCTCGAGTCGGACGAAGCCAAGGCGTTCGGCCTCATCGACGAAGTCTTCGACAAGCGCCCCGAGCCCGGCGACGACAGCGGCACCGGGCAGGGCGAAGTGACGCCGGCCTGACTTGCGCCCTGCGAATGCAGGGGGGCGCTAGTAACCCGCCGCAAGGCCGGCCGGGCGCCGCTTGTCGTTCGCGCCTTCGAGCACGCGGTTGGCGGAATCGACCAGGATCGCTTCGTCGGCGCCCCACGCCGGCTCCTCGCGGAAATGGTAGCCCATCGCCTCCAGCTTCTGGCGCGTCGCCGGGGTGAGGTAGCCGGTCTCGACCATCACTTGGTCGGGCAGCCATTGATGATGGATTCGCGGCGCATCGACCGCCTGCTGGATGTTCATCCCGAAGTCGACGACGTTGAGGATGCTTTCGAGGGTGGTCGAGATGATCGTCGAGCCGCCGGGGCTGCCGGTCACCATGAACAGGCGGCCATTGCGCAGCACGATCGTCGGCGACATCGAGCTCAGCGGCCGCTTGCCCGGAGCGATGGCGTTGGCCTTGCCCTGGACCAGGCCGAAGGCATTGGGGACGCCGGGCTTCGAGGTGAAGTCGTCCATTTCATCGTTGAGGAAGAAGCCCGTGTCTCCCGCCATCTGACCGATCCCGAATAGGAGGTTGATGGTGTAGGTGACGCTGACGGCGTTGCCCTTCGAATCGACCACCGAGAAATGGGTCGTGTGCCTGCCTTCGGTCGATTCAACGCCGCCCCTCACTTCGCTGGAAGGAGTCGCGCTGTCAGGCCGGATTTGGGTGCGGATGGCGGCCGCGTGTGCGGGCGAGATCAACCGCGCGACGGGGTTGCTGACGAAGTCCGGGTCGCCAAGATCGGTGTTCCGATCGGCGAAGGCGTGCCGCTCCGCCTCGACGAGATAATGCGTCGCCTTCACCGAGCCGTAGCCCCACTTGCGCATCGGGTAGGCCTGCAGCACCTGCAGGATTTCGCACACCGTCGTCCCGCCGGAACTCGGCGGCGGCGCGGACACGATGGTGAAGCCGCGATAGGTGCAGCGCACCGGCGTATCCCATTTCGCTTTGTAGGTGGCGAAGTCGCGCATCGTGAACAGACCGCCGTTCGCCTCGCTCGCGGCAACGATCCGCTTTGCGATGGACCCCTTGTAGAAGGCGTCCGTGCCGCCGCTGGCAATCAGCTTCAGAGTCGCCGCGAGCTGCGGCTGGATCAGCCGCTCGCCGGCCCGCCACGGCTGACCGTGGTTGAGAAAGACCGATGCGACGTTGGGCCACCTGGCGAAATCCTTCGTCCGGCGGTTCATGATGTTCACGTCGCCCTGGGTGAGCACGAAGCCGTGCTCGGCGAGCGCGATCGCCGGAGCCATGACCTTGGCGAGCGGCATGGTGCCATATTTCGCCAGCGCGGTGTCGAGCCCCATCACGGTTCCAGGCGTGCCGACGCCGAGATACGAGTCGGTGCTGAGGCCCTTGACCACATTGCCCTGCTTGTCCTGGAACATGGTCGCGGTCGCGCGCAGCGGCGCCCGTTCGCGGAAATCGAGGAACAGGTCGCGCCCGTCGGCCAGGTGCACGGTCATGAAGCCGCCGCCGCCGATGTTGCCGCAGCAGGGGTGGACGACGGCCAGGGCATAGCCGACGGCGACCGCCGCATCGATGGCATTCCCACCCTGCTTCAGCATCGACAGACCGGCGAGCGTCGCAAGATGCTGGGCGGACACGACCATTGCGTGAGAAGCTCGCACCGGCTGCGCGGTCCGCCAATCGCCCGCCGGCGCGGCCGTCGTATCCAGCGCGTGGCCCGAAATTTGCGGCTGCCGCGCCGGTAGGGGAGGAGCGGCCGGGGCAGGCGCCGCAATGCCTCCGACCAAGCAAAGGGCAACAATCTTCACGACAGCCCGTAGCCCGAGCCCATTCGCACCTGATTCAAACGCCATCATTCCTCCGAAATTCCTGGTGCATCTTGAAAGCCACATGCGCCGGGCGCTGTGGCAGATATGTCATACCGGGCAGGTAAGTCGCTTTTCGCGACGTATTCACCCTTTCCCGATCCCTGAGCAGTCCATAGCCTATCGAAAGATAACTGGTGGGCACATTCGGCGCGCAGCGCAAGCCCGCGATTTCGTGACGCAGAAGACACAATTGTCAGCCAAAGTCAGGGGAGGGGATCCGATGAACAAAGTCTTGTTGATGAGCAGTGCCGCATTCGTGGCAGCTGCGGCGTGCCCGGCAGGCGCCGAAACCGCCGCCGCCCAGCAGCCCGCGAACGCGCAGGCGGCCCAGCCTCAGGCGCAGAACAGCAACGCCAACAAGGACCAGGCCGAAATCGTCGTCACCGGTACCCGGGCCATCGGCCGTACCCGGCTGGACACGATCGCTCCGGTCGACGTGATTTCGAACAATGACCTCAAGCGCCAGGGCACGACGGAAACCGCGACGGCGCTGGCCAACGTGGCCCCGTCGATCGACTTCCCGCGGCCGGCGGTCACCGATGCCACGGACGCCATTCGGCCCGCAACGCTGCGCGGGCTTAGTCCCGACGAAACCCTCGTCCTCATCAACAGCGTTCGAGCACACCCGTCGGCGCTGCTGAACATCAACGGCTCGGTCGGTCGAGGTTCCGCGGCGGTCGACCTGAACACGATCCCGGTTGCAGCGCTCCAGAGCATCGAAGTGCTTCGCGACGGCGCATCCGCGCTTTACGGATCGGATGCGATCGCGGGCGTGATCAACCTTCGCCTGCGCAACGCGAGGACCGGCGGGGGCGCGACGCTCAGCGCCAGCGAATATGACACCCATGTGCCCGCCCGGCTCGATCCCCGCCACGAGACCGATGGCCGCACCGTCACCGCTTCGGCCTGGCAGAACCTGCCGCTCGGCAGCAGCGGGTTTCTCGATCTCACTGCCGAATTCCTCAACCGCAACCCGACCAGCCGCGGCGACTTCGACACACGCGACAAGCCTTTCGAGGTCCGCTCCCGCTACGGCGACCCGGATGTCAAGCAGGGCACCGGCTACTTCAACATGGGCATGCCGATCGCCGAGACCGGCTGGAACTTCGTCAGCTGGGGCGGTTACCAGTATCGCCGCACGCAATCGGCGGCCTTCCCGCGCAACCCGAGCAACGCCAACAATGTCCCGTCGATCTATCCGGATGGCTTCCTTCCGCTGATCCAGACCAAGTCGAAGGACCTCACGCTGACCGGCGGGTTCAAGGGCGATGTGGCCGCATGGAACACCAGCCTTACCGCTTCCTACGGCAGGAACACGATCGATTACGCGACCCTCCACACGCTGAACGCGACCTATGGCGCGCAGTCGAAGACGAGCTTCTTCGACGGTTCGGTTGCTTACGATCAGTTCGTGACCAACCTCGACGTCTCGCACGATTATGCGCTTGGCGCCGACAGCGACCTCACCGCTGCCGCGGGCGCCGAGTATCGGCGTGAAGGTTATTCGATTTCTGCGGGCGAGCCGCAGTCCTTCGACCACGGGCCTGTGTTCGTCAGCCCAACCACCGGCGGCGCAACCTCGCCCGGAGCTCAGGGATTCGGCGGCTTCAGCCCGGCCAACGAGGTCGACAAGCACCGCGATAACGTCAGTGGCTACGTCGACCTGGAGGGCCGCTTCTCGAACGTCAGCATCGGCGCGGCCGGACGCGTCGAGCATTATTCGGACTTCGGCAGCACCGCCAACGGCAAGCTGTCCGGCCGGTGGGACGTCACTCCAAGCTTCGCCTTGCGCGGCGGAGTCCAGACCGGCTTCCGCGCGCCGTCGCTGCAGCAGGAGTTCTTCACCTCGATCGCTTCGGTGATCGTCAATGCCAACGTGGTCCTGACCGGCACCTTCCCCTCGGTCAGCCCGCAGGCGAGGGCGCTCGGCGGCCTGCCGCTCGAGCCCGAGAAGGCGACCAATTATTCGGCCGGTTTCGTCTTCCGGCACGGGCCCTTCAACCTGACCGTCGATGGATATCAGATCGACCTGCGCAACGGCCTCACCTTGTCGCAGAACATCCAGAAGGGCTTCAGCCCCGCGGTGGACGCGATCCTCAATGCCAACAATGTCAGCGCTGCCCGTTTCTTCATCAACGGAGTGAAGATGCGCACCCGCGGCGTCGACATCGTCGGCAACTATCGCGTTCCGACGGTGAGCGCGGGCCTGTTCAACTTCACCTTGGCTGCGAACTTCAACAAGGTGAACGTGCTCAGCGTCCCGACTACGACGTCGGTGCTCAACCCCGCCCCGCCGCTGGTGATCCGTTCGACGATCCTGACGCTTGAGCAGGGCACGCCGAGGAAGAAGATCACCGGCACGGTCGACTGGACCCGCGGCCCGTGGGGGGCGACTCTCCACGCGACCTATTATGGCGACGTCAACCAGCCGGGGACGACCGCGGCTACAGACATCCACACCGGGAGCAAGATGATCACCGACATCGAGGGGCGCTACACTTTCGCCCAGCGATTCCACCTCGCCCTCGGCGTCGCCAATCTGTTCGACGTCTATCCCAACCGGACCCCGCCGATCGCCCAAAGCTCGACCGGCGTCGTCGATTTCCCCTTCTATTCGCCGTGGGGCTTCAACGGCCGCCAGCTCTACGCAAGGCTGGGCGTCGACTGGTAGGCTGGCCCGGGACACAGGCGCGCGCTGCTCGAGCACGCGCCTGTCCGGGCGAACGCCGACGCAAGGCGCCGTGCACTCATTAGTCCGAATGCTAACGTCGGCTTTCAACCCATTGCAGACATTATCAATTCTGGAATGCTTGGGGCGCTGGCCCCTATGACCCTCGCCGACTCACCGGTTCGCGCGGCGCCATGCCGATAAACGAATGGTGATCGTCGCTTAGACGGGCGGCAGTGCCACGATCGCGCCGCCGCGGCGCAGGAAGCGGAATCGCCTGGCAGCCCGGCTAGTTCGACCAGTCCTAAGCGCTCGAGGGGGGAGCACTGGCTGATTGTCCGCGCCGCAGGAGCGGCCGCGATGGATTTAAGTCAATCCGTTTCGGATTTAACAAATTCTCTGCCGCAGAGTGTCTCGTTAGTCTGCGGTCGCCCGAGATTATCCGAAATTAACTGGTTATTAAACGCTGCCAGATTAAACAATTACTACTAACGATTGGTATATATCGGAAGCAAGTGGGCACCCGATGGCAGTCAGCTGCCGCCAGACGTTGGATTTTTTGGACGCACTGCTCGGGGGTTAAAATGACCAGAATCGCTTCGTTAAAGGTTGCAATGGGCGCTGTGTGCCTCGCCGCGATCAGCGGCCCGGCCTTTGCCGCCTCGACTCAGCAAACCACGTTCAAGGTGACCGCCGACGTCACCGCCAGCTGCACCATCGCGGCCGCTGATCTCGACTTTGCCGCTTATAATCCTGTCGGAAGTGCCGTTTCCGGACAGTCGCAGATCACGGTGAACTGCACCAACGGCACCAGCTGGAATGTCGGGCTTAACGAGGGGGTCTTCTCCGGAGCGACGACGTCGACCCGCAAGATGACCGGACCGGGCTCCTTCGCCCTCGCGTACGGGCTCTTCACCGATTCCGCCCACACCGCCAACTGGGGCAATATCGTCGGCACGGACACCAAGTCCGGCACCGGCGCCGGTATTGACCAGGTCCTTAACGTCTATGGCCTTATCCCCGGCACGCAGAATGTCGGAGCCGGCCATTACGAGGACACGATCACGGCAACGATAACCTTCTGACCCATGGCGGCGCCGCCTCGAGCGGCGCCGCGGAAGGTCTGCCGGCGAGGATGCGGGCTCCTGTGGCCGCATCGGGGGTGGTGAGGAAATCATGAAATCGTTCGCGCGCATATGCACGCTGTTCGTGCTCGCCATGCAATGTGCATGGCTGGCCTGTTCCCCGGCTCGGGCGCAGGGGTTGGAGGTCACTCCGACCAATGTCGTCTTCGGCCCAGGGCAGACGGCGGCCACGCTCACCGTCACCAACCGCGGGGACCAGAAGGTCTCGTTCCAGATCCGCGGTTTCTCATGGCTGCAGGACGCGCAGGGGAACGATGTCCTCGAGCCGTCGGCTAGTCTTCTTGCAAGTCCGCCGATCGCCAGCATCGAAGCGGGCGGCAGCCAGGTCGTCCGGCTGATCCTTCGGCAGCCACCGCAGGGACGGGAGGCCACCTACCGGATCCTCTTCGACCAGCTTCCCCCGCCCCACCAGGCGGGCGTCGTCCGAATTCTGCTGCGCCTTTCCATACCCGCGTTCGCGGAACCGCAGACTGAGGTTACGCCTCAGCTGCACTGGCGCGTTGCTCATGACGAGGGGGGTTGGTGGCTCATCGCCGCCAACACCGGCAGCCGCCATTTGACGCTCGGCAATCTGAAGCTCTTGGCGCCCGACGGGCAGGAGCTTCGGGTCACCGTCGCCTCGCCTCCGCACATTCTCGCCGGCGCCACCAAGCGCTGGCCGATTGCGGAGTCGGCAGGTCTGACTGCGAACGAGGCGCTTCGCGTGACGGCGACAGCGGATGTGGGCACGGTCGACGAGCGGGTCTTTGTAGAATCAGGCCCGTGATGCGGGCCTCGAGTCCGACGCCGTTCCTCGCGGCTCTCCTTGCACTCGCCGCAGCGCTGTTTGCGCTGACCCCGGCGAATGCATCGAGTACGTCTTCGAACGGCGCCGTGCTCGACACAGCGACCAGCAGCGGCGCGAAGATCAACGGCGAGGTCGACGAGGCCCGGCTCGAAGCGCTTCAGGCCAACGAAACGCTCGAGCTTGCGGTCGTCGTAAATGGCGCGGCCACCGGCAAGATCGGCGAGTTCGTCGCCCGAGGCGGAGCTCTCTTCGCTCGGGGCGAAGAGCTCGACCGGCTCGGCTTCCAGATTCCTCGCGCGCCGGCCGCCAACGGGCTCGTACTCCTGTCCGGAATCACCGGCCTTTCCACCCGGATCGATCAGCGCAGCCAGACCTTGTACATCACCGCGCTGTCGAAATTCATCCAGCCGACGCTCATCGGCGACGAGCTCTCCCTCAACGGCTACGCCGTGGAGAGCGGATCGGGCGCCGTGCTCAACTACGACGTCGTCGGCACATCTGCCGATGGCCATCGCTTCGCCAGCGGACTGTTCGATGCGCGGCTATTCTCGCGCTACGGAGTGGTGTCCTCCGGGCTGCTGGTGAACACCTCTCCGCGGCAGGGCGGCGGGAATTCGAAGGTCGTCCGGCTGGACACGACCTACGTCTATTCGGATGCGCGAACGTTGAGGCGCTACCGGTTCGGCGATTTCATCACCGGCGGCCTTCCCTGGACTCGCCCGGTCCGGCTCGGCGGAGCGCAGGTCAATTCGGACTTCTCGATGCGCCCCGACCTCATCACCTTCCCGGTGCCGCAGATCAGCGGAGTGGCGGCTGTCCCGTCCACCGTCGACGTGCTGGTGAACGGCAGCAAGGTGGTCTCGGGCGAAATCCCCTCCGGGCCTTTCCAGGTGCCGCAGGTTCCGGTCATCACCGGCGGCGGCACGGTCACGACGACGGTCACCGACGCCGTCGGCCGGCAGGTGGTCACCCAGCTGCCCTTCTATGCAAGCGCCGCTCTGCTCGCTCCGAAGCTTCAGACCTACTCGGCGGAGATCGGCTTCGTGCGCCGCAACTGGGGCGTGAAAAGCAACGATTACGGAGCTGCCGCCGGTGTCGTCACCTATCGCCGCGGGATTTCGCCGTTCCTGACTCTCGAAGCCCATGCCGAGGCGACCGACAGGGTCAAGATGGGCGGCGTCGGAGCGGTCGTGAACCTGGCCAATTTCGCGCTCCTCAACCTCGCCGCCGGCGGAAGCAGCTTCGATGGCCGTTCGGGCGGCCAGCTTTCGGCCGGCATCCAGCGCTCGACTCCAAAGTATAGCCTCGGCGGCTCAGTGATCGTCGCCAACCGCCGCTTCGGCGACATCGCGGCCGCGAACGGCGACCCCGTCTCGACCTTTCAGCTCAACGTCAATGCAAGCGTGTCGCTGAGCAGCTTCGGCTCGCTCGGGATCGCGTACAGCGAGATCCGGCGCGCCGGCCAGCCGGCGCCTCCTTCGAACAGTCGGTTTGGAAACGCGTTCGATTTCGTCGAGCCTCAGCATTCGCGGATCCTGACCGCGAGCTACTCGCGGCAGTTCGGCCACATGGCGGTCTATGCCACGGTCTTTCGCGACTTCGGCGAGAAAAAGGGCACACACGTGATGGCCGGCCTGACCCTCCCGCTGGGACACCGAACTTCGGCGAGCGTCAGCGCCCAGGCTTCCGCCGGCTCGCGTCTCGGGCAGGTCGAGGTGGATCGTCCGGCCGTCGTTCCCGGCCAATGGGGCTTCCGGGCTTTTGCGTCGGGAAGCGGCGGCGGCAACCGCGGCATGACCGACCACGAGTTCGGCCAGGTGACGTACAAATCGGGCTTCGGACAGATCTTCGCCGGGGTCGACCAGGTTGCCGGCCACACGACCGCGCAGGCCGAGATGCAGGGCGCAGTCGCATTCGTCGATCATGGTCTGTTCGCCTCGAACCGGATCGACGAGAGCTTCGCCATCGTCGACACCGGAACCGCCGGGATCCGGGTGCGGCAGGAAAACCGGGACGTGGGCCGTACAGACTCGCACGGCCGGCTGCTCGTCCCCGATCTCCGCTCGTTCGAGCTGAACCAGCTGTCGATCGAGCCGCTCGATGCGCCGGTCGACGCGGAGGTGACGGTGACCAGGAAGAAAGTCCGCCCGCAGGACCGGTCGGGCGTGGTGGTCAAGTTCCCGGTCAAGATCGACCGCGGCGCCTTGCTCCGGCTGGTCGACGGCAGCGGAAAGCCTCTGCCGGTGGGAAGCAGCGCAACCTTGAAGTCGAGCGGAGCGGCCGTTCCGGTCGGCTATGATGGCGAGGCCTATGTGGTCGACCTCCACAACCGCAACGAGGTCCTGGTCGAGCGGCCCGACGGCGATAAATGCCTCGTTTCGTTCGACTTCAGGGCGGCGCCCAACCAGATCCCGACGTTGGGGCCGCTGACGTGCCGGGAGTCGGCCCAGTGATCCGCGCGATCCTCTTCGGCCTCGCACTGCTGATATTCGGCGCGGGAACAGCCTCTGCCGGCACATCCCCGAGCTGTACTCCGAGCTCGGCCGGCATTTCCTTCGGCACGTTCACCGGCTCGCAGATCACGATCATCGGCTCGATCACGCTGACCTGCACCGGCACCGGAAAAGACGGTTACAATCTCGACCTTAGCACCGGCAGTTCCGGGACCTACACGCCGCGGCGAATGAAGAACGGGAGCAACAGCCTTTCGTACAATCTCTACACCGACTCCGGTTTCTCGCAGATCTGGGGGGCAGGATCGGGCGGAACCAATCATATTAGCGGCAACGTCGACATGGGCAGTTCGAGCACGCTGACGATCGTGGTGCCGCTATACGCCAAGCTGACCGCACAAACGAAGCCGCCGTTCGGACCCTATTTGGACACGATCGTAGCGACGCTGACGATTTCGAATGTCGTGACGACGGTTTCCTTCCCGGTCACCGTCAACGTCCCGCCGGATTGCACCTTCTCCGCGGGGAACCTCGTGTTCGGCACCTACAGCGGCGCCCAGCTCGACGCGCAGTCGCAAATCTCGCTGACGTGCACCAGCGGCACCGCGTGGAACGTCGGACTCGACGCCGGATCGTTCGCCGGAACGACCGTAAGCACGCGCAAGATGACGGGGCCGGGAACGTCTTCGATGAACTACTCGCTGTTCCGCAATTCCGGGCGCACGCTGAACTGGGGCAACACCGTCGGCACCGACACCGTGTCAGGGACCGGTACCGGTACCGCACAGTCGATCACTGTGTTCGGCCGGGTGCCAGCATCACAGAACCTGCCCGCGGGATCGTATCAGGACACGATCATCGCGACGATCACGTTTTGACGCTGGGTCCGGCGACTGCTTTCGACGCCGCAGACAGTAGAAAACGCTGTCCTACAGCCCCCGACATGGAATAACTGAGTCGCCTCCTATTCCCCGGAGGCACAATTGATCGAACCGCCGTCCTTTCCCCCGATCCCGGCCTGGCCCGAACCCGCCGAGCGCGGCCTCGTCGATGTCACCGACCATCCGATCGACTTCACCCCCGTCCCGCGAAGGCGCAAGCGGCGGAACGGCTGGACCGAGCTCGCCCAGCGCGCGTTCATCGCCGCGCTCGAGGAATGCGGGTGCATCGCCCGCGCGGCGCGCGCCGTCGGGATGAGCAAGCGGAGCGTTTACCGGCTGCTCGAGGCCGAGGGCGCCGACAGTTTCGCCGAAGCGGTGGACCAGGCGATCGCCCGCGGAGTCGAGCGGGTGCGCGGCGATGCCATGCTTCGCGCGCTCCACGGCTCATGGGTTCCGGTCGTCCGCCGCGGGCGCGTCGTCAGGATGGAGTTTCGCTGGAACGACAAGCTCGCGATCGGCATCCTCTCGGGGCGCAACAGCTCGGTCGCGGAAGAGCGCGAGCGTGCGGTTTCGCGGCGCAAGTACAGGCTCCTCGTCAACGCCCACCGCGCGCAGGAAGCCGAGCGCCTCCGCCACGAGCAGGCGGTGTGGCAGGCGCACCAGGCCATCCTCGACAGGATCGAGGCCGAGCGGGACAATCCGGCGCCGATGAACGAGCGGATGCCGCCGCGCGTCCGTAGCCTCTAAGGTCACCGAAAATGGCCACGCACCGCGTGACATTAGTGAACTTAGGCGGGGTCCAGGCGCGTGGAAGGGCACAGCCGCGTCGCCGTGCAGCTGTGCGCGAAAAGCGCGAGCGTGCTCCGGCTGACGCGCCGGCTCAAGCGTCGGAAACCGGGAGGTTCGCGCGGCCTCGGCCGGACTTATTTTTTCTTGGCTGTCGTCTTCCTGGCGGCGGGCTTCTTGGCGGTGGTCTTCTTAGCCGTGCTCTTCTTTGCAACGGTCTTTTTCGCGGGCGCTTTCTTTGCTGCGGTTTTCTTGGCTGTGGTTTTCTTAGCGCCTGACTTCGTAGCTGCCTTGGCCATGTATCCTCTCCCTTTGACGGCCCAAAAAACAGTTTGAAAGTAACAGCGGTTCCGGTCGCTGAAAACGCGATTTTGTAACGTCGTATGTTCCCCTCTTGTTCTCATGGAACAAATCGGATACGAACATTCCTCCACGGGCGGGCTCGGCCGCCGAAGATGCAGCACGGATTGTGCTTGAACGGGGAGTGACGACATGGCAGCGCAGTTGAAGGTCATCGGCAGCGGAGTGGAAGCGTCAGTGCAGAATTCGGGCATGGACCGGCAGAAGGCCCTCGAAGCGGCGCTCGCCCAGATCGACCGCGCGTTCGGCAAGGGCTCGGCGATGAAGCTCGGAAGCCGGGAGAGGATCGAGATCGAGACGGTTTCGACCGGTTCGCTCGGGCTCGACATCGCGCTTGGAGTCGGCGGCCTTCCGCGCGGCCGGGTGGTCGAGATCTACGGGCCGGAAAGCTCGGGCAAGACCACGCTCGCGCTGCACGCGATTGCCGAGGCGCAGAAGAACGGCGGGACGGCCGCCTTCGTCGACGCCGAGCATGCGCTCGATCCCGGCTACGCGAGGAAGCTCGGGGTCGACATCGACGAGCTGATCGTGTCGCAGCCGGACACCGGCGAGCAGGCGCTCGAGATCGTCGACACGTTGGTGCGCTCGAACGCCATCGACGTGCTCGTCATCGACTCGGTCGCCGCATTGGTGCCGCGCGCCGAGATCGAGGGCGAGATGGGCGACCAGCTCCCCGGCCTCCAGGCGCGCCTGATGAGCCAGGCGCTGCGCAAGCTCACCGGTTCGATCAGCCGCTCGCGCTGCACGGTCATCTTCATCAACCAGGTGCGGATGAAGATCGGCGTCATGTACGGCAATCCCGAGACGACGACCGGCGGCAATGCGCTCAAATTCTACGCCTCGGTGCGCCTCGACATCCGCCGCACCGGCCAGATCAAGGACCGCGACGAGATCGTCGGCAACGTCACCCGCGTGAAGGTCGTCAAGAACAAGGTCGCGCCGCCGTTCAAGCAGGTCGAATTCGACATCATGTACGGCGAGGGCGTCTCGAAGATGGGCGAGATCCTCGACCTCGGCGTCAAGGCCGGCCTCATCGAGAAATCGGGCGCCTGGTTCAGCTACGACAGCGTCCGCATCGGCCAGGGCCGCGAGAACGCCAAGGCCTATCTCAAGGAGAATCCCGACGTCGCGCAGCGGATCGAGAATGCGATCCGCGGCAAGACCGAGGAAGTCGGCGAAGCCCTGATGGTCGGCGCCGGGCCCGAGGATGAGGGCGGCGAGGTCGCAGCCGAATAGCTCCTAGGCCACTTCCTCCGGCACCGGGGGAAGTGGCTCGGCCCGCCTCCCGCCGATTCGCGCGAACAGCTGCTTCGGCTCGGTCAGCACGATCAGCACGAAGCCTCCGGCGGCGCAGGCGGCGGTACCGATGATGAACGGCAACGGCGTGCCGTCGAACTGCTGCCCGATCCAATAGCCGATCGCGGCCGCGCCGATGGTTCCGGCCATCCCCTGGACCGACGAGGCGGTGCCTGCGATCGGCGCCATGTTCTCCATCGCCAGCGTGCCGAGGTTGGACGAGGTGAAGGCAAAGCTCGCCATCGTCAGCCCCTGCATGACGACGAACATCGGCAGCGTCTCGAAGCCGGCAAAGGCGAGCGCCGAATGGGCTGCGGTGACGACGACCATCGCGAGCGCGGCGCTGTGGCCGACCCGGCGCAGCCCGAAACGGCCGACGACTCGCGAGTTGAGGTAGGAGGCGATCGCCATCGGCGCGGCGATGCATGCGAATACGAGCCCGATGAGCTGCGGCGCGTGGAACGATTCGAACACGATCTGCTGGATCGAGGAAATGTAAGCGACCAAGCCCGAGAAGCTTACGGTCACGGCGAGCGTATAGCCGCGCGATTTGCTGTCGCGGATCGATTCGACGATCGCTTCGCCGATCGGCCGCCAGCGCAACGGCCGTCGGTATTCGGGATGCAGGGTCTCGGGCAGCCGGATCGACGGCCACACCACCATCACCGCGGCATAAATCGCGAGCACGACGAAGATCGCCCGCCACGGCGCGAACAGGAGGATCAGCTGGCCGACGTTGGGCGCGAGCACCGGCATCAGCATGAAGGTCATGAACACCAGGCTCATCACCCGCGCCATCGCTTCGGCCTCGAACAGGTCGCGGACCATCGCAATGACCAGCACGCGGGACGCGGCGGCGGACGCGCCCATCAGCACGCGCCCGGCGATCAGCACTGGAAAGCTCGGCGCCAGCGCGCACAGCAATGCGAAGACGCCGTACAGGCCGACGCCCGCGGCCATGATCGGCTTCCGGCCGAAGCGGTCGGCAAGCGGGCCCCACAGCAGCTGGGTCGAGGCGAAGCCGATGAAATAAGCGATGACGACCAGCTGGCGGTCGTTCTCGCGCGCCACGGCGAGCGACTGGCCGATGTCGGGAAGCGCCGGAATCATCGCGTCGATGGCGAACGAGTTGAGCGCCATCAGCGCCGCGAGCATCACGGTGGTCTCGCGCATTCCAGGGCGCTTCACGCCGTCATGAGCCAGTGAGTCGAACATGGGCCGCGCCTGCTGGCCGATTGGCGAAAGCCGTGCAACAGTGACTGGAGCGACGAGGGGGGAATTCGTGATGATTCAGCGTCGGACGTTTTTGGGCGGCTCGGGCGCATTGGCAGCCGCGACGACACTTCCTCTCGGCAGGGTGATGGCGGAAGCGGCGGAAGCCCTGACGCCCATCGCGCTCCCGCCTCTCATTTCCCCAGCCGAGCGGCTCGGGCGATTGGCCAGGGCGCGGCAGATCATGCAGCAGATCGGCATCGGCTCGGTGATCGTCGAATCCGGCTCCAGCCTCGATTATCTCACAGGAGTCCAGTGGCACCGCTCGGAGCGGCTCACCGCGGCCGTGATCCCTGCCCAAGGCGACCCGATCATCGTCACGCCCTTCTTCGAAGTGCCGTCGGTCAAGGAAACGCTCGCGATCCCGGCGGAAGTCCGCACCTGGAACGAGGATGAGGACCCGCTGAAGCTGGTCGCCGATTTCCTCCGCGAGCGCGGAGTCGCCGGGGCGCCCGTCGGCTTCGAGGAAACCGATCGTTACTTCATCGTCGACCGGCTTCAGCAGCAGCTCCCCGGAGCAAAGGCGGTCAGCGCCAATCCCGTGGTGCGCGTGCTGAGGCTGATCAAATCGCCGGCCGAGCTCGCGTTGATGCAGGCGGCGAACGACATCACGATCCGCGCGATGCGCCACGCCGGAGAGAGCGCCCGCGCCGGCATGACTCCGGCCGATTTCGGCGCCGCGATCGACGCTGCGACCTCCGCGCTCGGCGGAAGCCCCGAATTCTCGCTGGTGCTGATCGACGAGGCCTCTGCACTTCCGCACGGCTCGAAGAAGCCGCAGATCGTGAAGCGCGGGAGCACGATCCTGTTCGACTGCGGCTGCACGGTCCACGGCTACCAGTCGGACATTTCGCGCACGTTCGTGTTCGGCGCACCGCCGACCGCCGATCAACGCAAGGTCTGGAACCAGGTCCACGAAGGCCAGCAGATCGCGATCCGCGCCGCGAAGCTCGGCGTTCCCGTCGGCACGATCGATGACGCCGTACGCGCCGCCTACGAAAGCTGGGGTTACGGCCCGGGTTACAAGCTCCCGGGACTCCCGCACCGGACCGGCCACGGCATCGGGATGGACGGCCACGAGCCGGCCTACCTGGTCCACGGCGACCCGACTCCGCTCGCCGCCGGCATGTGCTTCTCGGACGAGCCAGGGATCTACATTCCGGGCAAGTTCGGCGTCCGGCTCGAGGACTGCTGGCACATGACCGAGACGGGACCGAAATTCTTCACCGAGCCGCCGCCGAGCATCGACGGGCCGTTCGCTTAGTCTTTCGCCGACGCGGTCCTGTGCGCAGGCGCGCGCGGCGGCTCGATGTCCGCCGGTTCGATCGGGTCGAAACCGCCTTCCCAGCGCGCGACCACGCTCGACGCAACGGCGTTGCCAACGACGTTCGTGGCGGAGCGCCCCATGTCGAGGAAATGGTCGACCGCGAGGACCAGCAGGAGCCCGGCCTCAGGAATGTGGAAGATCGGGAAGGTCGCCGCGATCACGACAAGGCTGGCGCGGGGGACGCCGGCCATTCCCTTGGACGTGATCATCATCACCAGCAGCATGGTGACCTGCTGCCCGATGGTCAGATGCAGACCATAGGCCTGGGCGATGAAGATGGACGCATAGGTCATGTACATCATCGACCCGTCGAGATTCAACGAATAGCCGAGCGGCAGCACGAAGCTGGCGATCCGCGGCGGCACGCCGAACCGGTCGAGCGCTTCCAGCGTCCTTGGATAGGCCGCTTCGGACGAGGCGGTCGAGAAAGCGAGCACGACCGGA
>Ga0207660_10000133_pt1 | contig 43926 bp, 40 predicted proteins | sample KBSC73BmetaG_FD_184335 | JGI IMG/M metagenome (GOLD analysis project Ga0207660, IMG submission 184335) | Corn rhizosphere microbial communities from Kellogg Biological Station, Michigan, USA - KBS C7-3B metaG (SPAdes) (version 2) | ecosystem: Host-associated > Plants > Roots > Rhizosphere ... | reverse complement strand
AGGCGGACTTCGATGTCGTCGTCGTCGGTGCCGGGCACGCCGGTACCGAGGCTGCCGTCGTCGCGGCGCGGACCGGCGCGCGCGTGGCGATCGTGACCAGCGCGCTCGAAACCATCGGCCAGATGTCGTGCAATCCGGCGATTGGTGGCGTGGCGAAAGGTACGGTCGTTCGCGAGGTCGATGCGCTCGGCGGCATCATGGGACGCGCGACCGATCTCGCATCGCTACAGTTCCGAATGTTGAACCGAAGCAAGGGCCCCGCCGTGTGGGCGCCGCGCGCGCAGTGCGATCGCGGGTTGTACCGCCGCGCCGTGCGCTCGCTGCTCGAAGCGCATCCGAACCTGCAAACCATCCAGGGCACCGTTGCACGGCTGATTCTCGATGATGGCGATACACGCGTGGCCGGGGTCGAGACGCTCGAGGGCCGGCGCTTCGCCGCCGCATGCGTCGTCATGACCACCGGCACTTTTCTTCGCGGCCGCATTCACATCGGCACGTCGACGAAGATCGCCGGCGGCCGGGCCGGTGAGTCGTCAGCAACGCATCTCGCCGAACAGCTCGATGCGATCGGCCTCATTGTGGATCGGTTCAAGACCGGAACACCGCCACGCATCGACGGCCGATCCGTGGACCTGGCGGCGCTCGACGAGCAGCAGAGCGAGATCGAGACATTCGACTATTCGTGGTCGCATTTCTGGGATTCGCCGCGTCGTACAGCGGGGGGCACGCGACACCCGCGACAGCTGCCATGCTGGATCACGTTTCTCGGCGAGACGGGAAAGCGGATCATCGAGGACAATATTCAGGCGTCCGCGATGTACGGCGGCGCGATCGCAGCCCGGGGCCCGCGCTATTGTCCGTCAGTGGAGGACAAGGTCGTACGGTTCCCAACCGCCGAGCGACATCAGTTGTTTCTCGAGCCGGAAGGGCACGACACCGCCGAATTGTATGTGAACGGTCTCTCCACATCGCTGCCGTCGGCGGTGCAGCTCGAAATATTGCACTCGGTGCCTGGGTTGGAGCGCGCGCGGATGACGCGAGCCGGCTACGCGATCGAGTACGACTACTACCCGCCGACGCAGCTCGATTCGACGCTCCAGGTGAAGGCGCTCGGCGGATTGTTCTTCGCCGGCCAAATCAATGGAACGACCGGGTATGAAGAGGCCGCGGGTCAGGGAGTCGTTGCGGGCATCAACGCCGGACGTCAGGCGCTCGGCAAGCCGGCCCTCGTCCTCGGCCGCGAGACGTCGTACATCGGTGTGCTCGTTGACGATCTCGTCACCCGCGGAGTCGACGAGCCATATCGCCTGTTCACGTCCCGATCAGAGTTTCGGCTGACGGTGCGTCAGGACAACGCATTGCGCCGTCTCGGACCGATCGGTCTCGAGCTCGAGCTGTATTCGGCGAACGAACGGGCTCGGATCGAGGAGCGCGCGGTGCACGAGAATGCGGCATTCACTCTCGCGCAGGCCACGAGCATTCTGCCCGAGCAGGCCCGTGGGGTTCTCGAGCGCGCGGCCAGCGCGCCGCTTCCACATTCAATGAAGATCGCCGAGGTGGCGCGGCGGCAGGGTGTCGCGCTGGCGGAGTTGTTTGCGGCCGTCGAGGTGGGAGAAAGCCTCGATCGCGATGCCGTCGTGACGGCGGAGCTCGAGCTCAAGTACGAGGGCTATTTCGCGCGCGAGCGCGACCAGGCGGCGAAGTTGCGGCGCATGGGCCAATTCGCCCTCGCGGCCGACATTCCGTACGGCGAGATGCATTCGTTGTCGACGGAATCGCGTCAGAAGCTCGCGGCCATTCGTCCAACCACGTTGGCGCAGGCTGGCCGGATTCCGGGCGTGAGTCCGACGGACCTGCAAAACCTCGTCCTCGAGATCGAGAAGCGCCGGAGAGAAGGCACGCGCTGACGGTGGTTGCGTCGGTCCCACAGTAATTAGAGAAGTAGTATTGGCGGTCGGAATGATGTGGGTTGGCATGACACGTGAACGCCGGACACGCTGGCGGGTATGGGTGAGGTGGCGCACGCGGCAGCTCATTAGTAGCGTTGCGCTACTAATCTAGTGGCGTCGTTCTGGCATCGCGGCGCCGATACGTCAAACAGGGGGCACTGATGCGGTACACGATCGTTCGAAGCGCGATGGTCGCGGCACTCTTGCAGGTTCCACTCGCGCTCCCGGCGCAGATGGCGGCGCCGATGCGTGGTCCGGAGGTATCAACGACCGGGGAAGGTGATGTTCGAGTCACACCAGACCGCGCGCTCTTGATGCTTGGCGTTCAGACGCAAGCGACTACGGCGGAAGCCGCGGCCGCCAGTAATGCCAAGCTCCTCCGTTCGGTACTGGACAGCTTGCGTGCTGTTGGGCTGACGGCGCAACAACTCTCGACGACCAATTACAACGTGAACCCGCAGTTTGCGCCGAACTCATCGACCCCGCGCATCGTCGGCTATATGGTGACAAACTCCGTCCGCGCAGAAGTCAGTTCGATCGGGCAAGTCGGACGCGTGATCGACGCGGCGCTCGCGGCTGGCGCGAACGAGGTCTCGAGCCTATCGTTTTACGCTTCCAGCGAGGCGGACGCTCGGCGGCGAGCGCTGGCGCTGGCCGTGGCGAGTGCGCGGGCAGATGCGGAAGCCCTAGCCGCCGCAGCAGGGGGCCGCCTCGGTCCGCTCCTGGAGTTGACAACATCGGCCGAGCGGCCGCCTGTCTACCCAATGGCTCGAATGTCGGCTGTTGCTGGGCGCGTTCCGACGCCGATCGAACCCGGTGAACAGACGATTTCGGCGAGCGTCACTGCTCGCTGGGCCTTCGTGGCCGAGCGTTGACGCCCGTTTCAGCGCCTAACGGCGGGCTTGTGCCACGTGAAACATTGACGTAGCGCGCACAACCTGGTTCGCGAGACCAGGTCCGGGCCTTCGGCAAATTGTGCCACGTGGCACGTTGTCCAGCCAACCAGCACGGCATAGATTGGCCAACGCCGATGAAGCCCAGCTCGGCCCGCGTTCACCCGCGCGGCCGCCCATCGGCTTTCCCGAGCTCCGACACAGTGGCCCGCGTTATCGCAATCGCGAACCAGAAGGGCGGGGTTGGCAAGACGACGACCGCAGTCAACCTCGGCGCAAGCTTGGCCGCAGCCGAACAGCGAACCTTGCTCATCGATGGCGATCCGCAGGGAAATGCGACCAGCGGTGTCGGAATCCAGCGCGAGCACATCGGCCCGACAGTCTACGACGTGCTGCTCGGGGAGCGGACCGTCGCCGATTCAACGATCCGAAACGTGCTGTTCACGCACCTGGACGTCGTCCCGGCAACTCCAGACTTGGCCGGAGCCGAAGTAGAGCTTGTCGACCGGCCGAATCGCGATCGCATGATGCGATCCGGCCTCGCACCCGCGAAGGACGCCTACGACTACGTGTTGATCGATTGCCCGCCGTCCCTGGGTCTGATCACGCTCAACATGCTCGCGGCCGCCGATGCGCTCTTGATCCCGCTCCAGTGTGAGTACTACGCCCTCGAGGGGCTCTCCCAACTCCTGAATACCGTGCATCTCGTTCAACGCGAGGTGAACCCGGCGTTGTCGATCGATGGCGTGCTGCTGACGATGTACGACGCCCGCTTGAACCTCTCCAGACAGGTGGCGGCTGAAGCCCGCGAATACTTCGGAGCGCAGGTCTTCGATACGGTTATCCCCAGGAATGTCCGGCTTGCCGAGGCGCCGAGCTTCGGCAAACCCATCATACTGTACGATGTGTCGTCGGTCGGCGCGCAAGCTTACATGAGCGTCGCCCGCGAGCTGATCCGGAGGCGCGTATGACAGCCGAGCGGCCCAAGCGGCTTGGGCGCGGCCTCGAAGCGCTGATTGGGGGGGCCGCGACAGCAGCCAGCCCCGCGAGCGACCTCCAGCGCATCCCTATTGAACGCGTGCGGCCGAATCCATTCCAGCCACGGCGCGAGTTCAACGCGGACGAGCTCGCGGAGCTCGAGGCCTCTCTCAAATCAAGCGGACTGCTACAGCCGATTACCGTCCGTCGCCGCGGCGATGCATTCGAGCTGATCGCCGGAGAACGGCGCACCCGGGCTGCCACCAACCTGGGCTGGCGCGAGATTACGGCCATCGTGCGCGACTTCGACGATCGCACGATGCTCGTGCTCGCCCTCGTCGAGAACCTCCAGCGCACCAACCTGAACCCGATCGAGGAAGCTCGCGGCTACCGGCGGCTCCTCGACGAATTTCAGCTCACGCAGCAGCAGGTCGCCGACGCCGTCGGCAAGGACCGCACGACGATCACGAATCTGCTGCGGGTACTCACGCTCCCAGACCACATCCAGCAGCTCGTCGAAAATGGAAGCTTCAGCCTCGGCCATGCCCGGGCCCTGCTCGCCACCGAAACGCATGAGGCCGCATCGCGGTTAGCGGCCGAAGCAATTGCCGCAGGCATGAGCGTGCGCGAACTCGAGCAACGCGCGAGGGAGCTGAGCAACAAAAGTCGGCCAAGCGACCGCCGACAGCCGCCACAACCTCAAGCTGATGAGTCAACAGACCCAGCAGTAAAAAGAATTGCGGACGATCTGCGCCGGTACCTCCAGACGGACGTCCGCGTTCAAGTCAGCGGCGAGTCGAAGGGAAAGATCGAAATCGTGTTCTACTCGGCCGACGATCTCGACCGCGTGCTCGAGCTGATCTTGCGTGACGCGCGTAGGGATTTTTAGCGTCATAGCGACATCATGAGCACACTATCAGCAATCTATGCACTGAAACGTCACATGTTCCATCGTCGGCGTATACTGTCACTTGCGATCTGCACAGTCCTGGTCGCCTGCTCCGGCCATCCGGATGCCGGCACGCCAGGCACGGCTGCGTCGTCGTTCAAGGTCGCGCTCCTCACCCCCGGTCCGATTTCGGATCAGTCGTGGAACGCTGGTGCGTACCAGGGACTGATCGCCATCCGCGACAGCCTGGGCGCCAAAATCAGTCACATCCAGACGCAGACACCGGCAGACTTCGAGGAGAACTTCCGGCAGTACGGCGCTCAGGGCTACTCACTCGTCTTCGGTCACGGCTTCGAGTTCCAGGACGCCGCAAAGCGGGTCGCGCCCGAATACCCGCACACTGTCTACGTCACCACCTCAGGCACAACCTCCGGGCCGAATCTCGCCGGGATGACTTTCGGCTTCGCCGACGCATCGTACCTCGCGGGCCTGCTCGCCGGCGCAGTGACGAAATCGAACCGGATCGCCGTTCTCGGCGGCACGGCGCTTCCGCCCGTCGTCGAAAGCTTCCGGGCGTTCGCGCTCGGTGCCCGCGTAGCGAATCCGAAAATCGCCGTCGTCACCTCGTATATCGGCAACTGGGACGACGTGAGCGCCGGCAAGGAGCAGGCGCTCGCACAGATCGCGCAGGGCGCGGATGTCATATTTCAGAATGCTGATGCCGCTGGGCTCGGCGTATTTCAGGCCGCGCGAGAGAGCGGGCGGGCATACGTGATCGGATCGAACACCAATCAGAACGGGGTGGCACCGGACGTGACGCTCGGCAGTGTCGTCATCGACCTGCCGCGCGCATTTCTCACCATCGCCCGGCGCGTCAAGGATGGGACGTTCACGCCCGGCGTCATCTCGCTGGGAGAATCGGACGACGTCGTGACGCTGGTGCTGAATCCGACGCTCGGATCGCGCGTTCCTCCGACCGTGCGCACCCGCATCGATTCGCTGCAGCGCGCGATGCTCTCCGGCCAATTCACGATCGCGCCGCAGCTCGCCAAGGCGCCGGCGACGCCGTAAGCAGTATGACGGCACTCGCCACGCTCGTCGAGGATCTCGATCGCACGTTGAACATTGCGTCGATTCCGGATTATCCCGGAGCGGTGAATGGTCTCCAACTGGCAAACGTCGGCGACATCGAGCGAATCGCCACCGCGGTCGACTTCTCGACCGACAGCGCCTACGGCGCGATCAACTCCGGCGCCCGATTGCTGATCGTACATCATGGCATGTTCTGGGGCGGCGCGCAGCCGATCGTCGGATTCCGTCATCAGCGCCTCTGGGCGCTGATTACGCACGATGTCGCCGTGTATTCCGCGCATCTGCCGCTCGATGTACATCCGGAGCTTGGAAACAATGCGCTGCTCGCGCGCCGCCTCGGGCTCACGCCATCGGGTGGTTTCGCGCGATTTCAGACGATCGATGTGGGACTGAGCGGCACGTCCGATGTGCCGACGACGAAAATCGTCGACGCGGCCGCTGCGATCGCGGCCGAGTTCCGCGGGACGTTTTCCGTGACGGCGTTCGAGGCCGACCGCGTGACACGTCGCTGGGGTATCTGCACCGGAGCCGGCGCCAGTTCCGCCACCCTCGCTGAAGCAGCTCGTCTCGGCCTCGATACGCTCATCGTCGGAGAAGGACCGCATCACACCGCCGTCGAGGCCCGCGAGCGCGGGATCGTCGTGATCTATGCTGGCCACTATGCGACCGAGACGCTTGGCGTACGCGCGCTCGGGGATGCGCTCGCCGTGAAATTCGGGCTGTCGGCCACCTTCGTCGACGCGCCGAGCGGATTGTGAGCATCGCGAGCGCCGCACTCGCGCCGCGCGAGGTGTTGCTGGTGCTCGATCACGTTACCAAGCGGTTCGGAGCGACGCTCGCGCTCAGCGACGTTTCGCTCACCGTGCACCGCGGCGGAGTTCACGCACTGCTCGGCGAGAACGGAGCCGGCAAGACGACACTGATGCGAATCGCGTTCGGCCTGATCGCCGCCGATCACGGATCCATACGCGCCGGTGCTGCGTCCCGAAGCGCATGGACGACGGCCGAGGCAATCCGATCCGGCATTGGCATGGTCCATCAACATTTCACCAACGTGCCGGCGATGACGGTCGGCGAGAACGTCGCGCTTGGAGGCAAAGGTCGGTACCGCTCGCGGGCCGTCGCTCGCCGCATCGAGGAGATCGGTGAGCGCACCGGCCTGCGACTCGATCCGTACGCGATCGCCGGCGAGCTCCCGGTCGCTGCACAACAGCGACTCGAGATCGTGAAGGCCCTGGCGCATGGCGCGCGACTGCTGATCCTCGATGAGCCCACCGCCGTGCTGGCCCCCGAGGAAATCGACGAGCTGCTTCAGTGGCTGCGAAGGTTCGCGGACCGGGGCAACGCCGTCGTACTGATCACGCACAAGCTTCGCGAGGCAATGTCGATCGCGGATGACATCACGGTGCTGCGCCACGGGACCGTGGTGCTGCGCGCAACACCGGATTCGATCACCGAGTCGGCACTTGCGGTGGCGTTGATCGGCGAGGAGCTCGGCGAGGATGCGCCGCGCACTGTCGCGCACCCGCGCGGCGCGGCGGTGGCATCTGCGAGTGCGCTGGGCCTCGACGACGTCCGCGGAGCGCCCGCGATTCGCGACGCACACTTCGACGTGCGCCGCGGCGACGTGGTCGGTGTCGCGGCGGTGGAAGGAGCTGGCCAGCACGAGTTGCTTCGTGCCTTGGCGGGACGGCTTGCGCCAGTCCACGGCACGTTGGAATTACCGAGGACGATTGGATTCATTCCGGAGGATCGTCACCGCGACGCCATGGTCGTCGATTTCACCCTGGCCGAAAATGTGGCGATACGCGGCGCGCACTCGCGCCGCGGTGTCATGTCCTGGTCCGCCATTCGACGGCGAACCAATCGGCTCGTGGACGCGTTCGATGTGCGCGGCGGAACGGCGGAGCGTCCGGCCCGCTCACTCTCAGGCGGCAATCAGCAGAAATTGATTCTGGCGCGCGAGCTGGACGGTGCGCCAGAATTGGTCGTCGCCGAGAATCCAACGCGCGGTCTGGATATCCGAGCGACGCGCGCGGTCCATGCGCGACTGCGCGCCGCCGCGACTTCGGAATCAGCCGTGGTGATTCACTCGAGCGATCTCGACGAGGTGCTGTCGCTCGCGACGCGTGTGCTCGTGGTTCATGCGGGTACCGTTCGCGAGTGCCCCATCGATCGCGACACCGTGGGGCGAGCGATGCTGGGAATCACATGACGACGAACTCACTTCTCGATCCTGACGAACGCCACCCGGTCCGCTGGCGCATGCTCGCGGTGCTCGCCGTGGCGGAGCTCCTCGGGATGTCGCTCTGGTTCGCGGCGAGCTCGGTCGCGCCACAACTCGCACGGCAATGGTCGCTGACGACGAGCCAAGCCGGGTGGCTCACGACGATCGTGCAGTTCGGATTCGTGTTCGGCGCGGCGACCGCGGCGATCCTGAATCTGGCCGACATCATTCCGTCGCGTCCGTACTTCGCGGCGGCGGCGCTGATCGGCGCATTGGCCAATGCCGGCGTGGCGTACGCCGGTGGCTTCGCAATGGCGCTGCTGCTGCGCTTCGTCACCGGGTTCGCGCTGGCGGGCGTGTATCCGCCGGCAATGAAGATGGCGGCAACCTGGTTCCGCGCGCGGCGCGGATTCGCGATCGGCACGGTGGTCGGTGCGCTCACGATCGGCAAGGCTACGCCGTATCTCGTCCATGCGCTCCCGCACGCGAGCGCTCGCGGCGTGATCCTGACCGCTTCGGCGTGCGCCATCGCATCGTCGCTGCTCATTGCCACATCGTATTTCGACGGACCATTTCCTTTCGCACCGCGGCCGTTCGAATGGAGTCTGGTCCGCACGGTTTTCGAACGCCGAGAGTGGCGGCTCGCGACCGCGGGTTATCTCGGTCACATGTTCGAGCTGTACTCCTTCTGGACGTGGATTCCGCTGTTCATCATTGCGAGCGTGGCGGCCGAGGGAACCGCGGCGACGCCGCACGTCCGTTCGCTGGAGGCGCTCCTCGCGTTCGGCACGATCGCGATCGGCGGAGCAGGGTGTGTGTGGGGTGGACTCGCCGCCGATCGGCGCGGACGCGAACACCTCGTGATGCTGGCGATGGCGATCAGCGGAAGTTGCGCGCTCGTCATCCCGCTGGTGTTTGGACGGACGCTCTGGGCGGTAGCTCCGCTCGCGTGGGTCTGGGGGTTTTTCGTCGTGGCGGATTCCGCGCAATTCAGCACGCTCGTCACGGAAGCGGTGCCGCCGCACGCGGTGGGGACGGCGCTTACGATTCAAACCTCGCTCGGCTTTCTCCTCACGACGGTGTCGATACAACTCATTCCGCCGTTGGTGAACTCGGTCGGCTGGCGCTGGGTGTTCCCGATTCTGGCCCTGGGCCCGGTGTTCGGTATTGCCGCGATCAGACGACTGCGCGGCGCCAAGCGCGCGCTCGCGGCGGCCTGACGATCGTGTGATGGTCGACACCCAGCGACGTTCGTACTGGTTCGCCGTCGCACTGATCGCGGTACTGGTGCTCGCGGCCGGCGCACTTCTGGCCGCAACGGGAGTCGATCCACTGCGCGCCGGTCAGGCGCTGGTCAGCGGGTCGCTCGGCTCGTGGTACGCGATCGGGTCGGGCACGCTCGTTCGCGCCACCCCCCTCATTCTCACGGGATTGTCCGTCGCCGTGTCGTTTCGCGCCGGCGTGTTCAACATCGGCGCGGATGGTCAGTTTCTCGTCGGGGCAGCGGCGGCGACATGGGTGGCGCTGCTCTGTCGTACCTCGGCGTCGTGGCTCGTGATTCCCGCGGTGATTGCTGCCAGCGCAATCGCCGGCGCCGCATGGGCTGGCATCGCGGCGGTGCTCCGCACCCGCTTTCACGTGCTCGAGGTGATCAGCACCCTGATGCTGAATTTTGTAGCATCGTACCTCATCTCGTACCTGGTGCGCGGCCCATTACAGGAGCCCACGCACGTGTATCCACAAACGTCATCGATCGCCGACACGGCGCGGCTGCCGCGCTTCGGACCGACGACGCGGCTGCATCTGGGTTTCGCGCTGGCCATCGCGGCGTGCCTGCTCGTCTGGTGGACGGTTCGTTTCACGGCCGCCGGGTTTCGTCTGCGACTGGTCGGCGCGAATCCCGATGCCGCGCGCTCGGCTGCGCAGATCGACGTCGATCGTGTGACGACCAACGCATTCCTCCTCAGCGGGGCGATCGCCGGCATTGCAGGCGCCCTGGAGGTATCGGGCGTGACGTTCGCGCTGTACGAGAACATCTCGCCCGGCTATGGCTACACGGCCATTGCCGTCGCGTTGCTCGCCAGACTCGACGCCGGCGCCGTGATCGCCACCGGCATTCTCTTCGGCACGCTCGAAACCGGCGCGTCCGCGATGCAGCGCGACGCTGGGGCGCCGTCCGTCATCGTCTCGATCATCGAAGCCGGGATCATCCTCGCGCTCGTCGCGGTGGACCGCGTGCGGTTCGCCGCAACACTGAACGGCGCGTCGGAGCACCGCGTCGCGGCTGAATGACGGATCCCGGAACCGCATTTCTGGCTGCAACGGTTCGCACCGCCACGCCGCTCGCGTTGGCTGCCCTCGGCGAAGTCGTGGCGGAGCGCGCGGGAGTGATCAACATCAGCATCGAAGGAGTCATTCTCGCGGGCGCTCTGGGTGCAACGGTGGCCGCTCGTACCTGGGGCATTGCCGGTGGATTCGCCGCCGCCATCCTCGGAGGCGTGGCACTCGCGCTCGTGTTCGCGCTGTTCGTGCTCTGGCTGCACGCCGACCAGATCATCACCGGCACCGCCGTCATCCTGTTCGCGTTTGGATTGACCGGCACCCTGTACCGCGCACTCTTTGGCGCGACCGGTGCCGCGTTGTCGATTCCGACGATCGGACCGCGACGTATTCCGGTGTTGTCGTCGATTCCCGAGATCGGGCCGGCGTTCTTCGATCAGCCGGTGCCGACCTACGCCGTCTATCTGCTCACGCCGCTGCTCTGGTGGTGGATGTATCGAACGCATTCGGGACTGGCGCTGCGTGCGGTTGGTGAAGCGCCAGCCGCCGCACAGGCGGCAGGTGTCCGGGTGCGCCGACTGCGGCTCTACGCGATTCTGTTCGGCGGAATCACCGGCGGTGTTGCCGGTGGAACGCTCGTGCTCGCGCAGGTCGGCACCTTCGCCGAAGGCATGTCGGCCGGCAGAGGGTTCATCGCGATCGCGATCGTGGTGCTTGGCCGATGGAATCCGGCCGGGGTCGCCGTTGCGGCCCTGGTGTTTGGCGCCGCCAGCGCGTTGCAGTACCTGCTTCAGGCACTCGGTCTGGCACTTCCATATCAGCTGTTCCTGGCACTGCCCTACCTGCTCACGTTAGCCGCCTTGGCCGGCGTCGCCGGGCGTGTTCATGCGCCTGCCGCGCTGGCGCGCACCGACGAGTTCTAAGTCAGCAGTGTCGGCGGCCGCTGGACCAGCGAACACGCCATTGGTGGTCACCCGCGCGCTCGAGAATCGTATACGAAACGGCGTTCCCGAAGTCATGCGACACCACGATCGCCGGAGTTCGCCCGGGACCAAGCAGGGCGGCAGCGAGCGGCTCGCGGCTTTCGATTGTGTCTTCGTCTCCGTAGGACCGCTCGGTGTATGCCGGAACAAGGGTCGTGTCGCGTGACGGAGTGCGCTCGGCGACGATCATCGTTCGCTCCTGGAGCGGCGTGGCCTCCTGGTTGATCTGCCGCGACAGCGTTGCGACGACGACTTCCTGACCGGCTGGAATGGCAAAGCGCCAGATGGAGACCACGGTGAATGGCAAGCCGGTGAATCGTCCGGCACTGTCGTTCGGCAACGCCGACGCGAGCCGAATTGACTGTGTTGCAACCGATACCGAATCCGCAGTCGAAAAAGACTCGAGGGAATCCATCGGCAGCGGCGCCACGACGCCGCCGAGGAATCCGATACTCCACGGCCGCGGGGGAGGCGCGGCATCGAGCGTCGCCACGGCGCAGACATTCGTGTCGACGACCGCCGGCAAGTCCGCAGTCTGCACGGTCCCGCCGCGGCCGAAGAGCGTGACGGCGGCGTGGTTCGGCACGTGCGCGAGCTCCGACGCGGCTCGAGCGCTGTCCGGCGCAATGACGTATGCTCCGTCTGCCGAATCGGTCGCAACCAGCAGGACGGGACCGATGCCCGTGTCCCAATTGCCCGAGGCAGCGCTGGCGGTCGACGAAGCGCTCTGCGTCACCGTCGCTGCTACGGAATCCGTTCGGCGGGGAGTGCGCGCATGCTCGCAGGCACTCGCCAACAGCACCAGCGCGGCGAGCAGCCAATACTTCGAGCGGCGGTGAGGCTCCATCGGCCCTAATTTGGTCGTCTTCACGGTTTCGTCAACCGCACGCATATCGGGATGACATCGCTCCGGCAACCCGCCATCGAACGGCCTTCCCTTGCACGAGTAATTCCAGGCCGCACGTCCGCTCGCGAGCGGGCGAGCTGGGCGCTGTACGATTTTTCCAATACGATCTTTTCGATGAACGTCGCCACCCTGTACTTCTCGGTGTGGCTGGTGGGCGACCTCGGCGCATCGAACACCTTGTACGCGATGGCGACGGCCGCCGGTTCGCTGCTGGTCATCGTGACCATTCCCGTGCTCGGCGCGCTGTCGGACGCACGGCGGCGGCGAAAGTCGTGGGTCGTGGGTTTCACGCTCGCATCGTGCGTCGCGACGGCAGCAATCGGGATTATCGGCGAGCGTCAGCTCCCGCGAATTGGTGCTGAAGTCCGCGCGCCGCAGTCAGCACCAACCGGCTGGCACGCCGATGCATCGACGCTGTTCTGGGTCCTCGCCGCCTTTGCCCTCGCGAACTTCGCCTACCAGGCGGCCCTGCCGTTCTACAATGCGATGATGCCGGAGCTCGCGCCGCCGGAGGAACAAGGCCGACTCTCGGGCATCGGCACCGCGCTCGGATATGTCGGGTCGATCGTCGGCGTGCTGCTGGTCGTGCCCTTCTTCAATGGGGCGCTCCCGGTGATCGGCGCGCTACCGAGCGGTGTCATGCACGCATTGCACCGGCTCATTCCGTTCACCGCCTCCGGCGGCCGCGTGGCGACCTTCGTCCCAACAGCGGCGCTCTTTCTGTTGTTCTCGATCCCGCTGTTCGTGTTCTGTCACGACCACGACCCGGCGCCGCGCGACACGCCGGTCGACTGGACACGTGCGTTTAGAGAAGTCGCACATACACTGCGCGACTCGCGCCGATATCCCGGAGCGCTTCGATTCATCATTGCCTCGTTCCTCTATCAGGACGCGATCGGGACGATCATTGGATTCATGACGCTCTACGCGGTGAAAGCCGTGGGCTTTGCGGCCGGCTCGGAGATCACGCTTTTTCTCGTGCTCACGATTCCGGCGATCTTCGGGAGCTACGCATTTGGATTTCTCGTCGACCGGCTCGGTGCGAAACGCTCGCTGAACTTCACCCTCGTTGTGTGGGTGGCGCTGCTCGTCGCGATGGCGGCCGCGCCGTCGAAGGGGGCGTTCTGGCTGATCGGCGTGATGATCGGTCTCAATTTTGGGGGAGTTCCGACCGCGGAGCGGCCGGTGCTGCTTACGCTGATTCCGGACGCCGAAGCCGGTCGCTACTTCAGCTTGATGCTGCTGTCTGCTCGCGCAGCGGCAATATCGGGCCCGCTGATCTGGGGCATCACGGTCGATTCGCTCGAGCCGAGAATCGGCACAGGCCTGGCGTACCGATCGGCGGTGCTGTCGGTGGTCGCGATGTTCATCGTCGCGCTGCTCGTATTTCGGGGCGTACCTGACCGGGCAGCAACGGCGCGACAGTGAAACCGAACGGTCGACTCGGAGCTTCTGCTCATCGCGGTGGCAACAACGGGCCGCCGAGATCCCAGTGCCAGGCGTCGCGGCGGACGCCGGTGCGTGGATCCTTCAGCGGTTTGTACTGAAGTCGATCGGCCGGAATTCCTGCGGCTGCGCCGTATGCGAGGAGCGCCGCCTTGTTCGTAGACACGAGATGTGCGAGCGGCCGCCCTTTCCAGATATGGCGATGCAGCCACAGTCCGCCTTCCATGGCGTGGATCATCCCGTCGCGCCGTCGTTCGAATTCCTTGAACCGCGGAGACTCGCCACTCGGCGATCCGTTACTGGCAGGCCACGTCACCGGAGGAGGTCGCCGGCGCGACGGCGGCGACGTTGCCCATGAACATCGCGCACATGTGCGGATACGAGATCGGATTGGTTGCCGTGGCGGACCAGCCCAACGTTGTCGCGGTTCCGATCACGATCTGATTGCCGGGTGACGGCTTCAGCTTGAGCGAATCCAGGTCGGACGAATACGTGCCGTGGTCGTAGAAATACGACTCTTCCGCGGTCATCAGATTGTGCAGATCGCTCTTGATTCCGGCAAAGCTTGCCTTGCCTTTGGTGGCCTGGAACTTCGGAATGGCCATCGCGGCAAGGATGCCGATGATCACGACGACGATCAGCAGTTCGATGAGGGTGAAGCCATGTCGCTGTGGACGCATGGGCGAAGGACCACGGAGTGGGTGAAGCCTCAACGGCGAGGATTCCTGGTACGACCGAGTGGAATGCCGAGTCGACTACAAAGGCAAAGGGGATGCCCAGTACGGCACGGCATACAAAGCTGCGGCTAGACAACGATTTAGCTCGTCACATCGTCACGAACACATGAGATCCCACTGACTGGCGGTCGGTCGATTTGCGAGAACCACCGCAGCCTGCGGCAGCCTGACATCGCGTTGTGATCTACGCCTCCATCTTGGTGGCCAGCCAATTGGAGCCGACTCCGAAATCGACAACCAGCGGCACCGAGAGCTCGGCCGCATGTTCCATCTCGTATTTCACCAGCGCGGACACGTCGTCCAGCTCCGGCCCAGGAATCTCGAATACCAATTCGTCGTGGACCTGAAGCAGCATGCGCGCGTTGAGCTGCCGCTCGGCCAGCAGCCGATCGATCCGGATCATCGCCATCTTGATCAGGTCCGCCGCCGAGCCTTGAATGGGCGAGTTGGCTGCCGTGCGTTCGCCGAATGCGCGAATGTTGAAGTTTCGGTCGCGGAGCTCAGGGATGTACCGCCGCCGATTGAAGATCGTTTGCACGTAGCCGTGCTCGCGCGCGAATTCGACCATGGAGTCGAGATACTCGCGGACCCGGGCAAAACGCTGGAAGTATCGGTCGATGAACTCCTTGGCTTCCGCGTGGGTGATCTTGAGCTGACGAGAGAGCGCGTGCGGGCCCTGGCCATAGATCGTCGCGAAGTTGATCGTCTTCGCGCGGGCGCGCATGTCCTTAGTGACCTGATCCAGCGGTACGTCGAAGATGAGCGCGGCAGTCTGGCGATGAATGTCGCCGCCGGAGCGGAATGCTTCGACGAAGGCCGGGTCGTTCGACAGGTGCGCGAGCAGCCGCAATTCGATCTGCGAGTAATCGGCCGCGAGCAGCGTCCAGCCGCGGCGCGGAACGAAACCGCGCCGGATGTCGCGCCCCAGCTCGCGTCGAATTGGAATATTCTGAAGGTTGGGATCGCTCGACGAGAGACGCCCGGTCGCGGCGACCGTCTGGCTGAATGAGGTGTGCACCCGCCCAGTACGCGGATGGACGTAGGCCGGCAGCGCGTCGATGTACGTGCTCTCGAGCTTGGACAGCTCGCGATACTCCATCAGCAGCACCGGAAGCGCATGGCCTTCGTCGGCGAGCTGCTGCAGGACACTCGCATCGGTCGAGGCGCCGGTCGAGGTCTTCTTGAGCACCGGCAGCCCGAGCTTCTCGAAGAGAATCTCGCGAAGCTGCGGGTTCGAGTTGATGTTGAATTCGCCGCCGGCCGCCTGGTAGATCTCATGCTCGACCCGCTTTCGCTCCCGCTCGAACCGCTCCTTGAGCGAGGCGAACCACTCGAGATCGATCGTGATGCCGTTCCACTCCATTTCCGCCAGTACGGCGATCAGTGGCATCTCGACGCCGTGGAACAGTGGCGCCAGCTGCAGCGCCTCGAGCTGCGGCTCGAACAGCTCGCGAAGCCGCCACGTCATGTCCGCATCCTCGCACGAGTAGTCGCGCGCGCACTCGATCGGCACCTGGTCGAACGGCACCATTTCCCTGCCCTTGCCGCACAGCTCCTCGAACGAAGTCATCTTGTGGCCGAGGAACTCGAGCGACAGCAGGTCGAGGCCGTGCGATCGGCGGCCGGGATCGAGCACGTAGCTGGCGACCATCGTGTCGAAGTCGAGGCCGCGCAGTGTCACACCGGCCGTGCGGAGCGCGAGAATGTCGTACTTCGCATTCTGCGCCGTTTTGCGAACCGAAGCATCCTCGAGAAGCGCCTTGAGTGGCGCCGATTCGGCGCTCTCGATCGGCGGGAGATTCCGTATGCGATGGCCGCCGATTGCAAGCGCGCGCGCCGCGATGCTCGACGGCTCGGTCGCTTTCTTCGCGCGCGTTTTCCTGGCCGTACCAGGCGCTGACTCGTCGACCGCCGGCTGATCGCCGAGTGCCAGCGTACCCTGTTGCTCGACGCGTTCCCGGTGCGCCAGCGGGAAGTAGTACGCTTCGCCAGGCGCCACGGCGATGGTGATTCCGACCAGGGTCGAGCGCAGCGGATCGACATCCTGCGGCGCCGCCGGATCGATCACAGTTTCCGTATCGACGGCGATGAACGGTGCCCGTCTCGCGCGGGCGATCGCCTTCTCGAGCGCCGGCAGCGTATCCACGGTCGTGTAGTGGCTCGGAACGGCGGGTGGCGCTTCGGGCGATTCGGCGGCGGTTGGGGGCGCCGAGGCGGCTGCGGCCGCGACGGATTTTGCGAGGCTGTGAAACTCCAGCTCGACATAGAGCGCGCGGAGCCGATCGAGATCGGGCTGCGACAACCGCATGGCCTCGAGATCCAGCTCGACCGGCAGATCCTCTCGAATCGTGACGAGCTCCTTCGACAGCAGCGCGAGATCCGGCTGCGCGAGGAGCGCCTCGCGCGGACGCTTTTTCGTGATTTCGCCCGCGTGCGCCAGGATGTTTTCCACGGAGCCGAAGGAGTTCACGAGCTCCTGCGCGGTCTTCTCGCCAATGCCCTTCACGCCCGGGACATTGTCCGAGGTGTCGCCCAGCAACGCGAGATAGTCGGTCACGAGCGCCGGCGGCACGCCGAGGCGTTCGCTCCCGTTCTCAACGCTCACCCAATGCTCCTCGACGCTGGCCGGGCCGCCGCGTCCCGGATTGAGGAGCCAGATGCCCGGCCGCACCAGTTGTTGGAAATCCTTGTCGCCTGAAACGACGACGACGTTCACGCCGGCCTCGACCCCGCGCCGGGCGAGCGTGCCTATTACGTCATCGGCTTCATACCCCGGTAATGAGAGAATCGGAATATGATAGGCGTCGAGAATCGCGCAGATCCGCTCCATGCCGCGGTCGAAATCGGACTGCAGCTCCTCGGTGAGCTTCTCGCGCGTCGCCTTGTACTCTGGGTATCGCTCATGGCGAAAGGACAATCCCGAGTCGTGCACCCAGCCGAGGTAGTCCGGCTGATGCGTCTGGAGCAGCCGTTGAAGAAAATTGACGATGCCCCACGCCGCGGACGTGTTCTCGCCGCGACTCGTCGTGAGCGGACGCGAGATGAGCGCGAAGAACGCGCGATAGATCAGCGCGTAGCCGTCGACGAGGAAGAGACGTGGAGACGGTGGGAGCAATTGATCAGCGGGGAGAGACGGAACAGGACAGAGGATAGATCCAATGAAAGTTCAACTCCAGTCCTCGAACCCTCAACCGTCTTCTTGCTGATCTATCCTCAATCCACTCTCCTCTGCTCCTCAAAACAGCACCGCCCGCCATTGCGGGCGGGCGGGTGCAGGTTCTTTCTGTTCGTGGAGGCGACGGTCAGACCCGGACCACGTTCGCGGCGTGAAGTCCCTTTTCGCCGCTCTGGATCTCGAACTCGACTTCCTGTCCTTCGGCGAGCGTCTTGAAACCGTCCATGCTGATCGCGGAGAAGTGCACGAACACATCCTCGCCGCTGTCCTGTTCAATGAAGCCGTACCCCTTGGCGTCATTGAACCACTTCACCTTCCCTCTGGCCATTCGAGCTGCCTCCTACGAGGTGAATCGATCCTGCACTGCGGTGCTGGGCAAACCGCTTGGTTTGCGGGGCCTTATATAGGAACGCTTTGCGAATTTGTCAAGCGACGGGCCATGGGGCTGGCGGTGCTCGCTTGCCACTCCCCAGGGACGCCGTTAGGTTCGCCGCGTGGCCCGGGAAAATCTCGTCGGTCAGTCGATTGCCGGTTACTCGCTCCAGAGCGAGGTCGGCGAAGGCGGCACTTCTGCCGTCTTCCGCGCACATCACGCGGATCATGGGACCGTGGCCATCAAGGTGCTACGCGAAAAGCTGCGTCAGGACCGCACCGCCGTCGCCCGATTCCTGCGCGAGGCGCGATATGGCGAGCGAGTGCAGCACCCGAACGTCGTCCGCACGATCGAGATCGGCGAGGCGAGTCCGGGCATGCACTTTCTGGCCATCGAATGGGCGACCGGCGAGATCCTCGAGAAGTATGCAAAGCGCAAAGGCGCGCTGCCGCTCGACGAGGTCTGTGAAATCGTGCGGCAGATCGCGGATGCCGTTCACGCGGCGCATGCCGTCGGCATCGTGCACCGCGATCTCAAGCCGGACAACGTCATGTACGATCCGGCGACGCGTCAGGTGAAGCTGCTCGACTTCGGCATTGCCACCGATACGGACATCGCCCCCGAGCAGCGACTCACGCGTGCGGGCTTCTTCGTCGGCACGCTGATGTACGTCGCGCCCGAAGCTTTGTCCGGCGAGCTCGTTGGACCTCCGGCCGATCAGTACAGCCTCGCGACGATCGCGTACTTTCTGCTCACCGGATGTTTGCCGTTCCCGGCGAAGACACCGCGCGAGATGTTCTCGCAGTTGTTGTCGCAAGCGCCGATTCCGCTGAACCAGGCGAAGGCGGGGCTTCGTTTCCCCACCGCCGTCGAATCAGTGATCATGCGCGCCCTGAGCAAGCAGCCGGGGCAGCGGTTTCCGGACGTCCTCGCGTTCGCCTCCGAATTTCAACAGGCTGTCGAGCAACCCGATGACGATCAGAAGAGCGGCATCGGTGCGAAGATCGCGTCGTTCTTCGGTCGATCCCGAAAGAGCTGATCAGGCGGAGATCGCCGGCGTGCTTCCGTCCGCGTGTGGCGTGTCCGCGCGGACCGTGGGCTCGAGGTCGGTGGGGTGCACCGGAATCCAGAGCGTAAACGTCGAGCCTTTGCCGACCTGGCTGTCGACGCGAATGTCGCCGCCGAGCAACTGAGCCAGGCGCCGTGAGATGGCGAGCCCCAATCCGGTGCCTCGTTGCATCGACTCGCCGCGCGGGCCCGCATTCACCTGTTCGAATTCCTCGAAGATTCGCGCTTGATCCGCCGGCGCGATGCCGACGCCCGTGTCGACGACTTGCAATGCGATCCACGGCCGCCGCGGGTCCGGCGATTGAGTGACGAGAGTCGAGTCATCGGGCGTGTTTCTGCGACCGCCTGCCACCGCTGGTTGACTCGGCGCTCCGATAAACCGTCCACGAACCGCAATGCCGCCACTGGGCGTGTATTTCACGGCATTGCCGATGAGATTCACCAGTATCTGCCGCAGGTGCGTTGGATCCGTGCGAATGCGCGGCAAAGATGCACCCACGGCAATCGAGAAGCTCAATCCTCGCTCGTTGACCAGGGACTCCAGCTCGCTGGCAATGTTGAGCACGAACGAGCGAAGGATGAGTGTTTCTGGATGTACTTCCAGCCGCCCCGCAGCGATCTTCGCGATGTCGAGCACCTGATCGACCAGGTGGCGCAGATGCGTCGCCGACGCGGCGATGCGGTCGACCGGCGGGACCTGGCGCGGCGACAAATCCCCGTACACGCCGTCCTTGAGCAACTCGACGAAACCGACGATCGCATTCAGCGGTGTTCGCAGCTCGTGCGAGATGTTCGCGAGGAATTCGCTCTTCGCGGTATTGGCGCGAGCCACTTCACTGTACAGACGCTCCAGCTCCGCCGATCGTTCGGCCATTCGCGCCGCCTGGCGGCGCTCACGCAACATGCCGAATGCGAAAAAGACGAGTGTCGCGAGACTCAGCCCCCAAAGCACCGGCCGCAACGCGCCGACGCCGTGGTGATGCGCCACCGCGAGCACGATGGCGGTGTTCGACGGCAGTTTGAGTGGGGCGGCATACGTCAAATCACCGCGCCACGCCGACCGATCGCCAACCACGACCAGCGTATCGCTGCCGGCGACCACCGCAGACGCCGATCTCTCCTGCGGACCAGCCGCAAGGGTGCCGCGGAGCAGCGCGTCGGGGTCGATCATCGAGCGCGCGAGCAGCGGCCGGCCGTTCGCGGTCATCCCAGGCGATGCAAGCTCGAGCACCGAAACGGTCCCTGGCCCGCCGTTCACGACCGTGATGCCACGCTCACGCACCGGCGGCGTTCGCACATGCGCGGCCGCGGCTGCATTGGGTGAGCCGGTGATGAAGGTCGTGTCACGCACAACGTCGCCGCGTTCGTCAGTGACCCAGAGACGCAACACGGCAGGGTATGCGCGGGCGTACGCTTCAGCCAGCTCGGAGAAGTGCGCCGCCGACGAATCTCGCCCAAGTCCGTCCGAGATCCCGCCGAGATCCACGAGTGGATTGCTCAGCAGTTTAGATACGCCAAACCGCGTTTGCTCGGCATCGATCCGCGCCGCGGTTGCTCCCGAACGCGCCAAAGCACGATCGCTGGCCACGAGCCCGCCGATCATGAGCAGCAGCGCGATGCTGAGGAGAACGGGAAAGCCGCCGGCGGATGTCCGCGCCAGCGCCGAACGCGCCATATTTCCGATTCCAGGGATCCTGTGAGACGTACGACCCGCGCACACTTCATGACCAACATTCGCCGAGACGATCTGCTCGACCTTCTCGCCACGCGATCCGCGCGGCGCGGCACGTTCACGTTAGCATCCGGGCGGCAGTCCTCGCTATACATCGACGCGCGGATGACGACGATGAGTCCTGAGGGCTTGTCGCTCATCGGCCCGTTGGCTCTGGCGGCAGTGAAAGATGCCGGCTGGCACGTCGATTCCGTCGGCGGGTTGACGATGGGGGCCGACCCGATCGCCTGCGCCATGAGCTACGCCAGCGCGACGTCAACCAACCCGTTGCGTGCTTTCACCGTGCGAAAGGAGCCCAAGGCGCACGGCACCGGCAAGCTGATCGAAGGACCCTTTCGCTCCGGCGATCGTGTGGCGGTGATCGAAGATACGATCACGACCGGCGGCTCGGCTCGGAAGGCCATCGACGCGGTGCGCGCGGCGGATGGCGTCGTCGTGGGCGTTCTGGCGCTCGTGGATCGCGAGGAGGGAGGCCGCGAATCGCTAGAAGCCGACGGCGTTGCGGTCGTGGCTCTCGCCCGAGCCACCGAGATCGTCGCGAGAATGTCGAGCGATTAACGGGAGCCGGAACCGAACCGCGCCGGCCTCGGCGTCGTTTTCGAATTGGGCGCCGAGCGTGGTCGCAAGCTCCTGCAAAGCAGCCAATGCCTCCGCTCGCCAGAGCGGCGAATCAGCTGGCGGCGCAAACTCCACCATTCCGGCGGAGCTCGTCGGTTTTGCGCCAGCGCGTTCGATCACGCTCGCGAGTGCAAGCGCCGCCGCAACATCCATCATCGCGTGATCGGGTAGCTCGCGGCTCGAGTCTTCGCGAAATGACTCGCGATCGGGGTCGATCTCAGCCCAGCCGACGGCGCCCGTCAACACGGAATCATCAGCGAAGCAGGATCGGACAAGCGCCTCGGATCGGCGCGAGTTGCGATGGGCAATCGTGCGAAGCCTCTCTCGTCCGTCGCTTGCGGACTCGTCGTCCATGATCAGCATAGAATTGCGAACGGCTCCGATGGCGTTCACGATGTCGTGCCGAGCGCTGCGCAGCCGCGACCTCGCACGGGTCGCCATCGTTTGCCCATAGGCGGCGATCGCCACAGTGCGCGCAATGCTGCAGCGGTCATGCACGTCTTGCGCAGATGCGCGCGAGCCGCGTGGTGTCGAGTCGCCCGTGCAACCGGACCTCACGAGGACGGAGAGCAGCGCCGCTTCCAGGTGATCCAGATCCGCGACGAGCTCGGCGAGCGTAGTGTCGTGTGCGGCTCCAGTTGCTCCGAAGACCGCCGCGGCGGCCGCCATCTGCACGACTCCGCACGTCGACTGCGTGAGTGCGCGCAATGCCGCGGTCACGAGTACACCACGCTCGCGAGTCGGCTCGCGTCCGCGGCCCTGGTCGTGCGTCCACGCGTCGAGCACGCGCCGTTCGTCGTCATCGGAAGCTTCGAACATCGGATCGCTGGACTGCCTGCTGGGTTCGTGGCCCTGTCGTGACTGCTGTCTGCGGACAGAGTCATGCAATGCAGCAACTTTGCCAGATGCAGCCGACTGCAATCAGCGATGAAGGTGTGCGGCATACATCGTCCCCAGTGACGGTGTCAGCGGACGCAGCCGCTTCAATTCCTCGAGGTACGGTGTGATCAGCCTCTCGCGGAAATGCTGGAACATGCCTTCGCCGTCGAATCGCTCGCGGAACTCCACCGCGGTCATTCCCATGTGAATGGCCACGTGACGTCCGAAGCTCTGCGGCGAGGAATAGTCGAGGTGGTCGGAGACGTTGGCGACCGAGAAGCCGCGGTTCTCGAACAGGCGCGCGCAGCGAACGAGGCGCGCGATCGCCAGGTACTGCTTCGGTGCCGGTAGCCGAGCGCGGAAGAACCGGCTCATGAGAGTATTGGGAAGCACGTCCAGCCGCGCCGCGAACATGCGCACCGTCCGGATGGTCGGGGGCGCGAGAAACAGTTCCTGGAAGAACCGAACGCAATCGGGCTGGGCACCCGCCAGATCGATCGCGAGCTGAGTGAGAATGCGACGTTGGAGCTCGTCGCTGCGTGTCTTGAGGAGATAGCTTCGCAGCTCGTCCCAGCCTTTGGGCTCGCGGATGTCGACGACCTGGCGAACGCCAGTGGAGCCCATCGAGAGCACCGCCTGGAGCAGGCCGGAATGAGATTGTGACACCACGGCGATGGTGGGCACCGCGGGAAACTCACGAACGAGCTCCGCAACGCCGGGGTGAACACCGGGTTCGCATCGAGCGACCGAGACCATGACGGCGGTCGCTCGAGCAGATTTCAAGTCGTCGAACAACTCCGCAACCGAGTCTCGGTGATAGGTGTAGTACGAGCCGACGCCAGCGGCGTCGACGCCCTCGCGCTCACGCGGTGTGAGCATGGTGGCGACAGGAAGCGGTTGCGTGTGCTGCATGGGACGGGGTGACATACGTACCTCGTGCGTAATGGAATTGACGGGCGCGGCCGCCAACGTCGGCGGTAGCGGGCGACAACACTACACAGGGTGCGTCACGAGAGCGTCACGACTGCAGCATTGGTCCCTATATTTCGGGTCGGTTCGTCAGCCGGGCAGTCGCGAATGTGGCTCTTCGGAGTGCATTCGAGGAAAGTCCGGGCTCCATTGGGCGCGCTGCCAGGTAACTCCTGGGCGTCGGCGGCTTCGGCCGACGGCGACGGACAGTGCCACAGAAAACACACCGCCGACGATCTTCGGATCGGGCAAGGGTGAAAAGGTGAGGTAAGAGCTCACCGCGCGTCTGGCAACAGGCGTGGCAGGGTAAACCCCAGCGGGAGCAAGGCCAAATAAGCAGCGAGAGGCGCCCACCTCGATCAAGACGCTGCGGGTAGGCTGCTGGAGAGCGTAGGCGACTACGCTCCGAGAGGAATGACTGCCGGGGCAGAACATCGCCTCACAGGACCCGGCTTACAGGCTGGCGAACCGTTCCATTACCGAACGCGGGTTCCGGAGCTCAGCGCTTTGGGCCCGCGTTCGCATTGGGCGGTGGTCGGCGGGCAATTGACGGCAACGGACTTCGCCGTGGAATCAGTCCAGCAGGCGGAGCGGCATGACCAGGCAAAGGTACGAAGCGGGATCCGCCCACCCTTCCGGTTCGACGGTGGCCGCGCGCTCCGGCGCCTTGAACGTCAGGCGCACCTCGTCGGTCGGAATGTATCGCAGGATTTCGAGCAGATAATTCGCGTTGAAGCCGATGTCGAGCACGTCGCCGGTGTAGCGGATCGCCAGCTCGTCGGTCGCTTCGCCGAGGTCGGGCGTCTGCACGCTCAACTTGAGCATTCCTGAATTGAAGGACAATCGAACGCGGTGCGTCTGGTCCGACGCAATGATCGTCATGCGGCGGAGGGCGCTGGTCAGCGCGGTCCGGTCGGCGATCGCGACGCGATTGTTGTCCTTCGGAATAACCTCCGGATACGGCGGATACGGCCCCTCGATCAGGCGCGTGTAGACGGCCGTGAACGGCGAGCGGAACCCCAGGTGGTTCTCCCCGCGCGCAATCTCGAGCTCCTCGTCGGCGGGAAACAGGCGGCGAATCTGCTCGAGCGCCTTGGGGGGCACAATGAGGTCGCTCGCCGGCGCCCCGCCGGACTTGATCGGCATTTCCATCTTCGCGAGCCGGTGACCGTTGGTGGCCACCATGCGCATGAGCTCCGGCTTGAGCTCCCAGAGAACGCCGTTGAGAATGGGACGGCTTTCCTCGTTGGACACCGCGAACGCCGTGTGCTCGATCAGCTTCTGGAGGTCTCCGGAGCGAATCCGCCAGCTCTCGGCGAACCGGACGTTCGGAAAGGCGGGAAACTCGTCGCGCGGCAGTCCGAGGATCTTGAAGTGCGACCGGCCGCAGTCGAGCGTGACGCGCTGTTCGCCGGCGGCGGCAATCCGCACCGGAGCGGGCGGGAGCTCGCGGGCGATTTCACTCAGCTTCTTGGCCGGAATCGTGATGGCACCGGGCGTTTCGACGTCCGCTGGCACCTCGGTCGTCACCGCGATATCGAGGTCCGTGCCCGAGAGCCGGATTCCCTTGTCTGTTGCCTCGACCAGGATGTTCGCGAGCACCGGCAGCGTCGTCTTCGCCGGTATGCTCGCGGTAACCGCGGCAAGACCTTCCTGCAATTTTTCCCGGGAGATCGTAAACCGCATCACGGCTCCTGTGTTGTGCAAAACAGCGCACCGGTACTAATGCTCTTTATAGAGCAATTAACTAGTAGCGGTAGTAGAGACTGTGGGCAGGTGGAAAACCGCTGGAAGTTACATTGTCTCAAGCGGTTCAACCATAGCACCTGCTGTGGAATACGTGTGAGCAACAAAAGTTGTTCAGGTAACGGACCGACGTCGGCGGCAATCTACTGGATAGGGTGTGGAAATGCGTGGAGCGGGTGTTCAATTCCGCAAGCTTTCCAACGCCGCCTGAATCTTTCCAATCCGCTGCGCGAACGACGGCTCCTCCTTGATCATGGCCGCAACGCGCTCGAGGCTGTGAATCACGGTGGAGTGATCACGGCCGCCGAAGGCACTGCCGATTTCGACGAGCTGCATGCCGAGCATCTCGCGCATCATGTACATCGCGACTTGGCGCGGAACGGTGAGGTTCTTCGTGCGAGTCTTGGAGCGAAGGCCATCGGTCGTGACGCCCCACTCCTTCGCGACCGTCTGCTGTATGACGAAGGTGTTGAGCGCGGGCGCACCGGACGGCGACCCGTCGGCCGGCTTGAGCTTGTCGCGCAGCGCATCGCGCGCGACGTCGACGGTGATCTCGCGATGCTTGAGCGACGCGTAGGCGAGCAGCTTGATGATCGACCCCTCAAGCTCGCGCACACTGGAACGGACGTTCTCGGCGATGAACCGGACGACGTCCTCGGGGATGGTGAGCTCGAGGTGGTCGACGTGGGCTTTCTGACGCAGAATGGCGATACGATGCTCGAGGTCCGGCAGCTCGACGTCGGCGACCATACCCCACTGAAAACGTGAGACCAGGCGCGCTTCGAGGCCGGCGATCTCGGAAGGTGGCCGATCGCTGGTGAGCACGATCTGGCGACCGCCCTCGTAGAGCGCGTTGAAGGTGTGAAAGAACTCCTCCTGAAAGCCTTCCTTGCCTTTCAGGAAATGCACGTCGTCGACGAGCAGGAGGTCGGTCTCGCGGTACCGGCGACGGAAATCCGGCATCGTGCGGTTCTGGATGGCCGACACGAATTCATTTGTGAACTGCTCGGTCCCTATGAAGGTGATCCGCGTATCGGGCTTTCGCTCGACGATCTCGTGCGCGATCGCCTGCATGAGGTGGGTTTTGCCGAGCCCGGTGTCGCCGTAAATGAAGAGCGGGTTGTAGACCTTGCCGGGCGCCTGGGCGGCGGCGTGGGCAGCGGCGGCCGCGAGCTCGTTCGACTTGCCGATCACGAAGTAATCGAAAGTGTATCGATCACTCAATGGCGGCGACATAGTGCCGCCATTCTGCGCCGCCTGCTTCGGTTTTGCCGTTGTCGGCTCGACGACAAAAAAGTCCATCTGTTGCCGAGTGCGGCGCTCCTCGGTGACCTTGAAGACGACGGTGATCGGGTGGCCGAGGGCGACGGGCGCGAGGCCGGCGAGGAGATCCGCGTGCTTGGATTCGTTCCAGTCGGCGGCGAATTGATCGGGTGCTCCGACATAGATCGTTCCTTCGTTCAGCGACAGCGCTTCGGTTGGCTCGAGCCACGTCTTGAAGGTTTGCTCGGGCAGCTCGTGGCGGGCACGATCGAGCAAACGACTCCAGGCTTCGTGGGCGGTCAGCGTCATGTCGAGAGAACGAGAAAGCGAGGGCGGGGGAGCGAAGCTAGGACGGCCGTGTGGAAAAGTCTAGTCGTCGGGTCCGTGGTGCGTCGTCCGTCGTGTCGCGCGGGATTAGGCTGCTGTGGCGAAGCCGGTTGGACTGCATTGGGGACGCGGATCTGGCGACAACCGGCGAACGAGGCGCGGATTCGTTCCGAGGGCGCACGGAGCTCCGGTAGGGATGGGGCTGCGGAGAACGGCGGAGCACTGCGGACAGGCGCGGAGGGGCGTTGCTCGAGGGCGTTGCCAAATGATGAAATACTGCACCGCACCTGAACTTCGAGATTCTTGGCGCGTTCTCGGAAGTGCAATCCGTTGTCGCCGATGGCTTCCTCAACCCCTCACAATTGAAGCCCTCTCAGTCGTTCTCCGCCGTTCTCCGCCGCTTCGCGATTCTCTGCATTGAAACGATGCCGGTCCAGCCGCAACAGGCTGAACAGCAATGACACCAATGGCACGGACTCGCCCCGCGCAACGGCCACGGACCAAACTCTTGCCCGACTCGCATGCCTCAAATAGCTTTACCGGTCTGCACCGAAGTGTCGTTCGCACCGTCATTTGGAGTCGTCCATGGGCAAGCCCACCTATCGTCCCCGGAACAAGCGCCGCATCAAGACCCATGGGTTTCGCGCGCGCATGGAAACCAAATGGGGACGCGCAGTGCTCAGCCGCCGGCGCAAGAAGGGACGCAATCGGCTCACCGTCCAGCTCCCGGACAAATACGCAGGCGCATAACGACGGATTTGGATTTCCGCGTCGACGCAGGTTGACGCGGAGCGTCGAGTTACAGACCGTCATTCGAGAGGGGAAGCGAATCCGGACCGAACATCTCGACGTCCGGGTCATCGCTTCCCCTCTCGTTCATTCGCGCATCGGTATTGTCGTACCGCGCCACCATCACTCCGCCGTGGATCGCAATCGTCTCAAGCGCCGTCTACGAGAGCTGGCTCGCATCGAGCTGCTGCCGGCGCTCGCGTCGCAGCCGCCGCTCGACGTCGCGATTCGCGCGCGTGTCGAGGCTTACCGCGCGACCTTCGACGGACTCCGCCAGGACGTCCTGGCGATCCGTACCCGGCTGACTGGCGAAGAGGCGGTCGGATGAACCGTGTGTGAATCGTCATGAAGACCGTCCTCGTACTGTTGGTGCGAGGCTACCAGGTGTCGCTTTCACCGCTCCTGCCCGCCTCGTGCCGTTATTATCCAAGCTGCTCCGCTTACGCCATCGAAGCGCTCGAGCGCCACGGCGCTCTTCGCGGCAGCTGGTTGGCCGTGCGCCGAATTGCTCGCTGCCATCCGTTTCGGCCCGGCGGCTACGATCCCGTTCCCTAGCCATCACGTTCGACTGAATGGATAGACGTACTCTTCTTGCGCTCGTCCTCGTAGCGATCGTGCTCGTCGGCACGCCGCTGGTGTTTCACGGTCCGCGGCCGGCGACACGCTCAATGGATAGCACGCTCGCCGACAGCATCGCGGGACGCGGCGCTGCGTCACCGAGCGGCGCAACGTCCTCGGCACGAGTGGACACCGGACGGCCTGCGGCAACCGCGGCCGCGACGATAGCGCCGACAAGCACCGCATCGCCGGCCGCACCGGCGCCGCGGCCAACGCCGGTGGTTGCCACCGATTCCACCGTCCTCACAACGAGCGCCGCGAAGTACACGATCGTCAGCCCTGGAGCAGCGCCGTCGCGTGTGACATTGCCTGACTATCAGGATCTTCGCGGTGGCCACAGCGGCCCGATCGTGATCGCGCAGCCGGAAGGCCCGCTGCTTCACTTCCGCATCGCCCTCGGCGCGGACACGATCGCGCTCGACACGGTTGCGTTCTCGACGAAGCCGTCGGCGTCCGGTCTGGAGCTCACGTCGGCGTCGCCAGCGATCGCCATTCAGTACGAGCCGTCGACCGACGGCTACGTCATGCACATCCGCGGAAGCGTCGCGAACGCGCCGAGCGGATCGTCGCTGCTGATCGAGCTGCCGAACGCGCTTCGATCGTCCGAGGCGGACACGCTCGACGACTTACGGCACCTGGCATACGTCTATCATGCGCCGCACCGCGACGTGATCAGTGTGCCATTCTCGAAGCTCGACAGCACGGCCGTTCGGACCGACACATCGTCATTGCAGTGGGCGAGCGTGCGCAGCAAGTATTGGCTCGTCGCGCTCATGAAGCCGATCGGCACCGACACCGGCGCCATCTTCCACGGCATCGCCATGCGCGGGGGCACGCGCGTCGCAAAGATCACGCGCGCCGCGTCGGCCGTCACGGCCGAGCCGCTCGTGAATGGTGCGTTCGCGTTCGATCTCTACGTCGGCCCGCAGTCGTTCGCGCGACTGCTGAAATTCGGCAACGGGCTCGAGAACGTCGATCAGTATGCGGGTCTGCTGCACCCGGTGGTGCAGCCGTTCGCCACGATCATGCTGCGCGTGCTGTTGTGGATGAAGTCGACGCTCAGCCTGAGTTACGGCTGGGTGCTGGTGATCTTCGGCATCGGCATCCGTATCCTGCTCTGGCCGTTGTACCAGAAGTCGATGCACACGAGCATCCAGATGCAGCGCCTGCAACCGGAGTTGAGCGAAGTTCAGAAGAAGTACAAGAACGAGCCCGAAAAGCAGCGCGAAGCCCTGATGAAGATCTATCAGGCGCATGGCATGAGTCCACTGAGTCCGATGCTGGGCTGCCTGCCGATGCTGCTCCCCATGCCGCTGCTGTACGCGCTGTATTTCGTGCTGCAGAACACCATCGAATTCCGCGGCGTGCCGTTCCTCTGGCTGCCCGATCTCTCGTTGCGCGATCCGTACTACATCATTCCGCTGGTGATGGGCGCATCGATGTTCGCGCTGTCGTGGATGGGACTCCGCGCCGGGCCATCGAACCCGCAGGCGAAGATGATGAGCTACATGATGCCGGTGCTGTTCACCGTCATGTTCCTCAACTTTGCGTCGGGGCTGAATCTGTATTACGCCGTGCAGAACATCGCGGCGCTGCCGCAGCAGTGGACGTTGTCGCGCGCCCGTGCGAAGGCGGGGCTGCCGCCACCATCGCTGTCGGCGAAGCAAACGTAGCTCGACGGGGGGCTCGCGAGGTCATGCGCATCACCTACATCGGCCACGCCACGTTGCTGCTCGACCTGGGCGGCGCGCGCATTCTGACGGATCCGAACTTCGATCCGCGGCTGGGCCGGATCCTGCCGCGCGTGTCGCCCCCGGGCATCGCGCTCGATGCGCTGCCGGCGCTCGATGCGATCCTGTTGACGCATGCGCACGCCGACCATCTCTCCTTCGACTCGATCGAACGCCTGCCCCATTCGGTGCCGCTGTTTGCCCCGCCGGTGATCGCGCGTTGGCTGCAACGGCTCGGCTACGATCACGCCCGGCCGCTTGCCCCAGGCGAATCGGCGAGCGTGGGCCGCCTCGTGATCCACGCGGCGAGCGCAACGCATCGCGGCAATCGCTACGGCTTCGACCGCTGGCGCAGCGACGCCAACATGTATCTGATCGATGGCGGCGAAACGATCTTTTTCGCCGGCGACACCGCGCTCGTCGGCGACACGCATCATCTCGTCGAGCGAGTCCTGTGGAACGCGGGGCGCGAGCTCGATCTCGCGCTGCTGCCGATTGGATACGCGCCGCGGTGGAAGCCCGGTTTTCGCCGCGGCCACCTGACGCACGAAGATGCGCTCGTCCTCTTCGAGCGGCTGCGGGCGCGGGTGCTGGTGCCATACCACTGGGGCACGTTCCGGCATGTGACCGCGACGGCGCACGATGCGATCAACCGGCTTCGCAAGCGGCTCGAGTCGCACCATCTCAAGGCCGCGGTGCGCATCATCGAACCCGGAGAGTCGCTGGAGCTTCCGGCGAACGAGGCGAACGCCGGCGCCGGGCGATGACCGCCGGCGCCGGCAGCGGCCCATTCGAGTTCTCTGATACCATTGCCGCCGCGGCGACGGTGCCGGGCCGCGGTGCGCTGGCCGTTCTTCGCCTCTCTGGTCCGCGAGCCCACGACATCGCCCGGGCCGTCGCCGAACGCTGGCCGGATGCGGCCCGAGTCTCGACGCTGACGACGATTCGAAGCGGCGATGGAACCGAGCTCGATCAGGCGGTGCTCGTGCGTTACGACGCGCCGGCGTCGTTCACGGGCGAAGATGCCGTCGAAATCACCACGCACGGCGGTCTCGTCGTACCGACGACCGTACTCGCCGCGCTCGTTGCCAAGGGCGCGCGCCTCGCGCTACCGGGCGAGTTCACGCGGCGCGCGGTGCTCAATGGCAAGCTCGACATTCTTCAGGCCGAGGCCGTCGGCGACCTGGTGGATGCGCGATCCGGAGCCGCGCAGCGGGCCGCAATGCAACAGCTCGATGGCGGCCTCACGCGGCGAATCATGGCGTTGCGCGACTCGGTGATCGGTCTCGAGGCGCTGATCGCTTACGACATCGATTTTCCCGAGGAAGACGATGGGCCGGTGGCGCCTGGGCGAATTCGTTCGAGCGCAGACGCGACGATCGCCGCGCTCGAGCAGCTGTTGGCCACCGCTCGCGCCGGCGAGCTGGTTCGCGAAGGGGCACTCGTCGTTCTCGCCGGCGCGCCGAACGTCGGCAAATCATCGCTGTTCAACGCGCTGCTCGGTCAGCGCCGGGCGATCGTCACCCCATCGCCTGGAACGACGCGTGACGCGATCGAAGCGGTAATCGACACGCCGGCGATCCCACTTCGGCTGGTCGACACGGCCGGTCTGCGCGATGCAACCGATCCGGTCGAGCGAATTGGTGTGGAAGTGAGCGAGTCGTATCTGTCGCGCGCGGCCGTCGTCCTGGCCTGCGCCGACGATCCGAACAGCCTCGACGCCGTGGCAGCGACGTGCCGGGAGCACACGGAGGCCGCACTTGTCGTCGTGCACACCAAGTCCGATCTCGCGCCGCTCGATCGCGAATTCACCGCACGTGCTTCGGCCATCGTCGCCGCGCCCGTCGTGAGCGTCAGCGCCGAGACGGGCGAAGGAATCGATGCGCTTCTGCAAGCGACCGTCGAGACGGTGACCAGAGGCGCGGGCAGCCTGGACACGGACGCGCCGATGCTGACCGCGGAGCGTCACCGGCACGGCGTTGCGCGAGCACTGGACGAAGTGCGCGCCTTTCGGGCGCGTTGGGGAACGGAAGGGGTTCCCGCGCCGGTTGCCGCCGTTCACCTGCGCGAGGCCGCGACGGCGCTCGAGGATTTGATCGGAGTGGTGGACGTGGACGACGTGCTCGACGAAGTGTTCCGTCGATTCTGCGTCGGCAAGTAAGCCGGCGCGAATTGCGCCCTAGATACTATGCACTTCGCGCCGCGCTCGACGCGTCGACCGCGCAGATCTCGGCGGCGCTGGCGCGAACGGCCCACGCGAGCCCGTGCGTGTCGATCGCGCGCTCGCACATCCGGGCTCCGAGATAGTACCCGGCACGCTCCGGCAGTATGAACCGGTCGATGCGCCGCGCTTCGTCGCTCATTCCACCGGAGAGATACCGGAGCCGCAGGCCGAGCGCGGCGGTGTCGAGATCACCGGCGAGCGCGCGGGCCATCACCGACTCGAGCTGCCGAACGTCCGCATATTGTCGGCGCTGATAGCCGAAATATTCCCAGGCCGCGTGTCCAGGACTGATCGCCTGCGAGACGTGCACGGCGAGGCCTTCGTTCACCAGCAACTCGCGAAGTGTGGCGCGCCGTCCCGTGTCCCAGTACGAGTAATTGCCCCCGGCGCCGCCGATGATGTCGCGCAGCTCGCTGCGGCTGGTCGGCGACGTATAACGGACGACGTGCGCGATTTCGTGGGCGAGCCAGAGCGGCAGCAGCTCGGGATCGAGTCCCAGTCCGTCGGTGTGCTGATTGGCGACACCGGTGAAGTGCTCGAGACACACGAATGCGATGCCCTGACCGCCGACCACGAGCTCTCCGGCGTTCGCCGCGCCCACGCCGACCATGAGCACGATATCCACGTCGGTGTCCATCGCGAGCAGCTCGCGACATTGCCGCTCGGTGTTGCGCGCCAGCGCCACGACGTCGATGCGGCCGAGCATGGCCCGGAGATCGCTTCGGTCGGCGTCGACCGCGGCGCGCACGATGTCGGTGAAGTGCGGACCTTCGGGATCGATGACGTAGTTGTGCCAGTACTGCTCGAGCAGCGCGCGGTGGACGGCGAAGTACTGGTTGTAAGCGGCGAGACGATCGGTGCTATCGGTGACGGCGAGGAAGTCGGGCAGCAGGTTGATCAGCATCGACCGGGGCGCGGGGAAGGCGGCGCGAATGGCTCGTCGGACGCGGAATGATAGTGTCGCATGGAAACGCGAACAAGAGCCACGCCCATTCGTACATGGCACAGTTTTTCCCTTTGCACACTCTCAGAAGGCAGTGGACGACGAGAGTGAGGCACCGATGACCACGCTACAGCAAGTCGAACTGCAATGCCCGATCTGCGAGACGCGATTCCGTTCGCAATCGGTGGTGTCGACGAACTCATTCGGTGGCAAGCGCACCGATTTTCATGAGCGCGCCGCGGGCACGCAGCCGCTCCCATATCTGATTCACACGTGCAACCGGTGTGGGTATTCCGGAGCCGATCGCGATTTCACGGACGAAGCCGAAGTGTCGCCGGTGTTGAAGGAGCGCGTGTGGAACGAGCTGGCACCGTGCATCAGCTGCGGCACGATGACGGGTTCGGACAAGTACGAAGCCGCGGCGAAGGTGGCCGAGTGGCAGGGAATGGAAGCTCGGCATGTCGCAGACCTGCTGCTGCGCGCTGCGTGGTGCTGTGTGGACGAGGGGGATGTCGAAGCGGAGCGGTTCTTCCGGCGCAAGGCTGCCTGGAAGTTCGAGGAAGCGCTGGAGAGCTTTGACGGGGTGGCGCGCGACGAACGAGCAGTGCTGACGTACCTCGTCGGCGAGCTGTGGAGGCGAGTGGGGGACGCGAAGCTTGCAACCACCTGGTTCAATCTGGTGGTCTCGGAGATCGTGGACGCGCAAACGCAGCAGTGGGTCATCGACGCGGCGCGCCAGCAGCGCGACTGCCCGCGGGAGTGGTTTGGGTGATGCGAAACGCGGTGGAACGGATGAGCGGGCGCTTCGCTTGAACGGTGGAACGCGAACTACCAAGACGCGAGATTTCAGACGTCAGTCCGTTCCACCGTTCCACCGTTCCACCGTTTCACCGCGTTCCAAACAGCCGATCGCCCGCATCGCCCAGTCCGGGCAGAATGTAGCCGAGCTCGTTGAGCTCGCGATCGAGCGCGGCACAATAGACCACGACGTCCGGGTGGGCGTTCGCCAATCGTTGCACGCCTTCCGGCGCGGCGACGAGACACATGAAACGGATCCGCGTTGCGCCCGCCCGCTTGAGTGACGTTACCGCCGCCGCGGCGCTTCCGCCGGTCGCCAGCATTGGGTCGAGCAGAAAGAAATCGCGCTCCGGCGCATCGCCGGGCACCTTGAAGTAGTAGTCGACCGGCTCGAGCGTGTCGTGGTCGCGGTACAGGCCGATGTGGCCAACACGCGCGCCCGGCACGAGACGGTAGATCCCCTCCACCATGCCCAGACCGGCGCGGAGAATAGGCACGAGCGTCAACTTCTTGCCGCTCACGCGGCGGCCGGTGGTGCGCTCGAGCGGAGTCTCCACTACCGCCTCCTCCAACTGGAGATCGCTCGTGGCCTCGTACGCCATCAGCATCGCGATCTCGTCGACCAGCTCCTTGAAGATCTTGGTCGGCGTCTCCCGATCGCGCAGAATGCTCAACTTGTGCTGCACCAGCGGATGCGAAACAATCCGCAGAGTCGGGAAGACGGGGGTGGTGTCCATGGCGGGCAAACTAGTAATTTCGCGCCAATGAAAGAATACCAGGCCGTCATCCTGCGCCTCAGCCGGCACACGCGAGATGACGAGGATGCGTTGACCGACCTCCTGAACGAACGCAGTCGCGGCGGGTGGGAGCCGGCGATGCTCACGCAGGACGAGACCCGATTGACCATCGTGTTTTCGCGTCCGAGCGATAGCGAGCGTTGAGCGGGCATGCTTCCGCGGCGGCGAACGAATTGGTGGCGGCTGGGATGGCTGCTCGGCACGCTCGTGGCTGGCACGTGGCTGGTGTCGCTCATCGGCGTGCTCGTGTGGGAGCACCGCGATACTGCACGCCCGGCATCCGCGATCGTCGTGCTCGGCGCGGCGCAATACGTCGGTCACCCCTCGCCGGTGTTGCGGGCCCGCCTGGATCACGCCATCGCGCTCTGGCACCGCGGGCTGGCTCCGCACATGATCTTCACCGGCGGCTTTGGCGATCACGACACCACGAGCGAAGCCGCCGTCGGCCAGCATTACGCGATCGAGCACGGCGTACCGCCAAAGGACATTCTGATCGAGAATGTCGGCCGCTCGACGGATGAATCGTTGCAGAATGTCGCGGCGCTCATGCAAGCCGAGCCCACGCGCAAGGTGATTCTCGTCAGCGATCCATTCCACATGCTGCGGCTCGTGATTCTCGCCCGGCGTTACGGGCTGACGCCCTACACGTCACCCACGCGCACGAGCCCGATCTCGCACAATTGGCGAGAGTCGTGGAAGTACACGCTCGGCGAGTCGATCAAGGTGCCGGTGGTATTTCTGCTCGATAGCCGGGAGTAGACTTGTCGCCGCTCGCGTCGCGGCCTCCGCGAATGGCCGCGGAGAGCCAGCGCCAGTAGCTCTCGCCGCCGATGTCCGGCACGTTGCTGTGGGCCGCGCCGTGCACGATCAGCAGCTCGCCCTGGTGACGCGCCGCGGCGAACACCTCGCGCCCCATGCGCATCGGAACCACCGTGTCGCGGTCTCCGTGTGCGACCCACACCGGACAGTCGAGCCTGCGAACGAGCGCGAGCGTGTCGAAATGAACGCGCGACACGAAACGCCAGAACATCGTCAGGCCGGGCACGAACATGCGCGCCGCCATCGCCCGCGCGGTCGAGAACGGCGATTGCAGAATCAGCGATCGAGGCGGCGACCCTGCGGCTAGCTCCGCGGCGATCGCCGTGCCGAGAGAGTGACCGAAGTACACCAATTGCTCCGGCGCGATGTGTGCGACGGTGCGCAGGTAGTCGAGCGCCGCGCGTGCGTCGAGCGCCGAAGTCCGGTAGTTCGGCGCACCGGATAGCGCATCGTAGCCCCGGTACTCCGGCAGCATGACGCTGCACCCGGTCTCACGCAGCACGCGCGTCGCCCAGGGCACCAGCCAGCGGGCGAGGTCGGCGTTGCCGTGAAAGGCGAGCATGACCGGCGCGCTGCTCGTCAGCTCGCCAACGACATACGCGAAGAGCGGCGTGTCGTCGGCCGCGCGGTATTGCACCATCGCTGCGCCGACCGCGGAGGGCGCAACGCCGGACGGCGGCTGAAACACCACACGTTCCTGAAATCGCCAGAGCACGACGAGTACACCGCAGTAGAGCAGCACGAGCGCAACGACTCCGTACGCGAGCAGATCGAACACAATCCTCCGCGAGAGCGTCAGGGTTCCTACGTCCAGCAGACGGGTGCAATTTAGAGCGATGCGAATTCCGATCGAGACGTTTCGATTGCCGAACGGCCTGTTCGTCACGTTGTCGGAGGACCACACCGCGCCGATCGTGGCGGTGAATCTCTGGTATCACGTCGGTTCGGCCAACGAGCCGGCCGGCCGCACCGGCTTCGCGCACCTGTTCGAGCACATGCTCTTTCAGGGATCCGCGGACGTCGGCTCGAACGAGCACTTCGAGCTCGTGCAGCGGGCCGGCGGCACGCTCAACGGATCGACGTGGCTCGAGCGGACGAACTATTTCGAGACGGTGCCATCCAACCAGCTCGAGCTCGCACTGTGGCTCGAGGCGAACCGCATGGGTTACCTGCTGCCCGCGATGACGCAGCAGAAGCTCGACACGCAGCGTGACGTGGTCATGAACGAACGGCGCTGGTCGATGGACAACCAGCCCTATGGATCGTGGATGGAGAAGCTGCCCGCGTTGTGCTTTCCCGACGAGCACCCGTTTCACCATTCGCTGATGGGCTCGATGGAGGACCTCACCGCTGCGAGCCTGGACGACGTGAAACAATTCTTCGCGACGTACTACACGCCCGACAACGCGGTGCTGTCCATCGCCGGCGATTTCGATCCGGCGGAGGCGCGTCGTCTCGTGGAGCGGCACTTCGGTCCGATTCCGCGCGGGCGCGGCAAGCCGCCGCTGCCCGACATGTCGCTCGCGCCGACGTTCGGCCAGTGGCGTCGGGAGGTCGTGCCCGACGAGATCATGCTGCCGCGCCTCTTTCTCGCATTTCGCTCTCCCGCATTCGGCACGCCCGAGTACTATCCGGCGAGCGTGTGCGGGGCTGTGCTCGGCTTGCGTAACGGCAGCCGGTTGCGGCGCGAGCTGGTGCGTGAGCGGCAAGTCGCGGCGGATGCATCGGCGTTCACGTACGACCTGGCAAAGGGCGCCGACCTGCTCGTGACGGACGTGACTGTGCGGCCCGGCATCGCGGCCGAACAGCTCGAGCAGGAAGTTGCGTACGAGATCGATCGCGTGGTACGCGACGGCATCGAGCCGGCCGAAGTGGAGCGCGCGATCGCGGTGATTCAGACGTCGTTCGTGTCCGCGATGCAGGAAGCCGGTGAACGCGCCGATCGCTTGTCGATGTTCGCCACGTACTTCGGCGACCCGGGATTGGTGAACGACGAAGTCGATCGATACCGCGCCGTGACGACCGATCAGGTGAATGAGTTCGTGCAGGAGCGGCTCGGCGAGAACAACCGCGCGAGCCTGCTGTACGTGCCGCGCGATGATGCGCCCGGCGAGCTTGCCGGCGCCGGCGCCGCAGCGGAGGCCGAATGACCACCGCCGCCAGCGGCGCATTGCCGCGGCCTGCTCCTGCTTCGCGACGCGATTTCCACTTTCCCCGATTCGAGCGGCGGCAGCTTGCGAATGGGGTCGAGGTGATCGTTGCGCCGGTGCGCAAGCTGCCGCTCGTTACCGCTGCGCTGTTGATCGACGCCGGGGCGGTGTGCGATCCGGTGGGCCGCGAAGGCACCGCCCAGCTCGTGGCGAAGCTCATGCTCGAGGGCACCAGCGCGTTCGGCGGCGCCGAGTTGACGGAGCGCTTCGAGCAGCTCGGCGCGACGATCGACGCGCAGGCGGATTGGGACGCCGCGGCGATCACGATGACGGTACTCGCCGAACATCTGCCCGCGGCCTTCGAGCTGCTCGCCCAGGTGCTCCGAACCCCGGCGTTTCGCCCGCGCGAAGTAGAACGGATCAAGGCCGAACGCGTGGCAGAGCTGCTGCAGCTGCGTGCCGAGCCGCGCGGATTGGCCGACGAACTGTTCTCGCGCTTCCTGTATACTCCGGCATCTCGGTATGCGCGACCCGAGGGCGGCGACGAGGCCAGCGTCGACGTCATCGAGCGCGAGCACCTGTTAGCGTTCTATGAAACGCGGTACCTGCCGGGCGCGACGACGGTGGTGCTCGCCGGCGACATCGACCCCGATCGGGCGACGGACCTCGCCCGCCGCACGCTGGGAGACTGGGCGGGGGGCACGCCCGAGCGCATCGTCAGCGATGATCGGCCGGGTCGCGACGGACGCGCGGTGCACATCATCGAGAAGGCCGATGCTCCGCAATCCGAGCTTCGGATCGGCCACGTCGGTCTGCCGCGCAACCATCCGGATTTCTTTCCGGTGAACGTGATGAACGCGATCCTCGGTGGCCTGTTCAACTCGCGCATCAACCTCAACCTGCGCGAGGTGCACGGCTACACGTACGGGGCGTTCTCCGGATTCTCGTGGCGACGGCAGGCGGGCCCGTTCGCAGTATCCACGGCGGTGAAGTCCGATATCACCGGCGCGGCGGCGCAGGAGATTCTCACCGAGATCGACCGGATCCGCACCACGGCGGTCGCGCCGGAGGAACTGTCGCTGGCGACCAGCTATCTCGACGGCGTCTTCCCGATCCGGTTCGAGACGACTTCGTCGATCGCTGCCGCGCTTTCGGTGCTCGTGTTCTATCAATTGCCGGACGATTACTACGATCGGTATCGCGAGCGCATCCGGGCCATCACGGCGGAGCAGATTCTCGCCGCGGCGCAACACCACCTGCATCCGGATGCGCTGCAAATGGTGGTCGTGGGAGATGCGGCCGCGGTCCGACCTTCGCTCGAGACGCTCGGCTTTGGGCGCGCGAACATCTACGACGCGACGGGGCGGCCCGTCGCATGAGCCACGGGCATTCGTCTCCCGAGGCCGGGAGCAAACCGGGGAAGATCAGCAGCCGGCGCCTGCATACCGGCAAGGTCATCGAGCTCGACGTCGACACGGTTCGCTTTCCGGACGGCAGCGTGGGCGAGATGGACATCATCCGGCATTCGGGCGCGAGTGCCATCGTGCCGTTCCTGAGCGACCCGGCCGGAGGAGATCCGCAGGTACTGCTGCTCAAGCAGTACCGCTACGCCGCCGATCAGTATCTGTACGAAATTCCGGCCGGCCGTCTCGACAAGGGCGAAGATCCGCGTGATTGCGCCGTGCGCGAGCTGCGGGAGGAGACGGGCTGCTCGGCGGAACGCATCGATTTTCTGTTCACGATGTTCACCACGCCGGGCTTTACCGACGAGCAGATCCACGTCTTCCTCGCTGTCGGCCTGCAGCACGGGGAGGCGGCCCGCGAGGCCGACGAATTCATCAGCGTCGAAACCATGACGCTCTCGAGCGCGTTGTCGCTGATCGAACGGGGCGACATCAAGGACGCGAAGACCGCACTCGCGCTTCTGTTCGCTGCCGGATTTCGCGCCGGACTCTAGGCAACAGTCTCGATTACACGTGTGTCAAAAGTGAGACAGACCATCCGGTCTGTCTCACGTTCGCGTCGCAAATCGAGGACAACCAGAAGCTGCCCCCTCGTCGACCATCTGGTTTGCCAGCAATCTAAGCCGTTACTCGACAACGTCTTAACGATTTGTTCCACGCAGCGTCCAATGGGCATACGGTCTGCCTTTTCCCCAGGGTGCGGTTGAGGGCAGAAGCGGGCTGATGGTCAATTCATCTCTGCCTGTCACGAACCCTGTTCGAGGGTCAAGGAGGCTATATGGCCGAAGTCGCGATCAAGCGGGCAATGCTGCCCGGAACGACGACGCGAGAAAAACTCCGCGCGCTGGACGACGCAGCTGTCGTCGGTGCCTTCCTCGGCGGCGAGGATCGCGCCTTCGAAGAGCTGGTCGTGCGCTACCAATCGCGCCTCCTGAACTTCATCTACCGCACGATTGGCGATCGCGAGAAGGCGGAAGATCTGGTGCAGGAAGTGTTCATTCGCGTGCACCGGCATCTGCATCGCTTCGATCGGACGAAGAAGTTCTCGACCTGGGTGTACACGATCGCGTCGAACCTCGCGAAGAACGAGCTGCGCAATCGTTCGCGCAACCCGCTCGTTCTCTTCCAGACCATCAAGGGCAACTGGGAAGACGAGGATCGTCCGCTGCAGTTCGAGGACACCACGGCGCGGCCAGACGACATGTACCGCAAGCGTCATCTGCGCGAGCTGGTGGAAGACACCGTCGCGAAGCTGCCTGAGCATCACCGCCAGGTGTTCGTGCTCCGCGAGCTCGAGGGCAAATCGTACGAGGAGATTGCCGAGATCACCGAGTGCAACCTTGGTACGGTGAAATCGAGGCTGAATCGGGCGCGGAACGCGTTCGCGTCGATTATCGAGCCCAGCATCGACTGAGGCCATGGGGCGGGCGTCCGCGCCCGCCCCAATGCTCCCGCGCCTCCGGAACGGGGCGCCGAGCCGGGAACCGCCGCTGGACCAGCGGGTACGGAATGGCGATCTTGGTTTCCAGCCAGTGAGCCGTTTCTGATGGATTGTCGCCAGTTCCGAAGCAAACACGTCGCGTACGTCGATGACCTGCTCCCCGCCGTGGACATGGCGGAGATGCTGGCGCATGTGACGGTGTGCGACCGGTGCGCTCGACAGGATACGGCAATTCGCCGCAGCTTGATGATTGTGCGGAGTCTGCCGGCCATCGAGCCGTCGCCGGACTTCATGGCCCGCCTCACGGAGCGGCTTCACGCGATGCCGCCGACGCCCGAGTACGATGGCGGGCGAACAGGCTCCTTCCTGCCGCCGCTCGGCGCGATTGCCGCGCTGGCCGCCGGTGTCGCGATTGTCGCTTACATGGCGTTGCAGACCTCGCGGTATTACGCGCCAGATGGCGGACCGCGCATCGAGCCCGCGATCGCCGCCGCAACGCTTCCGATGGCCGCGCCGATGGCGAACGCCGCGTTCATGGCCTCCGTGCCGACCGGCATGCCCGTGTGGCCCGCGGTCCTGATGGTGGGACAGGCGCCGATGCGATTCGCGAGCGCCACGCTCGAAAACGCGGCAGAGACCCGCTAGGCCGACCCGGAATTTTTCGAACGCGCGCTCGTCGCCGTTCGTGTGATCCGCCGCGCCAGATCATATATTGCTCGGCATGTCGTCCGCCGATGCGAAATCGCTGCGGCCCGCGATCAAGGCGGGCACATTCAAGCCGGTGTATTACCTCTACGGCGACGACGATTACCTGAAGGACGAGGAAGCACGTCTCGCCATGGACGTTGCGGTGGACGCCGCGACTCGCGCGTTCAATCTCGAGGTGCGCCGGGGCGGCGAGCTCGATGCCGAAACGCTCGGATCCCTCGTGAACACGCCGCCGATGATGTCGGACCGTCGCGTGGTCGTGATCCGCGACGTCAACGCACTACGCAAGGACGCGCGCGCGATGCTCGATCGGTATATCGCTCGGCCGGCCGACGATGTCCTGCTGCTGCTCGTCGCGCCTTCGGGCGTGAAGGCGGACAAGGAGCTGATCGCAGGCACTGTCGCGATCGAGTACAAGCCGCTGACGGGCGATCGGCTGCCACGCTGGATTACCTACTACGTCGAGCACGACCTCGGCACGACGATCACCGAGGGTGCGTCGGCGTTGTTGCAATCGGCGGTGGGAACCGAGCTCGCGCAGCTCAAGACGGAGCTCGACAAGATCGCCAACTTTACGGGGGGAGCGCCGATCAACGAAGCGGCCGTCACGGCCGTGGTGGGCGTGCGCCCCGGCGAGACACTCGGTGATTTTCTGGACGCGGTCGCGCGACGAGACGGAGCGGCGGCGCTGAAGATGGTGCCTGGCTTGCTCGAGCAGCCGACGCTCAATGCGGTGCGCATCGTCATGGCGCTGGCCGCCCAGACCATGGTGATCGGCTGGGCGCAAGCGGCGCGCGAGCGCGGCGTTGCCGGATCGCGGCTCTCGGCGGAAGTTTTCAGTTTGCTCAAGAGCTCCGGCGGCGTGTTCACCGGCCGCCCGTGGGGCGATTTCGTCGCGACCTGCGTGCGCGCATCGGACGTATGGAGCGCACGTACCATCGACCAGGCGCTCGAGGCATTGCTTGCAACGGACGCCGCCGCAAAGGACACGCGTCTGTCGTCCGACGAGCAGCTGCTGTCCACCCTCGTACTGTCGCTGTGCGGCGTGGCGCCGCGCCGGCGCGCGGCCTGAGCCGGATAGCGCAATGCGTCACGGCCTTTGGCTCGGGCTCGTCGCGATCGTGTCTGTGGCACCGGCGGTGGGTGCGCAATCGGGAACGCTGGTCATCGACACGGCGCGCACCGATCCGGTGTTCATCCGTGCGCGTGAGCTCGTCGTGAACGGAAACGGCGCGGCGGGGCGGATGCTCGTCGACTCCGTGGTCGCGGCGCGAGTTCCCGGCACGCCGGCCTACGCCGACGCGCTGTTCTGGCGCGCCGCACTCGCGGCCGGCGGCCCCGATGCCGAGCGTGATTACCGCCGAATCGTTGTGGAGTATCCGTTGTCGCGGCACGCGGGCGACGCGCTGTTCCAGCTCGCGCAGCTCGAGACGGCGCGCGGCGACCGCGCATCGGCGATCACGCATCTCGAGCGATTCATGCTCGAGAATCCCACGCATCCCGATCGTGCCCGGGCGGGACTCTCGTTGATTCGGCTGCTGTTCGACGACGGCGATTCGCGAGGCGCCTGTCGAGTGCTCGGGCGCACCGAACCCGGGGTATCCGCCGCCGACGTGGAGCTGCGCAATCAGTTCGCGTACTTCGATCCGCGCTGCGCCGGAGTCGACACGACGGTCGTCCGCCGAGCGGCCGCGGAGCCGGCGAAAAAGTCGCGTGCGTCGGAAGAGACGATATCGAAGCCGCGCGAAACGAAGGAAGCGGCCCCAAAGCCGAAAGCTCATGCGTCCGTCGGGCGGTACACGCTGCAGGTCGCCGCGTACACCGATCGAGCCGATGCAGAGCGCCTTGCGAAGAAGCTCGTCGCACGCGGCATGGATGCACGCGTGGTCGGAACGTCGAAGCTGTTCCGCGTTCGCATCGGCCACTTCGCAACGCGAGCCGCCGCGACCGCCGAGGCCAGAACGCTCAAGGCGAAGAAGATCGACACGTTCGTGACGGAAACTGACGGCGAAAAAAAATGATGTCGGCGCCGCAGACACCGCTCATGCAGCAGTATCGCGAGATCAAGGGCCGGCACCAGCACGCCATCCTGTTCTTTCGCATGGGCGAGTTCTACGAGATGTTCTACGACGATGCCGAAACGGCGTCTCGCGTGCTCGGCCTCACGCTCACGTCGCGAAACAACGGTGGTGCGGCCGAGGTGCCGCTCGCCGGCGTGCCGGTGAAAGCGGCGAACGACTACGTGCGCCGGCTGGTGCAGCAAGGATTTCGAGTCGCCATCTGCGAGCAGGTGGAAGATCCACGACAGGCGAAAGGGGTGGTGCGGCGCGAGGTGATCGAAACGGTCACGCCCGGCGCCGCATTCGCCGACGATCTGCTCGAGAGCGCGCGCAACAACTTCATCTGCGCCGTGCACGCCGGCGCCGCGAGCGACGATCGCGTGGCACTCGCCGCGGCGGACGTGTCGACGGGCGAGCTCCGGTTGTTCGCCGCGACAGTCGGCGATCTCGACCCGCTGCTGGCGCGATTGGCGCCTCGCGAAATTCTGCTCATGGCCGGCGCACCGGAGCGACTGCCGGCATCGCGCAATGACGCGCTGATCACCGAACGCGAAGCATGGGAGTTCGATGCCGCGCTGGCGCGCGACGATCTGGCCCGCCACTTCGGTGTGCTTTCGCTCGACGGTCTGGGCTTCGGTTCCGAGGACGGCCTGATCATCGGCGCCGCCGGTGCCCTGCTCCGCTATTTGCGCGAGCTGCAGCCGAATGGCTTGCCGCAGATCGGGCGCCCGGTGATCGAGCGCGGTGGCGTCGTCATGCCGCTGGACGAGATGACGCGCCGGAATCTCGAGCTGGTGGAATCGCTGCGCGGCAACGGCTCGGAGGGAACGCTGCTGTCGGTGCTCGATCGCACCG
>Ga0207660_10000132_pt1 | contig 43947 bp, 42 predicted proteins | sample KBSC73BmetaG_FD_184335 | JGI IMG/M metagenome (GOLD analysis project Ga0207660, IMG submission 184335) | Corn rhizosphere microbial communities from Kellogg Biological Station, Michigan, USA - KBS C7-3B metaG (SPAdes) (version 2) | ecosystem: Host-associated > Plants > Roots > Rhizosphere ... | reverse complement strand
GCCCGGCAGTCCTCACCTGCTGAATTTCGGTGAGCAGAACTGCTGAATTTCGATGAGCGCCCACAGCAGCCACCTCGTCGGCGAACTCACCGACAACCACCGCCAAACCCACGACTGGGAACGCGACGCGCTCGTCGACCTCCGCCACGGTCGGATCGAACGTGCCTTCGCGACCTACGCCGTGCACGACCGGCTGCACCCCGCGGCCGACCACCCGCAACTCGTCGACCGGATCTCCGAGCACTACCTCGACGCCCTCGACCGCGGCACCCGACTCTTCGACGTCATCGCGCTCGCCGCCACCCGCAAGAACGCGACTGCACTCAACACCGCGATCCGCAACCGGCTCCAACAACACGGGCGGCTCGGCACCGACCGCGACGTCGCCGGTCGCGCGTTCGCCGTCGGCGAGCTCGTCGTCGTCAACCGCAACGACAACCCGCGCGGGCTGCTCAACGGCACCCGCGCGGTCATCACCACCATCAACCGCCGCGACGTCACCATGCACCTCGACGACGACCGCACCGTCACCGTCCCGGCTGCATGGGCGGCCGACCGGCTACGCCCCGCCTATGCGATGACGGTGCACAAAGCCCAAGGCCTCACCGTCGACATCGCCCTCGTCGACACCACCGGCATCACCGACCGCAACGCCGGCTACGTCGCCGCGAGCCGCGCCCGCCACCGCACCGAGCTGCACCACACCGGCCTCGACCCACTACTCGAAGCCATGTGCGACGACCCCCTCACCCGACAACCGTCGCTACAGCGGCCCGACGACGCGATACGTCATCTCGCGGCAAGGTTCCGCCGACCCGCCCAACAACACCTCGCAGTCGACCAGCTCATTCACGAACGCAACACCCCCGACCTCGGACGCACCCGATGACTGGCACGACCGACTGGAATCTCGCCCCGACATCGATGCCGCGTAGACGGGTTCGCCGATGACACGCGCAGCGCCATGACCAGTCATGACGTGCCTGATGGTGTCGACCCTCGCCATATATTCCTGACGGCGCGGGATGTGATGGCGCGGTACGGCTGGGGTCGGACTAAGTGCTATGAGATGTTGAGACGTCCGGACTTCCCGCGGCCCGTTGGTGGCGATCGATACCGGCTGGACACGCTGATGGCGTGGGAGGACGCCCAGCTGGAACCGGCGCCGCAGCAGTCATCACCTGTTGTGCCAGCATTCCCGGAGCGCAAGAGGACGCGCCGTCGGGTAGCTGTCTGAAGGGCGTCGACGCTATGTGGGGCATGCGCGCGTCAGTAGTTTTCCAGCTGCTTCGCCACGTCCGTCAACGCGTCCGCACCCGAGCGTACGTAGTGAGCGATGACAGTGGTGAGTTGATCTCCGAGCCATGCGGCAACGTCGGCCCATTCTCTGTGCAGTTCGTCGTGCCAGAAAGCGGCCGCGTGATGGCGCAGATTGCGGTAGGGGACGAACTTGGGCCACGCGTTGTCGGGATCGTTACGCGCGACCCACTGCCGTACCCGGTGCCAACGATCGTTGAGGAGTTCCGTGCGGGGCGGCCGTCCTGTGTCCGTGTCAACGAACACCCACATCTCCTCTGCTGGATCAACCTCCACCTCCCACCACCGATCTGGAGCAGTGGCAAGTTTTCCGCGGCGAACCCGTTCTGCAATTTGCGCGCGGACTACTTCTGCAGTCGTCGCCGACTCTGGGAGCCCAAGCTGGGTTGCGCAACGTGGCAGCAGCTGGTCGAGCACCGATCGCGGCAGGGGTGCGTCGTGCAGCACGCCGTTCTTCACTGGCCCGCGGAACGGCGCACTGTCGCGCTGTCGCGGCTGCGTCCACGATCCGTTGACAGACACGACGCCTCGGTCGAAGAACACATCCACCGCGCGGAGCGCGTGTTGCTCGCTGAGTCGCAAACCCCCGTACCCGGCGACACGTATCTGTGTCCCGAACAGCGGCAGCCGCTGCAGCTCCCTCGGCCCGGAGATGGAGAGTTTGTCGGCGCCCGCCGCCATCGCGTCGACCTGTCGACGTTCCGGACGGTGTTCCGGCGGGACATAGCCACGGCCAGCACCATGCAACTGTTGCTGACGTGGGAGCGCCAACCCATCCAACGGGTCGACGTCGCGCGGCAACCAACCTTCCCGCCATGCCAACGCACGCATCGCCGCCATGTCCTGACGTATGTCGCCGAGGCTCGCGACAGATCGCACCCCGCGTTGTTGCGCGGCTGCGATCACCTGACGAGAGTGGGAGACGCGCCACCTCGTGACAGGGAGATCTCCGAGCACTGGTCGGATGTTCACGCGGAGCCGGCTCTCGCGCTGTTCGACCGTCCTGACCGCCTTGCCGCGCGCCCGACTGTCGTCGAGATAGAGATCGGCGAGCGCATTGCCTGTTCGTTCACGCTGCACGCGAGACCGGGCCGGCGCTGCGGTCCGGGCGTTCAGCGCCTTTTCCACCTGGGCGAATATCTGCCGGGCCTCGTCCTCGGTCGGCGCGGTTCGGCTCGTCCAGCCCCATCCGTCCGCGGTCTCCTCCTTGAAGGTGACGCGGTAGAGCCGGTACCGCCCACTTGGGGCGTACAAGGCAGCCCGCCAAGGCCGCAGCCCGCCGCCCAGGGTGCGGGCCCTGCCAGTGGCCAGGACCCGCTTGGGGCTAGGCATCAGGCCGGCCAGAGACTGAGTTCGAGGGAATGCTCAATGTCTCATCTGTCTTTCTCATCTGTCTAAGCGGAGTATGGGACAGATGAAATCACTGGTCAACCGTGCGAGGAGACGACGAAGCCAATGAACCGCCTGGCAGGATCGACGAGTCCATATCTACTGCAACACAAGGACAATCCCGTGGACTGGTGGCCTTGGTGCGACGATGCCTTCGAGGAGGCCCGGCGGCGAGACATACCAGTCTTACTGTCCGTTGGCTACGCGGCCTGTCACTGGTGCCATGTCATGGCACACGAGTCGTTCGAGGACGAGCAGGTCGCCGGGTTCGTCAACACCAACTTCGTCAGCATCAAGGTCGATCGCGAGGAACGCCCGGACGTTGACGCGGTCTACATGGAAGCGACCCAGGCGATGACGGGTCACGGCGGCTGGCCGATGACGTGCTTCCTGACGCCAGAAGGCGAGCCGTTCTTCTGCGGCACCTATTTTCCGCCCACCGAGCGTGGCGGCATGCCGTCGTTCCTCCGGGTCTGCGCGTCCGTCGCGCAAGCCTGGCAAGAGCGACGCCAGGAGCTCCGCGAGTCCGCGGCCGACGTCGTGCAGCAACTGGGCGAGATGGCGGCGCCTCCCGCGCCGGGTGCGATCGACGCGTCTGTGCTGGACGCGGCGGCCGAACGACTCGGTCTCGACTTCGACGACGAGTGGGGCGGGTTCGGGGGCGCGCCGAAGTTCCCGCCGTCGATGGTGCTGGAGTTCCTGCTCCGTCATCACGCGCGCACGGGCTCGCCGCGCAGTCTCGACATGGTCGCGCGCACATGCGAGCGGATGGCGCGCGGCGGCATCTACGACCAGTTGGCCGGCGGATTCGCGCGGTACGCCGTCGACGGACACTGGGTGGTGCCGCACTTCGAGAAGATGCTGTATGACAACGCGCTGCTCGCACGTGTCTACGCGCACTGGTGGCGGGCAACCGGCAGCGAGCTAGCGAGGCGCATCGCACTCGAGACGTGCGACTGGATGATCGCTGAGTTGCGCACTGGCGAAGGTGCATTCGCCTCTGCGCTCGACGCCGACAGCGAGGGCGAAGAAGGCAAGTTCTATGCCTGGGTGCCCGACGAGGTCGGCCCCACGTCAGCAGCACTGTTTTCGGTGACGCCCGAAGGCACGTTCGAGCACGGTCGCTCGGTCCTCCAACTGCTCGACGATCCCACCGACGCCGCGACGTACGCCGCCGAGCGCGCCCGACTGCTCGACCTGCGCGCACAGCGCGTGCGCCCGATGCGCGACGACAAGGTCGTGGCCGCGTGGAATGGTCTGGCCATCGCCGCGTTGGCCGACTGCGGGGTGTTGTTCGACCGCGCGGATCTCCTCGACGCTGCGACCGCGGCTGCCGACCTGCTTGCCGAGGTGCACGTGCAGGACGGGCGGTTGCGACGCGTCTCGCGCGACGGCGTCGCCGGCGCTCCCGTTGGAGTGCTGGAGGACTACGGCGATGTCGCCGAAGGTCTGCTCACGTTGCACCAGGCCACCGGCGACACCCGCTGGCTCGGTCTCGCCGGTGAGCTGCTCAACGTCGCACTGGAACACTTCGCTGCTCCCGACGGTGGTTTCTTCGACACCGCCGACGACGCCGAGCAGCTGGTCCGGCGACCTCGCGACCCCACCGACAACGCGACGCCGTCGGGTCTTGCTGCTCTTGCGGGGTCTTTCGTGACGCACGCGGCGCTCACGGGCAACGCCGAGCATCGCTCGGCGGCCGAGCGCGCGCTCGCCACCGTCGCGCCGATCGTTGTCCGCTTCCCTCGCTTCGGCGGATGGTCAGCTGCGGTCGCCGAAGCAGCGCTGGCCGGCCCGGTCGAGATTGCCGTTGTTGACGCACCTGAGCTTGCTCGCGTTGCGCGACTCACGACCTCACCGGGCGCCGTCGTCGTCACCGGCGGTGAGTCGCCGTTGCTGGCGGATCGGCCCGATGGAGCGGCATACGTCTGTCAGAACTTCGTCTGTGACGCTCCGATTTTCGACCCGGCGACACTCGCCGCCCGGGTGCTCAGCCGTGTCGGCACGTGAGTGCTGCGTCCGCGCCATCGGCTGAAGCGCTCGACTGGGTGGTCGGAGCCGTGCCGGGCGGGAAACGCGTGCAGCGGGTGCAGCGGCGGACCGGCGGGATTACGTCGTCGGTGCACGCCATCACGGTCGATGACGTGCGCGGAAGGCGGCAGCGCGTCGTGCTGCGTCGGTGGACGGGCGGCGTGTGGCCCGATGGTGACGGCGACGATCCCGCCGTGGCAGTCGCCCGTGAAGCAGCTGTGCTGTCGGCGCTGTGCGACGCCGGTCTCCCCGCGCCACGACTGGTGGCGACTGACCCGAGCGGTGTCGCTGTTGGTTGTCCGGCCCTGTTGATGACACATCTGCCGGGCCGGATCGTGCTGGCGCCAACCGACGTGCAGTCGTGGGTGCGACAACTCGCTAGCCAGCTCCTGGCGATCCATCACGTCATACCGAATGCTCAGCTGCCGGAGTTCGAGTCGTGGCTGCAGCTCGACAAGGTCGTCGTACCGGCGTGGACCTCGCGTCCTGACCTGTGGCGCGAGGCGATCGACGTCGCGCAGCGAGGTCACCAATCCGCGCACGGTGCACTCATCCATCACGACTATCAGCCGTTCAACGTCTTGTGGGCGGCATCCGGAGCGCTTGCCGGCGTCGTCGACTGGGTCTGGGCGTCGGAGGGTCCGGCCGCGGAAGACGTGACCCACTGCCGGCTGAACCTCTGTCTGCTGGCGTCCGCCGAGGTCGCGGAGGACTTTCGTCGGGCCTACGAAGCCGAAGCCGGACAGACACTCGATCCGTGGTGGGACGTTGCGTCCCTGGTCGACTACCTCGCCGGTTGGACTGCGGAGGGCTTGCAACGTCAGGCGGGCCGTCGGCTTCGCATCGACGCGGCGAGCCTCGACGCGCGAGTAGAGACGCTCCTTGCCGCCGCGATGCAACGACTCTGATGCCGGTTCAGGGGGTGTAGACGAGCACCTTGTTCTGGCTGGGCGAGGAGACCCACAGCGACCGCCGGTCATCACGGCGTCGACGTTGGCCTGGTCCTGCAACGGTGGCGCGTTACCGAGCTTGCTCGTGCTCAACACGGTCGGATGTTGCGGGTCAGGATGAATTCGGACGAGTGTCGGTCCGCTGGTGGTCGCGACATACAGGTCGGACCCCACGACGAGGATGGCGTCGGGTTCACCGGTCACCTTGATCTCGCCAGTCGGCTTGAGCGTGTGTATGTCGACCGCAACCACCTTGTCGCTGGGCGTGCACGTGACCCAGAGGGCGTCGCCGACGACGACCATGCCTTGCGCGCCGGTGCACACGAGATCACTCGTGCGCACCGCACCGGACTTCGGATCGACGCGCGTGATGGTGCCGTCGAGGAAGTTGCTCGCGAACAGCGCATCGCTGCCGGCTGTGACCCGCCGGGGTTCTTCACCGAGGTGATAGCTCGGCCCGACCTTGCCGTCGCTCGCGACGCGTGTGAGCAAAGCGGCTTGCTGGCGCACCACCCAGATGGCGCCGAACGCTGCGACGATGCCCTCGGGCTGCCCCGGCACCCGGACGCGGCGAACGACTTTGCCCGTCGAGGGGTCGACGGCGACCACGTGCCCGGTGCCGAAGACCGAGACCCAGGGTCGTTGGCGCCTTGCGCGCCGTGACGGCGCCGTCGCCCTCATTCACCGACCAGACCTTTCCGGCGACGACGACCAGGCCGACCGGGCTGGCTGCGGCAAATGAGGTCGGGCCCGGCGCCTGTGCGGGCTGGTCGCCGCTCGGTGCTGATCCACCGCAGCCGACGACGGCCATGACCAGAGCTACCGCCGAGACCCGGGCCCCCGCTGCCCTGGCGATCCGCATCTCTGGAGCATCGCAACCTGAGTGTTCGCCCAGGGCGAACGAGACTGGACCGTAATCTGTAACGTTGTAATCATGTAAGCATGGCTAATGACACAGCGACACAGCACTCAGCCGGAAGTGACGAGGTCCAGGGCTGGCTGCGCGGGCGACTGCCGTCGACGTGGTACGCCGGCGACGTGGAGGTGTCCGTCGACCGCGACGAGATCGTCGTCCGCGGCGGGCTAGCCGACACCGACGGAGTCCCCGCCGGCGACAGCGCAGCGGAGCAGGGCCGGATCAGCCGGTTCCGGGAAGACACCCGAAGCGAGCGGATCAGGATCGCTCGCGAGGCCGAGAGCAAGTTCGGCCGGACGATCGCTTGGGGCGCCGCGGTCGGCTCGACCAGCGAGATGTTCACCACGCTGTCCGTGCCGGTGATGACGCGGCTGCGTCAGCCGGAGCGGATCGTGCTCGACACGCTCGTGGATGCGGGTGTCGCGCGCTCGCGTTCGCACGCGCTGGCGTGGTGCGTCCGGCTCGTCGGCAGGCACACGGAGGACTGGCTGGCCGAGCTGCGCGGAGCGCTGACTGCGGTCCAGGAGGTTCGCGAGCGCGGTCCCGAGCCGCAGTGAGGCGAAGCGGGGCCACAGTGATCTGATCGACGTACCGCAGCGTTTTCGGACGAGTGTCCGCTTGTTATAGTTTTCACAAGCGGCGGTGTCCCGGACAGGAATTGTGGTAGCGGCGGAGGGGCCACGCCGCCCTTAGTTTCCTGAGCCGAGGGAGAACTCGATGTCCGTTGCCCCATCCATCCCCGGCTTGGACGAGGCCCCGACTCGCCACGCCAAGCTGGTCGAGTGGGTGCGGAGCATCGCCGCCCTGACCAAGCCCGATCGCGTCGAGTGGTGCGACGGTTCCGAAGAGGAGTGGGACCGGCTCACCAACCAGCTCGTGGACGCCGGCACGTTCATCAAGCTCAACCCGGACAAGCGTCCGAACTCCTTCTACGCGAAGAGCGACCCCTCCGACGTCGCCCGCGTCGAGAGCCGCACGTTCATCTGCGCGGAGAAAGAGATCGATGCCGGCCCGACCAACAACTGGACCGACCCGGCCGAGATGCGCTCGACGCTCAACGGTCTCTTCGACGGCTGCATGCGCGGCCGCACGATGTATGTCGTCCCCTTCTGCATGGGCCCGCTGGGTTCGAAGATCTCCGCACTCGGTGTCGAGATCACAGACTCGCCGTACGTCGTCGTCTCGATGAAGATCATGACGCGGATGGGCAAGGCCGCCCTCGACGCCATGGGAGCGGACGGCTTCTTCGTGCCGGCGGTGCACTCGGTCGGCGCGCCGCTCGACGCCGGCGAGCAGGACGTGCCGTGGCCGTGCAACGACACGAAATACATCGTGCACTTCCCGGAGACGCGGGAGATCTGGTCCTACGGCTCGGGGTATGGCGGCAACGCCCTGCTGGGCAAGAAGTGCTACGCGCTCCGGATCGCGTCGGTCATGGCTCGCGACGAGGGCTGGTTCGCCGAGCACATGCTGATCCTCAAACTCACGTCGCCAGAGGGTGAGGTCCGCTACATCACCGGCGCGTTCCCCTCGGCGTGCGGCAAGACCAACCTCGCGATGCTGCAGCCGACGATCCCGGGCTGGAAGGCCGAGACGGTCGGCGACGACATCTGTTGGATGCGCCTCGGCGATGACGGTCGGCTCTATGCGATCAACCCAGAGGCCGGTTTCTTCGGCGTCGCGCCCGGCACCGGCGAGTCGACCAACAAGAGCGCGATCGACACGCTCTATGGCAACTGCATCTTCACCAACGTCGCTCTCACCGACGACGGTGACGTGTGGTGGGAGGGCCTGACCGAGACGCCCCCAGGCCACCTCATCGACTGGAAGGGGCGCGACTGGACGCCGGACAGCAAGGAGCCGGCGGCCCACCCGAATGCGCGCTTCACCGCGCCCGCATCGCAGTGCCCCACGATCGCGTCGGAGTGGGAGGACCCGAAGGGCGTCCCGATCTCGGCGATCCTGTTCGGCGGTCGGCGCGCGACGAACGTTCCGCTCGTCACCGAGTCGTTCGACTGGGAACACGGCGTCTTCCTCGCGTCCAACGTGTCTTCCGAGGGCACGGCCGCGGCGGAGAACAAGGTCGGCGAGCTGCGCCGCGACCCGTTCGCGATGTTGCCGTTCTGCGGCTACAACATGGCGGACTACTTCGCGCACTGGTTGTCGATGGGCGCCAAGGCTGACGCGGACAAGCTGCCCCGCATCTACTACGTCAACTGGTTCCGCAAGGACGCCAAGGGCAAGTTCGTGTGGCCGGGCTTCGGCGACAACAGCCGAGTCCTCAAGTGGATCGTCGAGCGGCTCGACGGCGCCGGTGCTGTCACCGAGACGGCGATCGGCAACGTGCCGGCGAAGGATGCGCTCGATGTCGATGGACTCGACATCACCGACGAGCAGCTCGAGCTGTTGCTCACGGTCGACAACGAAGCCTGGCGCGAGGAAGCCGAGAAGATCGGCACGGACTACGAAAAGTTCGCCGACCGCCTCCCGCAGCCACTGCAGACTCAGCTTCAGCAGCTGCGGGAGCGTCTTAGCTAGCGGCCGAGCGACCTACATCATCTGGAAGGTCACGGTCACGTTCACGCTCACTTGCTGCTGGCCGGGCTCGATCGGAACTGGCGAGGAAGCGGCGCCGGCGGAGGCCTTGTCATAGAAGATCGGGCCGCTGCCACCGTCGACACTTTCGTCGATCTTCTCGACTCGGCCGACACTGCGGCCAGCGAGCTGCGCGTACTGCGTCGCGCGGTCCTTGGCGTCCGCGAAGGCGTTCGCCCGTGCGGTCTTCATCAGCGCGTCGTCGTTGGAGATGTCGAAGAACATGCCCCCGACGCTGACGTGACTGGACGAGGCCGCGCCGTCGGAGATGGTCTGGCCGGCGTGGTCCAGCGGCGAGATGCGGGCCTCGACGTTCTGGTTGGCGATGTAGCCGCTGTTGCCGGTCTTGCGGTTGTGCCACTGGTAGATCGACAGTCCGTTCGTCGTGATGTCCGCGTCCTTCAGCCCGTCCGCCTTCAGGGCTGCGATGAGCTGGTTCGTGTACGTCGACAGGTCGTCGAGCACGTCGTTCACCGTCGCGCGCCGAGCGTCGACACCGTAGTCGACCGTCAGCGTGTCCGGGGTCCCGGTCGCCACCCCGACGCCGGTCACCGAGATCGCGTCGTCGGTCGGGTCGTTGGCGAATGCCGGTGTCGGCCCGCGGCCTACTCCCGACGCGACGAGGATCCCGGCACATAGCACCGCGACGATCGCGGCCCATGCCCAGCTGCGGTACCGAGTTGCCAACATTTGTCCCCCTCTGGGTCCCATACAGAAATGGTCAATTGCTTTGACTCCGTGGAGGGCCTCTCGGTTCGCGGCTTGTCCGCATTACTCTGAAAATGTGGCGCTGCGGAGCCTGGTCTACGGCATCTACGAGCGTCGGCTAGCCCGTTCGCTCGCAGAGTCGCCGCGGCCGCGGCACGTCGGGGTCATCCTCGACGGCAACCGGCGGTGGGCGCGCGCGAGCGGCGCCAGGGACGTCAGCCAGGGTCATCAGGCAGGTGCGGACCACATCGCCGACCTCCTCGCCTGGTGTGAGGAAGCCCAGGTCGAGGTCGTCACGCTCTGGTTGCTGTCCTCGGACAACCTCAGCCGGTCGGCGGCCGAGCTCGATGCCCTCCTCGGGATCATCGAGGACACCGTCCGCCAGCTCGCCGCCCCGGCGAACACCTGGCGGATCCACCCGGTGGGTGCGCTCGACCTGTTGCCGGACTCGACGGTCGTCGCGTTGAAGGAAGCCGAGGAGAACACCCGCGACAAGACCGGGCTGTTGGTCAACGTCGCCATCGGGTATGGCGGCCGCCGCGAGATCGCGGATGCCGTCCGTGGCCTGTTGCAGGAGCACGCGATCCGCGGCACGTCGCTCGAAGAGGTCGCCACCTTGCTCGACGTCGAGCACATCGCCGGCCACCTCTACACCAAGGGACAGCCGGATCCCGACCTGGTCATCCGCACCAGCGGCGAGCAGCGGCTGGGTGGGTTCCTGCTCTGGCAGAGCGCGCACTCGGAGTTCTACTTCTGCGACGCGCTCTGGCCCGACTTCCGCAAGATCGACTTCCTGCGGGCGCTGCGCTCCTACGCGCAGCGCCACCGTCGCTTCGGCTCCTAGGAGACCGCTGAATAATCCGCGCGTCGGTTCGGCGTCCGCTCGGGTGTGGCGTTGATGCTCGTCGGGTGCAGGGACGTGGCGAGGATCAGCGGGATCTGCTTGATGTGGAGTCGGTGGCGGGGCATCTGCTGAAGCCGGGCAGCGTGTTCGCGTTTCTGGCTGAGCATCGCCAAGCGTTGTTCCCCGAGGCGATGTTCACCGACTTGTTCCCCTCGGGTCGTGGTCGGCCGAGCGTGCCAGCTGACGTGATGGCCACGGTGATCACGTTGCAGGCGTTGCACGGCTTGTCGGACACCGAGACGGTGGAGGCGGTCACCTTCGATTTGCGGTGGAAGGCAGCGTGCGGGCTGCCGGTGACCGCGGCCGCGTTCCACTCGACCACGTTGACGTATTGGCGGCGGCGGCTGGCGGCATCGACCGCACCCAACCGCATCTTCGATGCGGTCAAGGAGGTGGTCACGCAGACGGGGGTGTTGACCGGAAAGACCCGCCGCGCGCTGGACTCGACGATCCTCGATGACGCGGTCGCGACTCAGGACACGGTCACCCAGTTGATCGCCGCGATCCGACGGGTGCGGCGGGAGGTGCCGGGCGCGGCCGAGGTGATCGCTGTCGAATGCAACGCGCATGACTACGACGATCCGGGCAAACCCGCGATCGCCTGGGACGACGAGCAGGCCCGGGCGCTGTTGGTCGATGCGCTGGTCCGCGACGCACTCACCGTGCTGGCCGCGTTCACCGAGCCGCCCCCCGGCGCAGCGGCTGACGCACTCGGCCTGCTCGCGTTGATCGCCGGTCAGGACGTCGAACTCGGCGCCGATGACGACGGCACACCACGGTGGCGGATCGCCCAGCGCGTCGCCCACGATCGGGTGGTTTCCGTTGCGGATCCTGAGACACGGCACGCGCACAAGACCGTGCACCGCCGCCAAGACGGGTTCAAAGCGCACATCGCGGTCGAGCCGGAAACCGGCATCATCACCGACTGCGCGTTGACCAAAGCAGCTGGCACGGGCAACTCCGACGCTGCCGTCGCACCCCGGCTACTCGCCGACGAACCAGGCCCGGTGGAAGTGCTCGGCGACTCCGCCTACGGCACCGGAGACGCCCGCGCCGCGTTCGCTGCCGCCGGTCATCGCTGCGTGATCAAACCACCGCCGCTACGACCCGCCGTGGAGGGCGGGTTCAGCTTCGACCACTTCGCCGTCGACCTCGACGCCGGCACGGTCACCTGCCCGGCCGGGCTGGTCAGGCGGATCAGCCGGTCCGGATCCGCGGCGTTCACCAAGGCCTGCACCGGCTGCCCGTTACGCGCAAAGTGCACGACCTCACGAGCCGGTCGAATCGTCCACGTCCACCCCCAGCATGCGCTGCTGCACGGGGCTCGACGGCAAGCGGAAACAGTCGAGTTCCAAGACACCTATCGACGGCACCGGCCGATGGTCGAACGCTCCATCGCCTGGTTAGCCCGCGGCAACCGACGGCTTCGCTACCGCGGCGTCGCGAAGAACAACCAGTGGCTGCACACCCGCGCCGCCGCCATCAACCTCGCCCGGCTCACCAACCTCGGGTTGGCCCGAACCGACGGCGCCTGGGGCATCGCCTAACCCCACGCGAAGTGTTGCCCGCAGCCAGCCGCAACAGTCACACCGACAGCGACGCGCCGGGCAAGCTCGTCGTCCAACCACGGTTGCGACTCGCGGCCAGACCGCCTTGAGAAGCCCGGCGCGTTCAACATGCCCAGAACAAGGCTTTGTTCAGCGGTCTCCTAGGCCGCGAGCAAAGCGAGCCGGCGCGATCTGCGGCCGAGCACCGCGCACCCGAGACCTGCGAGCGCAAGTAGGCACGCGAGCGTCAAAGGTCCGTCCGTGCCGCCGATCGTCGGTCCGGCGAAGGCTGCGCCGGCCGCCTGCTGCTTCAGTCGTGGCAGCGACGCCGTGTATGACGGCAACACGTCTGCCACCTGCGGGAAGTCGGTGAAGTTCGACGCCGTCGGTGCGAGCGCCGGAGTCGGCGCCGAGTGGGTCAACGCGTAGGCCGTGACCGTCGACAGATGTGCTCCTGCGGGCGGCGAGCCCACCTGGTTGCCCGGCGCGGTGATGGTGATCGTCTTGCTCTGGTCGTCGATGTGGCCGGTGGCTGTCCCGGCCGCCGGGTAATAGGCGTACTTGACCGCCGCGCCGTCCGACACGGGCGCTGACTGTCCGGAGAAGTACCGGACCTGACCTCCGGTGGCTTCGGCCGCGAGGAAGTAGACCTTGTGCCGGTAGACCCAGCGGACCATGTATGTCGCGGTCGGTAGCGCCGGCGGCGACGTCGCCGCGTTGAAGTCGAGCGTGTTCAACGTGATGGTCGCCTTGATGGCGCCGGACTTCGTCCGCGTCAGGCAGCTTGCGTGCAAGTTGAGCGCTGGCACGTCTGCGCCCTGTTGCCCGGTGTCCGGGACGACGAACGGGACCGGGTCGTGGTGCTTGCCCGTCGACACACAGTTGCGCGGTGCGGCGACTCGCTGCACCGTGCCGCCATACAAAGAGGGGCCGGTCGACTGGCGGACGAAGTCGGCGAACGAGGGCGCTGCCGCCGGGCCACCGGCAACCTCACCACCCAGCTGGTTGTCGCCGTCGGCGAACGACACGAGCGCGCGGCCACTCTTGTCGAGCGCGACGCGGAAGAAGTCGCCCAGCTCCCGGTCACCTGCGGGTCCGGTGTTGGTCGTGCAACCGAGCCCGGACAGGCAGACCGGCTCGATGTGGTTGGGGTGGTCCGTCATACGGGCCTGGTGGAACGTCGGCGTCGCGCTGGCAGCGTTGAGGCTCTGCGCCATGTACGGGTACCACGGTCCGTCGTTGAGCGTCGGCGCTGTGAGATCGGGCGACCCGTAGAAGACGATGTCGATCCGGCCCTTGCTGCCCGCGACGATCCACGGCATGACGGTGGTGGTCACCGGTGCACCGTTGACGACAACGGGCTTGGTCCAGCGGCTGAGGTTGGTGCCGACGGTGTGCGACATGTAAACGCGGAAGTTCGTCGCATCGGTCCAGGCTTCGTAGACAACGCCGGAGCGGTCGACCGCGACGGTCGGGAACAGGATGACGCTCGTGCCCTTGGCTGTGGTGTATTCGTGAACGCTGTCCTTGGTGTTGTTGAACGCCGCGATGCTCACGCCGGAGCCTCGCGTGATCGCAAGGTACGTCGTTCCGTAATGCGGGCTGCTCGAGGAGTTATCGGTCACCGGGTTGCCGGCGATCTCGACGTCGTTGAAACACGGCGTGGCGTCGCCGGTCGTGTTGTCGCAGATGTTGGTGAACTGCAGCTGCGCATCGCCGGCCTGTCCCGCCGCGGTTGCCACAGGAGCGAACTTCAAGAACTCGCCGTAACCCTGCTTGCCGATGTCGGTAGCACCGATGCCGGGGAGCGTCGCCGTGTTCACCACGCCGTCGCGGTAGATGTACCACATGACCTTGTGCTTCTTGTCGTACGACAACCACTGCCGGTCAGTGAAGTAGTTGACGCCGTCGTGGAAGTTCGCCTCGCACGAACTCGCGAAGGTCCGCCCGCGGTTCGCCGAAACACGAGCCGGAACTTCAGGCGCACCGCCGAGGTCGATCATGTAGATGTCGCCAGGAAACGCATCGGTCTGCAGGTCGCTGTCACCACCGCCTGTGCACTGGTCGAGCTTGCCGACGCCCGGAAGGCCGAGCACGTTGAACGTCTTGCCGCCGTTCGAGCTTCGCGTGAGGAACGACTGCGTTGTGGAGAAGCCGAAGATCGGTGACTCATAGACGGTGTGGCCGTCCGGCGAGACGGCGATGTTCGGCTCAGTGCCAACGCGGAACGGATCCGTCAGCGTGGAATTAGAGAACGTAATGCCGCCGGTGGTCCGCCGCGCCGGCACATACTTTGCGGCCGACAACGCCGTCAGGACCGCGGTGTAGCTCTGCGGCGTAGGTGTGATGTCGCCGTCGACTTCGATCGTGTAGTTGCCCGGCGTGACGTTCGACGCGGCGACCACTTGGCCGCCGCTGACGGCGTATTCGCTCGCGAGCAAGTTGCCCTTGGCGTCGAAGATGCCGACGTCGAGATCGTCACTGCCTTCCGGGCCGTACTTGATGGCGACGCCGAGCGTGATCGAGTGCTTGTCGGTCCAACCCCTCGGCGCCTTGAGTGTCACTGCTTGTCGCTCACAGCCGGCTTGCGACTGGCACGCGGGTGCGGGTGGACCGAGCGGGTCAGGGTTGCCGGGGCCGACACTGCCGGTGTACGTCGCCGTGGCCGGCGCGGCGCCGGCCACTCCCACTGTCGGCGTACCAGCACCGAACGCGCTGCCGGCCGTCAGGCCTCCCGCGGCGGCGAGGAGAGCGACTGAGGCAGCAGTCCACAAACGGGCGTTCATGGGCAGTTCTCCCCGAGTGCCTAGAAGGTTCATCCAGCGTAAGTGAGTCATAACGCCCCGCGCAGCGTGTCGCCGTTATCCGCGGCGACTACCGCCGTACCGTCACACGAGGCAGCAGAAACCTGCCGCCCCCTCGTCCGGAGGCGACCCGTTGACCCCTAGCCCCTCGACACGCCCCACCGACAAGACGGCTCCAACGACCACGACCGCTAGGACCCGGAAGCGAAAGGCACTGCGCCGCACACACGTCCTCGATACGAGCGTGCTGCTGGCTGACCCCGCCGCGCTCACGCGATTCGACGAACACGAGATCGTCCTACCGATCGTCGTCATCACCGAACTCGAGGCCAAGCGCAACCATCCAGAACTCGGCTGGTTTGCGCGTCAGGCGTTGCATCTTCTTGACGATCTGCGTATCGCCCATGGACGGCTCGACGAGCCGTTGCCGGTGAACGAAGCCGGTGGCACGGTCCGCGTCGAGCTCAACCACACGGATCCCGCTGTGCTCCCGGCCGGCTATCGACTGGGCGACAACGACTCGCGGATTCTTGCCGTCGCGTTGAACCTCGCCAACGAAGGTTCGGACGTCGTTCTCATCAGCAAGGACCTGCCGCTGCGCATCAAGGCGGCGAGTGTCGGTCTGCCGGCACAGGAATACCTTGCGGAACAAGTCGTGTCCGGCTGGACCGGCATGGCCGAAGTCGAGGTTGCGGGTTCGACCATTGACGCGCTGTACGCCGACGAGACCGTCGACATTGCCGAAGCCGCAGAGCAGCCGTGTCACACGGGCCTGGTGTTGCTGTCCGAGCGGGGGAGTGCGCTCGGCCGCGTCACGCCCGACAAGAAGGTGCGGTTGGTCCGCGGCGATCGTGACGCGTTCGGTGTGCACGGCCGCAGTGCCGAGCAGCGCATCGCGCTCGACCTGCTGCTCGACCCGGAGATCGGCATCGTGTCGCTCGGTGGCCGAGCCGGCACCGGCAAGTCAGCGCTGGCCTTGTGCGCCGGTCTGGAAGCCGTGCTCGAACGCCGACAACATCGCAAGGTGATGGTGTTCCGGCCGCTCTATGCAGTGGGCGGGCAAGAGCTCGGCTATCTGCCCGGCACCGAAGCCGAGAAGATGTCGCCCTGGGGGCAGGCGGTCTTCGACACGCTCGGCGCACTGGTCTCGCCACATGTCATCGACGAGGTGCTCGACCGCGATCTGCTCGAGGTGCTGCCGCTCACGCATATCCGCGGTCGCAGCTTGCACGACGCGTTCGTCATCGTCGACGAGGCGCAGTCACTGGAGCGCGGCGTTCTCCTCACCGTGCTTTCCCGGGTGGGCCAGAACTCCCGGGTGGTGCTCACCCACGATGTGGCGCAGCGCGACAACCTTCGGGTGGGGCGACATGACGGCGTCGCGGCTGTCATCGAGGCCCTCAAAGGTCATCCGTTGTTCGCGCACGTCACCCTCACCCGGTCCGAACGCTCTCCAATCGCTGCGCTTGTGACCGAAATGCTGGAAGATCTCGGCATCTGACCGGGCGGGAGATGTCGATGCGCACATTGGCGGCAGCAGCGGGCGTGGCAGCGGTTCTGGTTGCCGGGCCGGCTTGGGCCGGCCAGCACTACATGGTCGTTGCCTCGAACCCCAAGAGCGGCTCGACAATCGAGATCCCTCACGGCGACAAGCTGCTGCTCAAGCTGACCGCATGTGAGAGCTGCGGTTACTCGTGGCGCATCACCCAGAAGCCGAACGCACAGGTCGTGACGTTCGACAAGCGGCTGCAGAGCGTCAACCAGTGCACCGGTCAGTGCACCGGAGGAAATGCGACGGAACGGTTCCAGTTCTCCAGCACGAATGTCGGTACGACGAGTCTGAAGCTCGGCTACTTCGGTCCGGGCAAGGCGCGACCGTCGAAGACGCTGCAGCTCAAGCTCGTCGTCGTCGCCTAGCAAGACGAACCATGCGTCGGGGAGGTCTCGCCTGCCTGCTGGCATTGACCTGTTTGGGGTCCGGTTGCCAGCAGGCTGCTCAGTCGCACGTAGGCAAGGCGGTTGTGCGCCCCGCGGTAGAGGCAGATCCGATCGTCGACGTTGACCTGCCGCCGATCTTCAAGCCGAGGTATGAGCCGCCGGATCCACCGCCACTCGTGCTGCCGGATGGCAGTCGGACGTTGTTCCCGGGACATCGCGTCGTCGCGTTCTACGGCGTCGCGGGTGCAGCGGGGCTCGGCGTGCTGGGCACCGGTTCGCCGGAAGCGGTCTGGTCTCGGCTCGCCAATCAGGCGGCGCCTTATGCCACCCGACATGCGGTTGCGTTGCCGTCATACGAGCTCATCGCCTATCTCGCCACCGGCAGTCGCGGCAACCAGGGCAACTACTCGTCGCGACTGCCGGATCGCACCATCGACCGATACGCGCGGGCAGCAAAACGCCACCACGGTTTGCTGATCCTCGACATCCAGCCCGGTCGCGGCGACTTCCTGCGCGACGCCCGGTCACTGCGCAAGTGGCTGCGGCTGCCCTACGTCGGTCTCGCGCTCGACCCGGAATGGCAGCTGTATGGCGGCGAGCTGCCGCTGTCCGGAATCGGCCACACCAATGCCGGTGCGATCAATCGGGTCTCGTGGTGGCTCAATCAGCTGGCGTGGAAATACCGGCTGCCGCAGAAGCTCTTGCTCGTGCACGAGTTCACTGATGACATGGTTCGTGATCGGCAAGACCTGAAGAGCCGAAAGCGCCTGGCCATGGTGTTCAACGTGGACGGTTTCGGAAGCCGCGGTGCGAAGGTCGGCAAGTACGTCGACTTTGCGCGCGACAAACGCTTCTTGCTCGGGTTCAAGTTGTTCTATGACATGGACGTCAACCTGTTGGCGCCTCGGGATGTGTTGCGGCTGCATCCCCGGCCGGCTGTCGTCGAATACGAGTGACCGATGGTCATCCCGATCCATGATGACAACCCGGTCCGGCGAACGCCGATCATCACCTATCTCCTGATCGCGCTGAACTTTGCGGTGTTCCTCACCGAGCCGGTGGTGTCACAGATCGGCGTTGGATCGCAGACTGTCGCGCAGGTCTGCGAGCAGCAGAGCTACTTCGACCACCACGCCGCCATTCCTCGAGAACTCGTCCACAACAAGCCGTTGCCGCCGCATCAGTACGTCATCCGCACGGATACTGGTGCAGCTCAGTGTCCGGTCATCAACGAGAAGGGAAAGTCGCCGTTTCTCTCCGTGTTGTACTCGATGTTCTTGCACGGCGGATGGCTGCACATTCTCGGCAACATGCTGTTCCTGTGGGTGTTCGGTAACAACGTCGAAGACCGCATGGGTCGCGTCGGATATCTGCTCTTCTACTTGTTCTGCGGCTATGTCGCTGCCTACGGATTCGCACTCGGTAACGCTGACGCAACGACGACTCTGGTCGGCGCATCAGGAGCCATCGCGGGAGTCCTCGGCGCGTATCTCGTCCTGTTCCCGAAGGCTCGCGTCACGAGCTTGCTTCCGTTCGGCATCATCCTGCTGCCACTGCGGTTGCCTGCCTGGGCGGTGCTCGGCGGTTGGTTCCTGCTGCAGTGGCTGTATTCCAGTGGCAGCGCCGTCGCGAGTGGCGCCGGCGTGGCCTATCTGGCACACGTCTTCGGCTTTGTTGCAGGTGCGGTGATAGCTCTGGTCCTCAAGCCGGCCCTGCTCGGAAAAAAATCCTGAAACCCCTGTGATGCGTGTGACGTGACGGGCGATTTATGCCGGTTCAGAATTCAACTGTGAGATTGCTCACCGCGACCTAGGGGTATCCAATCCCTGCTTGCATCCGTTAGCACCCATGTAGCTCGGCATGTGAGCACAGATTCCTTGTCGACCCCGCCGCGAAGTAGCCGCGGCTTGCCCCGTGATCACCGAAATCGGTTTCGGGGTGCCCCCGAGGGCAGCTGAACCGAGGCCGCCCGCGAGAGCACACGAAAGGTTATTTGTGAACCGGACCTTGATCCGGGGGATTCTTGCTGGCTCCGTCGGCGCCGCGGCGATTGCGCTCGCGGTGGTCGTGGGCCCGGCAATCGCGAGCGGCGCCGAGGGCGTGCCGGCGTCGGCCGGCCAAGCCGAGGCGTGGCCAATGCCCACCGTGAAAGAGATGCGTCACCTGCCGGTGCACGCTGCCGTGCAGCACCGACACCGGGTGCGTCACCATCACGCGAGCGCCTCGCGGGCCTCTCATCGGGCTGCGCTCTCACCCCAGGAAGTCGCGCGCGCAATGCTGCTCCGGCAGGGCGGCAGCGAGGCTCAGTGGTCGTGCCTGGACACCCTGTGGACGCGGGAGAGCAACTGGGAGGTCAGCGCCACCAACGCTGGTTCCGGTGCCTACGGCATCCCACAGGCACTCCCGTCATACAAGATGGCTTCGGCCGGTTCCGACTGGCGGACGAACGCGGTGACGCAGATCCGCTGGGGGCTGACCTACATCGCGGAGAAGTACGGCTCGCCGTGCGTCGCGCTGTCCCACTCCGACTCTTACGGCTATTACTGACCCCGCCCGTGCGGGTACGCCATTTTGAGTACGTCGAGTGCCTCGTCGAGTTGGGTTTCGGTCAGCGCACCGTCGCGAACGAAACCCAACTCGATGACGGCGTCGCGAATCGTGATGCCCTCGGCCAGTGACTTCTTCGCGACCTTGGCCGCGTTCTCGTAGCCGATGTAGCTGTTGAGCGGTGTCACCACGGACGGAGACGATTCGGCGAACTCGCGACAACGCTCGACGTTCGCCGTGATGCCGTCAATGCAGCGGTCAGCAAAGAGCCGCGCGACGTTTGCCAGCAGTCGGATCGACTCGAGCAAGTTGCGTGCGATGACCGGCAGCATGACGTTGAGCTCGAAGTTTCCTGCTGCGCCGCCGAATGCGACCGCCGCGTCGTTGCCGATGACCTGCGCGACGACCTGGCATGCCGCTTCCGCAAGGACGGGGTTCACTTTGCCGGGCATGATTGACGAGCCCGGCTGCAGGTCCGGCAGGTGGATCTCGGCGAGTCCGGCCCGTGGGCCGCTCGACATCCAGCGCACGTCGTTCGCAATCTTGTAGAGCCCGGCAGCGATCGTCCGAAGTGCACCGCTGGCTTCCACCAGGGCGTCGCGCGCGCCCTGCGCCTCGAAGTGGTCGCGAGCTTCAGTCAGCGGCAGGTCGAGCTCGTCTGCGAGCAACGCCACGACCTTGCCGCCGAAGCCAGTTGGTGTGTTGATGCCGGTGCCGACGGCCGTGCCGCCGAGGGGCAACTCACCGACTCGCGGCAACGCTGCTTGCAGCCGCTCGACGCCATACCGCATTTGCGCGGCATAGCCGCCGAACTCCTGACCCAGGGTCACTGGCGTCGCATCCATCAGGTGGGTGCGCCCGCTCTTCACGACGTCGGCAAACTCATCGGCCTTGCGACCCAGAGCGACAGCCAAGTGCTCGAGTGCGGGGATCAGGTCGCGCACGATCGCCTGCGTCGCCGCAAGGTGTATCGCACTCGGAAACACGTCATTGCTCGACTGGGACGCGTTGACGTCGTCGTTGGGATGCACGTCGCGGCCGAGCTGACGCTGCGCGAGTGTCGCAATCACCTCGTTGGCGTTCATGTTGCTCGACGTTCCCGAGCCGGTTTGGAACACGTCGATCGGGAAGTGCGCGTCGTAGTTGCCGGCGGCCACGTCGCGGGCGGCGGCGCTGATGGCGTTGGCGATGTCGGCCTCGACCACGCCCAAGTCTCGGTTGACCTGCGCCGCAGCCGCCTTGATGTGCCCCAAAGCTGCGATCAGCTGGCGCTCGATGGGCACCCCGGACAGCGGGAAGTTCTCCACCGCGCGCTGGGTCTGTGCCCGCCACAGCGCCTCGGCAGGAACGCGGACCTCACCCATGGAGTCGTGCTCGACCCGGAACTCGCTCACGGCAACAGCCTGGCATGGGGCAGGGATTCGGGCGAAGAGATCGAAATCTGGCAGCATGACCTCGCCCGTCAGCGCCCTCCGGAGCCCTTCGGTGCGCCTCGGCCTGCTGGCTGCCGCCACCGGCCTCGGCATGATCGTCAGCAGCGTCACGGCCTTCGGTGGCGCCGGTCCTCAACCCACCGGGACCGGGGACCTGAGCTGGCTCGCCGGCGAGCACTCAACGGCTGCCAACCCGCCCTACTTCGACGACGCGCGCAACCTCCACCTCGGCCACACCCCGGACGGGAACTGCGGTCCCGGGTCAATGCCCGAGACCAGCTGGCAGGGGCGCGTCCCTGCGAAGGACTTCGCGGACGGACGCGCGGCGAAGGGCTATACGTGCAACGCCGAGCTCGTCTCGCACTTCGGTGACTCGGGTGGCTATCGCGTGGCGCGCTACGTCGACAAGGCCGGGCACGTCTGCGCCTTCTACGACAGCACGCTGCTGTTCCCGACCAACGCCACGGGCGGCGACTTCGGGACCTATGTCCTCGACATGAGCGACCCGACGCATCCGGTGCGAACGGCGGAGCTCAAGACGCCCGCGATGGACACGCCGCACGAGTCACTGCGACTCAACACGAAATCCGGCTTGCTCGTTGCCGACGCCGGCTCCCCGGCGACGCAGGCCGGGTTCGTCGACGTCTACAGCGTCGCGCAGGACTGTCGTCACCCCGTGTTGGACAGCACGCTGCCCATCGGACCGCTAGGACACGAGAGCGGCTTCTCACCGGACGGCAAGACCTTCTGGGCGACAGCGACGGCACGTGAGGGCATCACGGCGATCGACCTGTCCACTCCCACGGCGCCGAAGATCATCTGGCACAGCGAGAAGTACGGCTCGCACGGGATGGCCATCTCGCCGGATGGCAAGCGCGCCTATCTTGCCTCGCCGTGCTGCAACTACTTCACCGCCATCAGCGGCTTCGGCAACGGCAGCCGCACCGGCGGTCTCGTCATTCTCGACATCTCGAAGATTCAGGACCGCACGATCAGCAGTCCGGTTGCCGACGTGCCGGTCATCGCCAAGCTGTCATGGCCCGAGATCAGCATTCCGCAGAACGTCATCCCGATCACGATTCACGACCACAAGTACCTCATCGAGTTCGACGAGTTCAGCTCCAACGTTTTCCAGTACAACCCGGGAAGCGCGGTGGGTGCCGCTCGCATCATCGACATCCAGAACGAGCGGCACCCCAAGGTGATCAGCCGCATCCGGTTAGCCGTGCACAACCCGGACAAGCGCGCGACCGACCAGCAGAACGACCCCGGCGCATCAACCGGGACGCAGGGTTACGCCGCGCACTACTGCGCCGTACCCCGGCTGCAGGACCCCGGCATCGTCGCGTGCAGCATGATCCTTTCCGGGCTGCGCGTGTTCGACATCCGCGATCCGTATCACCCGCGTGAAGTCGCCTACTTCAACATGCCGGCCTCGGGCGGGGCGCACGCGATGTCAGCGCCGGCGTTCGATCCGGCTGCCGGTGACATCTGGTACACCGACGGTGCGAGCGGCTTCTGGAACGTGCATCTCACCAACGGTGCGTGGCCCCGCTACGGCGCCTACCCGACGCCGAACTTCTAGCCCGAGGACCTAACTTGCCGCGAACGTCGTGCGTGTCAGTAACCGCCAGTCGACGCCCGTCCGGTGCCAGACGTCGATGACGTGGAATGTTCCGGTGAGCGGTTCTCCGTCACGCATACCGTTGGGTTGCACAAGTGCGGCTACGACGACGGCGTCCTCAACGTTCATAGCTGTGCACACCTCAGTGATGTCGATCGAGTCCCACGTTGTTTGGTCGAGCATGAGGGTCAGCCAGTCCTCGCGGCTGGCAACCTCGACCGTGCCACCGGCAACGAAATCTTCAGCGAGCACACGGTCCAGCACATCGCGACGGCCCGCGAGCACTTGGTCGTAGACGTAACCGGTCAACTCGGCAACACGTGCTTGTTCCGCATTCACAAGCGTTCACTATGCCGGTGGACCTACCGGGATCGTTGTCGCGACGGGTCGTAGCGTTTCGGCGAAGAAGTCGTTGCCTTTGTCGTCGACGACGATGAACGCAGGAAAGTCGACGACCTCGATCTTCCATACGGCTTCCATGCCGAGCTCCGGATACTCCAGCACTTCAACGGACGTGATGCAGTCCTGCGCGAGTCGCGCGGCCGGCCCACCGATGGAGCCGAGGTAGAAGCCACCGTTGTCGTCACAAGCTTTAGTCACAGCCGGCGACCGGTTGCCCTTCGCAACCATCACCAGGGACCCGCCGGCGCGCTGGAACTCATCGACGTAGGCGTCCATGCGCCCCGCGGTCGTCGGGCCGAAGGACCCGCTCGCATATCCGGTCGGCGTCTTCGCGGGGCCGGCGTAGTAGACCGCATGGTCGCGCAGGTATGCCGGCATCGGTTCGCCCGCGTCGAGGCGTTCCTTGATCTTGGCGTGTGCGATATCGCGTGCAACGACCATCGGGCCGGTCAACGACAGCCGCGTCTTCACCGGATACTTCGTCAGCTCGGCCCGGATCTCCGCCATCGGTCGGGTGAGGTCGATGCGGACGACATCGCCGTTGCCATCAGCGTCGGACAGATGCTCGTCATGTACGTCGGGCAAGTAGTGCGCCGGGTCGGTTTCGAGCGCCTCCAGGAAAACACCGTCAGCGGTGATGCGGCCGAGTGCTTGCCGGTCGGCGCTGCACGACACCGCGATCGCGATCGGGCAGGACGCGCCATGGCGGGGGAGGCGCACGACGCGCACGTCGTGGCAGAAGTACTTCCCGCCGAACTGCGCACCGATGCCGAACGTCTGCGTCAGCTCGAGGACGCGCTTTTCCATCTCCAAGTCCCGGAAGCCATGACCCGCCACGTCACCCGAAGTCGGCAGTCCGTCGAGGTAGCGCGCGCTTGCGTACTTCGCCGTCTTCAACGCGAACTCCGCGCTCGTTCCGCCGATGACGATTGCCAAGTGGTACGGCGGGCAGGCCGCAGTCCCGAGCGAGCGGATCTTCTCGTCGAGGAACGTCAGCATCCGCTTCTCGTTGAGAACTGCTTTCGTCTCCTGGTAGAGGAACGACTTGTTCGCTGAGCCGCCACCCTTGGCCATGAAGAGGAACTCGTATGCCGCCGGGTTGCCGTGCGGGTCGGTCGCGTAGAGCTCGATCTGCGCGGGAAGATTCGTGCCGGTGTTCTTCTCGTCCCACATCGTCAAGGGCGCGAGCTGCGAATACCGAAGGTTGAGCGTCGTATAGGCGTCATACACGCCGCGGCTGATGTGCTCCTCGTCGTGACCGTCGGTCAGGACATGACGGCCGCGCTTGCCCATGACGATCGCAGTGCCCGTGTCCTGGCACATCGGCAGAACACCACCCGCAGCGATGTTCGCGTTCTTGAGCAGATCCAGCGCAACGAAGCGATCGTTCGCAGACGCGTCGGGGTCGTCGAGGATGCGTGCGAGCTGCTGCAAGTGCCCGGGTCGCAACAGGTGCGCAATGTCGCGCATCGCGGTGGCGGTGAGAAGACGCAGCGCCTCGGGCGCTACCTGGAGAAAAGAACGACCAGCGGCTTCGACGACCTCGACGCCGTCGGTGGTCAACAGCCGGTAGGGCGTCGGATCTTCGCCCAGCGGAAGGATCTCGGAGAATTGGAACTCAGGCACACCTCAAGCGTAGGTGCCCTGAGAAGATGGGCTCGTGGACGAGCCGCCGATCCGGGTCGACCCGCGCTTTCTGCTCGCCAACGAGCGGACGTTGCTGGCCTGGGTCCGGACCGCACTTGCACTACTAGCGGCTGGTGGTGCGGTGTATGAGTTCACGGATGTGTCCGGCCGGAAGCCACTCGCGGTCGCGCTCGCCGTCGTCGGCATCGGAGCGACCGTGGCCGGCGGGCTGCGTTATTTGGCGACGGCGCGTGCGATTCGCCTCGGCGAGCAGTTGGCCGACGACCGCTCCCCGGCTGCGCTTGCGGTCGCGGTGTGCGTGCTCGGCGTCGCCCTCATCGTCGCGCTGATCGCGAGCTAGCCTCCGGCGCCCAGCTAGGCCTCTGGTACATAGTGGCGCTGGCCGTCGACCGGATCGACCCAGACGCGCATTCGCCGGTTGGTCGTCGGGTCGACGAAGACCTCGTCTGTCCGTTGCCAGTCGCCGGCAGGCGTGACGCTCTCAGCATGACGGCGGACGAAGAGGCTCATCACGATCGCCACGAGGATGGCGAGGCCGATCACGACGTAGATCCCGACGAGCAGTGCGCTCATTGTTGGCGGTTAGCTCGCCGGCTCGACCACGACCGCCGTTCCGTAGGCGACGATCTCGGTGAGGCTCTGGCCGATCTCGCTGGAGTCGAAGCGCATGCCCAGAACCGCGTTGGCTCCGAGAACCTGCGCGTTCTGCACCATTCGATCGAGTGCGTGGCGCCGGGAGTCTTCGAGCAGTCGCGTGTATTGGGTCACTTCGCCACCGGCCAGCGCTTTGAAGCTGGCGCCGATTCCCTTGGCGAAGCCCATGCTGCGAACAACGACGCCGAAGCAGCTTCCGCAATAGCGGGTGATGCGCATGCCCGGCACGTCGAACGTGGTCGAGACATAGAGCCCGCTCGTCGTCGAGGCGATCCCCGCGTTGCCGGCTAACTGGCCAGAAGAGTCGCTCACGTTTGCTGACCTTACGCCGTTATGAACTCGCCAGCCGGTAGATCGCCGTGTGGTGGACGGCCATGACCGCAACACCTTCGCAGCGCACCAGGGCGTCGTACTCGACGTAGTGATGCCCGTTGCGTTCGAAGACGGCGGTCACGATGCCGTCCGCGGTCAGCAGTGCCGGGAGCCGGGCCGGCGCAAGGAACGTGGCGTCGCTCGCCGTGTGGATCCACGGGCCGAGGTCGACGTTGCGCACGAGCAGGTCGTTGACGAGTCGCATCAGTGCGCCGGGATGAGCGACGTTCTCCTCGCGGTAGATCGGGACGCTCTCGTCGATGCCGGCGAGATAGGCGTCGTGGCGGGCGACGTCAACCGGCTCCTCGATCGAGCCGAGTGGTCCGAGTGGCAACGGCTCGGGCCCGGTCGGCAGAAGCGTGGGGCGCGCGGGCGTTGTGACAAACCGGCTGAGGTCCGTCTCGTCCGACGATCGCTCACTCGCCTGTCCGAGAGCCCGCGGCTCGCCGTCCGCGCCTGCGACAACAACCTCCGTCGGTCCCTCGCTCGACACCACGACCGAGACGGTGATCTCGTCCCCGTCATACACGGGTCGGCGGAACCGCGCGGCCAGCCGACCGTGGGACAGGAAGTCGAGTCCCCATGCCGCGACGAACGGATGACTCGCATAAGCGAACACGTCGACACCGGGGACCAGTGCGCCGCTGAAGCCGAACTGGCGAGCGACATCGTCGTCGTGGATCTTGTTGGCCGAGTCCGGCGCGAGGTTTCGCGCTCGGACCTTGTATGCCGCCGGTGCCGGCAGCGTCACCTGTGCCGCTCGAAGTCGATGGTCGAGTAAGCGCGGAGCTTGGTCAACCGGTGCTCGCTGTGCAGCGTGCGGATCGTGCCGGACTTAGACCGCATGACGAGTGAGTGCGTGGTGGCACCGCCGGCCCGGTAGCGGACGCCTTCAAGCAGCTCGCCGTCAGTGACACCGGTTGCCACGAAGAAGACGTTGTCGCTGCTGACCAGATCGTCGGTGCCGAGCACCCGACTGAGGTCATGGCCGGCGTCGAGCGCCTTCACGCGTTCGGCGTCATCCTTCGGCCAGAGCTTGCCCTGGATCACGCCGCCGAGGCACTTCACCGCACAGGCCGAGATGATGCCCTCGGGCGTGCCGCCGATGCCGAGCAGCAGGTCGACGCCGGTGCCGTCACGCGCGGCCATGATTGCGCCGGCAACGTCACCATCGGTGATGAATTTGATCCGCGCACCTGCGTCGCGGATGCTCTCGACCAGCTCGTCGTGGCGAGGCCGATCGAGGATGACGACCGTCACGTCCTCCGCCGAGCAATGCTTCGCCTTGGCGACAGCCTGGATGTTGTGCTCGACCGGAGCTTCGATGTCGACGTAGTCGGCTGCGTCCGGACCCGTGACGAGCTTGTCCATGTAGAAGACAGCGGAGGGGTCATACATCGATCCGCGGTCGGCCACTGCCATGACCGAGATCGCGTTGTTCATGCCCTTGGCGGTCAGGGTCGTTCCGTCGACCGGATCCACGGCGACGTCGCATTCCGGCCCGTCGCCGTCCCCGACCTCTTCGCCGTTGTAGAGCATGGGCGCTTCGTCTTTCTCGCCCTCGCCGATAACGACGATGCCCTTCATCGAAACCGTCGACACCAGTTGCCGCATCGCGTTGACTGCGGCGGCGTCGGCGCCGTTCTTCTCACCGCGGCCGACCCATCGGCCGGCTGCCATGGCCGCCGCTTCGGTGACCCGAACCAGCTCGAGCGCGAGGTTGCGGTCCGGACGTTCACCGCCGACGCGTAAGGATCCGGGTACTCCGCTGTCGGACATGCCGCGATCGTATCGACCCTTAACCTCCGTCGTCAGTGCTCTCTTGTCGTGGCAGAGTGACGCCGTGGCGTCCACAGCAGCGACGACCCGGACCGGGGGGCGTGCCCAAGCGACTCGGGCGACGCTGCTCGAGGCGGCGCGTGACGTCTTCGCTGCGTCCGGGTTCGCCGAGGCCAACATTGCCGATGTCGTGGCGCGAGCCGGCGCCAGCGTCGGCAGCCTTTATCACCACTTCGGCGGCAAAGCTGACCTCTATCTCGCGCTGTTCGAGGACTATCAGTCCCGGCAGGAGGATCGGGCAGCCTCGGCTGTGCGCTCCGCACGTGGCCGTGGCGTCACCGAACCCGCCGATCTGTTCCTGGCGGGTGCAACTGCGTACTTGCGTGGCTGCTGGGACGAGCGGGCGCTCGCTCGCCTGTTTCTGACGGGCGGCGGGCCCAGCGGGTTCGAGCTCATCGCTCGCCGGCGCTACCGCGAATGGATTCGCGTCAACGCGACGCTGCTGCGCGCTGACGAGCAGCCGATGGGGGACACGCTCGTTCTCGTCTTGACCAGCGTGGTGTCCGAAGCGGGCAGCGAGGTCGCCGTACAGGAGTCCGAAGAGGACGCCTATCGACTCGCTGACGAGGTCATCGAGCTCATCGCGCGGATCAGCACTCCTCGTTGATCGTCACCGCGGCTGTGTCATTGAAGCGGGGGACAGCAACTCCTCTTGCCGAGGTGCGCCGTCGCCTCGCTCGTGGGCGAGCAGCCACTCCTTCACCGTGAGTCCGTAGTAGTAGCCACCGAGTCCACCCCCGGTGCGCACGACGCGGTGACACGGGACGATCGGTGCCACCATGTTCTGCGCGCAAGCGCTTCCGGCGGCGCGGACCGCACCCACATTGCCCGCGCGCGCGGCGAGCTCCGCATAGGTGATGACCTCACCCGGCGGGATCTCGCGCATCACCTTCCACGCCGCCTGCCGGAACGCGCCCCCGGGTTGGGCAACGGGTAGGTCGTTCATGGCGGCGACGTCACCGTCGAAGTACGACGACATTGCCGCGCTGAACCGTCCGAGATCGTTGACCACCTTGAGTGGCGCTGCACTCTGCATGCGCGCGTACTGGTCATTGACATCAGTGAAGCCGGCGGCAACAAGTACGTCGTCGTGCACGAGTAGTGCGAGTCTGCCGACGGGTGTCTGCATCGTCGTCGCAAGCACGGCGTCGCTCATGGGGTCTCCTCATTCGTTGCTGTTGTCCAGATGTGCATGGCTGCGTAAGCACGCCACGGGCGCCACGGTTCAGTCGCGGCCTCGCTGACGGCACGACGCAGGACGAGGTCGGATGCCGGGAAGGCATCCGGATCGCCGAGCGCGCGCATGGCGACGTACTCAACTGTCCACGGCCCGATGCCGGGGATGGCGGCGAGCCGCGTTCGGGTCTCGGTGCGGTCGGCGAGCGGGTCGAGCGATAGCCGACCGGTGGCGACCTCGGTCGCAAGTGCGCGCAGCGTCGCCGTACGCGCCGTGGTGAGACCGAGGCCGTCGAGGTCAACGCCCGCAACGGCATCTGCGGTCGGGAACGCGTGGGTGAGGTTGCCGCGGGCGGCGTCGAGCGGTTTGCCGCAGCGTTGCACCAGCCGGGCGGCGAAGGTGCGCGCGGCGCGTACGGAGACCTGTTGGCCGAGGACGGCGCGGACTCCGAGTTCGAACCCGTCGACCGCACCCGGCACGCGGATGCCCGGAACGCGTCGTACCGCCTGCGCCAACATCGGGTCGGCGCCGAGCGTTTCGTCGACCGCGACCGGGTCGGCGTCGAGATCGAACAGTCGGCGGCAGCGGTTGACGAGACCGGCGACGTTCGAGAGGTCGTCGATGTCGAGCCGTGCGACGACGTGACCCGAGCTGGGCACCGGCGTCAGCTCGACGACGCCTGAGCCGAGGACGCGGCGGTAGGAGTCGGCCGAGACCTCTTCGACGCCATCGATCGAGCGGTCGGCGAGCCAACGAAGCAATGGTTCGGCGGCGTATGGCGACCGGTGCTGCAGCCGTACGGTCAGGGCGCCGACGGACTCACCCCGGGCAACGGGGCTTCGGCGGAGCTCGCCCGGCGGGCAGCCGAACTCGGCTCGCATGACGTCGTTGAACTGGCGGATGCTGGCGAACCCCGCGCTGAATGCGATCGTCGCCAGGGACAGCTCGGTGTGCTCGATGAGCATCCGCGCGGTCTGGGCGCGGCGGGTGCGGGCGAGCGCGAGCGGCCCGACGCCGATCTCGGCGACGAGGATGCGGTGCAGGTGCCGTTCGCTGACCGCGAGCCGCCGGGCAAGACCGGGGACGCCTTCCTCGTCGACGACTCCGCTCTCGATGCCGCGCAACGCACGGGCGGCGAGGTCCGCGCGCACGTCCCAGTCGCGGCTGCCCGGCGCTGCGTCCGGCCGGCAGCGCTTGCATGCGCGGTAGCCCGCCGCGGCCGCGGCGGCGGCGTGGGGGAAGAACGTGACGTTCTCCCGCTTCGGTGTCTGCGCCGGGCAGCTCGGCCGGCAGTAGATCCCGGTTGTCCGCACGGCGGTGACGAACTGCCCGTCGAAACGCTTGTCCCGCCCCTCCAGCGCGCGATAGCGCAGGTCGTCGGTCAGCTCGTCCCGGTGCATGCTCTGAGCCTCTCCCATGAACCCGCGCCCGGCTAGCGGGTTTCGGACATTGCCGCTGGGGATGACAGGCTGGACGCGTGCATGCGGAACTGGTCGCGCAGCGTCGCGGTGACTATCCGATCCTCGAGCGGTCGACATACCTGATCAACAACTCCCTCGGCGCCATGCATCGAGACACCCGGAAGCGGCTGGCGGAGTACGCCGAGCTCTGGGACACCGCCGGTGTCGTCGCCTGGGACACCTGGTTCCCGGAGATGGGCAAGGTTGCCGACCTCGTGGGCGCAGCCATCGGCGCTTCGGCGGGGACGACAGTGCTGCGGCAAAGCGTTGCCGACGCCATCACCGCGGTCGCGTCCTGCTTCGACTTCGGCGCGACGCGCAACAAGGTCGTGACCACCGCGGCGGACTGGCCCGGGACCCACTACTTCTGGACCGGCGAGCTGGCCAGGCTCGGCGGCGAGCTCGTCGTCGTACCGTTCGAGGAAGACGGGATCACCGTCGACACGCAACGCATCGTCGACGCGATCGACGACCGTACGCAGCTGGTCTCCGTCAGCCTCGTGCAGTTCCGTACGTCGGCACTGCTCGACCTCGCGCCGGTCGTCGAAGCCGCTCACGCGCACGGCGCTCTGGTGTTGCTCGACGCCTACCAGGCCGCTGGCGCCGTTCCGGTTGACGTCGTGGGCAATGACGTGGACATGTGCGTCGGCGGGTCGGTGAAGTTCCTCTGCGGCGGACCCGGCAACGGTTGGCTCTATGTACGCCCCGACCTCGTGAACACGCTGCAGCCCACCGCCGTCGGCTGGATCTCGCACGAGTCGCCATTCACGTTCGAGTGGGACGCGATCCGTTACGCGCCGGGGATCATGCGGTTCGCCGGTGGCACGCCCAACGTGCCGGCGGCCTACGCCGCAGCACCCGGCTATCAAGCCATCGTCGACGTCGGGATCGAGCGCATCCGCGAGCGGTCGATGTCACTCACACAGCCGTTGTTCGAGAGTGCTCTCGATCGCGGCTTCGTCGTCCGGTCACCGCACGAAGCGGCGCGGCGCGGCGGGCACGTGACGATCGACCCAGGTGATGCGGAGCGGGTTCATCACGAGCTGATCGCCCGTCGGTTCGTCGTCGACTATCGACCCGGTAGTGGCATCCGCGTGGCGCCGCACTTCTTCAACACGCATGACGAGTGCATGGCTGTGCTCGACGAGATCGAGAAGATCCGAGCCGGTGACTAACGGAACAGCCTCGGGCAGCAGCGAGGTCGCAAGGACCCGGCGACCGCAGTCCGCGCTCGCGGACATGGCGCGCTCGTTGGGCTTACTCGCCGTCGTCATCGCGGTCTTGCTGTTCATCGGGCCGGCTCGCTCGCTGATCTTCCCGGCCGATCGAGACCGCTTTCCCCGGGTCGACTACACCGGATACGTCACCGGTTTCCAGGACGTGACCGGCGTCGCTGCCGTCGTACCGCAGGGTCTTCCGGCGAGTTGGCGCGCCAACGTTGCCACCGCCGGACCCCTAGGCGCCGGGCAGCGGCTGCACATCGGCTGGGGAGTCCCCGGTCAGCTCTTCGCGGGTCTGGACGAGGCGACCGGCTCGGCGGCTGTCTTGTTCCGCGATGTCATCGGCTATGCCGCGCCGGCGCACGCCGGGTCGACGACCGTGAACGGCGAGCAGTGGCAGCTCGGTCGATCGAAGCGCGGCGAAGAGGTTCTCGCCCGCACCGTCGGCAAGCTCACGGTGATCATCACCGGCAACGCCACCGACGAGCAGCTCCGATTCCTGGCAGCATCACTGCACTAACCCGGGCTGACTCTCACTCTTCGGTGCCGTCCTGGCCCGGCGCCGCGGCCTCGAGACGTGCGCGTGCGCCGTCGAGCCACTCCTGGCAGACACGGGCTAGCTCCTCGCCGCGTTCCCACAGTTGCAGCGACTCTTCGAGCGTCACCCCGCCCGCTTCCAGCCGACGCACCACGTCGACCAGCTCGTCGCGGGCCTGCTCGTATGACGGCCGTTCCGGCGTGTTCGTCATCCCGCCACCCGCAAAGCGATCTTGCCGGCCGCTACCCGGCCGGTGAGCTCGTCGCCGACGTCCACTTCGGCCGGATCACGGACCGCGTGCCCGTCCGCCCGTTGGAGGACGGCGTAGCCGCGGTCGAGGGTCGCCTGCGGTGACAGGCTGGTCACGCGCCCGGCGAGCTTCGCAATGTCCGTGGCCGCCTCGCCGACACAGGCGAGGGTGGCCCGTCGAGCGCGCTCGCGTGTCCCGGCGACCGACGCAGACCAGTCGGCAATCTGGGTGAGGGGCGACGCAAGCGCGGGACGCGTACGCAGCGCCTCGAGCCGGTGCCGCTCGGTGTCGAGGCGTCCGGTGACACAGCGGTATGCGCGCATCCGCATCGTGTGCACGCGCTGCTGTTCCTCCGCGACGTCCGGGGTCACGAGCTTGGCTGCGTCGGTGGGTGTCGACGCGCGCCGATCCGCAGCGTGGTCGACGAGCGGCACGTCGGTCTCGTGGCCGACAGCGGTGACGACCGGCACCCGCGATGACGCGACCGCACGCACCAGGGCTTCGTCGGAGAAGGGGAGCAGGTCTTCCACCGAGCCCCCGCCACGGGCGATGACGATGACGTCGACATCCGTGTCGGCGTTGAGGCGCTGGATCGCGCTCATGACCTCGGTCACCGCGTACGGGCCCTGCACCGCGACGTTCTCGATCCGGAAGGAAACCGCGGGCCAGCGTCGTCGGGCGTTCTCGACGACGTCTCGCTCGGCGGCGCTGGCGCGCCCGGTGACGAGGCCGATCGTTCGCGGCAGAAACGGAAGGCGGCGTTTGCGTTCCGGCGCGAACAGTCCTTCGGCTGCCAGGGTCTTGCGCAGCTGTTCCAGCCTCGCCAGCAGCGCGCCGACGCCCACCGGTCGGACGTCATACGCAGTCATCGACAACGTGCCGCGCTGCGGTCGGAACTCCGGGCGGGCCCAGACAACGACCCGGCTGCCTTCGGCGAGCGGCGTCTCAACCGCGTCGAGCAAAGCGCGCGGGCAGACCACTTGCAGCGACATCTCCGCTGCCGGGTCGCGGAGGACGAGGAAGCACGTCGACTGTCCCGGGCGCATCGTGAGCTGGGTGATCTGGCCTTCTACCCAGACCCGTCCGAGGCGACCGACCCAGTCCGCGATCGCACGCGCGATCGTGCGGACGGGCAGCGGCTCTTCGGGGGAGGACTCCAGCGGCATCCTGCGAGCGTAGGGAGAACCCAGCCGGTGCGTGCAGTCAGGCGCGGGTCTGTGGATCGCTCGGATAGGCCGTGCCGGCGTTGTCGTCGCTGGCCTTGACCTTCGCGATGCGGTTGTCGAGCAGGGTGAGCACGGGAAGTCGGTCGCCGTGTGCTTTCTCCCAGCTGCGCAGGGTCGCCAGCTCTTCGAGCGAAAGCGAACGCAGCCGGCTGCGCAGCGATCCCAGCGTGACGTTGTCGAAGTCCGTGATCGGCAGGTCGTCGTGCGACTGGGGTTCGTCGATGTCGAGCTGCGCGGTCGTGGTCTCTGCCACCACCCGCGCAGTTGGCGGGGCCGCTTCAGTGACGGTCGCGACCGCGGCCTCGCGGGCCTGTGCGGCGAGCTGCTCCGCCTCGACCTCGACGCCGTCCGGCAGGCTGGGTTGCGGAAGAAGTCGTCCGAGCGGCGTGTGGCCGACGAGCTGCAGAACTTCCGCACCGCGACGCAGGGCGAAGTCGCGAGGCCCTCGTGTGCGCTGCCACGCCTCCACCGCGACAGCCACGGCAATGCCCATGGCCATAAAAGGAAGTCGGCCGACTGCCGCCATCTCACTCCTTGGTTGGTTCACTCGGTTCGTCACGCTGAGATGCCCTCGGCTGGAGCCCCTCGAAAGGCCTGCCCGCGAACCGGGGGCCGCTAACCGGCGCACGTAGCATCGAAAGGTGCCCGACAACACGGAACAAGCGCGTCGGCGCGTGCTCCTCGCGAGCCCGCGGGGCTACTGCGCTGGTGTTGATCGCGCCGTACAGACCGTAGAGCGGGCGCTGGAGCGGTACGGCGCGCCGGTCTATGTGCGCAAGCAGATCGTCCACAACTCGCACGTCGTCAAGCGTCTCGAGTCGATGGGCGCCATCTTCGTCGAGGAAACCGAAGAGGTGCCGGCCGGTTCGGTCGTCGTTTTCTCTGCACATGGCGTCGCGCCGGTCGTGCACGACGAAGCGCAGGCACGTGGACTGCGGACGATCGATGCAACGTGCCCCCTCGTGACCAAGGTGCACGCCGAGGCGCGCCGCTTCGACCGCGAGGACTACGACATTCTCCTCATCGGCCACGAGGGCCACGAGGAAGTTGTCGGCACGACCGGTGAGGCGCCCGACCGGGTTCATCTCGTGGACGGGCCGGACGCTGTCGACGGCGTTCAGGTGCGCGATCCGGCGCGGGTGGCGTGGCTGTCACAGACGACGCTGTCGGTGGACGAGACGCTGCAGACGGTGGATGCGCTGCGCCGCCGGTTCCCGTTGCTCGTCGACCCTCCGAGCGACGACATCTGTTATGCGACACAGAACCGGCAGACGGCCGTCAAGGATGTTGCGGCGGCCGCTGATCTGGTGCTGGTTGTCGGATCGGCCAACTCGTCCAACTCGGTGCGGCTGGTCGAAGTGGCGCTCGACGCCGGCGCCGGTGCGTCATACCTCGTGGACGACGTGTCGCACATCAGCGAGCACTGGCTCGACGGCGTGACCACAGTTGGCGTCACGAGCGGCGCTTCTGTCCCCGAGTCGCTGGTGCAGGACGTCCTCGCGTGGCTTGCCGAGCATGGCTATGGCGACGTGGAGCAAGTGACCGCCGCCGAGGAGACGCTCACGTTCGCACTCCCGCCCGAGCTCCGTCGGGACTTGCGCGATCAGCCGGTGGCGCGGCCCTGACCGTCGGTATCGGTGTCCGTCAGTAGGCCGTAGTCCTCGGGCCGGTCGAGCTCGAGGGGCCCGCCGACGGGGGAGTTGGCCGGTGGCAAAGCAACCACGGCACGCGCGTCTTCGGCGGCGCTGACGAGTTCGGCCGCGGCCAACGGGCGGACGGATTCTTCGATGGCGGTGGGTGAGTCCAGCGCGGCGTCGACCACTTCGAGCTCGCTGAGCTTGCGCGCCGTCACGAGGACCTGCCGCTCGAGTGAGCCCACGGTGCCGTTGTAGGCCTTCACCGCACCGGTAAGTGATCGGCCGAGCTTGTCCATGTGGTCGCCGAGTGTTCCGAGTCGCTTGTAGAGCTCGCGACCGAGCTCGAACACCTCACGCGCGTTGTCGGCGAGGGCCTGCTGCTGCCAGGCATAGGCAACGGTCCGCAGGGTCGACACGAGCGTCGTGGGCGTCACGATGTGGACGCGCTTGGTCAACGCGTCATCGAGCAGCGCGGGGTCGCGCTCGAGTGCAGGCGCGAGGAACGCCTCGCCCGGCACGAACAGGACGACGAACTCCGGTGTCGACTCGAACTGCGACCAATAGGCCTTCTCGGCGAGCCGGTCGACGTGCTGCCGCAGGTGCCGGGCGTGCGCGGCCAACCGCTCCTCGCGGACCGACTCGTCGGTGGCGTCATAGGCGTCCAGGTAGGCGGCCAACGTGACCTTGGCGTCGACGACGATGTGTTTGCCGCCCACGAGCTTGACCACGAGGTCGGGTCGCAACGTGCGCTCGCCGTCGTTGACGGTCAGCTGCTCGACGAAGTCGCACCGGTCGGACATGCCCGCGTGCTCGACCGCGCGCCGCAGATGCAGCTCGCCCCACTGACCCCGAGCCTGCGGCTTGCGCAATGCGCTGACGAGCATCGACGTCTCGTGGCGCAACTGCTCGCCGGTCAGACGCACGAACTCGATCTGCTGTGCGAGGGCTTGTTGCGCGCCGGCGCGCTCCTTCTCGATGGCCCGCATCTGTGCCTCGACCTTGTCGAGGGTTTCGGTCAGCGGCACCCCGGCCTGCTTGAAGCGCTGGTCGGCCAACTCGAAGAACTGCTGCTGGTTTTGGCGCAGGGCGTCCTGGGACAGGCTCGCGAACGTCTCTTTGAGCTGAACCTGGGCGTGCTCGAGCAGCTGAATCTTCTCGGCCGCCGAGTCTCGCTCGCTGTCGAGCCGGGCCAGCGCGTCGGCGGTCGCCCGCTCGGCCTCTCGGAGCTGCCCGGCCACCTGGTCGCGCTCGCCCCGCATGCTCGCGGCGTCGGTGCGCGCGGCGTCACGCTCGGCCTGAAGCCCGGCGCTCCGGGTGCGGGCGAGCGTCCAGCCAAGCGCGAATCCGGCGGCGAGCGTCACGAGGGCGATCAAGACCGCGGCGATGTCCATGCCCAGCATGGTGACCCGGGGTACCGACAATTTCGCCGTACGACGCGCCGAGGTGCCGGTTGGCTAGCCTCGGGTGCCGTGGGACTGTCGATCGGGATCGTCGGACTGCCAAATGTGGGCAAGTCGACGCTGTTCAACGCGCTGACCGAAAACGACGTCCTGGCGGCCAACTACCCGTTCGCGACGATCGACCCCAACGTGGGCATCGTCAACGTGCCGGACCCCCGGCTCGACGTGCTCACCGACATGTTCGCCAGCGCCAAGACCGTGCCGGCGACGGTGACGTTCGTCGACATCGCCGGCATCGTTCGCGGCGCGAGCGAGGGTCAGGGTCTGGGCAACAAGTTCCTGTCGCACATCCGCGAGGCTGACGCCATCTGTCAGGTCGTGCGTGTCTTCGACGATCCTGATGTCACCCACGTCGAGGGCCGGGTCGACCCTGCAGACGACATCGCGACGATCAACACCGAGCTCGTGCTCGCCGACCTGCAGACCATCGACAACCGGCTTGCCAAGCTCGAACGCGACGCGCGCATGCGCCCGGAGAAGCGCGAAGAGCTCGCTGCCGTGCAGCGGGCGCGCGCAGTTCTCGACGAGGGCCGGCCGGTCAGCAGCGACCCGTCACTCGATCGCGCGGCCCTACGCGAGTCGTTCTTGCTCACGGACAAGGCCTTCATCTATGTGTTCAACCTCGACGACACAGCGCTCGGCGACGAGAGCCTGCGCGCGAAGCTGACCGACCTGGTCGCGCCCGCGCCGGCGGTGTTCGTCAGCGCCAAGCTGGAGTCCGAGCTCATCGGGCTCGACGCCGCGGACTCTGCCGAGCTGCTCGCGGAGTACGGCCAGCACGAGTCCGGCCTGGCGACGCTCGCCCGCGTCGGCTTCGAAACGCTCGGCCTGCAGACCTACCTGACCGCCGGCCCGAAGGAATCCCGCGCGTGGACGATCCACCGCGGCGACACCGCGCCGCAGGCGGCGGGCGTCATACACACCGACTTCGAACGCGGCTTCATCAAGGCCGAGATCGTTTCGTATGACGACCTCGTCGCCGCCGGCTCGATGGTCGCGGCCAAGGCCGCCGGCAAGGTGCGCATCGAAGGCAAGGACTACGTCATGCAAGACGGCGACGTCGTGGAGTTCCGCTTCAACGTCTAACTCGGCATCGCTTCAACGTCTGACGGTGTCGTCACTTCGTTGTGCATGGGTCGTTGCACAGGTGTGGTCGAACCGGTGCAGACATTGCGAGCAAATACCCGCACAATGGACTGCATGTCCCCCCGTGTTTCGAGGCTCTCGCACGGTTGATGACGTCTCGGGGGGCTGCCGCGGTTGCGGCAAAATGGCTAGCGGTGGTGGCGGTGATCGTCGGACCCGCGGTAGGCGCGCGCGCCGCAATGGCGCCGTCGCCGCCGGCGCATGCTGCAATCACTGCGGACACTGCTCCACCATCGCTGCCGGCCCAGATCCGCTACGGCTATGACATCAAGCAGTGGGACAAGGCCCGTCAGTTCAGCCGCACTCTTGCCGAGGCTCACTTCGGCTCCGGCGGGGGATTCTCCGTGCTCCGGATCCCGATCTACGCCGGTGACGAGGGCGCCGACGCCGGACAGCCGGACGCAAACCCGGCACACATCAACACGCGCCTCTACGCGCCAGTGGTGGACGCCGTGCACGAGGCGCTTCGTGCCAACCGGGAAACGGTCGTTTACGCCAACCTGAAGACGCCACGCACCGGTGCCAGTGTCTTCGCTCGCTGGGTGTGTGGTCCCGACTTCGCGGACCATTACGCCCGGCTCTTGTTCAACTTCGTCGCCTACATGCAGTCCCGGAACGTGCCTGTGGACGCGCTCGGCATCCTCAACGAGATCGCGCCGGCCGACCTGGCCGCGGTCGACGGTGGGCATCAGTCCTACGAGGTTACTTATGCCAAGACCGTGCACCAGCTGAAGGCGCTGATCCGCAACAACAGCCGCAACCCGTATACGCGCTCGGGTCGGGTGGCACCGATCGATACCTACGTCGGGCCGGACAGCGCGGGCCCGCACAACGATCTCATTGCCAAGCTCGACGCCGGTGGCCTCGGCGACACTGTCGACGTTGCGGCGACGCACTTCTACTCACACGGGTTGCGCCACCAGTCGGCCGAGCTCGCCGACTTCGATGTCTGGGCGAACGGCAGAACCAAGTGGGACACCGAGTTCCACTGGAGCCAAGGACCGAGACGCGCGCACGGCTACGCCGAGGCCCGAGACGCGATGCTCTCGGCGTTCGCGAACTTCGATCACGGGCTGAGCACCTTGATCTGGTGGAACTTCGGTGACGACACGGCCGCCGACCCGGACTATGCGGTGCAGGCCCAGGTTCAGGAGCAGTTCGTCGACACCACCGCGAGCCGGTACTACCTCCCCGTGCCGACCGGCCCGGGACTGAGTGCCACCCTCGCGCCCGAGAACTTCGTCGCGCGGGCATTCGTTGACGCGACTGGCAGCGGCGCGCACGTCGTCCAGTTCTGGATCGTCAACGACACGCCCCAGGCCCGGGACACCGTCACCCTCGACACCGGGAGTGGTGCTCGGCTTGGGAGCGTGGTGTCGCAGGCCTGGATTGCGGATAAGCGCGGCATGCTCAGCAACACCCCGTCCACCCTGCAGACGGAACTCGCCGGGTCCGGCGTCGTGATCGGCAGGATCCCGCCGCACTCGCTCGTGTCAGTGACGACGACCGTCGGCAACTGACGGCGGCTTAGCCCCGCTTCACCGTGATCGTGACGACCTGGCTGTGCGAACCGCCGTACGCGTCAGTCTTGGTGAACACGGCGCGGTACTGATCCTTCTGCGCGTTCTTGTGCGCGGCGATCGGCGGCGTCACCGTGAATGTGTAGTGACCCCCGCTGGTGTTGGTGCCGGTCGCTCCCGTGCTGGTCCACGTCGTCTGGTGGCCAGTCGTTGGCGCGGTCCGCTCCTGCAGGGCCACGGTTTGGCCGTCCAGCGCGTTGCCCTTGCTGGTCAGAGTCGCGGTGAAGGTGAGCGCGTTATGGGCCTTTACGACCGTCTTTGCGGCTCGCAGGTTGAGGCTGGTCTGCGCAGGCGGGGTTGCGAAAGCGGGCGCTGCAACGAGAACGGCGGCCGCCGCGCTGAGGGTCGCCAGGGTTGTACGGCGAAGAGTCGACGTCACGGTTGGTCCTTTCGAGCGGCTTCTTGATCAACTACCTGGAAAACCGCCGGAAAGGGCTGATTCGTTACTGCTCGTCGAACGAACTATGCCTTGGTCGGAATGACCGTCAGCATCGCGTCGAGGCCGGGTGCTCCGTCGGGGCGCTGGGACTTGGCGACGTTGGAGACGAACACACTCACGGACAACGGCGCGCTGTGCCACGTTCCGCTGTCCGAGCAGAGGTATCCCGAGCCCCACGGACCACCGGTCAGCGTCGTACAACCGATGGCGCGTATGACGGTGACGTCAAGCGAGGTGAGAATCCCCTGGGCGGAGGCAATCGCGGCGCTCGGGTCCGTCGCGGGCTTGCCAAGGGCACCGGTGAAGCAGGCGTCCATCGATGTCGCGGCGTTGGGGCAGAGCTTGGTGTGCTCGATGCCATTGGTCAGCGTCATTGCGTTGAGCTGGTTCGCCGTGGCCTGCGCGAATTCGATGCTCGTCGGATCCGGGGCCGAAGCTGCGGGAGGCGAGGACTTGTGGTGATCCCTGGCCACGACCGAGGACACGACCACACCCGAGACCAGCGCAGCGAGACTCGCCGTCACCGCGATCGTGGGCACAGTTGTCCGGATCAGGCGCATGAAGCGGTCATCGTCACGGTCAAGAGGCCCCTTTAGCCCGGACGGTACATGGGGAAGTGCTGCCACGTACCCTCTGCCGGGTGACGTCCGCGGACCGCCGGCTGCTGCTCGTGCACGCGCATCCCGACGACGAGTGCATCGCTACCGGCGCGACGATGGCGAAGTATGTCGCTGACGGCGCGCACGTGACGCTCGTGACCTGCACGCTCGGTGAGGAAGGCGAGATCCTCGTCCCCGAGCTCGTGCACCTAGCCGCGGACAAGGACGATGCCCTCGGCGAGCACCGCATCGGCGAGCTGGACGACGCGATGAAGGCGCTCGGGGTCACCGACCATCGCTTCCTCGGCGGCCCGGGGCGCTGGCGCGACTCGGGAATGATGGGGGAGCCGACCAACGACCGGGCGGACGCCTTCTGGCAGGCCGATCTCGATATCGCGGTCGGCGAGCTGGTTCGGGTGATCCGCGAGGTGCGTCCGCAGGTGGTCATCACCTACAACGAGGTCGGCGGATACGGACACCCCGACCACATCCAGGCGCATCGCGTCACGATGGCGGCGGTCGACGCCGCCTCCGATCCCGGGCGCTACTCCGCCAGCGGTGACGCATGGACAGTGCCGAAGCTCTACTTCACCGCCATCCCGGTGTCGTTCCTGCGCATGGGCTGGGAGGCCCTGAAGGAGATGGGCGAAGAGGCGCCGTTCGGGGTGACCGACCCGACCGACCTGTCCTTCGGCGACCCGGACGAGCTCGTCACCACGCGCATCGACGCCCGTGACTACCTCGACGCCAAGATGGACGCGATGCGAGCCCACAAGACCCAGATCGAGGTCGACGGGCCGTTCTTCGCCCTCTCCAACAACGTCGGGCAACGGGCGTTCGGCTACGAGCACTTCCGCCTGGTGCATGGCACTCCGCCACCGGCAGGGACGCTAGAAGAGGATCTGTTCGCCGGCGTTTGAGCGGCAGTTGAGCCCGGCTAGGCCGATCGAGTGAAGTGGGTTACGGAGCGTAGCCAACCCTGAATATCGGGTGCCACACTGCGGGTACAGCACGCGCCGAGGACATCTTCGGCAGTGCCGCCCGGGGACTTGAGCCGTAGCGAAAGATTTTTTTCGCTGGCCTTCACCGCAGCGGCGCTGCCCCTAATAAGGAGCACGCCGCACATGGAGCGACAGGACGCCACCGACGCGACCTTCCCGCTGCTGGCCTCCGCCGGCAACTCGGTACTGAACGTCGCGGGTGCCGACGTGGGTCGCAACCGGGAGGCGCAGCGTCGCAAGCGCCTGTGGCGTCTCGCGGTCATCGCGGCCATTCCTGCGGCGCTGCTCTTGCTGCGGCTCGCCTCCGGAGATCCGGTCAACCTCTTCCAGGTGCCGCACATCGACTGGCTCATGGTCATGCCGATCTTGTTCTTCGTCGTGCTGATCCTTGCCGTCGCCGGCCCGTTCCTGTTCTTCGGCCGGTCACCGCACCTCGTCTACCGACCCGAGCAGATCGACGTCCGCCTCGACGACGTCGTCGGCATCGAGCCGGTCAAGGAAGAAGTCGTTCGCTCCCTGAACCTTTTCCTCGCGCACAAGACGTTCTCCAGCACCATGGGCGGCACGCCGCGGCGGGGCCTGCTCTTCGAAGGTGCTCCCGGCACCGGCAAGACCTTCACCGCCAAGGCGATGGCTGCTGAGGCCGGCGTGCCGTTCCTGTTCGTGTCCGGCACGTCGTTCCAGTCGATGTTCTACGGCGCCACCGCGATGAAGATCCGCGCGTTCTTCAAGGCCACGCGCAAGGCGGCGCTCGCCAACGGCGGCGCGATTGCCTTCATCGAAGAGATCGACGCGATCGGAACCTCCCGGCGCGGTCTCGGCATGACGGCGGCGCCTGACCTGTCGCCCGCATCGTCGCTCTCATCGTCCGCGTCGGTGCAGTGCTGCGGCAGCGTCGCCTCGATGCCGGCGTTGTCGGTCGCGGCCGCGCAACCGTCGGGACTGGTGGCCAACCGGTTCACGAGCGAGGGCGTCGGTGGCGTCGTCAACGAGCTGCTGGTGCAGATGCAGTCCTTCGACACCCCGACGGGCTTTCAGAAGCTGCAGGGCAAGCTCATTGAGGCGATCAACCTCCTGCTCCCCGCGCACCGCCAGATCGCCAAGCCCGTGCCGCCGCGCCCCAACGTGCTCATCATCGCCGCGACCAACCGCGCTGACGCGTTGGACCCGGCGCTGCTGCGGCCGGGCCGTTTCGACCGTGCTTTGACCTTCGAGCGCCCGGACAAGAAGGGCCGGCGCGCGCTTGTCGACCACTTCCTCATCAAGAAGGCGCACCACGACGAGATGAAGGGCGACGACTACCGCGACGCGCTCGCCGGCGTCACGCACTCCTACACGCCGGTGATGATCGAGCAGCTTCTGGATGAGGCACTGATCAACGCGGTCCGCCGCGGCGACACCAAGATGACATGGAAGGACGTCGAGCAGGCGCGGCTGTCGACAACTGTCGGCATCGGTCAGCCGATCGGTTACACCGACCACGAGAAGCGGCTCATCGCGACACACGAGGCCGGCCACGCGACGGCGGCGTACCTCGTTGCTCCCACCCGCCGCCTCGAGGTGCTCTCGATCATCAAGCGCCGCGAAGCCCTCGGCATGCTGGCCCACGGCGACGCCGAAGAGGTCTTCACGCGCTCCCGCACCGAGATGCTGCAGCTCATCCAGATCGCGCTCGGTGGCCAATGCGCCGAGGAGCTGTTCTTCGGCGACATCTCCACCGGCCCGAGCGGCGACCTGCTCTATGCGACGAACGTCGCCGCGCAGATGGTGGGCGCCGCAGGTATGGCGGGGACTCTCATCTCGTACGCCGCCGTGCAGGGCAATGCTTTCAGCGACACAAACCTGGTTGGTCGCGTTCTCGGCGACGGCGAGGGTCGCGCCCGGGTCGAGGAGATGCTGCAAGAGCAGAAGGTGCTCATCCGCGGCCGTCTCGAGGCCAACCAGCACCTCGTCGCCGCGCTGCGCGACGCGCTGCTCGACCGCAACGAGCTGGTCGGCAAGGAGATCCACGCCGTCCTCGACGCCGCCGGTGGCCCGCGCGACATCGAACCGACCCTGATCGACCTCACCGACGGCGCAGTCTCCACCCGCGCCTGAGTCTCACGCGTGAAAGGCTCCTCCGCATGGAGGAGCCTTTCACCGTCTCAGAGGATCGCTTTCCGATTGCGCTCGTCTATTCGGTGCTGGTCCTCCTCGGCGCGGCGCTCGGGTTGTGGGGCGCGTTCCTGGTGCCGGTGCGGCTGCCGGGTGGCGTGGAAGGCCTCGCCGACGTCATCGCCGTCGTGGGCAACCTCGCGGTCGGCCTCCTGGCGGCGTGGGGCGCGCGTACTGTCCCCGCGGCGGCCATGCCGGGCATCGGTTGGCTGATCGCCGTCCTCGCGGTCGGCAGCGTGGCCCGGCCCGGCGACGAGGTCGTGATCCCGGCGAGGCTCGGCACGGACCCGGGGATCGGCACGGTCGGGACGATCTTTCTCTTCGCCGGGGCGGCCGGTGCGGTGGTCGCCGTCATGCTCGCCAACTGGCTGCTCCGACGCCGCTGACCCTTCATCCCGGCCTCCTGACGGCCGAAGGGATGAAGGTGACCACCCTGCCCCTCG